>Ga0247810_10000067_pt1 | contig 178418 bp, 145 predicted proteins | sample UWRJL119311C1_FD_179918 | JGI IMG/M metagenome (GOLD analysis project Ga0247810, IMG submission 179918) | Plant litter microbial communities from Arlington Agricultural Research Station in Wisconsin, United States - UWRJ-L119-311C-1 | ecosystem: Environmental > Terrestrial > Plant litter >...
GTGTGTGCAAATATCACCGAGACACGCGGTTCCGGTAACCAGGAAGGGGGGTTTCTGTAGTAGGAGAAGCGAGAAAAAAAAGGCTTATTTGAATGTATGCGGATAAGATTCAAAGGAAAAGAAATGCAGGTGCTCCAACCAAACTTCTGCAGGTCCCGGCCGTTACTTATCATAATCGCCCATCGTCCTCGCCGCACCGATACCCTCTCAGCCCTGCTGCCGGATAATATTGACTCGGTGGCTATAGCCACATGGTATTGTCATTGTAGGGTGACAAAAAGGCAGCAGCACCTCCTCGACGGCAGACCGCTGACACTAGATCAGAACCTGCCTGGAACGAAGGCTAAAAGTGGTAAGACGAGGGCGTTGACTCCAGAGCTAGACCGGGAATTCAGAGGCACAGCAGCGAGCCACGCTAGGACGGACGGTGCCAAAATTGCGTAAGATGCTAGGCTATGCGCCGCAATTACTACTCGTAGCAGAGCGCACACATCCATCTGGCTTCGTGCAAAAAGATGAAAAGGTCGGGTGGAGGGATGTGAAACGAAAGATGCATATGTGGAAATAAGGCGCGGTCGCGATGAAGAGAGGCATATCAGAGACGCAAAGAAAACGTGCGTCTGGGTTTAAGGGGGGTGAACGGAAACCAGGGGGAGGAAATGCGTGCAAAAGTTGTGGAAGTTGTGGTACGGGAACGGTAGGTTCAGCTAATCGGAATGGCGCGCGGAGCGATGTAACCCCTGAAAATAAGCGAGGCGCGAAGAATCCCATTGCATGGTAATTCATGGGTTGGGGGGGCCATATTGGAAGCCCGACCCCACCAGAGACCAGAGGAGAACCAGCTCCTTGCGCCATGATATATCCATAAAACTACTACTAAGCTTCGCGACAAGGCTTTGCTCTGCCCTGGCCCAATGACATCTCCGCCGTCGTCTCTTGCTAGATGGCGATCTGTCAAATTTCATTCAGCGCATTTCCTACCAACGGGGCCTAATCTATATATGTTCTTTTCCTAGATCGCTCTCCCATATAATTGATCCCGCCTTATTGGTAAAGCAACGCAACGCAACCCTTGGAACCCCATGAACTTCCGACCACAAAGGGAAATTAATTAAAAAGAAGAAAAAAAAAAGACTCGCGTGCGAGATCGGAAGAAAAGCCTGGTCGAAAGCAAAGATGAAGCTCAAACTTGCGCAAAAACCTCGTTTGCCCCCATTGGGGGGTTGCTTCGCTTCTCATTGGTGGAGAGCGGGTTTAATATATATTATGAGTGACATGCTCACCTCTCCCTCCTGAGCACTGCGCCATCATGAGATCTGAATCAGCGATGGGACCACCCCCTTCGCTGCTGAGTCTAGATCGCCTGTGCCCACTTTAGCTTTTCAGCTCGCTCGAGCTTTCGTGTTGGTGATAATACGTTTACGATACACTTGCTGTCGTGAAGGGGGGTGGATCAAGGTCACACGCGCGGAAGAAGTGAGGAGAACTTTCATGAATCATTTCATTTGAGGGTTATAAATAGACGACAGAGGAGGCTGTTCTCGCGCTCACTCAACCTAAAGGCAAGGCAACAGGTCATACGTGATAATTGTATTCTCCATGCATTGTCTACCTGAAAACCAAGCTAGGTAGTTTTTGAATCAACCTAGGCTATGACTGATTGTGCCTCAAATTGCCTCCTATCGTCATCATAACTAGAGAGTGCATGCTGCCATCCTTTCTCCACCATACTTGTGAATCCGTCCATTGCTCCAAGTATTCGAGTTCAACATCAAGCTTTGCTTGAATCCCTTTCCTATAGACCGAGTCTCCGATGCTCCCATCTGCAAGTACCTGTGCTAATCCATACTCTTCCATCGGCCTTTCTTAGTTGAAACTGTCCTGTATATACTATTGCCTCCCTTTCCAAAAAAGATTAAAACAAAAACAAATAAGCGAATGTATTACTCTCCCCAAAACTTATGCTTCTTGGTCTTTCATCGGGTATCAATTATCCGCCATGCAAACATCAAAATCATTCGGTTTTTGGTTCCGTCGCAGCTAACAAGTCGGTTTGACCATTCAAACTTGATATTCCAGCACTCTGACTCCCATCACCTTTCCCGACCCCAGAAACTCCACTATCGTCCTCATTGCCCTCGCGATCATATACGATACCTTGTATATTAAGACCATTTTTGTCGCTTGCGGGGGTCTTTAGAGCTTCTTCATCGACATGCTCGTCAAGATTCATCAATGCCGGTGGACGATGACGCATCATTCGAGCTTTTGCAAGAGATATTGTCTTCTGTTGGTATGTAGTTGTAATAGGTTTCGAATCATCGCGGTCGATAGTGGCTTTCATTAGTGCAGCCATCCAAAGACGGCCTTGCTTGATGTTGGGAACCGCAAAATAATGCACGGTAGGTTTGGTGAAGGTAACAGCTCTGGAAAGCCCAGCTCGTGGAGGTACAAGCTTGAATATGAACATTTGATCCTCCTTTCCTTTACTTAGAGTCGACTCTGGCTCAGCAGCTGCTTGCTTCGACGCTATGGTTTCGGTATGAGGGCCAATGGGACTGGTGGGGCTGTTTGTAGCGCCTGTGAGAGTAGCGTGGAGACCGGTTAATCGATCATTGTCGGCTGGCAGAACTCGATGGAAAGAGATGTCAATCAATCCTTTTTCCTGGTCGTCATCTTCTGAGTAGTAATACGATAACCGCCTTCCCTTCAGTACGAACAAGCGTGGTTTCCAAGTAGTCATCAAATTTGAGCTCTTTTTCTTCATCCACCCACTGTAATCAGCTCCTACCATCTGTTCTTGTGGGGTTTTCTTTTCCAGCCCACGCGTGTAAGCGCTAGTCTCTTTCTTCGATTTCTTTCTCGTGTTGGCTGGCTGAGGATTCATTGCCGTTTTAGATTCATTTGCGTCAAGATCTAAGCTTGGGCCGCCGGAAGGAGTACTTGATCCAGTTCTCGTTGATGGTGAAGGTAATGGTGACTCTTTGCCAGGGGACGGAAGCGCGTCGGCTGGGGTAGCTCTAGACTTCTCATGACCAGTGACAGCATCAGATATTGCCCTAAGACCAAAGTGACGAGAAGCAGAAGACTTCGATGTGAAAAACCGATCTGAACCTTGAGAAGATGCCTTCAAGGGAAGTTTAGGAGATGTCGAAGCGTTATATGAAGATCCATCAAGTTTTGTGACGGTGGGAGAAGTTATTGGTGACGGCGAATCTTTTGGAGGCGGTGCTGGTCGTGGAGGTGTATTAATTGAACTCTCCGATGGCGTTCTTCGACGACCAGCAATTGCACCACTACCACCAACAGAAAGGCCATAATACTTTTGTGCTGCTGATGGAGGGGTTGCGGAATGTATTGAATCCACGCTACCAAACCTAGAATGCCGAGAATGAGCGGTTGCACTTCGAACTCTTTGTTCATCAGTGTAGCTGCTATTTCTGGAGTGAGCGCCACTGATAGTCCGTTTTCTCAAAACATTTCTCTGTCGGCCTTCTGCTTCACCACCTGAAAAATACCCTCGATCTAATGTGTCAGGGCTAGCATTAGCTGCTAAACTCTTGGTTAAAGGGTCAGTCGACCCTCTCACGAGGCCCTGGAGACCGGACGATGATATCGGGCGACTTGGAAGTGGAGTAGATCCCGGTGGAGTAGCTGCGCTGCCCATTGTCCAATTCCGATCAAAGGAGGGTGTTTTCTTGTGCTGTTCTTTCACCTTTGGAGGAGGTGAACTTCCACTCATACCACTTGTCATAGAAGAATACGCCCCCGCCATGTAATCCACGAGAGAACTTTGTCGTGAATGCTGCATATCACGGATTGATGCGGCAGATGGCCTGTTCTCACCCACAGGTCTCGTACCTTCCGTGACGGATCTAGGAGATACTGGAGAAGCTTTGATCGTATCGCTGCGTGTCACAGGTGCAGATATTGGCGCAGAACCCAGAGAGGGGCTCTGTTGCTGAGGAAGGCGGCTAGACTCTCGGAAGTCTCGCGTGTTTGGCGGTTCCCTAACGCTGGGTATTCTGGGCAATATGCTTGTAGAAGCTTCGCTGCGACTTCGGTGTCTACGAGCATCATCCGAGCCAATTTCACTTCCATAGGTAGCAGTATTCCGTCTACTTGGCGTGCCTTCTTTCACTTCATCTTGAAGTGTCTTTATTTTCTGCCAAGTTTTCAGTCTTCGCCCTACCGAGCCGAGTTCAAATTCTTTCAAAAACACCGAGGTCTGGTCCATACCAAGGAGCACGTCTCCTGTGATTTCCTGGTCTCTAAAGACTTCACAATGCTTAGATTCAACACCGGCTGTGAAGAGGTACTCGGCGACTTGATCTGAATTCCAGGTCATGACTTCTTCCCGGGTTTGATACGCCTGGGCTTCTTCTTCCTCATCTGTCTCCTCTCCATTAATATACGATAGTCGGTGGTCTAAATTGCTACTGTATTCACTACCTGAGTCATTTGTGGTCCCTCGTCGTTCAGTAGCGACGCTGTGGTGAGGCGAATTCATGTCTGTGATGTGTTCATCAATAACACTCAACGTCTCATTCATGACTGGGCTATCATTGCCTTGCCCGTGTGATTTTGCTGCAGATGTCAAGCCAAGGGTGTTGGGCAAAGGAGGAGTGGCCGCAGAGATGGAGATTGGAGGGGGGTTTGAAGCTTCATTTGGTATGACGGGATCTTCAGTTCTGGATACAGAAATTGCATCTTGAGTATTGTTGGGTATTTCCGAAGCGCTTGTATGCCGACTAGCTTGCGGTGTTCGATCTACATCTGGTTTTGGAATAGACATGCGAGATTCAACGGTTGGACTGGGCAGCTTCACAGTTGTAGGCGCTTGCGCAGGCTCTTGTTTTACCTCAGTCGGAGGAAACGAATTCATCGGAGGGTAGGATGGGGGGCCTCTTGGTGCAATCCTGGTGTATACTAGTAAAAGATTAACATGTTTTCGCACGTACGCTTCACAATACAAACAAACCTTCAGGGAAAAGGCCACTGTTCCCAGTGGTAAGGTGCCGCCCAAGATACCATCCATCTCCAAAGTCGTCATCACGTTCAATCAATTCCACTCGATCCCCTTTGGAAAGACTCAGTTCGTCTGAGCTCCGGGCAGAGAAATCATCTGCGAATGAGTGTCAGTACAGACCTCCTTTGATTAGACATCACATATAGTTTGGCAAGTTTCCTTCCATTATTTTCCCATACATATGATCAAGGGACTAGGAGCAATGCAATAGGGCCAAACTCACGAATTACAATCAAAATCTGTCCAAGTTCTGGGCGGGGCTGGTCAGGTCTGCTGGGCGGTGGATCCATGGATAATTGGGATGCCATATTGACGCTGTGTTCTCGTTGTCTTCTCGTTGTTTTCTTCTTCTCCAACTTCCCCAGCAAAGATCGTAGATTATTTACAGGACATCGGGTATAGTAACTTGAGGTTATGAAGATGGTAAAGAAAACGTTCCGGCAGAAGGCAAAGGCTTCGAGTAACGGTTACTATTTCTGCGGCAGAGCGTTCTCCTTCAGATATAGCTTTTTGTCCACGGGGAAATGTGGCAGAGAATGATGCGTCTAAAAACAGGTGAGGTGGTCGCCAGTATGTACTCGTGCAGTTGGGTACTGTCAATGAAGCGAAAAACTGGTGGCGGTAATTAGGTGCAGTGATGCATCTGCAAATAGAAGTGCATGCGCCAGTACGGCTAGAGAACAAGGTACCAACAACACGAACGTCGTTAGTTCAGGTCGGGGGCCAGCGTTGGTGATGACAATTGAGCCGTTGGCCTCTTCGGCTTTGAACTGGGCGAAAGGGGGTACGGAGGACACAGCAGTTCCTCTGGTTGCGCGAGAGAGCAAGCTCCAGTGACGGATGGATTGGTCGAAAGAGTTCGGAATTGCTTCAGCTGGATAGAGATCCCCTAGAGCAGAAGAATAGAGGGCCAGAAGCAAGCTAATACGGATTTGAACAGACCATTCGATATGAGCCGCCCAGGAGTTTACTAACTACTTTGGGGGCGGTTGAGTATGATGATTATATCGGTGGTGCGAATTAGAGATATTGTGGGTGGTGGTAGCGGAGAATTGCACTGAAATATTTAACATTGCAAATGCGCCTCACCGCTGTCTACTTTTGGTCCTGTAGGACGGAGTTAGGAGTTAAGAGGTACAAGCCCCATCAAGTTACAATCTTCTCACTCCTTGGGAAGGTGAAGATTAGTAGCAGGTTGATTCTTGGATAGAACTGGGCTTCTTGGCTCAAGCTTGTGTTCTTTCCTTGGGAGATTCGGTATAAAGGTAAGAAAGCAGAATTTGAAGGTAGTGCATATGGACGGGGGCGCTAGACCTATCAACATCGGTTCCAGTGGACGAAGTCCATCGTGGTAAGGAGAGCGAACTACCACATACAAGCTGAATAGATACTGGCACAGCTCTAACGTAGTATCCCTTCCTATTTCTTGTTGCATTCCGTTCTTTCCACAATTCTTTTCCACTTTGGCTTCCAAGCCATAGGACCAACACCAAAGTGTCTGTTTAGTGTTGGCACTACCTATACTTTACTTCATTCACCGGGGCACCAACTTTGCTGGCTTCGCTCTAAACTACTCCCTCAACTATCCCCAAAGCCTCCTCCAACTTCAGTACATTTAACACGTCTCGCACCTTTGCTTACATACGTCAAGGATTGTCTTCGGTGATGCGTCTAATGGTAGAACAAGCTTGCTTCTCTTTGCGGTAGACGGCTACTAACTTGGGTTACCAGTCTACTCTACCTCTCTCCCCCGAATTTTCCGAGCTCGCCGACCCCTCATGAGTTGAGACATGCCGCGACAAGTAGATAAAGCGACAAACGACGATGTTGTCCATGCAAATGACGCTCTGAATACTTTTCTGGCTGGAAGAACCAAGTCTTGGATGACCAGAGATGGCAATCCAGTGCGCCCAACTCCACGTCCTCCCGCGAAGGTGGCAGTACCTAAACCATCACGGATATCAAATGGGAATACACAGAGGTGAGTTATGTTGAAGCGTGTACCGATGTACCTCTGGTATGGAGAAGGCAGGGGTTTGACAGATCATGCTCGTTGCGCTAAGGGTTTGGATCGCAATTTGAGGCTATCTACAAGAGCCAAACATGTTCATCACATATTCAATATTTTCTTGCACTTTATCTGGTTCGCAAGTTCGGTTGTTGTCAATGGCTTGAATTAGGACGTCTTGTTGCGCTATATCCCTATATTAAACTAAAACCAGGAATGAGACACAAGGCTGACAGAACAATTAGCGTGAACAACATACTCATCTCTCCAACACCTAGTATCGAATATAACGCCTCTCGATCGCAAAGTGCGCAGAATGGGAGCGATGCTGGGTATACTGTAAATCAGAATTTGAACAGCCCTAGAACTACAACGGTCCACACTGGTCAGTCTATAATTGGAGGAAGTGATGATGGACAGCATCGCAATACAACACGCCAACAACTTCCTTGGGAATTACAAGCAGCTGAGCAGCAGAGCTTATTTCCAATGCCTTCGATTGCGGGCGGACCTGTAACTCATACCAGCGCATCAACCACAGAATCTTCAGCGCAAGGGCAGATTCAACTGGATTCTCCAGTACTTGCTCTGAATAACATGGTCAGCAATATATCACATCAGCACACTGCAAACACTGACAGAGCGGAGCCTCGATTGCAATCTTTATCACAGGTTCCAACAGGAATCCAGACCGGCGCAATGCAACAGGAGCCCCAAGACCAACTACACGTTAGCCCATTTCCAGCGCAACTTCCATTGCCCTCCACGATTGTCCAGGGTACAAGTAGGGCATCATCAGGCAATCTAAGTTATTCATATTCAAGTCAAGGCTATCAAAGCCCAGATCCGATCGCAAACCCTCCAAAGCGACAGAGAACAAATGCTCCAGTTACTCCTTCACTAAAACCCCGAATCTCTCTAATACATCAGTACATCAAATCAATTGGAGGAACTCAAGCTCTAAGCCCTTTGTTGGAACGCCCACGTTTTGCTTTATTAGAACAAGCCTGCATCGAGGATGACTCTTTTTATCTTGCTCTGCATCAACTCTTCTGTGTTTGGGATGCTAACAATCAGAATCTTCCAAATATACACCAATTTCCGGCACCTGAGGTTTTAACGATGGGATTTAGAATCTTAGGACAGCTCATAAAATCCAACAGTGACTTAAAAGCAAATCATTTACAGTGGTTTGCACAATTCCCGGCAATGCTGGCAGACCTGTTACAGACTTCAGAAACATACCGCCAAAGTATAAGTTCTTCGTGCAATTTCTTATATAGACTGGGAACCGAATGGGATAAGTTATCGGCAAATTGTAGAAATCGAGGATATCCGCCTCTCGTTGACGAGCTCGTGGAAACCTTAGGGTGTTTGTCACCTATTTTGCAACATATTATATTTACGGCATCAAGAAGAAACCTTGGGTTCGGGGACGACAATTATGGACCTCAGATGGAGGAAATATTTCGACAAGATAAAAGTGGTCATAATTCGATTCTTCGGAAAAATCATGTGTCGACTCAATCAGCGGATGGAGAAGTCGCCAAGCATAACCAGGAGCTTATCCAAATTTATCGTCAAGCCATACAACGAAGAACACAGACTCAGCAAGTTCAAATCATTCATGCTAGGCGTGCCTCCGATTCAACAAGCACGCAAAATCCTGGGGCATCATCTAACGGTCGTAATGCGGTCTCTAATGGGTCTATGAACTCCAACCAGTGGAATAGCGCCCCCATTCGCCCTCCTGGTCCGAATCCTAGTCCGATTACTATTAGTGGTCGAGGTTCTAGTGGTCAAGTCACTACTGGCTCTCCAAGTCCAACATTCATGCAGAATCTATCGATGAATCCATCTAATCAAACTGGGCAATACGTACAGTATCCCTATCCTCCAGCTAATCTGATTGGAGGGCGTCAAACTTCATCAACTCAGATGGACTTGCAGAACAGCGGCGCCTCAATACGAATGCAGCAAATGGCAGCTACACATCATGGTCAATACCTCGCACACTCTATGCAACGCCAACAAGTTGCACAGCAACAGCAGCTTATGCTAGCGCAACAACAGCGGCTACATCGTGATCATCCAAATGCTATGCAACAACAGATTCCACAGCTTCCCCAAAATCCAGGGGCGCCCCAACAAATTATCAATCCTCGGCCCTTCACTGTTTCGTCGAGTACAAGGGCATCACGGCCAACGCCTGTTCTACAAAGTCAGTCTCAAGTGCATCACCCAGTAGATGTCTATGGCAAAGTGCACCATCTGGAGCGTAGTCTTGTACCTCCGATAGGATTTATGCAACCATCGCAGCCAATCAATCCTGATATGACGGCTTTGCATCAAGCTCATATCAGAAGCCCAAGATTGGTTGCAATAGACTTAGACCATGGGGAAAGGTTCTATCAGACTGTCAAACATTTTGCAGTCGACCCTGTCAAGATACCTTTCGACAAACCTCTCAGGTCGTTCCAGTTTACTATTGATTCCAATGACTTTGCAATGCTTGCCAGGGACAAACTAACTGTCGGGGACAAACTAGCCACTCGATTTTTCAGGAAAGGTACGATACAGTACCGATTTCGATGTATTCGGACCACTGAGCAATCTAATGTATGTCCGCTTTCCGAGTGGACCATCTCCGACACCGCTTGGCCCGAAATAGTATATGCCGAGTTAAACGGAAAAGCTCTTGAAATCAGACGGAAAAACCTGCATGGTAAAGATCTACCAGTTGACATCACCGGCATTCTCTCACAGCAAAATCATCTTAAACTCTCGATACCGAAATCTAAGACTGGGTATACCCATTTTTTTTTTGCGATAGAATGTGTTGATATTTTGCAGCACGCACAAATTTTAGAATTGTGCTCGCAGAATCGGATACCACTTGATACAAGCATAGCATCAATCCAAAAATCTATGTCAATTTCCAATAACGACGATGATGATTTTCAAATGGTAATTACAGACTTGTCAATCGATCTCGCGGATCCTTTCACAGCACGCATCTTTGATGTGCCAATCAGGTCCACCAACTGTCTACATCGTGAGTGCTTCGACCTAGAAACATTTCTACAAACCCGAAACTCGAAACCAAAACGTCCAAAACAACCGTGTATGGTCGATCAATGGAAATGTCCACTCTGTGGCAAGGATGCTCGGCCATATAATTTACGTATTGACGACTTCCTCCTTTCAGTCCGAGAAAAACTTGCCATGGAGGATAACTTGGAGACTAAAGCAATACTGGTGTCAGCAAGTGGCGAATGGAGACCGAAACCTCTACCGCAACCGCAACGTAAAAGGGGGGTTGCGGCGAGGCTTTACGACTCAGATTCTGATGATGGAGAAACGGTTGGGAACATTAACGTGGCTCAGACGCTTGGTAATAATGCCTCGTCTACTCCTAAACTTGCAGTAAATGCTAGTGTGGCAAGGATTAGATATCCTGCACCGCAGGTTATTGAGCTAGATTCGGATTAAACGATCACAGGCCATGAATGCTATGGGCGAAATCCCGAATTATCATGTCAACCTCACAGCTCATCAAGCTCGCACAAGCACAGAGAAAAGCTGTTTTGACCGGCTTCGCACTAATCAGAACCTTCTGTACATTATACATCACGGTGTTTCACGCAGGACATAGCGATGGAAATTTTCCCTCATTTTTAACTTTGCTGTATTTGCGCGGCTTGCATTAGCTCTGTTTATTTTATTTCAAAAGGAATTGGCGTTTTCAGATATCAGATGAATGAATACCCTTGCATAGGTGGTTGGGTTGGTTGGTCACAGGAGTTTGGGCGTATTATCAAGAATTTGAGATGAGGTGAGTGTTATGCAGATAGTGTTTATTGATAAATGACAATGAATCAAGATATTGGTTGTTGCAAAACTGTGAGGAATGAATAAGGGTTGAATTTGAACTCATTGTTGGTGACTGGATTTCAGTATTACACAGGTGATACACGGCAGTTGACTACTACCATGTAAGTGTGTATGTCTGCAACGAAAGTGTCAAATTTGTGGATAAATGCCTTTATCATTGAGCTGCAAACTTGTATTATCGTAAGGATGAACTGGGCAAGATGTAAATCTTCACCCCTCTCTCTTAAGCCCAAAATTGCACCCGAACTGTCGAAATTTATATCACAGTCAGAGTAACAGAAACGAACTACCCAGCTCTCAATAACAGAACTGCAGGCACGCCGCTATGCAAGTAATGTCTGTCGGTGTTCCACCATCGTGCACTTTATTTCAGGCAATATACCACCCTGCGACATGGTACACGTTGATCCGAAAAAGTGTCAGTTTATACCACAAATGACAATGTACTTTTGGCATCAGGTGGGGCGGGCACACACACCCTTTAATTAGGCGAGCTGGCAATAGATCTCGGCAATTGAGACTCAGAAAATGGCATAATGTGTAAAATAGGGAGTATACAGAACTCACAGTAGCTATTTGAAGTTAAAGGAAGTTGTGGCTTACTTCCTAGCTCTGAGTATTTCAATTTCAATGGACCTCGTTAAACTATTATTGATGCTGTGTCACGGTTGAATGGCGGAATATCAACCTGCTCAATATTTGAGTTCCAGCTGAAAGTCCGAGTTCAAAGAACACTTAGTTTATCTATTACAATTTTTGATGCTAATTTATGATCTAGGGTACGGGTGAGGCGATTAGAGAGATGAAGAAGCCAGTGGACGCTAGTAGATGCTTGTAGACGCTAGTAAAAAGGCATAATGTTCGATTACAACTGGACATGCCGCCCGTTTGTAAATGGAAATAACAGAGGAGATGTGTTGTATGTAAAAACATGAAAAGGTGTTTCGTTGGAATTTGAAGAGGCAGTCCTAAGACGTGGTGTCGTGGTTGGAAAGAGATCTTCAACACCTGCAAACCAAAGATCTCTTGCCAAAGGTATTGTGTTATTTAGTGTTAAAGAGATTGGAAAGAGTATACAGTTGTGCGCTTACTATTTATGATTTTAAGGCCTTCTTTTGATGGATTTGATAGTTATGGCGAGGTATATCTAGCGTGGTTATAAATAAGGCAGCAGATATCAAGGTCAACGCTACAAATACTACTCCACTTTAATTTAAGCGTCTGAAGTTGATGGGGTTTTGGAACAAACAGGGTAAGAGTGTTTGCAAGTTTCGCGTTTTTTAAAAAGCTAGTATTGAAATATGCTGCGTTTTGTTGAAATTAACCCAGATCAAAACTTGCTAGAATAACGGTAGATATCACCCCAAGCTCGATCGATAATTCACATCCCATAACTCCTAAACCAGAGTACAACATTAACTCCTTCCCAATGGAGCGCTAGTAACAGCTATAGTACAATTTCCTCCATGTCCGTAATAATACTCCCGGGCTTTTATAACGCCAAACGCAGCGATGTCGCCGCAATGATTAGTCGCGCATAGTTCTTCTTCCTTTATGTCGGTCAAATATGACTCAGATCCTCCATGTTCTGAAATATTGCAAACAGCTTCGAGGGTGCGTTGTGTCGGAATTCATCCCATAGGTGATATTCTTGTGCCCAATCCAGTGAGTCCTACGTTTGCGTTTTGCACTGAGAATTTAAGCTGCAGCCCAGTCTCGTTCCACCCATTTATCAGCAGGGCTGAACTTCGTTGGAATATGAAGTCGGATAATAAAGCAATCTTTAGAATCCAGCGCGTATTGTGCGTCTGTTTGGTGTTGAATCGAATTTGCCCCCCAAATATGGTCCGGGATACTTTTTGCCATCGGTCGAAAAATCTTTCCAAGATCAGCGCATAGCAAGCTATGAAAACCAACGCTGATAGTTTAATCAATCTGAAAAGGCTCTCGGGCTCAGAGGATTCTCCCCATCAAACATCTCTGTCCCATGTCTAGCCCCATACTGCCCTCATGTTGCCAAATCTTGAGATAGTCGTAGCCCATCTCCCCCAAATCAACTTCCATAAAGCCCAATTTCCGATAGAAAGGCCCGTTCCATGGGATGCTGCGGAAGGTCATGAGTGTTGTAGCTCTAAACCCTTCTCGTTTTACATCCTCCATCATACGCGCCATCAGCATTTTTCCAATCCCCTTGCCCTGATATTGGTGTGCGACCGAAACCTCAACGATATGAAAATTACCACCAATGTTCTCCCCGCCGATGAAGCCTATCGGCTCGTCCCAGCGGTTGACGGCGACCCAAAGGTGGCCAGCATCGATCAAAGACGTGAGATTGAAACGGTTGAGCGTTGGCAGATCGAGTAGGGTATCTAGATTGACGCTGCGATAGATCTCGTTCGCAGAGCGCTCGACCGGACCAAGAAGAGGGACGTCTCTGAGTTGTCCTTTGCGCGTGGTGCAAGCTGGGAAAGATTTGTTTGCTTCGGATCGTTGGACGGTTTCGGCGGCCAGAGCGAGGATTGAAAGCGGATCCATCATTCTCGAGGTTTTTCAAGGGTTTCTTCGAGAATGAAGGTGCAATATGGAGTTATAAAATGAGAGCGCAGGAATACAGAGCTTGGAGGTGCTTGGTGGCTTCGCGGGTTGTTGGTTTCGGTGTCACAAACAAGTGGTGTTTGCCTAGCTAGAGCTCGATGTGACAGTACGAGTCAACGGTGAAGCGGATGAATGCAGAACTGAGTGAGAGACACAGCTCAGATAGCTCAAACAGACGGAAATAAGATGGAGGATTGAAGAGGAGAGAAGAGGTTGATGTTTGTTATTGATTAGTCACTGCTCAGTCTCAGTTCTGTTGCATGACTCAACTGCGTCTCTGTTTAATTTGAGCGTCATGCAGAAAGAAGAACGACAAAAGTCCCATAAACGAATCTAAACTTTGTTTTCTTTCTTCCGCGCCCAAGCTTTTTTTCAATACACCCCAGCGAGACCAGATGGCGCTAGTGGACGCTAGCTGAGCTAAGCTGCGCTAAGCTGATAATACCCTAGCGTCTTCTGGCTAGTTTACTGGGATTGCCCCTCTTCCCGCAGACGGTATCTTGGCGTGCCACCTTGTTCGTCATGATCAACAACCAAAAAGTCACCCTCACTGCCTAAGTATTCTACGAGTTTATATGCCACCACGCAACAACTGCCACCCTTTTTGACGCTTCTAACTATCTGTCCCATCCTTGCCCTACTAGCAACATCTAGCAAGAGCTTTCAACATCAACTGCCATCTTTTCCAATCGCAATGGTTAAAAAACTAAGCAAAGCTGGGCCACAGCCTACATCTTCCACTACAGCATCTTCAAGCCTCTCCACCAGCAGCGAAAACTTCCCATCCACCCTCATCGACTCTCTGCCTCTCCCCAAAATCGTGGTATTTGATCTCGACTACACGCTGTGGCCGTTCTGGGTGGATACCCATGCGACCCCGCCTCTGAAAGCATCTCCAGCACACGACCATGTGAAAGACCGCCTGGGCGAGAGCTATGCTTTCTATTCAGAGGTCCCCTCTATATTATATGCGCTCCGCGAACGCGGAATACTGGTCGCTGCTGCATCGAGGACGAGCGCACCTGATCTGGCAAGGGAGATGTTGAGACTATTGCATGTACAGGATGGGGATGCGAAGAAAAAGAAATCTATTGATTACTTCGACCAGTGAGTGTATAATATATGCTGCAGAAGCAATGGATATCTCCCGAGGTTCCTGGCACGCACGGCACATTTAATCTTTGGTCGAATGACTCGGCTAACGAAATTATAGTATGGAAATATATCCTGGGAACAAAATCACTCACTTCAACAAAATACAAAAGGCTACGGGGCTACGATTTGAAGACATGCTATTCTTTGATGATGAGTCCAGAAATAAAAACGTCGAGAGTCTTGGAGTGCATATGCAGTTGGTGAGTGAGCAATACTGTCTCTGGTGTCGCAGGATCTAACATGTCGCAGATTAGAGATGGAGTCAATAGAGCAGAGTTTGATAACGGTATTAGAGAATGGAGGGCTAGACATGGTCACCCTGTACGAAGAGGAGAAAGACAACCCATTGATTGATTGATTAAACATAATTAGTGTATGATGGATGACGGACTGAAGAAAGGAAAACATATAAAAGCATAGAAATCACTACATGATAGACCGCTTATACCTCAAATGAATAATTAACCTTCGCCTTGGCTACTTTAGAACACATGGCATACCATCGCATGTGCATGATATTAAGGTTTGTGAGCGATATGGTCAATAGTTACAGATATCTTGGTGTGTCAGAATACAAACCCCTAGGGTTTAATAGAGAATCTCGGCTGTTGCTCACTCACGTCTGAATATTCCTTTGCAGGGATTCACTTCCTATTGGTAGTCTAAGCAGTAAGAAAGGCAATGCTGATCTACTTCATTAAATCACTCTGTCTCTTGGCATCTTAGTCATGTAGCGCAAGTTTCTTCACAGATCATGGCATAAGATAGAAAAAGTGGATTCATCAGTGTTATCAGTAATCTAAGCAAGTATCTACAGCTAAAGCTATTTTCAACTTTTCAAGACCACTCCAGCTTTAGGCCAGCTGCAATACTACAAGAAGTTGCTGATAACTCAAGGCGGTCTCACCATTTGTATTAACCTAAGAGTCGATATCAACACTGTATCAAGTCTATCCAGTAGATATGCTCACCTGCTTCAGTAATCCAAGATTCTCATAGTAATCCACCACAGGGGGGTTCAAGGATTCAAACTCATTATAGCGTCGCTTGAACAACTCCTTGTCATCATCAAGTCTACCCTCTAGCTTTCTGGTCAGATAGCGATGTTCTGCTATAGATCTCTCACAAGCGAGGAAAAGAACTGCGTCCGGTTTTTTCCACTTCCATACAATCAGCGCATATTCTGTGGCGAAACAGTTGACTTTAAGAAATAACATACTTTGTCCTCAGCTACCACACCATGATCTAGTTTCCTTGGGAACCCATTAACAACCACGGTACCGTTCGTTGCATATCCATCCTCGATCGCGCCCGCCAGGATATCGAGAATGATATTGGTTGGTACAAGAGTACCAGACTTTACGAATTGTGCGACGTTGGCACTTTGATCGTCTCCTTTAGCGAGTAAGTCTCGCAAAAGGTCGCCTACAGAGATGTGATGGTAGCCATAGTTCTTTTCGAGTAGTTTGCATAGTGTTCCTTTGCCAGAGCCAGGACATCCTAGGTAAGTCAGTACCTATCTGGAAGCTTGAAATAGCATTGTTACCGATTACATAGAGAAGACGCTTCTCCATTTGGGGTAGAATAGTGGTTTCGTTCATTTTAATGTACTTGTGCTAAGTGCTCCTACTCGTTATGGCAGCAGGATTTAGTAGTTTGAGGACTATAATCTTAGGTGTTGAAACCTCTCGTGTATTTAATACGTACATACATCTGGAGTGAAAGGACATCTCTAAGTCTCTTAACTGATTTGACACAGGGCATAAAAGACGGTGTTTGAGCAAATTGACTTGACAAAGAATTAATTTATGAGCTTCCGGGTTTCGTTGAAAGGTCTCAAATTTCCGGTTCTCTAGTTGGCCTGAGATTGAAATCAAAAAGGCTAAGCGTGACCTATATTTAACACATTTGGAATTTAGTCATATTTATCATAGAACAAACTTCCGAGAAACTGCATAGACCCTTTTCCCTTATGCAGAAGTCATGCTGCGATCAGAATTTGTATATTTGAAGCAGTATACCATTCGAAATAAAGCAGACAAACACCAAATGCGGCGCTTGCTAACAGGCACACTTATGCATGTCTCTGTGCAAACAGGCGACAATCAAGAAATGAGTCAAGTATTTTCTAGACATCTTTGGAACAATTCAGTATGGAACCAGAGTGTGGAAATACAATGCATCTTTGGCAGTTCAAGTTTGACTTCCAAATAACAAAGAATTTGGAAACACAAAAGTTGTGTTTGACTCTTTTTGAAGACATTGTAAGAGCTTTGCATAGGAAGCAAAGGATTGGATTATCCTTTGGTTCTATGGCTTGCCATTGAGAAGTCGAGAAATACATAAGATAACTCCACATACAGTAATCTATCCTTCCTGTGTCAAAAACAATATTCTTGCGATAATTTCATACCTAGTCCTAAAACTCAGATCTTGATGGCGCTCAACACAATGATGTGTCTTATTTCCTTGTAATGGCCTGCTTTGTCGCTCTTCCTTCTCTCTACTGGTTGTATCTATGGAGCCGTTGCAAGTCAGAATTCGCCACAACAGTGCCTATCTCTGTCAACTACCACCTGACTCGTAGGTGTAACTACGAGTGTGGCTTCTGCTTCCATACGGCAAAAACCTCCTATATATTGCCACTCAATGACGCGAAGAAAGGTCTGGTACTTCTGAAGAATGCTGGAATGAAAAAGGTAGTTCTGCTCTCAGATCATATTCATATGTCTTGGTCTTAGTAGATGACGAAGCTGATTCTGTGACATAAAGCTCAACTTCGCTGGTGGAGAGCCAATGCTATATCCAAAGATGGTGGGAAAGCTGGCGGAATATTGCAAAACCGAACTCGGCATCGAATCCATCTCCATTGTGACTAATGGCAGCAAACTTACCGAACACTTCCTCCAAACCTATGGAAAGTTCATCGACATTATCTCCTGCGATTCGTTCAATGAAGGAACCAACATTGAAATTGGCCGGGGCAAGGGAAATCATCTGCAACACATCACAAGACTGCGTGAGCTCTGCGAGAAGTATGATATCAAGTTCAAGATTAACTCTGTCATAAATCGCTACAACTTTGACGAAGACATGCGAGGGTTCATTGAGCAGATCAAGCCGTTCCGCTGGAAGTGCTTTCAAGTAATGACTTACTATATTCATCATCACTGAAAGGTAGACTAACCTATGCAGGTTTTGATCGTCAACGGAGAGAATGACTCTGATACAACACTTCGTGATGCCAGACGATTCCAGATCACAGACGAGGAGTTTCAGCAGTTCTGTGACAAACATGAAAACTGTACTGGCTTTGTGGCTGAACCAAACAATATCATGAAGGACTCCTATCTCATCCTAGACGAGTACATGCGCTTCCTCGACAAGGGAAACAATCCCTCCAAGTCGATACTTGAGGTGGGTGTAGCGCCCGCTTTGCAAAGCGTTTACTGGGATGAGAAAAGCTTCATGCAGCGTGGTGGAATCTACGATTGGAGTAAGGCGGGACATGTGAACAAGGAATTGGAGTTTTAATGACGTCTTGAGATGAGCAAATGACGTCCAAGAGAGGTTTGGGAAAGTAAGTGAGGATGCTATTGTGGATTTCATGATAAAACTTCTCATAGTTTTGGGACTTTTGAGAGACTGTACACAATGCGGCTTTAGGGGCAGGATCTTTGCTAGTGACTAAATTTATATTTCTTCGAGAACACGTGCATTGACATCACGATACGCTAATGCTAGCGCTACTAGCGCCTCAGTACTTATCACGTCTCATCATTTTTGCATTATCCATTCTTGACGCAAACATCTCCGGTCAGATAGCAGACGCAATTCATCTGAATTTATACGACTATGCCTCTATACGAGATCGAGCGAAAGTTCGTTTACAACGCACGACGATACCCTGTTTTCTGCCAGAACAAAGGCATCCAACTGTTCTGGTCCTTGATCTTTTGGCACACCGAGACCATCCAAGACGAATACTCTAATTTCTGCAATCATCTTTCAGGGAACGGCATTTATATTCGAAGGCGCAATAGAAGATGGGAAGCGAAGAAAAGACGAGCTGGCGACTTTATTCGCTCCTCTTTCTACGAAACCAAAGACGTCAATGAGATTGCAAGTATGGCACGCAAGTATACTCAACTAGGATTCTCAGTTGCCACACCAGGTGACAACTTTGGATTGAAAAGTATTTGCCGGTATGTCACGACGCGTGAGACCTGGCGTGTAGATACAGAATTTGAGGTCATGTTGGATTCTACGGACTTTGGTCACCGTGTTGGCGAGGTAGAACTCGAAGCAAAAGATGAGGCGACAGCAATCAGGAAAATTGACTCGTTCTTGCAGAGATACGAGTGGTTCTTTTGCAGCAAGGCAGAGCCAAAAGGGAAGATGACGGCTTACTTTGAAAAGTTTGGATATCCTGGTAAAGGCCTTGGAAGAAAGGTAAAGTGTCCATAGAACAGAGTGACATAATTATATTAACATGTTTCTCCTTAGAAACAAGTTTAGATTTGCGAAAATGCCTCATTGGCCATTATTCTGTCATTCACAAATCCGCAGATGACCATGGATATGGTGATTGAGAACGTCGATGAGCCTCTTTTATCATAACGAGATGCACCTTGAGTGCCCTTCCGTTCTTTTAGTCCTCATTTACAAGCTGCTGGAAGTTTTTGAAAATTGTGGGAGGCTTCCGCACTACGAAAGGCTAACAAAGTCGACAAATATTCATTATCTTACATTGTCTCTCGTCTCATTCACACCTCCAGGAAGATATTGAGAGTATGAAATTCGCAGTGAGCACTGTTTAAGTACATCAATTTTATTTGTACTGTACAATACAGTAACATAAACGAATAGTATATATCTGACTGACAACTGTCCAAAACTAATATTTTATGACCTACAAGTTAGAGAAACAGCCTATGTGTTCCATATCAGTTTCAAGATAGGGTCGAGTTTTGAGTAAGCTGGAGATCAAAGTTTTGCAAACAAGATGATTATTACTGTCATAAGAAGTAACAAATATTCATAGAAAGGTCTTATGAGATGTGGTCGACTATTACTACTTTGGGCCAAGCTCCTATCAACGGGCACCGTAGACAGTCATTTACACGCTGGGAGTGATGACCTCATCAATCACGTGAGTGCGCGAGAAGTCCTAAGTCTCGCGTTACTCACAGTTGACAACCAGGCCGGCCATCTTTTCTTTTGCACTTGTCAAAGGACAGTCCCTCTGTGGTGTGGGGATAGATTCGTCAAAATGCCACCCTTTTTGCCCCGAAAACATTTGCGTTCTCCCGAACCCAGACCATTAGAAACAGCTACACCAAAGGCGAAAGGTAAGCTCGTACCTAAGAAACCGACTCCGCGCAAAGCAACGCTTTTTGATGACCTGGATGCAACGCCTGGATCGAGTCGTGGGGCTAAAGCGATACTTGAGAAATTTGGTGGCGATGAAGGGGACAGTTCGAGCGAATTGAGCTCCCTGGATGAAGAGTTTGAGGATGGGCCTGTTGCGAAGCGACGTAAAACTACTATAAGACACGATGACGACGATGATGAAGATGAGGATGTTGAATTTGAAGATGTGCCACATGTGAAGCGATACGATGATGCCGATATTTCGGAGGATGATGACGAAGATATGGAGTTCGAAGATGTAGATGTGCAGATGAATCCGCCTTCTGCACTACAACCTACTTCTGCAATATCTGGGCAAAGTTCTGTTGGTACAGCGGACTTGGAGCTGACCCTGAGGAAAGAAACGAGGGTTTCGTTGACGAATCCTCTAGGATTGAAGAAGGGTCCTACAAAGATTGAAAGGGGAATCCGGCTGGCTACGCATCAAATGCATGTACAGATGTTAATGTGGCATAATGCGGTACGAAACTCATGGCTGTGTGATGGGGAGCTACAGTCAATTCTTGTGGATGGATTGCCTAAAGGTGTAGCAAAAGAAGTTGATATATGGAGAAAAAGAAGTGGAGTGGTTGGTAAAGGAAAAATGTCAGCTCCAGCAAAGAAAGGAAAGGAGAAAGCTATTGCTGTAAAAAGCAAGACGAAAGGAAAGGACCCTGAAAAGAAGAACTCAAGAAACCAAACAGACTGGAGTGCGGCCAAGCGTCTAGAAGATGCAACTGGTAGCACAAGCGGCTCAGATCCATTACTGAGATTACTTAAAGCACTGCGCATATATTGGCGCTCAAGATTCCGAATCACGGCGCCTGGGTTGAGAAAAGTTGGATACATGTCTCTGGAGCGCATTGATGAAGAGCTCAAAAGCTTCAAGGATGATGTCCATGATCCGGAACGTCATGGTGAACATATTGCCTCGCTCGAGGAGTTCATGCAACATGCTAGAAGCATGGAAGGTAGTCGAGATGTCGGTGCGCAGCTGTTTACAGCGTTATTACGAGGTTTGGGAATCGAGGCTAGGATGGTGGCTAATCTGCAACCTCTTGGCTTTGGGTGGAGCCAATTTGAGGAGGCTTTTGATAAGAACCCTCGGAAGTTGAAGAAACAGCAGCAGATGAAACCCACAGTGGACAATGACTCATCGGATGAAGAAGATGACGAGGAGGAAGGGCCGGTGGGCAATAAAGGAAAAGCTGCAGTGAAATCAAAAGTAAACGCCAAAAGTCCTCTACAGAATGCGGGAAAGCGTAAGTCACAAGGAAGCGGCGTAAAAGCTGAACCAATTGATCTTTCAGCATCTGAAGGAAATGACTCCTCGAGCGACGAGTCTGTCATCGATGTAACACCTGCGAAGCAGACAGTCAAACCATCCTTACCATATGATAAGGACCTGCTCTTCCCATATTATTGGACAGAGGCTTTATCGCCTGTGACTAGTACATATACTCCTGTCGATGCCGTAGTCCTTCATGTGGTTGCAAAGGATCCCAAGAGGCTTGAGAAGTTTGAACCCCGAGGCGGAAAGTCTGACAAAGCCAAACAAGTAACCTCTTACATTATCGGCCACTCCTCTGACGGGACAGCAAAAGATGTCACCACTCGTTACCTCAAAAAGCACATATGGCCTGGTCGAACTAAGGGCTATCGTCTGCCTATTGAAAAAGTTCCTGTCTATGGTCGTAACGGAAAGGTAAAGCGGTATGAATATTCCGACTGGTTCAAGTCCGTCATGCGTGGATATTCCCGTGGTCACAAGAATTATCCTTACACGGAGATTGATGATCACGAGGATGCCACTGACCTCAAAACAGTTAAGCCCGAAAAGAAAATAATTGAAGAAGGGAAAGAAACACTTCAGTCATATAAAGCGTCCACGGAATTCGTACTAGAGCGACACTTTAAGCGAGAAGAAGCTTTGAGAGCTGGAGCGAAACCTGTAAAAACATTCACGATCAAGGGAAAAGGTGTGGAGAGTGTGGATGAGAATGTATATCTGCGAAAGGATGTCGTAAGTTGCAAGAGCACGGAAACATGGCACAAAGAGGGACGGGCTCCTATTCTAGGCGAAGAGCCTTTAAAACGAGTCCCGTACCGTGTCGCAACGACGAATCGTCGACGCGAATTAGCAGAAGCGGAACATGCCAGTGGGGAGAAGCCTTTACAAGGTCTTTTTTCCCGCGAACAGACTGATTGGATCATCCCGCCGCCTATCGAAAACGGCGTTATACCAAAGAATAACTTTGGTAACATTGATTTGTATGTGGATAGCATGCTTCCTGAAGGTGCCGCCCACGTACCACGACGAGGTACTGTGAAAATATGTAAACGCCTTGGAATCGACTACGCAGAAGCTGTGACAGGATTTGAATTTGGACATCGTATGGCCGTTCCCATTATAACCGGCGTTGTTATTGCAGAAGAACACTATGACACAGTGATGGATCAGTGGGAGAAGGACGAGGTTGAGCGTCTAAGGAAAGAAGATGAGAAGCGCACAAAGGCTGCACTGGGAATGTGGCGAAAGATGCTGATGGGTATGAGGATCATCGAAAAGGTTAGAGAAGAGTACGGCGATGAGCTTGATGATAAGCCTGATGAAGTGAATCCGTGGACCAGCAAAAAAGATCGAAATGCCGAGGAAGAAGCTAGGAGGAGAATAAGGGAGGAGAGAGATGAGGAGATGGCGGGGGGGTTCTTGCCGGAGGGGTATCACGTTGAGGAAGATGAACGACGGAAGCCGGGGTTCTTTCCTGTTGCTAAGCATGACGATGATGACGGGGGAGGTTTCGTGGTTGAAGAGCACGATGAGCATTCAACCACGTCGCATAGCAATGGGAAAGTGGCAATTGCTCACCCAACTATGAACGAGGAAGAACCTGCAGATGCAGGAATAGATGCTGATGATCTGCAAAAAGCTTCCCCCTTATCTTCCATTCAGCCTGTGGAGGACCGCCCACCTCGTGGCTTAACCAAGGGTTCCAAAGTCAAAACTCCAGCTAAGGTTAAGGCCAAACCGCCAGCAAAGACCCCTCTGAGAACGACCGCGAAGAAGGAAACCCCTGTTACGAAAGGCAAACGTAAACAGAAGCTTTCAGTTCAAGATTCGTACGATGAGGATGACGACGACGAATCATCCGATATAGAGGAATCTGAGGCAGAGATCATGCCGAATAAAAGTACCAGAAAATCTAGTACTAGACCAACCGTGCAGAAGACGGCCACACCACCAGGGAGAAGGTCTGCCAGGACCAGTGGCGTTAAGTCCAAGTATTTTGTTAGGGATAGCGATGATGAAGAAGATGACTAATAGATACAGCAATTGTTTTGCATCTTGTTAGTTGATCACAGGGGGCTCTGTGGTCTGGGACGTACGCTCCATAAACATGTCTCACAGCACAATTTAAAAGTGTAGTTGGCGGCTGCGAGAAGACTAGACTACATATGTTGGTGTTTTGAAGGACTGATTGATATGTGTAATTGCATTATACGTATGCTATATAGTCACCGAGTGAAGCTCCTCGAATACCTCCCTGCGAAGTGTCAGCAGCTTACTTTGGCTCCAATCCTTCGGCTATCTTGTGCATCAATATCGTTGAATGCGAAGAAGCTCAACTACAGCTGGCAACAACCGGCTGATCAACACATTCGCAATCTTCTACTCCCACCCAAGTGTTCTAGTAGCTGTTGTTTAGCCAAGCCCTGATACTTACTCGGTGACGAATTCTTTCTAGATCGAGAATGCGTTAGCGAGATGATTGTGCAAAGCTATCACGAAAACGGATTGGAAGAAGGCTCGACAATTTGGATGTACAAGTAGAGCTGTATCATATATTTGATTTGATATCTAAATGAATGCAAAATGCTAGAAACCTAACCCGAAAAAAAGAGTGACGCCTAGACTCCCCGTGGCTCTGTCGCTGTATCTCCGTATCCCCATAATGACCATGTGTACCATAGACTCCCACTAAACCCCCCAGCCCGATTCCCTATCGGATCCAAATATTGCCTTCAGTAGAATAATTTACTCGCTGTGCTCTGTTTTAATTCCAAAAAAGTGTACCTCACTAGGCGTATCACCTTGGTTATAGTTCCCAGCCTTGAAGTAGCTGCTCGGTCCACCAATCGCATTCTCAAAACCACCTGTCCCATCTGGAAACCTCTTCCCATTGATCACAACATACAAAACATCTTTATCTCCAGCTCCAGCCTCATACCCAATCGTGTATGAAAACTTTGTTCCAACGGGAACTTTTGTGAGTGGTTTCGCAGTTCCTTGACCACCATCTTTGTTTTTGGAAACACCGAATGAGAGTTGGCCACCGCTACTATAGTAGAGCTCTGCGACAGGCTTCTTGGAAATCTTGTCGTCAATATGAATTTGACCGATGCACACGCTTTTGGATCCAAGGTTGACACCCTGGAGTGTGGCGTGCAGACGATTTAGCTTAGCTTTGGGGTTGAAAGAAGACTTCTCGCGGAATTCGGTACGGCAATGTTTACTGTTAGTCGTGGTCGCACAGTTTGACCTTTCAGGTACTTTCATGACTAGTGCATCGTCTTTCATGAAATAATACTCCTTCCAAGCTGGCTTAGATTGGCCGTTCGCGAACTCGGAACTAGAAGCTGACATTGGAGAGCCGCCTTTGGTGGCAGAGATGGGAAGCTGAAGTGTCCATTTGTCCCATTCGAACCCAGAGATATCATCGCCAGCTGCGGTTCCGGATGATGCTCCTCCACCTGATGTACCGGTTTCAGAAGCCGTGGGTGACGAAGAAGTCTTAGCAACAGAGCCGGAATCTTCGAGGGAACTGTCTTTACCATCGGAGCTCTCCTCTTCGCCAGAGTTCTTAGCGGGAGCAGCTAGCACAAAGGGTGCGAGCACCAGGAAATGAATTAGGGAGGTCTTGAAGAGCATGACTGAAGCAACGTATGAAGGAGTAATATCGGAATTTACTGTGGCTTGGTAGATTGGAAGAAGTGACAGAATTTACCGAGTAGGGTTTATTGAGAACGAGTAAAGGTGATGATTGGAAATGATAATGCTGTCGATGATAGAATGGTACTCGTCAAGCAGTACATGGCCAGTATTATATGTAAGGAAGATAGGTAGAGGAAGGGTACTATGCGAACTCAAGATTGTCCTAATGTAGATACTGTATTTTGGAAGAGGAGTAGGAATGATAGTCTGATTCCAAGTGATAATTTCAACATCGTCTGTGTTGTGGTCACTAATTGTAGTGTGGGTGATTCAAGATCCATTGAGTGATCTTATTAAGCAATAGAAATTGAATTCATTCGCTCCTCACAAGCAGGAAGTAGGAACTTGAAATCCTAGGAAGATACCTAACATATGGGAAGCAAAAGTTTTCATGTGTCTCATCGTTGTTGGCTAAAATAGGAATTTGCTTGTCTTAATCAAGCAGCAAGATTGATCCCTCAGGAGTTATAGATTACAAACGCACCGGGAAACAGCCCACACCCTTTGAACTTTGAACAAAACTGCTTCCCAGGCGGTAAACACAAGCGGAACGAGCAAAATCGAAAGGTTACCGGCTTGACAGCCGGGGATTACCAGATACAAACTCAAAGACGACTTGGAATCGGAACAAATAGAAGCGGCTGCTCATGGTCTCAACTGGACTCGTTTCATCCACGTTGTTGTTGGGTTGATCTGAGCCTCACACGTGGTGAGTAAGCAGCCTCAACATCCTTGGTGTAATGCAGGACCCTTAGTAGCCGCACTCCATGTTCCCCGAGCTAGGATTCAAGTAAGCTTAATAAACAGGATTTTAGCCACGATCTATTGGGATTGTATGGCTTAATCATTGTTGGTTGTTGAGTGGAGGTTAACCTCAAGGATTTAGCGAGATCTTCATATTTAACATTTAGCATACTCGCTCGTGTTAGACAGAATATCAGGCAGACCAAACTGCTATGTACTACCACCCTGGGATTACCGATTGATGATTTGTTTACTGCCCGAATCAATCGAGTTCTTGTGGAGTCTTGAGTCTTGGAAATTTAATGGGGCCTGCCACTTTCTATCTCGTATACTTGACTTGCTCGACGAAGCAAGCGACGCCATAAACATTTTCTCTTGTTTAGGCTCCTAGATCTAATAGTTTCCCGCTCAAAGAACACAATCATAATTTGACCTTTTGCTTAACGTCAGTACTCACAGAAGCGTGCAAAGACAGGAAACCCATGCAGCATGAACAGCAGCGCGCTGAAGCCTGAAATTAGGTACTTAAAACCATAGCTTTTCAATAGCTACGGTAAGTATTCATCAAGTGTAAAGAAGGTAGATTTCGTACACAAATTGCTTCGAGGTCGGAGGAGCCGGCGAGGAGAGGTTTCTCGGCATTTGAGGGAAGCCGAGATTGTCGCCAGACACTGGCTTGTGTTTGGCCGCCGAAGGAGAATGATGCGACGAGCAAAACCTGGATGGAAAGAGAAGTGCTAACCACTGGCCTTATTATTATTAGGCACAAACGACGCATGAGAGCCAGAATGTATGCAGCCTAGTTCTCTTATTTGTGGTAGAATTCGAATGTTCACAGATATCCTCAGATGTTGTTACGCATCACACAATTTATGTCCATTGGGACAGGTATTCAAATCTACTATCGATTTGAGGTGAGTCAAACTACTGCTTCTGGTGACACAGTTTCAAAATAATCCCATTCAGTATTCTTATTTTATGTACAATTTCTCCTCGCGCTAATAGTAATCACTTCGTCCGGATATGCTTCAACTTCTTATCACTCCACAAAAAGTTATTTGCATATGCCTTCACGGCAAACTTCCTGGTATTTGGCTCCTGCACGAAGTATTCGTATCCTTGCTTTTCAGCAAACGCAATCGCATCCTCTTTGTTCTTGAAGTTAACATGAGTTCCTTGCATGAAATCAGCGGACGACTGCCAGCCCATCAGTGGATTCTCCCATCGATGCCCTTTGGGTAGAATATCCCAATCCATTCGCCAGTGGTGACTGTGCCAGTCTCCGGATTGTGTAGCTGTTTTAGCGGGGCGGTAAATACTGTCCTGCGTTAATTTACGGAAGCCCAGATAAGGATAAGTGTACAAACCGAACGGTTCTCGCTGAAAGTTCGATGGGTGCGCCAGAAAGAGTAGCGGCTGCCAGCACCTCTCCCTCTTCGCTGCCATTGAAGACATGCTTGGGAATTGGTGAGAATGTGCTATTGAGACTGTTAGCTAGCCCAAATTGCACCAAATTTCTCGAAAGCGTACGAAGAAGCCTGATCAACCTCTGAGGCATAGTCCGGTTGGTTGTGCTTGACATTGATCTGTTGCGTTACAACATTTTTCTCTTCTATTTGTGTTCCTTTATCTGGTGTCGTGAGGGGCGTCCCAACGGCAGTCTGACTCTCCCATCGTACAGTAGCTGGAACAATTCTTCGTGTAGCTGGTGTTGCAGTACGCAGAAATCTGCCTGCAATTGACGGACGTAGTAAAGACATTTTTCGTGTTAGTTGGCGTCCGCTGCTTTTGAAGCTCAAGTTACTGAAGTTGGTGATGATTGAGGTTGCGGCTGTATTTGCTTGGCGGCGCTAGTGAACAAACCCGGGATCTCTTCTGAGCGACGACAACATAGATTTCACGACATCAAACAACCCACATATTCTTCACGACGTCAACCAGAAGTAAGGAGCAACTATATACGATTGGACTGCGTCTGACCGGTTCTCGAGAATCAATTGGGCTAACCTTGCTGCGCAGTATCCAAGATGAGCTTCATTACACGCCGGGCGCTTTCGACCCTCATTCCTCCCAAGGTTCGTCTGCACAACTTCAACTTGACTTCGAAGATATGCTAACTTCATTACAGGTTGCCTCTCCTTCCGTAAGTCACGATGTTGCTGTTTCCCTCGCTCTTAACCATCACCATTCGATACCTAATACTCCCTCCGAATGTTTGCTCTAGAAAGGTTTCCGAATTGGGCTGACGGAATCTAGGGATTGGGCGCCGCACAAGATGCTGCTCGCATGTCGCGTGTAGTTAGCTTTTACGAGAAGCTACCACGCGGATCTGCAAAGGAGGTCAAGCCATCTGGGCTAATTGGTAGATACCAAGCTAGATACTTCGGCAAGAACCCAAGTGCTGCACGTATGTTGGGTATTCACCTCTTTCTGGAACTAGATTCTAACAATGAATCTAGCTATCGTTCATGCCATTGCTTTCCTAGTTGCCATCGGTTACGCTCAGAACTATTACTTCCACTTGCGTAAGTCGTTGCTTTTTGCCGAGGATGATTCTGCGGATATATGGATCTAAACTAATTGACAAACAGGTCACCACAAGAACAACGCTCACTAGATGTTTACCGGTTGCTTGGATGGAGATTGTTTTATTAAGAAGGCCGATGTAAATATGTCATAGAAGAATACCAATCGATGATTGTGGACTGAAGCAGCATTTTTAAAAGTCTTTTGATGACCCGTCGTACGTGTATAAAGTGAGCCAATATTCTTTAAGTATTCGAAGCAAGGGTTGGATCATCTAGGTTGTTCTCCAGTGGAAGGCGATGGTTTCGACGCATTTCGCAAGGTGTACATGGTTGATAACACGGCGACCTCCATCAAATTACCTCGAGCGAGCGAAAGGCTCGCTAGAAGTATATAATGCACTTCTTCTCCGTAGAGCTCTGAAAATTCAATATGATATCTTTCGTCTCCTGAATCGTTATAGAATGACGGCTCTGCCTGTAGCTCGATTATCGTACATCTGGAAATTTATGGACAATTCACTTTAAGCCACATGGAGTTTATAACTTAATTTTGAAATCTAACAGTCTTTGGCACTCAGAATGGTTTTATGATACTTCATTGTCGGGTCAAGCTGGTACCACTACGGTGAGGTGTAAATTACATGAGAAGCGTTACACAGATCTAAGGAATACTTGTATACAAAGACAATTTCAAAATATTTCGAGGAACATCAAGATAATTAGCCTCTTTCACAAGCGCATGTATGGTATCATTGATCTATATTTCATCTTCGTCTTGGCTCTTCTTTATTGATCATCACTTCCGTCAGTAGCTCCACTTTCTTCAGCCTCATCAGTCTCCCAGTTGGGCTTAGCGTAGTTGTACCTGGACCTCTATGAAAAGTCAAGTATCATCAACCTCACTAAATCTCCCAATACATGCGCCGCGGCAACTTACGCCATTAATCCGTTCCTTTCTTCGTCGCTATAATCATCTTGCGACTCTATTTCCCCCAGAAATCTCTCCTGCCGTCAATCTACCACAAAAGCGAAGCCACGAGTCAGCAGACAGGCCAGCGAAGCTCATAATACCTCTGCAACCGTATGATGGCAACAGAAGCCACCGTTGACACAATCGCGACGACATCTGCATCCCCCAACCATGAGCTGGTGAGCTTGGCAGACATTCTAGGTGTTGCGCGTCATACTAATCAAAACGTAGAGTACACCCGAAGTCCCAAATCAAGATGTCTATTCCGACCCTCCCCAAACTCTTGTAAACGGTATCGCCGAGAGAGATGAAGGGAAGCAAATCACAACAGAGTCGACTGACTCAGGTGTCATTTCGGCGGAGGTCAGTGTTAGTGGAGGATCGGATACTGAAGCCTCGAAGGCGGAAACCTCCAAGACTCCGGATGATGGGAAAGGTCACACGCGCTCAGGATCAACAACCGTAAAGAAATTTGCTTCCTTTAAGCCAGTTTCCGTCAACAAAACATTTCTAGCTTCCAAAGGTGCCACTCCGGCTGCTCCATCGAAGCTTGGAGAGAAAGTAGTTACGGGATCAGCTTCAACACCTGCAGGTCCTTCAGCAAGTTCTACCCCTAGACCTCGACTTGTAGCGAAATCTGGAAGCGTTCTACGAGATGCTGGACCTCGTTCATCTGCAACTGCAAATGGTGGTAAAGCTGGGGGAGCTCCTGATGCTAGTGCTGTATGGAACAAGAACAAGCGTAAGCCAGTGTAAACATCTCTTTGTAAATGAAGACTAATGCAGTACAGCTCCACCCCCTCCCGAGCAAAAGCGCATGACAGATGAGGAACTTAAGCAACGTTATGGCATTCATTTGGCGACAAGACTCCAATCAGATGATCCTGGGAGACAGGCCAACTGGGCAGACATAGATGACGATGATGACGATTGGGCACCTGAAACTATTGAATGGACAGATGGTACCAAGATTACGCTACCTCAAGCAGATGAGACGCCTGTACGAGAGCCCACCCCGGTGCCAGCAGCGAAGCCTATCGAGATAGCAAAGCCAAAGTCTCCAGCGCCAATCGATGCTACTGCATCCCCAACTATTAAACCTAGCGGATTCAGTGGAAGAGCTGGGCTGGTTCTGAAAGGAGCAGCGGAAAAGCCTACTTTGGTAGCAAAGCCACCAGGACCTCCAACACCCGTGAAGTCTCCATGGGCACCTCTTCCTCCTGTTGACCGAGCTGCTCCTATTCCTACCGAACTACCAAACCATCAACCACAACCACCTCGGTTCGCTCAGAGAGATTCACATGGATTCCAGGGTATGCCCCCTCCACCAGCAAAGGAGATTGCAGCAGATGATTTCAGCCGCTCGTGGAGAGATGGCCAGAACAACACTAGTCGCGAGTTGTACAACGCACAGTCTGGTAGATATGAACCTGCAAATGAAAACCGTCGCGGCTCGAGGAATGATCATTCTCGTCAACCTGCTGTACTTCAACGACCGCAGCAGCAAGATGGGCCAGCAGAACCTTCCGCAGCCTTTCAAACCCATCGAGCAACAGGTCATGATGGTTCTTTCAGCCGTCGGCGAACTTCATCAAATGTGAGTGCTGGTAGCGGTCACGTATTTCGACGTATGAGTAAAGGCGATATGCCCCCTCATGAACTCCTTAATGTTCGAAGAGGCTCTTTAGCCGCTGTAAGCGACGAGCCCTCATCGCCTAGAAACTTTTCGCCATCAGGTCAAATTCCACGTGCACACCAACAACAAAATGCCCAATGGCAGGCGCGCGCCCCGTCTTCGGCTAACCACCAATCTCCGCAATTAGTTCATGGTCAACCTGCTCAACTTGTGGACAATCAGCCGCAGGTTCCCTATGAGGATCCGGTCAAGGCCCAGGAACAGATTATGCGGCAAACACGTGAGCTAGCTAGAATTCGTCGTCAAGAAGAAGAGGCGCGGGAAGAAGCTGCCAAGCAAGAGCGTATTCGTCTCAAGCTTGAAGCTATGGGTCCTCCTCCAGAGAAGAAGAAGGACAGGAAGGACACTCCCAGGGAAGAGAAAGTCACCCCGACTCAGATTCAAATACGCGTCGCGCCCGAAGCTACTGTCGCACTAAAAGCTGAATTGAGAGAGGCTGTTGACCAGAAGAACTCAACCACTATTGAGAATTCCACAGTTGCTCCGATTGATCTTATGGTAAGTACGGACCAACCTATAAACCAAGATTTGCGAAATGGTAATAGACCAAATTACAACACGGCGTCAGCACCGGTTAGCAATCAAGAAAATCGATCATTTCACCAAGGTGCAACTTCCGCGCCGCCTCCAGACCGCTTCCAAACATGGGCACACCCTCAAGCACAACAAGCAGGCAGAGGCAGCGTTTGGGGACCTCCACCATCGAATGACAGAACCCTTGGCAATGGCACTTTTAATCCAGAGTTGAGCCGACTATCCGATATGCCTCAAGGAGCTCGTCCTAGTCCCATTGGCCCTCCGCGTGGTAATGGTCAATATCAGCAAGGACGAAACCAGCCTCAGCAAAACCAGTATGGAAGTCGACCTGCTCCAATTGGCCCACCAAGCAGACAGCCAAGCGGTGCTAGGGATATGTCTGAACGTGTCATGGCAGCCGGATGGGGTGACTTGCCAGATAAGCTTGCGAAAGAGGATGCTGAGCGCGCAGAACAAGCTGAAGCTGAGCGCCGTCGCAAACATGAACTGATGGAACAAGGACTACTTCAAGAGGCTGCGCAACCTGAAATTAAGGATACTTGGCGTAAGGTGAAATTACAGGAAGACGGAACGCGTGGAAGCATCAACGAATCAATCACCCATACATTGGATGGTTCTGGAACTTGGAAGAAAGACGGTGCTTCACGGCCAGTTGTTGATGAACGTAGCTCTGACGCAATCCAAGATAGGAGTGTGCAACCTCAATTCAGCAAGACCTGGAAGACAGAATCAATTGGCCCCTCTTCAGTCCGGACATCAAAATTCTTCCCTATCAACCACGACGTTCGAGCGGAAGACTCATACACCTATAGCCGTCGTCCTGGATCACCATCACCTCCGCCGCCAACTATGGAAGGACACCCAGTGTATGATGGTGACGTCGCGCATCCTCATGTTTCACTTCCTCAACCTTCACCAGTCGTGAAGTTGCCTCCTGTTTTACCAACCCCCATAGGGCCACCTAGACCAACTTCATTTGCCGCTGCTGTCAACACACCTGCGCCACCAGCGCGCCACTCGCCCCGCACCACCCATGACATTCGGAATGAAGCAGGTCCACCTGTTGACAAGGGAGTCGCGTGGCAGGCAAGAATTGACACTTTGTTTGACAAAAAGCACAATAAATCTCACACACTTGCAGTGGATTCGTCTAGTAAAAGTGCATTGGAACTCCCTAATTTGCAGTTCTTAGCTACAGTATCCCTACCATCCTCGACATCGGGGGACTTGGCTTCTGATGAGAATTCGATCATCTCCAAGCCACCGGCTGAATTATGCTTTGAGGAACAAGAAATGGGCTCACTTCCTGCGATCAAGGTCCCTGGCACTGTTCCTAAAAATGCGTGGTCCCCTGCTCCTGCGCCTAAAGTCAACAAGAAATACAACCACCTAAATGTTCTTACGGTTCTTCCAAACCAAGCTGACGAAGATGAGTCTAAGCAACAAGCTAAGAACGGCATAGTAGTAATTATCAAACTCTCCAATCGAATGGAGGCTAAATCTATTACGTTGCCAATCCGTCAATCGAGCAATGGTAGAAACCGTGGTGGGCACCGTGGAACTAGAGGATCGCGTCATACCTCAACTCATAGAGGCAGGGGAGGACGAGATGCTTCAGCTGGATTTTCTCCCTCCACCCCCGATACCACGTTCAGTCCCAGTCGAGGAGGTCGCGGTTACACGTCCAACCATGACGGTACATCAGGCCATTCATCACGCGGTGGCCGAGGACGTGGTCGAGGTGGTAACAATGGAGACTTCGACTGGAGCCGAAATGCTGTGCCCGCACCCATCAACGCATAAGCTTTTCTATCACTCATCTAACGATATCTCCCACATGCTCAATTCCAAGTATGTGATGCACAAAATAATTAAAGGGAGGACTTTCGTTCCCACATTATGAGGGACTTACCTTCCGTGTATTCGATCACCATTTTTCCTATTCATATACTACACCAACTCTCGAATTTCTTTCACCTTACCTCTACCACGACACCACTAGTACACTTGTAACTGATATGGGAGCGGAATATGTTTGTTTATCCTCTTTGCAATACGGGGATGTGTGCCTTACATTGGATGCATGCTACGTCTAATTTCACATGGAAGACCGACGTTTTACCGCAACTTACCGAATGAAATTAAGGAGAGATTCTCAGATGGACATGAGCATACAGGGCGGGCTCAGACTCTGAAGGTTTTAAGATCTGGAGTGTCAAACTGAATGCATGGCTTGAGGATGTGCCGATATTGCAAGACTTACTTTGTACACATCCGAATGGATTGTGGTGGATAGCCTTACCTAGCTAATTGCCAGATCCTAATGCGAGCTGATGAATGAAAAACCTTCACAACATAATTTTGCTTCCCTAAAATCCTTCTAAGGCGACTCTACTAGTGATGCTTATTCTTGACTTCATTTGTCCGTCTCCGTCTTTCAAATTAGCCCTCCCTTGATACTATTGGTAACAAATATCCAACAAACGGAGCGAAAATGTCCAAAATCGCCGACTGAATATGTCTCCGCTCTATTCGGACTACAAAAAGTCCTAGGTTTCTCTCTGGGAAGTCATACGACCTGGACCACTTAGACCACACCACAAAAAGACATATAACCAGATAGAACTTCGTTATTTAAACTCTCCAACGTCAATGCCATTCCCCTTCCCTCCTTCTCTATTCTTATCCTCAGTACCATCAATCATTCCATTTAAAACCCTCCCCATCCTCTCCACGCCTTCATATAACTCATCCTGGCCCTCCCAAGCAAAACACAGGCGCGCTTCGCTCTGAAATTGAAGACTGGGGTCTCCCTGCACTTCGAACAGATGACCAGGCGCTATTATTAGGTTTTCTTCCTCTAGGCATCGAGATGCGAGGGTAGCGGCAGAGACTTTGGAGGGGAGAAGCAGCCAGATGAAATAGCCACCGAATACTCCGTTTTCTCCATCTTCATTGCTCTGGCTATTAGCTAAGCCATCTTCCTTAACACCCTGCACCCTCACGCCAAGGGGCAGGAGGTGCTTGCGTACGGCGGACATTAAAATGCTGTGACGAAGTTGGTAAGAAGGTTTTAGTATGGTTTCGATATGCGTTTGCAGAGTCCCCTCTTCTAGCAAAACACTTAAGAACGTCGCAACCAATTGGCTAGGTGCACCACCGGAACGGCTACTGCCGCACTGGGAAAGTCCATGGATGAACTTTCGAGAATTGATCAGCTTCTTCACTTAATTGGGGATGACCATGGCTTTTGAGTTGGTAAATACGGGTGTTAGGATGGATGACTTACTTTTGGGGTGGAGGCTGCCCAGCCAGTGCGGAGGCCAGGGCCTGCAAGTTTGCTAAATGAACCGTTGGACATGGAGTTTCCGAACTCATTTGGCCCTGGAATAGGAGATAGGGTCGCGTCTATGTCCGATAGTCTTGGTAGCAGAGCTTTTCCAAGGGCTGTCGGGGATGGGAGGGCGCTGGAAGAAGAAGTAGATGTAGGAGAGGCAAGGGGCCACTGGAGTGAATCATAGACATCATCGGTAACAAGAAGAGCGTTATATTTGCGTGCTAGCAGGACCAGAGATTGACGTGTAGAAAGAGACATTATCAAGCCGCCTGGGTTGGAAAACGTTGGGACGCTGTAGATGATATGGTCATAGGTTTTTGAATGAGGCTGAGGAGTTTTGATTCCCTGTGCCACGTTAGTCTTTGCTCACTTTTCTTAGTAGCTGGAGAAGGCATGGACAGAGATTATTCTCATGAAAATCACTTTCCGAGAAGGGGTTTAGGGAGAAAAGGGGTCAGAAGCAAAACGCATGGTGTTGTGGCTTTAACAACAACTCTTTCTGTCACACCATCTCCCGTTTCTTGATGCCGAGTCAGACGAATTAAAAGAGTATTACATACTTTCGTCTTCTTCCCTTCTTTATCCACTCTCTTCATTCCCTCCTCCAAAGCAATCAAATCAATGCCATCTTTCCCCTGTCCCACAGCCCTCATCTCCAACCCAGCATCCGCAAAAATGTTACAGGCAAGATAATAACATGGCGCCACCATCCATACTGTTGTGAGCTTTGGATCACTATATACCTGCAATACACACGCCAAATTCTGACTTGCTCCTCCTGTGATGCAGATATTTTCTTCCCCACTTTTGTGGTCTTTGGCCACAAGAGAATCCAGGGAATTGGGACGATAGAAAGAGTTAAGCCATTTGGCGACGGACTTTCGTAAAGGGAGATAGCCTGGGTCAGGTCCGTACTCTAAACCTGGGTTGGAGATCAATGGATCTGAGAGGGCAGTTATGGCAGCAGCTTTTAGTGCGGTGGTGGGGAGAAGAGCAAAATTAGGCCAGCCGCGAAAGAGATTGATTTGCTTTTTGGTTGTCATTGTAAAATGTCGGATGCCCATTTGATGTGTGATGGCATGGAGGTTGTAATGATGATAGAAACTGGTGGATCAAAGCGTTTCGTCACATTTATCAGCGTTGCCAATACGTCAACCATCGATTGAAAGTTGTTACACAAACTACAAAACCTTTATAAACCATGGCACAACCAAACAATTATAAAACGACTAACTCCTAAATTATTCATCAAATCAAACTATCGAATCAACCTTTGTAAGAATGTATCTTCTCTTGTTCAACTCTCAGTTCTTTTATATGAAGGTAACCCAACAGTAAGTACCGTAGTGCGCAGCGATCCAATGAATTTTTGACTCTAGATTATATGCTACCAACAACGGATTCAACCTTCTTCTTTGTTGTTCTTCACCAGTTAGGAAGCTGGTCATATTATGTTCACCAGTATCATGGCTCTAAGATCGCTTCTCCCAATGATTACTTACTACTAGACCCTGTGATTGATCTTTGTGGTAATCATCACGTGATACCATTTCAATAGCTTCCCTTTGCTCCTAACGAAGCCTCAATAGAAGCAACGCATAGCCTGCTCTAGTTCAGAGTTAGGGTACGTAAACTGCTTAGTGAATATCGCAGAACGTCGAGCCTCAGCTAAAATGTTAGAATACACGTGATCATCCAGGTACATTGTAAGCGCTAAGTCTAAGTAAATCAGAGACCGCTAAATCCTAGATTCTGTAGTCTGGATTTTTATCACTCAACAAGTATAGTTGTACATATGCATTACCGATACCGATACTAGCAAACTGCTTAATTCATGAAGAGTCTATGATAAATATGAAATCCAACAACCTACACTCTTTATTATGTTAGCTGAACTTCGCAATTTTCCCACTTTGTCTACTGCATCTATAAATATTCCTCCAACCACTTGCGAGGTTGCGCCACAATATGGAACACGATCCCACTACCACCTTCTGCGGCGCAACCGCGGGATACATGATTGGATGGTAATCCTCACGGATGTATGTCGGAGTGGTGCAACCATCCTCCACGATCTTTACACTCTTTTGGTTCGCTGGAGGAGTCCTGCAAAGATGACTAGTACTTGAGGCTAGGGCTCATATGTCTCTTCGATGGATGCGAATGATCGTTTCGGGAGGAGCTGAGCTTGTCAGGAAAAATAAGGACGATAAAGTAGTATTTATTCGATTGTGACATTTTCCTCTTGTGACTCCTTTTCGCCCCTTCTGTTTACCTTTTCCAACTCTCATTCTTAGCCAAATGATCAACTCATGCCTGGTGTTCCAATTATTCATTGCATCTTGGCAGTCCAAGATTGATATTCACATGCGTATCTGACCAGTCACTACAATATACTTAAAGACCGCACTCATAAAATCTCTGCTCTTGGTTTCCCTGCTTTACAAATTTCTATTTCCTGAACCGAAAAGCATCAATATGAAGACTGTTACGCTCTCCGCTGTCTTAGTCCTTCAGACATTCATCACGCGCGCCATATCTCTTGACCTCGATGTGAACAACGCAACCTCTGTTATTTCTGTCGCCGGTACAATCGCAAGTGGCCTATTCCGCTACCATAACGCTTCCTCCACCGCCGGTGATTTCAACCAACCTCGACCTTGGTTCTGGTGGCTCTCCGGTAATGGTTGGAATGGCCTACTTGATCATACTATCTACACAAACACCACTACCTACATCCCTCCCTTCCTCTCGGCTATCTCGAAGAATATTGGCCCGAACAATGATTTCGTACCTCCCGAGCAAGTGAACTATGAAGCAAATGATGACCAAATGTATTGGGTTTATAATTCTCTTACAGCATTGGAATATAACTTCACGGCCTTACCTTGTATCCCGTCGGGTTCCGCAAATGGGGAGTGCCTGAACTCATGGCTTGCACTTAGCACCAACGCTTTCAATTTGTTCGTGAAACGTTGGAACGCGGATAGTGGAACTTGCGGAGGGGGTTTGAAGTGGCAATACCGAACCAGTGAAGCTGGCTACTACTATAAAAACGCCGTCACCAACGGTGGATTTTTCCAAGTGGCCGCTCGGTTAGCACGTTATACACAGAATCAGACCTATGCAGACTGGGCTGTGAAGATCTGGGACTGGTCCACGAGAGTCAAGGTTGTGAGCGACAGTTTTCATGTGTACGATGGAACTCACGACGATAACGGCAATAATTGCACTGGTGTCAGTGGTGATGAGTGGAGTTATAACATCGCTAGCTACATGCATGGTGCTGCAAATATGTATGCATTTAGTAAAGGGGATCCTGTCTGGCAAGCTAGAGTACAGGGGTTGGTTGGAGCGGCTAATCAGACATTCTTTAGCCCAGTTGCTGGAGCAGAGGGTATCATGTCCGAGAAGAAATGCGAGCTTGTAGGAAGATGTTCAACAGACCAGACGAGCTTCAAGTCATCCTTGTCGAGGTGGATGGGTAAAACAGCAGTGTTAGTACCAGATCAAAGAGAAGGTATACTAGAGCTACTGAAAAAGAGTGCTAAAGGAGCAGCAGCAGCGTGCAGTGGCAAAGGTGATTCGAGTTGCGGCATGAAGTGGTATACTGGGACATACGATGGGCAGTCTGATTTTGGGACTGAACTTAGTGCATTAGAGGGCGTTCAAAGTCTTTTAGCAGTTACTGCTCCTAGCTTAGCGATTGCATCAGGATAGATACTTGTATAGAAGCTTTTCGATGATTAACTCTGATGTTCCTGTAGCTCTACATGTCTCTAAATGATTTTAAAGATCACACAGGATATAGAGGGACTAAATTGAGAAGCTGAACCTGTCAAAATAGAAGCAAGTGATAGGTAACCGAGCCTCTCAAGCAGCCCAGAGTGACTACTGAATCATTTTCAGGGGCATTTAGGGATAAGCGAGATCGGATATGTGACCAGCTACTATGAAGTCAGTCTCATGTAAGATCAAGCATAACTATTTTTCTGTCAAGAAACGAGTTCAGAACACCTGAAGTGGTTCTAGCATTATGTCCAGGCATCTGATTTCTGGTGGAGCTTGGCCCTATGTCTGCCTAGCTGTAGAAAAGAACCTGAAATTTTGAAATGTTTCCTTTCTTTAACATTAGAAGGTGAACACGGAGTGTGCTACATGATCTGGCAGTTCGTTTAGTAAGTGAAGCTCGGACATTTGTGAAGGCCGTCCATTTGTTCTACTGTTCTTCTTAAGTCTGATTTTTACATGGCAAGAGGTAAGTGGAATCAAGTAATGTGAACTATAAAATCGTTTTACTTTTGTTTGCTTGCCTTATGTCTTCTAAATTAATCATTGACTTGATTTTTCCATTTTCTTTAGCTCAATATATTGACCAATGAGCGCTTTCATCGTTTCCTCGTATGATATAAACTTAAATCCAAGTGCCTCCTCTGCACTCTCCCCATCGAGTCGCAGTTTGGTAGTTGGAAAATCACCCCCCAGAGGTAGTATTTCATTGATTCTGAAAAAGCATCTTTAGCTAGCTGCATATTGTGGATAGAATGATGTTGCAGGGCAATTTCCCCCCAACAGACTGAGAAACGAAGGAGAAGCTGCTACGTACCCGCAATCCTCAGGAAAATGCACTTTTGCAATTGAGAGAGCTGCATTCCATTCAACACCCTCTGGACAATCTGAACTCAAAATGTATTCTGCGTTCCCAGGCACTGATGGCTGGAGTGCCGTGACATGTGCTTTTGCTACATCCGAAACATGAATAGGAACACCAACCATTGGATATAGCGAGATATTTCCCAAAATAGGACCAAGCACCATAGCTCTTGTACCCTCTAATATATCCTTCGAGCTCGTTGCCCTGGGATCGGGACCAATAACTACACTTGGCAGCAGTGCCACATAGTCGAAATGCGGATTGTGCTTCTTTACGAATTCTTGAACGGTGGAACGAGAGAGAGCTTTGGATGCCCAGTAGGCTTCCATAGCACTTCCATATGGACCTGAAGGTGATAGGTTGATATCGTGGGATGTGTAAAGTTTAGATGAGTCTGGAGCAGAGAGCCATTGGAAAGGCACCAGTGTTACAGCCGAGGAAGTAATGACCACCCTCTGTACGCTAGGAGTATGAAGTGCGGAAGTGAGAATAGATGTGTTGATTGCAATCGCAGGGCTGATGATGTCTCGCTCGTAGTCATCTGTCTGTGTATCCTATAAGTTTTCATACTTTCAAAAACGGACGATGTCAATAGTACCTCAACGGCAAGTGGAGAAGCAAGATGGATCACTGAAGTGACTCCTTTGATTAACTTCTCAAAAGCACCTTCTTTCGACATATCTGGAACGATGGCAAACTCCAAATTTGCAGCGTGGGGGGAAATGAGCGAATGAGAGAGAAGAGTTTTGCTTTGTTCCTGTTTCCGAATCACAGCGCGGACTTTATGGCCTGCTTCCAGTGCTTGAGCGAGTGTTTGGAACCCAATGTAACCAGTGACACCGACGATCTAAGTTTATCAGTATATAATCAAGTGGAACTTGAACGTACCCAACGAGATTTGGGACTATGATTCTTACCAGGACAAGATTATACATAATTAACTAAATAGTTTTCACACGACCAGTTGGTGACAAAGATGTTTATTAATATGTTGGAGTTATATCATGAAGTTGAATAAATTCGTGATATAAAGAGATGTTTGGAGGGACATGTTGGACGAGACAAGACAGAGAGAGAGATATATATATATATTTACTACGCACTAGCATTATCTGACTACGAGAGGTAGAGGAGTTTTATCTTTCCCAGTGACAATTTTTAATACAAATGCTCCTTTCGTCTCTAACATCATGCAGTGGGTGTATAATCTTAGGACAAATGCCTATTTCGTCCTAGTCAGGTTGAACTCGGAGTTCCGTAACCAAATAGTGGGGCCAGTTCATTTGAAATGTGGGAGAAGGATAAAGACTACTTACTGCACTTGGATAGAATATTTGCAGAGAAGGTTCAATTATACATGCCTTGAAGCAGATTTTCCTTTGCGAGTCGTAGAAGTGTAGCTCTTTGACACAGGGTTGAGAGAGATATCACGTGTGCAGACATTCTGGGCCTAAAAATCGCAATCGCTTTTATTTTTCAAAATCACTGAACCTTTTCAGAACCACATGGGAAAACATGAATCAAGCTAGACCTTCTGTACTCTGAATATGTAAAGCCAAAATCTGCATATTTCTAGCCCCTGAGGATTGCTTCACGTCTATGATGTACCAATATCTCGAGGCAGCCGAGGTGTCAAAACTTCTCATTTAAAATAAAGTGACGGTTGTGATACTTCACAATGCCTCACAGCAGCTTGGTTTTAAGGTAGAGCCAAATCATTTGTAAATGGTCGTCGGTGTGGTTAAAATAGCTTCCAAACAAATTTTCCATTTATGATTCAACCTCATCTCTTTAGCTTAGCAATTACTCAAACTTCTTTGTCCAGCTTGTGAACGGAAGACCAAAGCTCTGGTTAATATAGAAACAACTCATTAAGACTTAATCGCAGAAACTGAAGAGTGAGAACACACTATGTCTCGCCCAGACCAAACATGTCGACGTAAAATCTTCACTAGAATGAACACGTGCCGAGCTACAGTATTTCAGCAGTATAATAGAATGAACTCAGAAAGGTAGCGCTTTCTGATAGCTCAGATCCCGACAGATTTGTACCAGAGTAGCCAGATGTAGAGATTCCTAATTTGAATTAGTTCAGGTGACCCATTTGATAAAGATCTGGAATTGTCAAGTGAATTGTACTCTACGGTCAACTCCCCACGTGTTTACCACACAATTGATAAATCCTTCTGGTTCTTATTCTCCTCACCACTTGGCAAACAAAGTTTCAAAGCTCCTAAACGTAGTCTTGGTGCCTCAAGGTTTCCCACGATGCTTCTCCGTCATCATCTGACCCATATTCGATCATTTACATCGTATTAAGAACCACAATAGACAAACCTATCTTCCTCAATTTTCACCAAAAGACAGAGAGCTTTAACACGTCATTGTGCTCTCTAGTAATCTACCCGTGGTTCTCTAAACGTTAATTTATGGCGCCGTTGGGTTAGTTCGCTTCCGTAGCCTTGGGAAGCTTCAGACTATCCACTTTGGTGAACCAATTTTCTGAAATACAACGGAAACTATCGTCACGAAAACGAAGTTCGAACAGAGGGTAGAGAAAGAAAGCAGATTTGGCGCAGGACGAAATGCAACCCTACATTCTCGAGGACCGAAATAATAATCCCAGACCGCCAGTCTACCCACTCTTGCACGATCGTGACCTAACGCTCCTTCGCTTCTCCTAGTTTTCCATTCCATCCTCGCAGCTGGTACCTTACAGTAGCCCAAAAAGCTTTATAAATACGCCCCACTAATTGACCTGATGAAAATCTCAACAGGTACGGTACGTCACCATAGTTTCCCCCATTACCGTGCAAGTATTTACGATCTAATTTCATTGCTCGTCCTCCGTAGATGCCGGCGAACAGCCATGTTAAGCTGAGAGAAATGCTACTGCCAAAGCTTACTGTGGTAATTCCCTTTTGATACTTTTCGCTGATTGATGTAGGAGTTTTGTTGTCCAAGAAAAGCATCCCAAGCATACCCCGGATATTATTCTAGCCTTGCTTTGAACTCGAGTATGTTGTGCGTCGTGTCGGGGTTATGGATCATCCACTATGCTCCCACAGCGGTGAGTTCACGTGACATGCCCCTTTTTTACACGGGCCACGACTACGATATCTGCTTTCTCCTGACTCTTGAGTGCGGAGGGAGAAAAATTGGCAGCTTGATCTTGTGAGGGGGAGCGGTGAAAAGATGTCTCGGCGGTAATACTTTGTGTTTACCCCTCTCGTGCATCGCGAGTTAGTGAAATCCTCCCAGCAGGACGAAAAGAGCAGTGAAAGAGGGCCGTTATCTGTCGGGAAGCACACGAGTCGGGTAATACTAAGACAACCAAAGTCTGCCTTGTCTCCACCGCACCACAGGAACATGGAGATCCAAATTTGCTAATGATAATACGAGACGAGAAGAATATCTCTATCACGCGGAGTGATGATTCTGTTATGAGATATGCAGAAGTTTCTCCGTAGAGGCAATGCATAGAGACGACGGGAGAATCATTGCGACATCGTTCCCTATGTGCGTTGGGTAGGGAATATCTCTACAAGGAATGTGCTGTACCGAAGAAACGCCCAGGTATTGCCCAGAAGCTTGGGTAGTATCTAAATGTCTTGATTTGTGCTCACAAGGCCATGAACGATAGTCAATGCAATGAATATCTGTTCTCCAAGCGTGTAAATAGGTGCAGGCGGCATTTGAAAACCAATTTGAGTTAAGAGATGAATGAATCGCGAGATAGAGAGGGATTTTTGAGCATCTAGTACCAAGAGACAGCTCCTTAATCAGAAACGAATGGCGATTTAACCACAGATCATTAAATATAGTAACCTGCATCGGCGAGATGGACAGAGGATTCCGCCGTTGGAAAAATGTAGGTTGACCTGAATTTGATCACCAGATACTTCACGTCTTCAATGCAAGATACTGATATTGCATTGATACGTACTTGGTCGCGATGTCTTGGCACTAGACCTTCACTAAGAACAAAGATTTGACCGGATGAATTTGATTTGATCAAATTATGCAAGAAAGTACGAGTTGACTTCTTTTGGTTCAGCCAAAATGCTTCAAACCAAAGAGCTTTAGAGAATTTTCCTATAAGTGTAAGAGAAGCTTGCGTGAGGAAGTAAAACGACCACTATAAGAAAACGTGATCAAGTTTTGCCACTTGTAGTTAGTATACATCACCACCTATTTCATAGACAGCGACGACCGTAAAGAAAAACATTTCGGCCAACGTCGTCAAAAACCCGACCGGGACAAGTGTACGAAGATGCGGTGTAGGAAGAACGCTCTGGAAGAAAGCAGCCGAAAGGAAGAGAAGGAAAAAAGCGAAACGCGACAAATGCAGGACAAGGTCCAATTTTTGAGGCATTTCCGCGACGGATAGAACGGCTTCATATCTGGTGGTAGCTCTTTAATAATTTTTTTACCGCCTTTCTGTTATTCGCCTCCACGCCTGCTCACCCACCACACCCATTCTAAAAAATCACCGTAAGAGATATAAATAACGAAAACCAGAAATTCGGCGGTAACCGGATCGGCACGAAATTGCGAGAATGCGCACTTGAAGATCTCGGTGGTTTTGAAAGGGATTGTACCGACCGATATAGAGTGCGCTGTGGGGCTAAGATGATCAATGAGAAAGAACAAAGGCATCAACACCACCACAAATTCAGAGTCTCGACCGCGGGGAATATGTAAACCTGATGAATAAGGCTGGTGATGTCAACATACAGTTAAGTGCCGGGTTGCGCATTTGCTGACTCCTGCTCACGCCGCGGGCTCACATGTACAAGTTTGGGACTGCTGCATCCAACGTCAGGCTCGATAATTACAGCTTACAGTACACTCGACTCGCAAGAGTGAAGCCTGAGGCACATTTTGTTGTTGTTATTGTTTACCTTTTGCACATTTTATCGAAATTAGATTGCACGGTCCGCCGCGACCAGGCTTATTTCCCAGCTAGGATAGGAATGCGGATATCGTCTGCTTTTGCAGGGGGACTTACTCGAGCATATTGCTAGACACACGCCTTCTTCAGACTCCCATTTTACAGATAAATGACGGTAATAAGCAGGGCGCCATATTTGTAAAACATGGCGGGAGTCGCACCAAAACGTCGGCACACGAAAAACGGCTCTTTTAGATGTACAGTCTCATTGAACATCAAACCGGCATCGAATCTTGCGAACTTCCAAGAGCCTCCTGTAGATCTTCGGGGTCTCCTCATGTACCTGCCAAGCTGTTTCCATTTGAACGCGAAGCTTTCGTACAACCGCCGGTTTTCGTTTCGACTTCCTCTTGTTGCGGATGAACTCCTACGGTGTCCCCTTCTAAACTACGCTTCTATTGTACATCAAACAATGGTTCACAATACGTGCACCAGCTGCAAAGAACCGATCCCATCACGTGAAGCATACCAAATCCCAAAAATCCCTCAATCTGAAGCATAACGTGAAGCGGAAAAGAAGAGATTTTTCGTTTTGCAGGTTTGAGTGAAGATAGTGACACGCGAAAGGACGGAAGTCGAGACGGCCGATGTTGATCTAAACCTTACGGAGGCGACGGGAGGGTAAATCGGGGGTGCCGATGCAGCACTATCCGTTTACTCACCCTCTTAGGAGGCTTTCGGCTATGAAAAACTCAACTGAAGCCTCCAGGCATCTCATTGTTACACCTGGAAAGTCAAACTTACCGTACAATATCCAGCTCACAAACCCTGACATGTAAATACGTGATGCCCGAGATATTCAGCTGGTGAATCTCCTTATCTAACGGCTTTCATGTCTTTCTGGGATTGAAGACGCTCGTTCGCCGATGCTTCTAACCTGCAGCTTGAGATGAGGCTGCTGGGATCCAGGTCAAGCTTTCTGCACTGCTAGGCATCTCAAACAGCCAACCACTCAAGTCGTGTTCTCTTCCACCAGGAGGTGTCGACGCACCATTCATGAAGCTTGAGACAGGTATCAATTGTGGACTGGTGCTGTTTCCGAGCTGTGCCGAGCCTTGACTGTTTCGATCTTAGAGGCTGCGTGTGTGGAGAGATACAAAGAAGGAACCAGGCAATGGAGCTTGGTACTTACAGGGGAGCTCTCAAGATGTTTCGTTTCATTTACTTTTGAGCTCGGACCCAAGCAGGTGGTTACCAGGCAAGAACAGGTAGATTGAAAGCGAAGTTAAGTGTATGTCTTTGCGGAACGACAGTGCGTGTTTCGGGTTATACGGAGCTTCTAGCTATACCGTAGCATCAAGGGTAACTCGAGAGATGGGGGAGTGTGTAAATTACAATGATGATTTGGTAACTCAAATTACAGCGGGACAATCCCAGGAAACGCAGATCTTGATTCGTCAATTGAAGCTGCAACGCCTCGCCTGCAAGCGGCGGTAGCAGGGACAATCTTCAAGGTTGCCCTGCGAAGGTGATGTCTCTTGTTGACGTTTTGTGGTTGCACCACCACATCACCACATCCATCACCACCAGCATCCCCAACTTCTGTCGACAAGGGCATGCGATTGAAGAACACATGGACAACTGTCATTCGACTCGGTCCTCCTCGCTCTCCATCAAGCTCATATTAACTATCTCCTCTCCTGGTGGAGCGACCACCCCCCCCCTCTCTGCATAAACCCCATTTCCTCTAAAATCAACAGTAATCACCGAGAGTACGACAGAGCTTGATAAATTTCGATTTTCAATCACCAACTAGGCGAAGAAATACCGTGTGTCCCATTCGCTGTGGTGCAGTCCGATCTCCTAAATCCCCTGAGTTTATTGGCCAATGGCTTCGGGGGCTTTTCGTACAGTAGCGCCTCGTCATGGGGTTCCCGACCCTGCCGTCATTTCGTGCGCCTTTTCTCTCTGGGGGGCTTCCCGGTAGCGTGTGGCTATTAAGGCCCGTATTTGGCTTTAGAGCGCCTGTCTTTGCACGTCCAGGACAACAGATGGAGCAGCATAGGAGTTACTGTACGGTGCGGTAGTGGGATCTGGGAGATAACACAACTCTCAGGCCTGCTTAATTTCAGTAATAAGAACCGCGATGGGCATTCATATTACATTGGTGCGGACGTGAGAGCCCCGCCCGAAGCAGGAACCCTTCTCTTCTCCCACAATGATGTTTCCCAGACAGGGTCGGTCTCGGTCTTGGTGTTGGTGTCGTTGTACTTCCAGATGGCGAATGCCCCAGCAACTTGGCTGTCTGAGTTTTCACTGTTGCGACGACGGCATCACAGTTGGTGTTCGGGCAGAGCGAGGGCACCAAGGTCGTAAACCCGCCGTAATTGAGGGATAAACCGCGTGTAAAATCAATTAAATCCCTCATCCCGTTTTCCGTCTCTGAAGTGCCGTCGTGTCCGAGGGCGGCTAGGCCGACACCGCGATTACCGCCGCACGCACACCAGTGAAAGCATGCTGGTAAAAAAGAAATAGGGCCTATAAAGCCTGCGAACTGGTATCGGAGCTCCTATGTTAATAATAAGGTGGTGGAATAGGTATGCATCCACCTACTCATCTATCCATCTATCCATCTATCCATCTATCCATCTATCCACACCCCCCCACCCCCCCCCCCCCCCCCCCCATCCCCCTTCCCACCTCCCACGGGGCCACGGTCTATCTCCTTGTACTGTAGTAGGGCCAGCTTTACCCACTTCTGCAAAGCTAACATTCATAACCGCTAGCTGCTCTGGGATAGCTCACCCATCACCCACTCCACTGAGCACTAATCACCCACGGCGCACCCTTCATAAAAAGCTCTCCCCCCCCGCGCAATCTGCTTCCTTCCCTTTTCCCTTTCAACCCTCGAATGCTCGACTGTCAATTCTCCTCCGGCGCTTCTCGGTAGTTGTGAATACTTCACTTTGCCACAAACAACGGCTTATCGCTTCAAATCCTAATACACGGTTGCCAGTGAACACCATTGACACAAAAATGGCTCACTCCAACCCTCCCCAGCTGGACATTGAGAACGGCACTGCTCCTCGCAGTGGCGAGTTCATGCGCGACAGCGAAAAGCTGGTACTACCAGAAGAGAACAATGAGGAGCAAGGCGAGTATGGTAATCTGGTGCGCTACATCTCCAACTACAAAGATGGTCGCAGGCAGTCAACCGTCGCCGGCGACGATGATGACCTGCCAAAGGCGCACTGGTGGTCCAAGAAGCGTGGACCCGTCGGTGCTGATTTCGAGACTCCCGACGACTGGCTCATTACCGACATGAAGCTCGGTTTGACCACTCAAGAAGTCGAATCTCGTCGTAAGCGAACTGGATGGAACGAATTGACCACTGAATCCACCAACCTTTTCGTCCAATTCTTGTCCTACTTCCAAGGTCCAATTCTCTACGGTTGGTACCCTCTCCTAAACCCTGAAAGTTCTCCAATTGACGTGTCAAATTAGTTATGGAACTTGCTGTGATCCTCGCTGGTGGTCTCCAGGATTGGATTGATTTCGGTGTCATTATCGCTATTCTGTTACTCAATGCTGTTGTTGGTTGGTACCAAGAGAAGCAAGCTGCCGATGTCGTCGCTAGTTTGAAGGGAGACATCGCCCTTCGTGCAACTGTTGTCCGTGATGGACAGGAACAAGAAATCAAGGCCCGCGAATTGGTTCCTGGTGATATTGTAAGTCACCTGACGCAACGCGTGATATTTGAGCGCGTCCTAATAATTTATAGATCGTCATTGAGGATGGTCAAGTTGTACCAGCTGATGCCAGACTTATCTGTGATTACGATAACCCAAATGGATACGAAATCTACCTCCGCGAACTCGAAACTCAAAATGGCGAAACTGGTGATGATCGTGCCAAGGATGATGAGGATGATGAGGGACATGAGAAGCATGGTTCCGGCTACGCTATCCTCGCCATTGATCAATCTGCCATGACTGGAGAGTCTCTCGCAAGTGACAAGTATGTCGCTGATACTCTTTACTACACAACTGGTTGCAAGCGTGGAAAGGCATATGCCATCGTTACCCACGGCGCACAAATGTCCTTCGTTGGTCGCACTGCCTCTTTGGTCACTGGTGCTAAGGATCAGGGTCATTTCAAGGCTATCATGAACTCCATCGGTACATCTCTTTTGGTTTTGGTCGTATTCTTCATCCTTATTGCTTGGATCGGAGGTTTCTTCCACAACATTAAGATCGCCACCCCAAAGCACTCGTCTAACACTCTCTTGCGATACGCACTCATTCTCTTGATTGTCGGTGTCCCAGTCGGTCTGCCCGTTGTTACCACCACCACTCTCGCTGTCGGTGCTGCTTACCTCGCCAAGGAGAAGGCCATTGTCCAAAAGCTCACCGCCATTGAGTCTCTCGCTGGTGTTGATGTTCTCTGCTCTGACAAGACCGGTACTCTTACTGCCAACCAACTTTCTATCCGTGAACCATTCGTCGCTGACGGTGTCGATGTTAACTGGATGATGGCCGTTGCCGCACTTGCTTCTTCCCACAACGTCAAGTCTCTTGATCCTATTGACAAAGTCACCATTCTTACCCTCAAGCGTTACCCAAGGGCCAAGGAAATCCTTGGACAAGGATGGAAGACCGAGAAATTCACCCCTTTCGACCCTGTTTCTAAGCGTATTACCTCAGTTGTCGTCAAGGATGGTGTCACCTTCATCTGTGCTAAGGGAGCCCCCAAGGCTATCCTTAACCTCTCTGAATGCTCCAAGGAAGATGCCGATATGTACAAGGCCAAGACCACTGAATTCGCCCGTCGTGGATTCCGTTCCCTCGGTGTTGCTGTTAAGGAAGGTAACGCACCATGGCAATTGCTTGGTATGCTTCCTATGTTCGACCCTCCTCGTGATGATACCGCCGCCACTATCGCTGAAGCTCAAGTTCTCGGTCTTTCCGTAAAGATGTTAACTGGTGATGCCATTGCTATCGCTAAGGAAACTTGCAAGATGTTGGCTCTCGGTACCAAGGTTTACAACTCTGATAAGCTCATCCACGGTGGTCTCTCTGGAACTACTCAACACGATCTCGTTGAGAAGGCTGATGGTTTCGCTGAGGTTTTCCCCGAGCACAAGTACCAGGTCGTCGAGATGTTGCAACAACGTGGACATTTGACTGCCATGACTGGTGACGGTGTCAACGACGCTCCATCCCTCAAGAAATCCGACTGTGGTATTGCCGTCGAAGGTGCTACCGAAGCTGCCCAAGCTGCTGCCGATATTGTCTTCCTTGCCCCAGGTCTTAACACCATTGTCTCTGCTATTAAGATCGCTCGTCAAATTTTCCAGCGCATGAAGGCTTATATCCAATACCGTATCGCTCTTTGCTTGCACTTGGAAATCTACTTGGTCACCTCCATGGTCATCCTCCGCGAGACTCTCCGTGTTGATCTCATCGTCTTCCTTGCCCTTTTCGCTGATTTGGCTACTATTGCCGTCGCTTACGATAATGCCCATTTCGAGCCCCGCCCAGTCGAGTGGCAATTGCCAAAGATCTGGATCATCTCCGTCGTTCTCGGTGTCCTTCTTGCTCTCGGTACTTGGGTCATCCGTGGTGCTATGTTCCTTCCTAACGGTGGATTCATTGAGAACTTCGGCTCCATCCAAGGCATACTCTTCCTCGAAATCTCTCTCACAGAAAATTGGCTCATCTTTGTCACTCGTGGTGGAAACACTTGGCCATCATGGAAGCTTGTCGGTGCTATCTTCCTCGTTGATGTTGTGTCCACGCTCTTCTGTGTGTTCGGTCTTCTCACCGGAGGATCCGCTATCGAAGATAACTCCCCAATGCAATTCATGGGTGAAGGCTCCCTCCTTTCCACCAATGGCCACACTAGCATCGTCACTGTTGTCGTTGTCTGGGGTTTCTCCATTGGTGTCATTATTATCTGCGCCATTGTCTACTATGTCATGAACAGCTTCAAGTGGCTCGACAACCTTGGACGTGCTAAGCGCTCCAAGGCTGATACCCAAATGGAGAACGTTATCATGCACTTGTCCAAGGTCGCCATCCAGATGGAGAAGGATGAGCACGGAACAAGATGGCACCTCGCTCCTCGGGCTACCGAGGCTGAGGAGGATGATTAGATCTGCTGTGCGCGTTTGTTGGAGTAGGGTGTCTGACGCAGAGAATCTGCGCGTCATTTCTTGTATAGACCGGCTAGGTTGCTGGAGGAGATATCCCCTGTAATACACAGTAATATATATTTTCTATGTTAAATAACTTAAATCAGTTTTTCAGTATTCTATGATTGTGATGACTTGCCCTTTGCATTACTCTTGATTTTTTGTTTTCTCCAGTTTGCTTGAATGTGCTGACCTATTTCACTTGTAATGCTGCATGGGCGTTGAAGATTTGCGCTCCCGTTTATTCCTTAGGTCACTTGGAATCCCTCTCACCTCGTCGAGTTATAATGCAGCTTTTCCACATTTTTCACAGGCCCGTTGCTTTGAGCTGCCTCGCCGTAGAGCAGATGAATCATAGAAGAGGGAGACGTAAGGTAGAGATCAGCTTGAGTGCACACTTCTACTTCGCCATCTCAAAGAGAAGGTGCGTGTGGCACGTGACTATATTTACTACAAACCACCCTCAACCCCTCAGCTTCCAGATGTTGATTTAGAGTTTTTAAGCTCCAACAGATCATTCATGCCTTCCCATCTTTGCGCTTTGCCACGTTTTCCCATATTTCAGCTTGGGCTTGGGGTTGCATGTTGCGGTAAGGATGAAGACAGGGGGTTTTTCATGCGCTCAATTTGACAAGTGTCATGTGACTGCGAGATATATAGGCTTGTCAGTTATAGTCCTGTAGAAGTCGTTTCGTGTAGCCATGATCCTGTTTAGGTATTCTCTTGGGAAGTCAAAAGAGAGGGGTAGGTGAGGAGCTAATGAGATATTTAGCTATGAGATGTTATCAATATAAGAAGTCACACATGAGACGCAATTTCTTTTTGTGAGCCTTTTTTGCGAACCGGGACCCATCATGTATACTTTGGCATGCAAAAGATCATTTAGTGGCTCCAAAAAGCACTGATGACATGTAGGTCCTAATAGGACCTGTTATTAAATACGAACGTGTGGTACTGATTTTCAATGGCGCATGGACAATGAATCTGCACATATAGTACAGATGCTTCCTTCAATACCATTGTCAATAAGACGGCAAGGCATTGAAGTGAATAAGATGCCCGGTTGAAGACGTTTAGTTGTACTCCATGGTTTATCATGATATGCTTTTGTATGTCTTCTGGATCTTCCTAGATGGAAACAAGAGTTCTGAGGCTGCAAAATACATATCTTCAAATTAGGCTAGTCAACTTCAAATCACATTTCGCTGTTTAACTCTTCACATTTCTATAATCCGGCAGAAAGACGTTAACTTGCTTGGAAGAGAGATAATTGTTTCTCGCTCTTGAGAATAAGCCATAACATCATCTGGACGGCCAAATGTAAAAACACTACATCAGAGCTCCTGCATAATCAGTTAAAAGACTTCCCAGAAAGAGAAGAACTCCACTTCTCCAAGACAAAGCTAACTCTCTCGTTAATGTCCGTCATATCATTGGTGACTACTTCATATTCCAGCCCTAATTCCTCGAGACAAGAGCAAAATAGATGATGTGTATTCATCCACTCATCCCAGCTTCCTGGCATTAATCTCACACCATCATCGATTAGCCAATCTACTCCAGCCTCGCATACAACAACAAGAGAGTTTTTCATTCTGTTTTGCAACTCCATTCCTTCAGGAAACTTGGCCAAACTCGATGCCGCAGACTCGCTAACATACTTGCGGGTATAGACGATGGGATCCACGCCCGACCTGTCCGAGATGATCCAGTTTCCGCTAGATAGTGCAGCACTCTCCGCAGCCGCCTGGGCTTTTAATATAAGCTCCTGCAGCGCCAGAGCACGGGATGGAGAGGATGTTATGTCCTGGGCTGTGAAGCCGTGCTCAACTAGCACCTTTCGTGCTACCTCTTTGATGACTTGGGGTTGAACAAGCAAGGATGGCGATGCTGAATACTGTGGCTGATTTGTATCGAAGTAGCTTTGAAGTGCCTTCACCAAAGTTGTCTTGCCTGTGCTTTGGGCACCGATTATGTAGATGTTTGGAGGAATCAGGGAAGACATGCTCATCTTTTAAAGATATATGATTTTCAAAAGTGTCTAGTATATCTTTTTGTCTGGATGTGTATGCTTCGCGGGCAAGATATACTGCATGATTACAGGTGCATAATGCCCTGGCTGGCGGCAAAGCACATCTGTGTCACCTCAACCAATCATGCTCACTTTCAAATACCAGGTCGAACCCGGACACCACCATCACCTCCAACTCCATCAGTTGCTAAAATGTCAAGAAATGACGCTCGTGGATTTCGAAAAATCTTGCAGGATGCCTTCTACATCGATGATGAAGTTTGGTCCTATCAAGTTCCAGATCTACCTCATTCACTCACAGACGACTCTCCACGTACAGATGACTCTAAGGAGTTAGTAAAGTCAATTTCAGTCGTGTCGAATAATGAAAAACTGCAACTAGTTCTCAGCTTCCAGCCTCTCTCTCCCAATCGTGCAGTTTCTTCTCACCCACTTGATAAATTCATCAGTATTTCTTTCGCCGGTTTTCGATCACAAGTTCTATCCACCAATTCTGGAAGCGCCAATGAAAGACCTCAGCCAGCCACTCCACGAGAATTTTCCGACTACACTGTCAGGCTCCTTAGAGCTGGGATCTCCTTAAATACTGTTCATTATAATTTCTATGGCCACAGCAACAGTCAACTCAAGTCTCGGTCATGTTTCCTATTTGCGGACTCGAAAGAGAATATCCGGCGAATGGTCGAGAGTCTAGGAGATTTCACGAAAATTAAAACGGTCGCCAAAAAAGCTAAGCGTATTGGACTCTTGTTTTCTAGTGCTGAAGTGGTTATGACGCTAGACCCGTCTCGCTGTCAAGACATACCTGATGTTGAAACGAATGATTACATATTTACCGATGGCTGCGGGTTGATATCGGGGGTTTTTGCTCAGGAGTTAGCAAGAAGACGGAAGATAGTATTTAGGGAATCACGATATACACCTTCTGTTTACCAGATCAGATATCGTGGCTACAAAGGAGTGCTTATGCTAGACCCAACAATGACAGGAGAGTACCTGGTAAAGTTTCGAAAATCAATGAAGAAATTCAGCGGAGGAGATGACCATTCATTTTCTGTAGTTGAATATTCGAAGGTGATTCCTCACGTCTTTTTTTATTCTAATTACATGTAGATTAATTTCTCTTTTTACGCAGCCCTACGGATTCGGGAACCTCAACGATGAGGTTATCGTCCTTCTTCACGCACTGGGAATCTCTGAGAATGTCCTTTTACGAAAGCAAGCGGAACACCTAGAGTTTCTTGACAGAGCCTGTGTTGACCCTCTTTCGGGGTTTCGCTTTCTCACATATGTGAATGAGCCAAATATCGCAGAGGATTTGCTGGAATCTTTCGACGCAGTAAAGCCAAAAATCACAAAGCTCATCAATAAAGAGTACAAAACTATGCTAAATAAGAGAGGCGAACAAAAATGTCGAATCCTGATTCCAAACTCAAGACTGTTGTTTGGAATTTGTGATGCTTGGGATGTTTTAAAGGAGGGCGAATGCGCGGTCAAAGTTACCATGGAAGGAGACGGCATGCCTCGAGCATTGAGTGGAATGGAGGTACTAGTAACCCGAAATCCATGTTTACACCCTGGTGATTTGCAGAAATTCCGAGTGGTTGAGAAGCCTGAGCTTTCGCATCTTGTCGACTGCATAGTGTTTTCCACACGCGGTAGACGACCAGCTGCAGATCTCATGTCTGGTGGAGATCTCGATGGCGACACTTGTAAGTACCTTAATCACTTGCGCCAACTAATCAAACTAAAGTTTGAATAGTCTTCGTATGCTGGGACCGTGACTTAGTTCCCGAAACACTCTCGGAGCCAGCACTGTATCCTGGCGGTAGGGATCCAGTGTCGTTCAAACCCATAACAGATGATGACAGGTTAGTATACTTTGCAAAGTACACGAATGCTTCTTTGGGCAGAGTGAAGAAGCTTTATCTTCAATGGGCTCGGTCCAAGGGTCCGCTGAGTGCTGAATGTCAGGAGTTAAACCGGCTATTCTCCACCTGTGTAGATGGCAACAGCATCAAGATACCACAGAAGCTCGAAAGCCCTCCAGCGCCCTCGGACACGCCTTTTATTTTGGACACTTTACATAATGCAGCAGAACGTTTCATTCATTCGCGGGAGGTGCCATCTCGAAACTATGAAGGCTATACATTTGACGCCATGCAACTCTTACTGAGCCGCGACAATATTGCCATGTCTGAGTTTGAACTAGTGAAGCTCACATACAGATGGTGTCGGAGAAATCAGACGAGTCTTATGGACTTCTTATCTCTGTTTGATGTCAACCTGTTGAGCGCGGAGGAGAAAACTTGGTTATTGAGTGAACTTCCCGTCTCGGTCGAAGCTACATGGATCATGAATGCACTTTGCCAATCCAACTTGATTCAGACGTCAGAGTTGAGCTCGTTCAAACTTGACTATCCTGGATTAAGATGGAAGCGTGTCTTCGATTCAACACAGGATAGAATGGCAACATTTTTAGATGTTTGCACCAGAACTCTGGAACTGTTTCATCGTAAACTCATTGTTTTCAGAGTAGACGAAAGACTTACCCTAGCCATCTACGTGCCGCAAAAAATTGAATCCCACCTAGAGTGTCAAGTTGATAACCGAGTTCGTTTGTTTGCCTTTCCACATTCTCAAGGTGAAGAAACAGCTCAGCGATTGGCACTACCAACTAAAAAGAATTATCGTCTTTTTGGTGATAGCGACGTCTTTCAACTTTACGAGGGCCAACGCGGCAACTCATGGATATTTCTCAAAAGAGCTGCATCAGATGATAGCACTTATCGTAACATCACGACTGTAGGTGGGAAAAGGAGAGCCCGACAAAGCACAATCGACAATGGCATAAACTTTGATTGTAGGGCAAGCGTCGCTCTCGACAAATTTAGTAGGAACTTGAAACAGCATATTGGACGCGTCTACAGGAATGGAGTTCTTGGAGCTGTATGTATCGAATGTCACCCCATGATATAGTAGAGTACTGATGATATTCCTAGGAGATATATATAATCAGCAACAGAGATGTGAAGTCAATGCAAAATCTTGACCTCTGGCTTGACTATGTTGACACGATGGAAATCAAACCACTTTTTGAGAAGGTCGCAAGGGAATACTACGTTCCGAAGATAACTGACGTAGACTGGTCACTGGAGTCGGAGTTTATCATGCGGCTTGCTCGGGACAAACACTTTCCGGTTCTCGATACTGTAGAAAGTGAAGACCAACTTAGCGCAGCCTTCCATTGGCTTTTGGAGAAAACCCAGACAGCATTGCTGCTCGAGAGCTATCAGCATATTCTCAGCCAGCTTGTGACAGATGATTCTGCCTACTCTGGTATTGGAAATGGTCCCAAAATTCAAACAATGCTGAAGTTTTTGAAGGCGGCACCATTCCTGTCAGCCAAGTTTGCCCGCTTGCCAACGTGGACAGGACTGCCAATAAATGTTTGTGAAGTTCTTCAAAGTTCATCGATACAGATTTTGGAGGCGTTAGTTCTGTGCGCGAACGATGTGCAAGAGCTTGTAGTGGACCCATTCCGAACGGTGCTATCACAAATCCAGAGCATGTCACTGAACACATTTTATGAGTTGGTTGAATTGATATCTCTGACTATTCATTCCGCAGATATAGCTTTGGAACTCATTCTCGAGTGCCTCGGGCCTGAGACTAGCCGGATCCTTCCTGGAAACACCAAAGTGGTGGAACACTTTGTGCGGAACTTATTTGGGATAGCGTTGGAACACATAGATGAAGCCGAAGAATCCCAGGAACCAAGAGGAGATCTCCTAACCTTGAAACATGCGGGTTATTCTAACGGCTATCCGCTGGTTGAGTGTAATATGAGAATTGATGCCCCGGCTGGCCTTTTGGCAACCACAGACCATGTACGCCTTGAGGTTGCGAGCCTTCCAGCTAACAGCCCCATAGCGAAGCTACATTCTACAGATGCAATAGTAGAGTCTGCTCAGCCAGGTACAGCAAGGATTCGTTGCTTCCATCCTCTTCCATCTTTTGTAGAAGAGTGCTCGTGGGAGCTGCAGTCATGTGGTTCCTTTGTGACTACAAAGACGATGTTCGATGCCGTTTGCAAGCTTGATACACTGCCAGAAACTTGTAGCATCTCGGATCGTATTCTTGGAACCCGAACAGAGGAAAGCATTACCTACCTGCCAGAAGGGTATGAACCAATTTCAGGTCTAAATCCAAGCCAAAACAACGCCATCAAGGCAGCTATCTCCTATCCGGTCACTTGTCTATGGGGTCCACCAGGAACAGGCAAGACCCATACCATTGTGGAACTAATTAAGCAGCTGCAATCAACTGGTAACAGGAGGATACTGGTCACCGCACCAACACATAATGCTGTTGATAACGTCATGGAAAAGTATTTGGCAGGTTTAGATACACTAGAGCTTGACTCGCAACTAATGCCACTTCGGGTATCAACGGAAGTAAGTCACCACAATAATTTCCTTCTGATTACAGAGACTGAGACGTATAAAAGGTCCGCAAGGTTGCAGATAGTTTGAAAAAGTACACCTGTGATGCAATGGTGGGAAAGGAGATTTACAGCAGCGATGCTGCCATGAACAAGGCTCGGAAACAAATCAAAAATTGTCGCCTCGTGTTTTCGACCTGCGCAGGGGCTGGTCTGGGACTTCTTCGCTCCCAAGATTTTGATACTGTTATTATCGACGAAGCCTCTCAGCAAACCGAGCCTGCGTCTATTATTCCCCTCGTCAAAGGCTGCAAGAAAGCCATCCTCGTTGGCGATCATGTTCAGCTAGGTGCTACTGTGAAACGGCATGCATCTCTGCACGATTTTGACGTCTCCCTTTTCGAGAGGCTATACAAACAAGACATCTCAGAAGCGCAGGGTATTGCCAAGGTGATGCTGGATACGCAGTATCGTATGCACGAATCTATATGCAGCTTTAGTTCAAGGGAATTCTACGAAAGCAAGCTTCAGACCAACGTGCCGGACAACACTAGGCCGCTTGATCCATCAATGTTCCCTTGGCCAAGCCCAACCGATCGACACAAAAGAGAGAATAGAATGGTATTTGTAGAGTGCTCGACCAACGAAGATATGGGACAGACTTCAAAAGCGAATAGGGGACAGGTGGACCTATGCCATAGGATCTGTACCTTGTTGTGCACGATAGCAGAAGAATCTAGAGAGACAAAATTCGCTGCGAATTCTGCCTCTAGGAAGCAATCTATTGCCGTCCTCACACCCTATAGCCGTCAAGCTGAGCTTCTCAAAGCGCGACTGTCTTCATTTACAAACGTCGAGGTCTCCAGCATTGATGGCTTCCAGGGCCGCGAAGCAGAAATTGTGGTGTTCGTAACCGTCCGTTGTAATGTGAAGTGCAACATAGGGTTTTTGAAAGATCTTCGGAGAATGAATGTTGCTCTGACCAGAGCACGGTCGGGAGTGATTGTTATTGGGAATCGATCAACCCTCACGATGGGAGAGACGGATTTGGGGAGCACTGCTGTTTGGAAAAGGCTTTTGAGTGAGCTCACAGAGGTTCGACTGGATCCCACGGCGTAATTTGATTTATTATCTTGAAGCTGCTCGAGCTGCGCTGGTGTGTAGTACTTAACGTCGCTTTTTACTTATCACTTACCGAGTTGAAATTTTCTCAAACGAGTTGAATGTATAGTAGGCTGCTGCCTCGCCTCATGATGCTCTTGCGCACAGTTGCATTGCATATCAAACCCGCTCGGTAATTGGTAAGCTCGGATTTGTAAAATAGGTAGCCTCTAGTGGAAGCAATCCAGTTTTTCGCCCTCGTCCAATCAAAATTGAAGACTATGCTCGCTTAGGTTTACCCGTCAATTACCCGCAAATCTTTTAGGCCGAATCTGGAGACTGTGCCCCTTAACAAAGTGACCTCTGACTCTTGAGTTCGTATAGAACCCTGAGCTAGTTAAGCGTGGTATTGACATGACATCAATCGCACGATGCGGCTCCTAGGCAGCGCTATAAAGTTCTTACAGCGCCGCACCGGCTGCTATTTGTGTACTGCACTTCCCGAACGCACATCATGAAGTACTATCAATTTGCAATTTTAGGAGGTTTATTTAGTTGTATCGAGGCAATTCGGGTTGAACGATCAATTCCCGGCGTTGTTGCTTTACCATTTGAACGCAGAGCTGCTCCTCGACTATATAAACGAGATGGCCGCGCCGTTAACCTTCAGTTGGGATCCCTTGTTTTCAACAACATCATAAACTTAACGGTGGGCACTCCACCCCAACCCATAACCGCATCTCTGGATACCGGAAGCAGCGATACGATTCTTCTGCACGACAAATCTACCTATTGTATTCAAGCCAAGGGCTTTTGTCCCAGCTTAGGATATTGTAAGATCTCTCATAGCAACTAATCCATAAGGCATCTAACCTGATATGTGCTAGACAATGCGAACAAGTCATCCTCGTACAAGTACATGAGCAGCGGATTTGAAGCCAATTTTGGATTTGCCGAGCAGGGAGCCGGGAGCAACGCGCGGGGAGATATCGCAACCGACACCATCGGGCTCGGAGGCATCAGCCTGAAAGAGCAACAGCTCGCGCTCTCCTACGGGGACTCGTCCATCGCGTTCAGCATCCTCGGGCTCGGCTACGCATCAGCAGAGAACCAGGTGCTCAACCAGAACCCCAAGCCGCCGTACGACAACCTCCCGCTCGCCATGGCCAAGCAAGGCGGCACCAACCTCGCGCTCTTCAGCATGTGGAAGGACACCGCGCAAGGCCACAACGGCCACCTCATGTTCGGCGGCGTGGACAAGGACAAGTACTCTGGGAACTTAGCCACGCTTCCCGTGCAGGCGCGCGACAATGGCATCACCGCCTACGACGTGACGCTCCAGGGCGTGCAGGTCAAGGGCGACCTGGGGCTCGACGCCTCGGTCAAGGGCCCGTTCAACGTGGTGCTTGACTGCGGCTCGTCCGGCTCGATCCTCAGCGACGAGATGGCCCAGCCGATCTTTGACAAGTTCGGCGTGACGTATTTCGAAGCCAACAACTCGGCGCAGGTGGACTGCGCCGTGGGCCGCTCCGCAACGACCATCGACTTTGAGTTCGACGGCGTCACCATCTCGGCGCCCATCGCCGCGTTCGTGGTCCGCTTTGGCAACGATACCTTCTGCAGCTTCGGCATCGTGGCGGCGGGCAAGCGCCGCGGGCTGCTGGGGGATAACTTCCTGACCAGCGCCTATGCGGTGTTTGACGTGAGCAACAACGAGATCTCGCTGGGCCAGCGGAAATGGGCGTCGACGAGGGAGGATATCGTCGTGGTGCCTAAGGAGGGTGTTAAAGCTGTTATCAGCCCGACCGGGCCGTCTACTGTACCTACCCCCGAGCCGACAACGACGGGAACGGACCCAGCAGCCGCTACTACGTCCAAGCCCGGATCTGCTTCTTCGCTATCCTGGAATGGGATGGTTGCTTTCTGGCTGTTTGCAAGTACGTGTGTCATCTTGATGGTATAAAATAGGTAGGCTTGAGCGCGAGATGCTGTATGTGAATACTACCGCAATGCGTTTGCGTATGCATGTCTGGTATTGGATGATAACGCAAGATAACGCATGAAGTAAATGACCACCACGTAGCAAGCGTGCAATCATTAATTAGAAATAATACCAAAGATTTAGGATGAAACTTCCACATCGACAAATCCAGAACCCTACCCTGAATGCGCCGTTCCAACACCCTATCTATATACCGTCGCGAGTCATTGTTGTGTTGTTGCATTCTCGCTTAACCCCTTTTTTAAGTTGTCTTTTTCCCGCCCTCCGACAAATCCGCTAGTTCCTCGCTACGGTTGTACAACGCGAGAGCCTACGCTGGGAGGCTTACAGGAATTTACAGGTGGTAACGTGCGTGGAGGAGGAAGTTTAGTCATGCCTTGATATGTGCACAAGAGTTGCTTGGACGTGAAGGGGCGGCGGCAATGGTTGCATTTCCTTGCGACGAAGGTGATGGGAATATGATGTGACTTTATGAAGTCTGAAATAAGATACATATAAGATACGATGACAAACATAACGACAGTCAAGAACTGGAAGATAATGAATCTGACGTAGTCCATATAGCAACCTTCTCGTCACCTGATGATTGTCTTTGTATGATGAAGGGAAATACCTCTGTTGAACTTGACAAAAATAACATCTTTTCGAGAAGACAGTAAATAGCTTCTTGGTACAAACGAAGGTATACTGTAGGTAACATCAAAGATACAAACACGAAATAAAACTTCCGCAACTAAGAAATCAACCTCCGTGATTTCTTTCAATAACATCCTCGTCACTTGGAAGGTGACTTTAAAGGTGACTTTGATTGACGCCAACACATCATAGGATATCTTTCTTCTTCTTTTTACCTCTTTTTGAGAAAGACAGTTCCAAGAATCAAGATACCAAACAAGAGAATCGCCCCACCATTCTCGAACTCGTAGGTACGAACCACAAGCAATCAAACTTTAAAGAACTGGAAGAAGAAGAAGAAGAAGAAGCGATTCTTTTATGATGTTCCTCGCAATCCTTCATTTGTCGCTTGAAGGGTGGAGTCTAGTCTGGTTGACTTTCAAACACAGAGAACATCGTTTCAAAAAACTACAACCCCCAAAACCTACAAGCGAGCGAGCGAGCGAGCATAAAACGCTACACGACGACTGTTGATAATACTATACTACGGTGTATACATCATACGCACCTACTCGCTTACTCACTCACCGCCGCAATGAAAAGCTCCTCACCCATAGCCCCATACGCATCTGACTGCTTTGGATGACCAACGCACATAACAAACCCCCCCATCTAATCCCAAGCCCTCACAATTTAAAAAAAACAAATACGAAATATAGACAAGATCACGACCAAAAAGAAAAAAGAAATTTAGAAAACCTATTCCCAATGCTAAAGCAAGCCCAGGAATTATATTAATAAAATTAAGCTATTGAGTTATTATCTCGAGATTGGCGACGGACGGAACGCTGAGGCCAGGCGCACGCACGCACGCACGCACGCACAGGGCGTTGGAGTGAACACACCAGCCCGCCCGCCAGTCAGTGCGTTTGATTTCGTTAGCCCCCGGACCCGAGGATGTGGTTCTTATCGCACGCTTAGCTTGCTTACTTTTGCGTATTTAGCGATTGGATTGTACAGTAAAACAAACCCCATGGTTGGTTGGTTAGTGATGATGATCATGGTGGTGAGGGGGTTGGTATATCTTGGCGGCGATTGATTGATCTATCTGTACGCGAGAGAAAAGAACACGAATGAGGGAGAGAGAGAGAAAGAGAGAGAGAGTTAGTTAGAAAGAGGATGCAAATAAAGTATACCGATGACAACGTTTTCGTATAGCGTTTCTAATCGTTAGGAAAAGAAGTCTTCTCGTATGGAGAGATTAACATGTAGATCTGAACACAAAATAAAATCAAAGCCGCCCAACGACCAGAGAGATATAGAGCTAGGGCGGGGATTGAGTTTGCGTGCTGGAGATTAGATTTGGCTTTTGGAATCTAGCCGATGGGCGGGCAGGCATTCAGGATGTTATAAAGACTTTATTAAGATTAAAGCATCGGCAGACCCCTAAGGCTAAAGCATACAAATGCAGCATCTGAAATACGTGATTGGTGGCATGTAATGTAGGTTACTTGGTTCGGGCGGCCGGGCATTAAAGTGTAGATGTTATACAGCAGCCCGGGACACTTGAGGAGGATTTGGTGCAGCCCGGCCCGGGAGACCTGGATCCGCGTGAGCATTTCTCTACCGGTCCGAGATCTGCTGGGCTTGGGCCCTTCACCTTCTTTCACCGGTGTACGAAAGAAGAGATCCTGCTGGCGGGACGGTACCGAACGGGACGATACAGTTCGCTACTATACCATACTGAAGACTGCTTACAGACCAGCTCATTCGCAAACTTTCCTCGTCCGAGCTAGCGGGATGTTTCGCAGCTGTGACGTTCGTAGCTGTGACGCTCAGCATGCCGGTGATTCATTCTTGATATAGGTAATTACGGTTTGATATGGCTGCTGATCTTGATTTTGTTGCTGATTGCGACCAGGCGGAACACAAATATCAGCTGTTTGATGTTGACAACACATCGTCGCCAAAGGCCCGAGGCAGACGTCTAAGAATAGCTAAATAATACTCATCTGAATTAATACTCATCCGACCGGGTGACTACGCATAGCCTATAGTGCGTGGAATACTACGCAAACACAATCGATATTCATATCAAGCTCTGATCGGAGACCTGGGGTAAACATGTCGAGCCTAGCTCGAACCGTACCATATCGTCGAGTATAGGATACACGACCTGTGAGGATATTTTGCATGGTAAGATTAACTAACTTGGCACCCCCCCCCAGATCTCATGTTACCCCGAAGCACTAACCTCGAAGTATCAACGAGCTGCTGCGCGGGCTGGTGAGATTTACCGTTTGCGCATCGTGCCGTTCCTTTTAGCCATCTCATCTCATCTCGTCTCACCTGGCTCGTCTCATCTCGGATTGTGGGGGAGATTATATCATATAGTTGATCTGGCGTTGATGTGATATCATCAGGAAACGTTCTTGCTTTCATAGCCAAAGTCCCGTAGGAAGTGAAATCCGCGTACTCCCTAAATCATCCCAGCCCACCCACCATCATCATCACATGGAAATAGCCATAGCGGGGGGGGGGGCGGGGGGCGCATCGACAGCTGCATGCTAAACAACATGATGTCGGTTGATGGCGATTGATAGCTAGGGGGGTCGTCAAGCCAGGGTTGTGGTGGAGAGATGGTTGGTCGGTATCGGCAATATATTGCAGTGTTCTACACTCCGCTGTATCAACACTGTAAGTGATGGCGAAACGACCACGCCTTCCGCAGAGATCTCGCGAACTTCGAGATTGGAAACGAACGGTTCGATTCTCCCGAGGGATCTGGATGGTAATCCTCATGACGCATCGATGCACCATTGTTGTTGTTTGAGGGTTCCATTTCTGACTGTACCAACCATTCATTTGCGCCCCGGATGGGACGGTTGTAGCAGAGACGTACCGGGCGATGCAGATGCGAATAGCCACCCCGCACTCGCGTCCGGGATTCTCTGGATGCTGGAGTCTTGCTGGATGCTCTTGAGATGCTCTCAATGCTTGTTGGGTATGGACGAGTGGATATGCGCTGGGGGGGGGTGGGGATGTTGTTGGTGGTGATGCGGTGTAGATGGAACTCGATATGGCGTTACTTATTGGTACGCGATGGACCAGGTTACCGACGGGGAGGTAAGATCGCTGCCTCGATTCCTCTCCGCCACCAGGTGAGTCACTATGATCCGGATGACAGGCGGTAATGAGCGTGATGAGCGTGAGGAGAAAGGTCGTATTCGCGTTTGTTGAATTGGGAATACGCGGTTTAGCAAAGATGGTGTACGCGTCCATGTTCTGGGGAATAAGTGTAGTGGCATCGTGGGATATTAGTAGTGGGATATTAGAGGTGGTAGTGATAGTGGTAATAGTATAGCATAGTATAGTACAGTAGTAGTGACAGTGGTATAGTAGAGTAGTAGTTAAAACTGTATAATAGTGGTGGAATGGTCGTTGGTGACCAACCTCCAGGCTGTGATTGATCATGTACATGAATGTACCCGCAATCTCCCGGAGACAACACCCGCCTCCGCCATCGAGTTTATTCTGAGGACGAGAATACCATAAACACCAGAACATCAGAACCACGACAAAACAACCAAATGTCCACCCCCGCCAGTGTCGGTCCGTCTTCCAGGGTTGAGGTGAGATGCGTTCTCTTGTTATAGTTTTTGGATCTCGTTATGTATGTATGCATTATGTATCATTTCACAGACAACCGCGTGCATCTCTGAATAGCTTCTTCCTGCCTACCTTCGGGCTATCCTCTTCTTCCATGACAGCGCACCGTCGCTCACCGTTGATTGACCATGCAAACCTTGATTGCAACGTCTTCCATGCCAAATAAAAGTAATAAGTGATAGTTCCCCCCTGGACGTAACCAGCACCGGATCGCTTACGGCAACCTTAGTCGCGGCCTGGCGAGGAGAGTTGCGCCTCGTTTTGCATAGCTTAGGGCTTGCGACCAGGCCCTAAGCTGTTTCCGGGGGATGAACGACGTGCTTCAGGGCTGATTTGAGCTGGTTGGGGCTGGTGGGGGCCCAGCAACGGGTCATTTGGGGCTTCATTTCCAGGGAGCAGACCCCTAATCGTACAGGGGAGAGGAGAGCCCTGACTCGCTACGGCCGCCTGCAAGTTCACCGCTGTTCCGCAGGTTCCCACTATTCCTCGATTCCACTATTCCATTTTCCTGTTAGCGTATCGTAGTAGTGGTTGTTGCTGTTGGTGGTGGAAGTGGTGGAAGTGGGAGTAGTAAGTAGTAGGTTTGTGGTTTGTGGTTTGTGCACCACCACCACCACCACCATTACCACCATTACTACCACCACCACCACACCACCTCCAATTCTGCCTCACATTTTGTTCGCTCACCTACGACCTTACTCACCTCTCAACACATCTTTTTCTCACCTCACCTCACCTCACCTCGATCACCTCCACCTCCACCTCTACCTCCAACTCCTCCAACTGCGCTGACGCAGTTTCTCCACCAAAACACTACCCATCCTCGGTCGGCGGCTGTCTCTTGCAACGACATCGCAACCTACGACAGACACCACTCTCGGCGAACGCAGCAGCTGCAGCAACCACCGCTCGTTCTCTGCAACACCACCGCCCTCCGCCCCAAATATACTTGACTCTCTACCGTTCCAACCAAGATTGCAATAATGGTCCCTCTGGAGTTGCAAAGCCAAATGGCACACGCTTAGCTCGAGAGCCATCTCCTCCCGCACCACCGGCAACATGTCGCTGCTAGGGAAACTTTTCTCGGGCTCAACCACCAACTCCCAGCGGACACCGCACTCCCTCGATTCCAATCTTGAAGATGCCTTCACCCATAGTCTCCTCTTCCCAGACGCCGAGGCGCTCTGCCATACGGACCAGGTCTTCACGCTGTCCTCTGCCACCGTGCTGCCGGCGGCGGTCAACGCGTTCGACATCAATGCCGACCTTGACCTCGAGGTACGGGATGTGAGGGTAATCATCATGCAGGAAGCTACCCCCATATCCGGCTCGGCATATCTGCTCTACGATAGCCACCCGCCGCCGCCGCCCTCACCTTCGCCTGCCCCCGACCGACATGTCAGTAGCCCTCCGGCACCTGGGTCGCGGTCGGAAGGACGGCGCTCCATCAGCTCGCCGAGGAAGACGAGCGTGGGACAAAACTCGCGACCATTGGTGATCCAGCAGGAGCTGCCGCCGAGGACATATGGCGCATTTGATCGCAGACCGCTGCACAATAAGCAGCTTAGCTACAATGAAACAGAAATCCAAAGAGCCACCCGAGAATATCGGGAGGAGGTAGCCATGTTCTCCAACTGTATCTTTGGCAACTCGGATGTGTTGGCATATAAGGGCACCGGCACCAAGGTCCACCCGCTCCCATCCGACAGCAGGACGACCACATCGAGTTCATACATGACAGAGGGGTCACTGGGGAGGTCGGGCATGCGTAGCAAGCTGGCTCAGTCCTTCACATCGGAGAATTACACCTCGGCCCCAACTTCGGCAGGTTATATCAATACAAATATCACAACTAGAGGCAGCGACAGAAAAAGGGTCTTGATTACTCGCATGTTTCCAGTACCGCTACCTAATGACGAAGCCGATAATCAGACCCCCACAGCACTTGAGCAAGCGGCTGGCTATCCCTTCCCCGAGGTAGGACCCGACTTGGAGCGAAAGAAGCCACAACCAAAGCAGAAGCGGACTCCCATGTATGCCGTAGGATTGATAATACACCTGCCAGCAACAACACCCAATGTCTCAGCAGCGCCGGCCTCGAGGTCATTCCGTGGCTCGGGATCCTACAACGAGCAAGACTCCTTTCCCTCATCTTTCAATTCTTCTCGTCGTTCCGGGTGGACGATGCTGGGGCAAGGTTTTGGCGTCGAATCCTTGGAATCTTCAATATGTAGTGATGTGGATGACAGGATGGACACTATGGCACAGCACTGGGATATCATCATGAGGACCATGTCGCATCTCCAAGCTGTGGCGACGGCTACTTTGCTTCCCATGTTGAAGCATGCAGATATCTCTACCCCAGAACCACGATCTCATCACCGGACTTTCTCCGCCAGTGTATCCATTGCGGGCAAGCGAGTCGAGGATTCCAAACCTTTTAAGATGGCCAAGACCAATTCGAAGATGGTGCAGCTACAGTCCAACTGCTTAATGCCCCTGCAACACATCCAGAAAGAAGTGGATGGCTCACGTCAGAGAATCGTCAGTGGGATCAAGGCATCACGTGTGGTCACGGGCCAGGGAAGATGGGGCATCTGGCGAGAGGAAGCTCGAACGGTTGGGAAGTGGGCAGGTGGTAGAGATGAGGGGTTCTTCTTCTTCAATTTACTGACGGGATTCTTGGGAAACCATACGGAATGGCTTCAGGCGCTCAGTCCGAGCTGGTATCGCCAGAGACACTCCCAGCAACATCAGTCTCACCGTGACAACGACATCTCCATCCCAGCCCGCACGATTATCATATCAGATAACAAGCTGATGGCTCGACGACTGATCTTCCTCCTGTCTGCATTTCTACCTTCGAACCAACAGACGCTTCCTGGTCGTGTGCACCGCCCGAGCACATCCATATCATTCGGGGGATATTCACAATCACCTCCAAATTCCGTTCCTATCCTCAGAGAAGAATCGCTTCGTCGAAGGATGAACAAGAAACCTAGTATAGTTCGAGGATCTCACAATCGCACCATGAGTTTCCCCGCGCAAGCAGGTCACTCCCTCGAAATTCATCATCACGATAGACGTCCTTCTGATGCAGCATCTATCAAGACCGCCAATCTTCCAATCCCAGGAAGCGACATTGGAACGCGGAAGAGCAGCACGGCCACAGCATCCACCATCACACCCGTCAACACCATGCCCCACTTTTCTACTCGCCGGCCAGCTCGCGGTACGGGTCCACTTCCACGACCTGGAAGCAGCGGAAGCTTAGCCACCGATGACCTCCTCCGATCGCTCCATCGTGGGGACAGCGCCGGACACTACAGCAGCGGCTCTACGGATTCCCAAGGACACAACTCCAGATGGGGCAGCATGATTAGCGGATTTTGGGGTTCCAAACGACGAGACTCCACGGCAGACTCTTCACCACCAAAGATGGACGGGCTGGTCATCAACGATCCTCATTTCCAGCCTGCTGATCAGCAAAAGAAATGGAAGCTCGCCGACATGGTTGAAGAAGTGCGCAATAGCCCGTTGCAGCCAGAACCACCAAATCGAGTTCGGAAATCAGAATCTGGGTCTACAGATACCGCAAGACCAAAAGATGAAGTAGATAAGGTTACAGAACAGACGATACAGGTCGTTGAACGTATTCCGGATCCTTCGGGCGCCTTTGAAAGTCCAGTCAAGACATCTATTAGTGCCAGTGACGGTGTGATTGATATCGATGTTCCGCTTCCAGAATATCTATCATTTGAAACCGCAGTCTCATCTCCATCCTCTTCGGCATATTCCTTTACAGCTCCTGGTTTTAATAATGGCATGGATAGCTTCGAACATTACTGCCGCTCGGGTCTAGATACCGAGACCACAATGAATGTGGGAGGTTGGCTCCCACAATACGATCCTGACTTTGTCCTACAAGCCATTCCAACACCAACCGACAACAGCTTGATCACGGATATCAAAGAGTCGCTCCGTGCGGAGCCTACACCGGTGTTAGCTGTAACCCCTGGAATTGGAGATGCAGATAAAGGAGAGCGTTGGATTGACATATCAAGTGCAATCGTCGCAGACACCACCAACTTTACTATCAAGCATATTCGTTATCGAAGACTGATAAAGCCAGCAGTCAGCACACCTGGTTTGCCGCTGTTGAGTTCACGGTACGGCAACGTCTACTCCTCGGTATCGGATACCCCAGGAGGCTATGGCGGACAGCTCGATGAAATGTTTGTCGAAGAACCAATTATTTCAATGGACGACACACTTATTGACGCCGTGGAGCGCATCATTGCCAAGTCTGGTAATGCTTCGCGGACTGCGTCAACAAGCTCATCTCGTTCACCATCTCGTAAAGGTGTTGGACGTAGACGCAGTAATTCTGAAGCATTTGAGCCAGAGAGGAGTGAGCAAACCCCGGCTCGTGACTCACACCTCGAGGTCCCACGAACGGAGTGCAAGAAGATGGTACTCACGGCACTGGAGGAGATTGTGCGTAGTGTGGTTGATAGCCGCGAGAAAGAAGGTGCGCCTGCGACACCGCATGAGAGATACGAGGGCAAGCTTGGTGCCACAGAACGCGAGAGGGAGAGTTTCCTCCGCGAGGGTGTCAGAGCTTGGTTGGGGAGCGTTGAGGGAGAATAACCCCCTGATAAAGACGAAGGAACATTTTATTGCTTGTATGATTATTTACGGCCATTTACGATACCCATTCCTTTTTTTTCTTCGGCTCCAGGTTTGCTACCAGGAGAATGTACTTTTACAGAGGGTAGGGAAGGCGTTGTGGGGTAGACGGTTTCATTTGCATCTTTCTTCCCCCGTGGACGGGGAGTAATTTGACACCCGAGATGGAACTGGGAGGCTGGAGGCGTGGAAATGACTTTTAGAAGATGACTAGTAGTAGATGCAATGGTACATGACCGTTGGACATGATACGATCTTGTGTCTTTCGTGTGATTTCAAAGTGAAGTGCCTTGAGGATAGATTCGTGTTCTTGCTACTGATATTAAAACCTCCCGTGTCATATATCCTTAGGCAGGAGTCGACAAGTCGTATATATCCTCTTATTCTAGATAGGCACGCACTCAAGTAGATATTCTATTCAATTATCGGTTTCTCAGTTGCAAACACTATAACTGGCAGTAATCACGTGCGCTAGATTTGTATAACAGCTCGTAAACAACATACAAGCGGGCTCTACTCCCACCGTTTTGGCGAACGATGATAAGATCGTGCCGCTACCCTCCCCATATCATCACAATCGTTTTCGCCATCACGATGGCTACAAGTAGCAAGCTCACATGGGTAGCGGACGGGCATCGTCAGGGATTAGAAGTTGCGACGGCAGAGCCAGCACAGGGTTATCACTCGCGAAGGGAGCATACGAAGTCGAGAAATGGATGTTGGGGCTGTAAACGACGGCGGATCAAGGTGCGGTGGTACCCCTTTCATAAGAAAAACCCTCCTGCTGCGGTTCAGGTGGGCTGGGATGATGGGGAGCTGATGGGGAGTGAATAGTGTGACGAGGCGAGGCCCGACTGTGGCCAATGTCTGCATCGTCGAGTTGCGTGTGGGTATCAAGATGGCTTGGTTGAGATGCACGATGTTCCAATAGTGAATAGGCAGAGAGACGATTTGGTATCTTCTGAGTTGATTGATGGTATCTTGACGTACCTCGAAGGAGAAGGAGGAGAAGAAGTTGGAGACGCCGCTCGTGAGCTCCTTGACCACTTCCTAGATGCCACAACCAACTGGCTCGGCTCTCCAGATTATCAGAGGATCATTCAGAAACGGGGAATTTCTCTTGCCATCAAAGCGCCTTATGTTCTTCATGCTATGCTCGCCATTTCCGCGCGTCACTTGAGCCATCTCCAACCATGTGAGAAGTACACTATCGCAGCCGCAATACACTACCAGCGCGCTTTGAGAGCTTACTCTGCCCAGCTAGGAGCGCCGATCAACAGCGACAACGTGGATGAGATTATCGGATGTGGGTTTCTGCACACCATGCTGGCTTTCGAGAACATCAGCCGATTTCCGGAGGACGAGAGGATCTCTACCTCGAGAGAGGACGCCGCAGCATCCGCAACATGGCTTCGTGCGATGCAAGGAATGGGTATCTTGCAAGAGACCCGGGATATTCGGTCGCGTAGCAAGGACAGCATCTGGCTGCCTGTCTTCCATGCGTCAGGCGGCTGTGAAGACATCCGCTGCCAACATGCAGGAGAAGCCGCAGACACCGAGGTAACAGCAATATCAAGATCGTTACACGCTCTCTGTGACGTTCCCTTGGACTCTTCAGGCCTTGGTCATGTATATCATCATCCGTTGGAATTACTATGCGGATTAATACGCGTGGATGCGTCTCACGAGTCTGTTGGGCGATTCATCGTCTTTATTGGACAGCTTTCACCAATGTTTGTGCAGCTGTTTGAGCAGGGTGACGTAAAAGCTACGCTTCTCATGGCATATTGGTGTGCGTTGATGATTGGCATTGACCAGTGGTGGATTGTCAACTCAGCTATCTCAGAGTGCAGGAGACTGTGTGCTATTTTGGATAGAGTGTCCGTCTCTCCAATTAGAGAGTTGCTGCACTTCCCGGCTCAAAAATGCAATTACGTTCTGAGAGAGATCAATGTAGGGGTGTAGATACATTGCTCATTGTGAAGTTTTGGCATCTAGTTTACTTACCAAGTTAATGGATGCTACGTATAGACAAGCATGCCCTGCTAGGGTCTAATTGGAGAAGTGTTATCAAAGTCAGATTTATTTAAGCTAACTACTAGCTAAAACCCCTTCGTGGTGCCAGGTTTCCGAGCTAGAAGTCAAAGCTGCTTCCTATACTATCCTTCGTATGTGCCATCAAGAACCCTTCCAAACTGGTCGTCTTAACGCTTGGATACCGTTCGTTGTCCAGTTCCCCCAACAATGTGGATGGCTTTTGTTGGTAAAACTGGTAAAACATGGCCAACCACGCAAACGGATTACCAGGTTGGCTTTTAATTGCAGCCAGCATCTCATGCCGAAGATCTTCCAGAGACCCCAAGTGTTTGACCTGCGGCTTCACCCCATATGCTTTCTCATAGAGCTGTGCCATCTCTCTGACGGACTTTCTATCACCGAGAACTATTGCTCCGAATTAGCCACAGTGGCAAGCTAGATCAACGAGCGACTCACAATTCAAAAACCCATTCGCACTAGGATCAATCGCGACCTCGGCAGTGAAGCTTGCGGCATCTCTCATGGTGGTCATGTCAAGCTTCTCATCTCCAGTCCCATAATACGTGAACTCTCCCTTTTCCGCATCAACATAGCCCAAGAAGCTGGCCCAATAAAATTCCATAAAGCCCGCTGTTAAGATGTGCACTTGCTTGATTTCCCCCTCGCTCTCTCTTTCATCAAGATAAGCGTGTACAGCTTTCATAGGGTTCTTCGCTGGGTGGTCGCCAAAGGCAAGCCCGCGAAAGTCCATGCACCAATCCGACGCGATGTACCGTGGCACCGCCTCTGCGATGCAGGCATCGATGAGCACCTTTTGGCCAGCTACCATGAAATCGCTATCGAATAAGTTCAGATAGCAGCAAATACATGCTGAAGTGCCCGAGAGCGCACGGCGAAGTGCGTTCGTGTCGCTGGACTCGGCTTGGAATATGGTCACGTTGGGATGGGAGCTGATGCCTGGGTCGACTTTGGAGGGAGAGCGACAGATTCCATGGATCTTTACCTCGGCATGGTCGCGCAAGAGCGCGGCGGTGATGAGACGCGCCATCTTGCCTGTGAAGCCAGCGATTGCTATTGTCGTTGCTGTTGGAGGCATCGTGATGTTTGAGGGGTAGAATAGGGTTTGTATATGAGGAGGAGCTCTTGAAGAGAGAGAGAGAGAGAGAGAGAGAGAAAGATACTGTTTGGGTTGAATTCAGATGATGAGGATAGTACTGGCTCTTTATACAAGTTCCTAATAATTCAAGCAGCAAATCTCACAGACGGACCGGACTGATCAGTCTAACCGATTAGGAAATCGACACCATTATAGGTAGGCTACTTGGAATTCAAGACGCGTATTTCTAAGCATTTCATTGAAAATGGCATGGGTTTTGATAGACTATACTTCTATAGAAGGTATAACAAGGCCAGGAAGACACAAGTGCCCCCCCTGTATTTAGACTTACGACCCATATTATTAACCGAATACGCACCACTTGCGGTTTAGCGCCAAAGTTGATAGGGGAAAAGTATGTATGTGGCAGCCAGTCAGTCACCAGAAGGGGTTTTGTGCTGAGGCAATTACACTTAGAAGCACATGGTTGGTATACATTCACTTCTTAGTTAACGTAAAAAGCTATGATCACATATCACTTATGTCTGTTTCCAACTTCCAAAGATGACGCTTGCGTCATAAACATCAACCTCCCAAACCATCACAGCGTGGCTATCTCTGCATGTAGAAGCTCTCGAACCCGTCGAATACATTTCATCATACTCACCCTCCTCCATCTGCTACTCTACGACCGTCCTGCATTCTCCCTGCAACACATAATCAAACACAAGCACATTCGGATCAGCTTCCTCTCCTCAATAGCAATTCAAACCTATCCTCATATCCCCACGCCGCCGCGTAATGCAATGAGGTTCCATAGGTCCTACTCGCGCAGTGGAGCGGAAGCCCAGAATCGTCTTCATACTCAACTTTGTTGATATTCAATCCCTGGTCTAGAAGGAAGTTCAACATTTCAATCTGCTGCTTTGGATCATCTAAGCCCCTTCTTCCAGCGTCAGCGTGTAGGCACTTCCGCTTCTGCAAAGTGGTGCCGTACTGGATAAGAAGCTTTACAATGTCGAGATGGCCACCGCTGCAGGCGTCTTCGATGGGATACTGACATAACGGAGTGGCTTGCGTGCATAGCACCGATACATAGTCGCTCGGCCGATCAGTAGCTGAAGGAGTTGGTCCGTTGGGATCTTCGACGTTCTCAAGGACGCGGATTTGATCGATGTTGTAAAATTACTTTTTGCTTATCAAGAAGTTTGCGATTGTCAGATTGATTGACGTCCATATTTTAGGTCTGGATAATTGAGAAAATCATCACAGAGACATGTTTGTGTTTTACTGCTCGCACAGTTTGGATAGAAGAAATGTTGCACCCAGTAGCAGATTAACTAGCCTATATCCATGCAGTACATTCAAGAAAAACGTAATCGAGTTCTCGAGAATAAGGGCAACGCGCGTAGGACCCAGGCCCAGCTTGTTCAACCACCCAGCGTCAGCCAGTAACCCGTCTCAAGCACAATATATGCAAGGCGCAGCCACCACCTTAGTAACTTGGGCCGGAACAACAGAGTTGCGACTTCCACCTACAAAGAAGTCTTCATGAGATCCAAGATCTCGTGAGAAAATTAGTATACGGTAGATCAGCGCCAATGTCTATATACAGGCCCCCGCCCCCGAACAACCGCGATGGTCATGTTCGAGTTACACTTGAGTACAGCGCGTCAACGAGACATCTGTGTGTCTCTTTATCGGATGATAGACTTCAAAACATATTTTTGAAGGATCAGTGGTTATTGATGCGGCACTCTAATTGTTTAAATTTCCTTGGGTGTGTACACTAAGTTTGTCACTATCATTGTAGCAGGGGTTAATCTTGAGGAGAGAAGAGCGATAACACCCAAAATACATAAGATGTTATTGTTGAAAACCCCTACCAATAGTGTGCTGAAACTTAAGCACCTTACTTGGCGTAGCCATTAAGTTCAGCCTATTTCGATTGGTAACTTGGAGGCTAAAGTTGCGATCCCGTTTCAGAGAATGGATCCCCTAATATGTTCAGTTTATGCGCAATCTACACTTGCGCCATGTTGATGAATAAAGTAATCATGTGCTTTCGGCTGTCGGGTAGATCTTAAATCCACGGTAAAGTACTAAATTTCTCTATTTTAAAAGTGAGTAGGGCATTCTTCTTCTCCCGCCAAGAACACATATACCACGATGGATTCTCGTCATGTAGAAGCCCAAACCAATCCTTGAAAAATGAAGAATCTTCTCTCCTGCATCTTCTGTGTTTTCTTCACGCATTTGTTAATACAAAATGTCATTGCAAGCCCAACACTACGCCGCCAATTGAACTGCACAAATCCAACCGTGAGGAAAGAATGGGGAGCTGCTAACGACTTTGAAAAGTCGTCTTACATAAATGCAGCTCTTTGTCTGAGTACGAAGCCATCACGTCTCGGACTACCAACTACGCTATACGACGACTTTGGATATATACATAACAAATTGACTCTGCAGAGTATGATATTTCCCGGCACCCGTTGATCACCTCATTGAACGAATGGAAAAGTCGTTGACAAGTGGTGCACAGTTCATGGTGTAGCGGCTTTCCTTCCTTGGCATCGCTATTTCGTGCACATTTACGAACAGGCTCTCCAAGAATGCGGATACACTGGTGCAGCAATGTAAAAACCCGTTCCATCATCCCCGTTGCATAAATCTAGACACGTAAATATCCTCTATCTAACCACAAGAACACAGGTATTGGGACTGGGCAGCCTCTAGCTCCGCTCCTGCTTCCTCTCAAGTTTGGTCATCCACGCTCGGCCTCGGTGGTGACGGTGGTGGCCCCAACTCCTCCTACTGCATCACCACCGGTCCATTCACCTCACTGCGTCCCTCCTACCTCGGAAGCAAGCTTGATCCGCACTGCATCCGTCGGGATTTCTTCCGCGCGATACCAGAAACCGAACCCCCGCTTCCAGAACTATTGGGATGGCAGTATAGCGAGCAGGTAGTTGCGGATGTCATGGCGAGAGAAATGTATGCGGATTTTCACATCTCGTTAGAGACGGGTCCGCACAGTGCGATCCACACGGCGATTAGTCAGGAGAATGGCGATATGGGACCATTCACTTCGCCAAATGGTAAGCAAACTCCTCCGGTCGTTATTTTATATCTCATTGGTTCCTATCATCGTGATCTATACAAATTTTAGCGTCAGCAGTTGTGATATTAGTTACAAGTGCTTGGAGCATTACACTAACGTTTGATCTTTGATATTTGTATCTAGATCCGATATTCTTCCTGCATCACGCACAGGTTGACCGCTTGTGGTATATATGGCAAAAAGCCGATCCCGAGAAGAGGATGATGGCATATGCCGGAGGAAATGGCGTTCCTGGTGGTGGAGCAGCGACGTTGGACGATATCTTGCCGATGGCTGGGTTGGCTAATGATCGGGTGGTGAGGGATTTGATGTCAACTGTGGAAGGAGGTTTTTGTTATAAATATGTTTGATGTATAACTACAAAAATAGAGCTTCCGTTTGTTGAGTTTTGGTGCCTTGAGCTTTGTGAAAGCATCCTGTTCTATTGTATGCTATACATGTGTCGCCGTTTAAGAAGTGCAGGGGTTTTGGAATATTGGAGACCATTGCCTTTTCCCCATTTGAACCAGAAGTTGACTCATATGTCATGGTTATTCATTTTTTTGTTTGCTCATCAACTCATAATTTTATTCAAAGCTCTTTGCCGAACTTCCCCAGCCTATGGAGTGAAAATGTGTTGCTGAGTATGTCTCGAGTATCAAATTTTTAAATCGATCCCTTGAAATTAATTTGCGAAGTGTCAAGCTGAAATACTGCCCGGGCATGATAAATAGTATTCAATCGCTCACAGGAGATATATGAGTGATCTAGGGAAAATATTAAAACTTTGAAGCGAGTTCTGGTAACGGAACCAAATTCAGTTTGTTGGATCATTGAGTGATCTGCGTAAGCTCTATTGGGACCGGTGCATATCACTGATGATTATAAATTGTTAGGTAAACACTACATTTCTCTACGTGCGTACGCTATGCTCTATAGTGTAATCTTGTTAACTTATTTCGGGTGAAGACTGTGTATATATTCAACTCATATACCTCGTACAATGATTCTTGATACACCGTATGTCAAAGAGATTTATAGCTTATCATTTGGTGGTGGTAGTGAGGCTTTCAAAGATGAATTTTGGAGACAATATTACTATGAGAAGAGTTAAAGTGTGAAATACAGACGAAGGCTTCTTTTTGACAACGCCATTACCTGGTACCGTTTTGCCTTCATATGGTTTGGTGGAATAATAAGGACATGAAGTAAATCCACCGCACCAAAAATTAACCTATGGTATGTGTAGAATTTCTTACATGAAGGTTTACTCGTCCATTAAACCCACCTTAAAACTAGTATTTAGAATAAGAAATAACTACCTAGGCCCACGAAATTTGATTGGTAGCTATCAAACAGATTAATTTACTTGTAGCATAGCCAATACTGGCTTCCAGAGAGTTCATGGAGTACAACGAGGCTGCGCAAGCATGGCTCAAGCTACCGTTTGAGCTTGAAATATTTAACAAATATTCTGATAATGATTGAACCTAGATCAAGCAATTACTTTCGAATCAGAACTCTCTATATGTCTGCCTGCCTGCCACTGAGTTACAAATTAATTATTTCATTGAAATTATCACATTGGACTAATGAAACTGCATCGGACTTTATGCGAGACTGCATGAGCTGGCTTTGTCAGTGGATGTGGTCTGTCAGCCAACACAACCTGTAAGCAAATCAGCTGGTAGGTTCAATTGCTATATAGTGGTATTGATCATGCTTGGAAGCTCAAATGAGGGGAAGATGGTCGCCAAATTCCTCGCTCACGACGTTGCCATATTGTGTTCACTGATGATTCAGCACTTGGCCTCTATAATCTGCCCAATGGTTCAATATCTCGGAGTTTCTGATGGAATATGCATACGCTTACCTAATTGCTATCTGATGTGCGTACGCATTTTTATTTAACCTGGCCACTATCTCCGCATTTTTAAATTCACTTCCAATTCACTTCCTCTAGAAAAATTACCTCGAGCATATCGCACAGTATTGGACATCCCCGCTCATCTCAGACTTACAAAGTATTACCATTTTCCACAGTACTTAAATTATTAGGAGTTCTACACGATGTCTTCTCAACAGGCGATAGTACAATTCGCTTATCCCCAAGCTGCCGCATCTACTTTCAAGCTGGATTATTACATCAACAGCCACATGCCACTGATTGAGAAGTATTGGGGCCCACGTGGACTTCTCAGCTGGACTGTCACTAAAGGTGAAGAGGGTGCGGACTACTTCGTACAAGTCACAACGTTCTGGGAGAGCTTGGAGGAGTTTGAGAAAGTGAAGGCGGCCGAGGAAGTTATGGGAGATGTCAAAAACTTTTCGGATGTGAAGCCTTTTGCTAAGGTTGGACTTATTGTTGGGCAAGGGAAAACTTCTAAGTAGTAATAAGCTCATGAGGTCTCTAAGTTCCTGGCTGGATTGATTTAATAGGTATGCATTACTATATTTCAGTTCTGTATATTATTTACTGTATGTGGCTAAGTGCCTCTGAAGGCTCACATTCGCACTGAACGATCAACTTTATTTTACTTCTTCTCTACGGATAGTAGCATTTACGGGCCTTTGCCTTGCTAGCACCAAATACTTAACAACTCAAAGTTGCCTCAGGTTGCTGCAAGTTGGTGTGAATGTATTTATCAAAATAATAATATCTATGCTTTGATGAAATTATTCTTCAATGGACAAATTCATGTTATTAACGTGTTTCCGATTTCAGCCAGTATACCAGGCTGTACTTGAGACTACACATGCTTCATTACCGTACAAGGGCCAGGGGCTGTTCTCATTTGTGGGATATGTTTAAGTGTCTGATGAGGTATAAAAAGGTAGTCTGCTACCGAATATATGCGGATATTTGTTATAGAAGATGATGGTCTAGCTCAAAGTGCGGGTGATGCCTAGCTAATTGCTAAACATACTTTAACTCCAAGAAAACAACCAGTTTTACTGGGGCTGAGCTTAAATCAATTAGGTCCTGTATTTTAATTTAAAGTAGCTCTACAGTGAATATAGTATCAAGCGATAGCCACCGTTCATCACACCTCCGTGCTTCATAACCTTAGAAAATGCTTATTGTCCCTCGTACAAATTGCCGAGACTGAGAATCGGAAGAATCATTCGCTGAAATATTCAGACGATCCTATTTTCTTAGACATGTTTCAGTCTTAGAGCCATGAATGTAAGTATTAGTGCGACAACGGTAATTTTGCCTTATCAAGACTATGATCTTAATGATCTGGGGAACCCTCCAGAAAATTGCCCCACTACAACCCAAATCTTTTCTCCTACATTGTCTGGTCGTTTGAGTTCTACATCCCATGCCGTTACACTTGTATCAACTCTTGTTAGTTGCTCAGCAGGTAGTTCACCGGTACTAAAATATCTCCTTAAGATAACTAAACCTTCTAGCGAAGGCATGCTGAGTGTACAGTGGCCCATTGCACCTTTAATCTCGAGGACCTTACTTCCAGGATAATCTTTAGCTGCTTCCACCGCGTTTCTTAGTGGCGTAACAGGATCTAGTTCTGGATTTGCAAAGAGTATGGGATGATTCAGATCTCTGCTGGTTGCACCAAATGGGCCTTCAAACCGAAATTTAGCGCGGGCTGTGTAACCAGTGCACTGGAGCGAGAAAAGAGCCCAGTTCTCACCAAATAAATCTGACTGTCCTCGGAGAAGTTTAATATGTGCTTGAGCTTCTTCCTTAGTCATGTTGCTGTTGGCAACTCCATCCGTACAACGAATGGCTAGTGATGGTGTTTGAGGATCAAAGTAACTAATGTTGGAGGTAGAGGTTGAGGTGGCACATGTTCCATTGAGATTTTGCTGGGCGAAAGCTTCGTAATTCTCATTTAAGAGAGAGAAAAGCAGTTTATCAATAATTGGAAATCCATAGTACGTGTTGTACAAATTGTCGAAAACAATACTGGTTATGTCAGATTGTGTGATTATGACTGGGCTCCCGTCTGCGGCTATGGACCACCGCGGCTCCTGTCTCAAGCGTTCTAGAATTTCAATTACGGTATTTGCTATGGTTTTGGGGCCATCTTCGTCGTACATGTTGCATTTGTCTACACCGGCTTTGAAACATGCAACACCAAAGCTGCTGGTGATAGCATCTATGTCTTGCAGGCTCTTAGTCCAGCTTGTGCTGGCGTAATCATCGGCATCAACATTCCCATCAAGTACCATTCGTCCCACTTTATCTGGAAACATACTGGCAAAGGTTTGTCCAAGTACTGAGCCATAGGAGAAGCCCCAATATTGAAGCTTTTCTTCTCCTACTCGATGGGTATTCCGAGCCAATATCTCGTTTTCTTCTTGCATCGAAAGTTTCGATAACGATGTATGGATTAATCTTCTTGTTTCAGATTCCCGCCATATACCATGCCTTTCAATGATGGCAACCATATCGCTTGCCACCTGTGCTGAACTGACATATTGTGCCGCTATCCCAGCATCTCCAAGCTCTTTGAAGGAAGCTTCAGATGGCCTATTACAAATTGCACCATACGCTTTAATTCTAGCCCACAGAAGTCCGAATGTGGTCTCATCATCGACGCCTGTTCCAATGCTACCCAAATCGTGATTCCAGATTTGCCTTGTTAAAGGATCAGAGATGCAGTTGGGGCGAGGGATTGTATTATTGACTCCCCTAGGATCAAAGGAGATGAGATCAAAATACTTCTCAGTGTTTCCTGAGAGATCTGGGGAGACTTTAGTGAAGATTGGCACTTGGGGATCCAAAAAGGTTTCAAAACTGGCACCATACTGGAGTAGAAACTTGACGCCAGAGTTTCCAGGTCCACCAGGGTTGAAAATAATAGGACCGGCATAGCGAGGATCCGTGATATTTACCAACGCAGGGCGTTTTATAATTGCAATTGTGGCTAGAGGTCTATCTCCATCTTGACTGACGTGACGCTCAGAGCTCCAATCTAGAGGGACAGATAGGCGAGCGCACTGGTAGGTATCAAAACATGGATGAAAATCCAATGAAGATGAGGGGGTTATCTATAAATATATGAGCCTGTAACACTCTGTGTATGGAGAGGTGGGCCTTTACGGAAGTCCATTCGAAAGTCTCTGATGTGAATTCTTTAGCTGGGATTTTGGTAACGAATTCAAAGTAGTTATGGATATTCTTCAAGTCTGATGTCGCCCAAATAAGTGCTACAGATATTGTCACCACAAGTGTAACGAATATCTGCTTACAGTGATACTTCTTTTGGTGGAACTTTAAAGTGAGATGTTGATTAAGCCCCCCAGCTCGAGCCTCGAAATCCAGTTTGCTAGTCATTATAGTGTCAGACTACTAGTGTTAGATTACTAGTTTCGATTAAGAGAAAGAGCCCAACTGCTTTGTGGTGTTATGGATTTCAAACTGGGTTTGATGTTCAAAAGAATTCTATACTAGTACTAAATAGGAAGGCGATAAGTCACGTGACATGACACGCTTGAAGTACGCCTAAAAGACCTAGAATAACACTTTGTAAAGACAGAACAGTAGATACGTCCTTAGCTTTCACATAACAGCCCAGTGGCGTTAGAGATAAAGAAACCCAAGACTCCCAAGACTCCCAAAAAACCTCCACGACTACTTGAGTACCTTCCCCTTTCCCCGCTGAAACTATCGAGTATCTCCCGGTCATACATCACAAGCTTGCCCTCCTATATAAGTATCTGCTAGACACTTTACAACGCTCCGACTCCCCAAAGCTCCTAATCCACTCTTTCATAGCTTTGGGCCAGGAGGTTTCCTAGGAGGTGTCATAGGAGGAATCACCGGGTTGCGCGTACTTGACTTTCCATCACCGCTACCTCCGCTTAATTTTGGGCTGGCGGGCGGTGGCTCACCATTATTGCTGCCTTCACTTGAGCTTGGGCTGCCAGATCTTGACTGTTCGGTGCTGCTAGTCTCTTCAATTGGCGCTACGCCTTTCCTGGCTTTGAAGGGGTGGGCTCATTCGCACCAAGTTGAAGTTTCTTCATTTCACTCTCGATATCTGGGCCGACTATGTAGCTCTTCAATGATACAACTGTGCCGTCTGATACACCATTTTTGCCAAACGGTTACCACTGCCATCGCTGCATTGTTGCTATCTCCAGCATTTTGTCACTGGCAGGACCAGGAGGAAGTGAAAAGACCACATCATCTTCGTTGCTGTCCTGACTGGGTGCTAGATTAAGAACAAGCTCTTGAAGTGTTGCAAAGTACTTCTCTATAATTTTACGACTGGCTGTTTTGATAGGAGCACCTGGAGGTGACGATGATTGGCCGGACTGGATTTGAGCTGCGGGCGTTTGTGGTATACTAGGTTTAACTTGCAAATTCTTACCTGGGCAAAATATGAAGTTGTGTCGGAGCCTATAATTCAACTTGAATGGCTTACTCCGAAATCTCGAATGTGGAAATCCAGATACCGTGGTGACGTTAAGCGCCTACCATTTTGGGGATCCAAACGCATGTCGATCATCATGCCTATATCGCGTGAATGATACAGAGAAATTCAGGAGGTTCTTTACTCTTCATTTATGTTCCTAATTTATTACGAAATGATTGCCGAGATGCCCCCTTCAGTGTTTTGTCTATCCTTTCTACCTGATACCTCTTTTACACATTCGATCAATTGAACTGTATTTCGACCGCCAGCTGGTAGGATTCTCTCAAGAATTTGCGATCTTGAAGAGTAGCTACAAAGATATAGCAACTCTGCCTGGATTACAAACAGTCAAACTTGTTGTCTGTGATAAGTCATGGAATGAAACACAACCAACATCTCAAGATATTGATCAAGAGCTTTTCGACGGAGTCATAACTATCGCTAGCTTATTCAAGCATGTACGACATTTCAGCCTTCTTCCTCTCCGAAGGGTAGATGATCTAGATCTAGATTGTTTCGATGTCACTGTCCTAAGATGTCACGAAACCCTAGCACAGCAAAACCAAGCGTTGGAAATCTAGACTCGTCTTTAACTAGCATCAGATTCTCTCAGTCTCACTTGGCTAGCTTCAAGGGCTCCTCCTTTGCTTTAAAAACCCCCCTTCTGATATAGATGCTTAATACAAAACAAAACGAGCCGAATTATTCTATCTACTAGGGAAAATAATTGGGAATTGGCCAATCAAAGAGTGTTTCAAGATGAGTGCTATATGACGTTTTAGTGTTCACAGATGAAAGTTTTCTTACTTCAGAGGGGTTATGTCAGATGTAAATAGTATAGAGATCGGATTTGAAGACATGATATCTAAGTCGCTTGTGTTGTCCCCTGCTGTGATATATGTGAATGGCAAGTTACAGGCCATCTTACTGTAGATAGCAATGATTATAAGTATGTACTTCTCGGCAGCTCGAAGTATCTATGCCCCTAAGTCTTCCTACAACCACGAAGTGGCTAGCTTAAACTACAACAATATATTACCAAACCAGTAGTCCTTAATGAAAAATCAACAGCCAATATACAAACTTTCACCCTACTGTATGCCTTTATAATTCCTTCGTATGTCTGTTAAATCATGTCTTGTAGCTCACCTCCTGACGCCTTCGCGAATCATTTATTACTCTCATGCACATAACTGTAAACTTTAAAGATATTTCTTCGAAGAGCTGTAGCTTCACCATTTCTAATCAATTCCCTGCTCTACTCCACATCATCTAAGACAGCGCGTCCAAAGCAGGCTGCTTCCTCATCGAGTGAGTCTTAAAGAAACAGTGATGATGAGATTGCAAATTGTGTCGGAATTAAACCCAGTCTAGAGGTCTTTCGACTTCCCAAAAGTTTGTCTAATATTATTTCAGCTTGGCTTACTAAGAGATTTTGATGAAGCTCTGATTGTTCTTTATATTATACAAATCCGATTTCGATCTTTTAGTCGGGAGTCTTTCTAGCTCTTATCCTTGAAAACCATCATCCATCTAAATATTACACAATATCAGTTACTCATTACCCCGCCCAATCATATCGTCTGTATACATGGTTGTTATTTACCAGCTCATGACATTCAGCCTGTGGCTGCACAAGCCTCCCTAATACTGGTCTCCTATACCAAGTACTCGGCCAACGAGTTCTACCTTTGCCTTTTAATAGTCTGTGGCTAAGAGTCTGATATTTATATTTTTCGCCTCCTAAATATACAAACCAATTTCAATAGAATCTGGAAATAAGTGTCAGATAATTGCGGTGTACCATTTTTGGATACCCAAGGAACTAAATAAACAGATAAGCGGCATATTGGCTCGCTTGTGAACGGTGGAAGTTGTCACGTGGAGTGTCTCACGTCAGATAAAATATGCCGACAAATGTTTGAAGAGCTAGCAATATCCCATACTAAATTAAGCGAATTTTGCATCTTAGAGTATAGAAACGGTTCAGAAATATTTGCGATAGTATGTTGGAGAATCATAGGCATCAAGCTCTCTCTTAGGATCGCTATTGAGTATTAAATTGACCTCCAAAAGCAGTTTTAGGTATCGAATATGCTAACTTTTCTTTTCTCTAGAATGACTCAGCTATAATCCAAATCCACGACGCGCTCAAAACTTCTAAAATTGCTTTCCAACAATGGAGACTCACGGTAATCCACTTTGCGAGATAGAATCGAGATCTTCTGAGATTAGCAGTATACCTGCAAACAACGCAGGCTTGGCTAAACCTTCGACACAAACAAATATTTCAAGACGCCAGTTGACACGGCAGGAAGAGCTGGCTCTGAAGCCAGTGGTTCAGCGGCTGTATATTGAGGAGGGACTTACCTTTGCTGAGGTTCAAAGGGTGCTTCAGACAGATTATAATTTTTATCCAACGTAAGACTCATCTTTGTTAACTGTATCTTCCAATTAATACAGCATAAACCACCTACCTCCTTGAGTAGCCCGATAGAAAAACATGCCCGGGGCTTCATGAGCTGATGTTGAAGCAGTAAACGGCAATTTGCAACTCTGCAAGCGAAATGGGGCTTCAAGAAAAACACGAGGGTAATCGATCGGCAACGACTTCTGGAAAAGGTCAACTCCGGCGACTTATCCGAGGAAGGGAGTGTGGGAACGGTGTCGCTGAATGTTGAGAAAATACGGCGCTGGAGACGAGAAGTAGTGGATAGAACTGTGTCGGTAAAGCGGAGCTCCTCGCAAGTAATTGATGGTGAGGCGATAGTGATAAGACAGACACTAAGCACTTAGAACTATCTGGCTAATATGAGATCTAGGCAATTTCACGCACAACTCCTATTTAGCACATGATAATTTGATGGCAGAAGACCCGTTCTCTCAGCCAGTGACAGTAGATTCCGGTATCGTTCAGTATCTGCAGTCACCAGGAAGGTTCCGCATGACTGAAGGTCTGATATTTTCCATCAGTTCCTATGTAGCCGGAATGTATGACCAAAAGATATGGCTTCCTGTTGTCTACAGTGCCGGCGAGGTCGGGCCTTTACAGGATAAATACACAGTCACAGAGGCTTTTCAACAGCTAAACAGATTCTATGGAGGATGCGCAAGTGCTATGGAACTGATAAAAAAGGAGTCATTTGTGGAGGCTCGCCGAGTATTATCCCTAGCCTGTAGTTCCATCCGTTCTATTCTAGAGTCTCACCATCCGGACACTCTACGATACTTAATTGCATCATTTTACCAGTTTCTGCGAGATGGATCAAGGCATCTTGACGATGCCTTAACAATTTTAAGGAACTACATAGCGCGAATGGCCTCCATTGTGCTGCCTCAAAACCATCCGTGGCGGATTATTTGCCAATTATTGGGAACTTTGGATCAAGCTCAGCTTGAACAGACGCTGTTGATGTCGCTAGAATTGGTAGCAGACATTTACAAGTCCAAGCTAGGACTTTATCACGAAGTCACTTCAGAAACTCAAACACTTTGTTTTGAGTGGCGGTATCGACATAACCTGATCGACGGTGAAAGAGCTATCCGACATCTACTCAACAATTTTCCAAGTCGTACTTCTGATTTTGGTTCCAATTTTCAACTGAGAAAAGCCTTGGCTAATAACCTATCACACCAAGGTCGTGTGGAAGAGCTAGAGTCTTTGGCAAACGAAACGGCTATCGACACTCGGGCGCACGGCACTTATTTTCAACTTATGATTGCTCTGCAAATAAGAGGAAATGCAGAAAAGATGCTCGGAAAGTACCCTCAAGCATTTGCTAGTAAGCGGGAGGTTGTGGATATGCACTTGTCGCGAAATGATTCGGAATCTCTCACTTGGGCTATTTTGCATCTAAGCAAATTAGAAAGCTGGACCAGAGAATGGGGCTGGATTGCTGAATCAGATGCGATTAAAGCAGAAGTTGAGAGCTTGATTGCCCGTGATACCGTCGGAGCTGAAGACTCTTTGGAGGATAGTGAAGCTTAATCACTTGATTGACATACAAGAGGAATGGCCCAGATTTGTACTAGGTAGTGTGTATGAAAAGATAACAATCAAGAACTTTTCACTCAATAAATGAAATACTATCAAAAGTCTTGAGACTTACCCTATCGATAAAATATTCATCATCCCTCAAACTCAAAGTCTGTAATCTGTTGCCTGCCAATAACACGACAGTATCTAGTGCGTTTGTTCTTGTTCAAATCAAAAATGGGTACCCTATCCTCCATCATACCACCAGTAAGATTCTTCACAAGAGAAAGACGAGAGCAATTGGTTTGATAGTCATTGTAAGAACGAGTCAGTCTCTTTTGGCACACTGCCGCTTTTGAATTCTTCTTGGAAATTGAGACAGGCTATTAACTAGTCTAAGAATCCCAATACTGGAGACTCTCCAGTGCCAGCAAAACAGATACCATGTACACCCTAACAATCATGGCCAATCGCGGTATTGATGTGCTAATATTAGGTGAATGAGTCGCAGAACCAAATTAAGCTGTTTTAGAACTTCCGTGGCCACCCATCGCCATTCACTCCATCAATATTGGTAAGCTGGACTAAACTTAAACTCTTTTGCAGCACCAACTTACTCCTCTGAAAGAATTAGTAACATTTATAGTACTGATATCTTGAGCAAAATAAGATCAACACGAAACTTGGAAGCTCATTTACCCTCGCTTCTACACCTTACTACACAAGTGAGTTACCAATTTGGCATATGGATTTAGGTGAGTAGTAGGTAGAAAAAGGTCTAGGTAGTTTTGTCGGTGGTTCAAAGTAGATAGAGAAGATACATAGAGTGGGAAGAGTGGGAGAAATATCACGTGAGTGCCCCCCACCCGAGAGATAATAATTAAGGTTAAGCGACGATAAGAAATAGCGCAAGATCAAATCATCGAACAAAAGTCTGGTGCGCGTGCAACCAACAACCACCAACATAGTCCTTGTACTACACACAACGATCTTCACCTGTTTCAAGATATTGCTATCCATGATGCGTATTCTCCCCTAACGACTTGGGTGCTGGCTAGATGAATCCTCAATACGAGCCTCCGTCGGAGGCCCGGCTTTCCAGGGATCCAATCACATCCCCACGCGGTCCACATGTGGTGACAACCAAAGAATTCGCGTGTGTGTTTCCCGGGTGTACAAAAGCATTTACTCGAGCTGAACACCTGCACCGCCATGCGCTTAATCATAACGAGGGCAATGGCTCAGCCTGTCATCGCTGCAGTGCCGTTTTCAAGCGGAGAGATCTCCTGGGTGAGTGTTGATATTGCGGGGTACTACCCGAATTGCGGGAACGGGAAGATCTTCCTTGGATGCTGGATAACGCTAACAATAGATAGAACGACATATGGCTCGCCATAAGGAAAAGGATGATGAGGCTGGCGGTGAAGGGTTGGGCAAGTTACTGACCCGCAAGCGACTGTGGAGAGATTCTACAGGAGCAATTGTGTCCAAGAAAAGACCTGAGCATGAAAAGGAGAGAAAGCAGTCTTCCCATCCAAGGAGTACCACTTCTACGCTCATTAATCAAGTAGCGAGGGCTGATTCTCTACCGTCGCTATCTCCTCAGAGTGACTTGCCTCTATCACCTCGATCCCTAGACCTCAGGCCAATGTCAAATGGGTCAGAGGTTATAGACCCTTTGTTATTGCCAAGCAGTAGCCCAGACAAAAGGCAGATGCCCGTCGCAGAAATGGTCAATTCATGGCCAGCATCACATGAGAATCCCTCGCACCAAGAGGGTGATTTGGATTCATTGGAATTTTTGTGTAATGGCACCTGGGGAACAGATGCACCCAGTACCGATAACAATATAGATTCTCTGTACAATGGCACCTTGAGTTCGGACCTTGGTAAGGAAACACCCTGAGACAGTTTCAGATCATAACAATACTAATCTCTGGTAGCTGAAACATTCAAGAACCCACTTCCAACCATAAAATCATATGCTTGGCTCTTTGGGACTGATTCAGGGCCATCAGAAGCTGACAATATCGAGTCTAACGGATATCGTGGACCACATGATCTTCTTCTAGTCGATACTATGCGTCGCGATTCTCCTGGATACTCACCAAAATCGTCTTCTGATCCTCGAAGGTACCCAGATACCCGGCTACCCCCCATCGGCCAACCAACATCTAGATCAACATTTGGAGGTGGAGTATCAGACTCCACATCGAAAAGTGGTGTTCCAGCATTCGCAGAATTTTTAGCAATGTCACAATCAAACAATTACCAGAGAGAGCCAGCGAGTGGAAGTCCAATAGACTCGTCGCTCCCTGTTCGTGCAATTGGTACTGCATCGAGAAATGAATTTATTAGAACCACTCGTGAAACCAGACCAGAACCCGAATTTCCTCAATCGAGCCCATCGAGGCGCCTTCGACGGCTTCCTATCATTGGAGACGCTGCTAGAAATGGTATCCTACAACTAGTAGACCATACCCATCCGAAGGCTAACGACGGAAGCATAATCTCACGTGATAATTCTTCCCTTTCCACTGCAACACTTCAACACTTTTCAGATCTGTTTTTCTGCAGATTCAATACGACCTATCCGCTTTTACATCAGTCTACTTTTGAACCTGAAGCCGTTGACCCATTGCTCCTATTTGCCATTATTCAACTAGGTGCTAGTTACAGTACGAAAGATGATCATATGTTTGCTATGTCTCTACACGACACAATGCGAGCACAGATATTTGGGCATCAATCATTCAACTCTCGGCCTTGTCTATGGGTATTGCAGACTATTTTCTTGGTGGAGTGTTTTGGGAAATCGAGGGCAGGGCAGCTGCAGTATGAGATGTCACAGCTTTTCCATAGTTTGCTGAATGAGTAAGTGGAACCAATATCTTCTTGCTGATTATATGCGACAGTTACTCACAAGTTCCTAGCCTTCTTCATAGAAGCGAGTATCTTTCGCCTTACAGCCCAAGAAATGAAGTTAATCAAGGCACCGAGTTTCGATGGCGATATGAAATTCATAGTGAACAGCGTCGTCGGTCTGTCTGAACCTGTGGCGATCCAAGTTGGCACGCTAACATTATAGTAGACTCGCCTTCTTCTTCTTGATTTGGACTTCCCAGCATGCTATCCTCTCCACCGAGGTACCTTCTCTCAGTCCCACTAAACTTCACCTCTGCCTCCCTTGGGATGCCATAATATGGGAAGCAGACACAGCCGAATCATGGGCCTCTCTTATGTCAAATCATCGGCCCAAGGCATTTCTTCCAGTTCTTAAGACATATCTTACCACTGCCTCCCGAAATCCATATTTACTCAATAGCTTTTCGTGTATCATCATCCTCCATGGTTTAATATTAATAGCTCTAGATTTACAAAGTTGTGAGCAAATGACTACTGAACCTATTACCTTTCACTCAAAACCCTGGAGATTTCTCATCATCCGGGCATACGAAACATGGAAGACGGCTTTCGACAATTTTACCAAAGTCACAATTTCCACCCTTCCAGAGCACCAGAGTGCTGAATTCCAAAAAGGTTGCACAGCGACACTTGCTTTATATCACGTGGCATCCATTGCCCTTTACATTCCACTGACGGATCTACAAATCTATGCTGGTGCACGACATATCCTTGGCCGTTACATTGGACCCGCCGAACAAGCGCGGGCTATACACAATGTCCAGAATTGGGCTGCATCAGGAAACATGGACGGTGCTGTCGCAGTTTCTCATGCTGCACTTCTAATTCGAGACGGCATTACCAAGCTACAAAATTGGGATGCCGGTGATGCATTTCACTACCCGTGGTGTTTGTACCTCGCCACGTTAGCCTGCTGGGCTTTCATGGCTGGCATGCCTGAAAACCGTACAGACGCTTATCCAAGCGAGGCCACCAACCACGTCCACAGTGAAGATGCAGATTGGGATGCGAAAGCAGAGATGAATGCTCTGATCAGTGCGATCACCCGAGCTAAACCTGAAGACCTATGGAGGATCAGGGGGAGGTATCGAGTTTATGACTTGCCCAGGGTAATTGCGAGATCGTTAGAAGGCGTCAGATGGGCAGTTGTACAAGAGGGTGTTTTGGTTTTGAGAGGCCTTAGACAGGGGCGTTGATACCCAGAGGTCAATACAAGACAGACTTGGGAAAGAATGGCGTTCATGACAAGATTATAAAAGGGACATTTTAGATATTGTATACTGGCTTCATATTTTTAAAAACTCATTGTTAGAACCTCTTACTATCGCGGACAGTATCGTAATCTGTGCTAGTGCAATTCACCTCTATTTATAAACCTACGCAGCGGCTCACATATTGGGTATCTCTTATCGCGGCCGCTAGCCACTGGGTGACACAACCAGCCGCCACATCCAACCGCACGCCGCGTGACAACAATGCAGCTATATATTATACTTCAAGAATCGCATTTCGTCGATTGTTCAGATGATGGTGATGTGATCTATACCTTACTGAAGTGCCTCTATCAAATTTCTTCCTACCAAATGGCCTTGAACGACGTAGATGAAGCGTCCAAAAACACTCACTTCCTAGACCATGGCTTACTCTTACTGGTAAATAGCCTCCCGACTACTCAACCCAATTTGAAATTCTATAGTGATATGACCTCGAAAAATGGGGGCAAGTCATAGTTTCGCAATTCCTTGCCCTCTTAGTTTTGGCCGAGTTGCCTGGCAGTACGAAATACCTGACGCATAAAAATGAATACCTTGTATCTAAAACTTAGCTCTTTATCCCATTGCAAGTACACCTTTCGAGTACCTACTCCCTTTTAAAGCACATTGATCGATTGCTAAGGTTTCAGGAATTCATAATCTCTTATTAGGTTAAGGATTTAGCTCACGCAAAATGAGGCTCTCTTTGAATTCTCGCTTCGTAGGCATGTATCTAGTCACTTCTTGAGATGATATTGTGAAACATTGACCACGATATTGTCCTTTTGACAAGCAGAATTTCAAATTCCTGGTTGGTTTTCTTTTCAGGAGCAGCTTCAACCGCAATCAGTCTGCATGAGATAGTACTAGAGTTATTTGGGGGCCATGTGACTAGACCTACACAGACAAATCTGAGAATGTTGAGAGGAGGAATAGCAAAATTGTTCCTACACTAAGCCAGGAGAATTGATTGCCGCGTTGCCCTTTCGAATAGCTGTGAGGATATTGAGGAAGTTGTGGGCCAAACACGACCACTGCCGAATCTTTCGTACTCATCCGCGCCGTTATTTTTCCTAACTCTTCTTACTACAAGTATGAACAATACATCACTTCTATTATCTCGGATGCTATTACCTAAAAGAATACCTTTGATCGGCTGGGAAAGGAGCTTCCCGTTGATTTCTGATTCCTGGATGCTCTCAGTAATGGTAACGTCCACACAAATCTTCATGTTTTCGGGGGAGTCATAACACTCCAGCACTGGTAGAAGAGTCAACGTAAAGATGTTACCATCTTTCGTGACTTTAAGATTGTTCTGGTAACCACCTGAGATGCAGAGATCGACGACTAGACCTGTCATGTGAAGCATCGGAGGGTTAGGATAAGATAATGTATCCTTCCTATAACTTTCTAAAACTGCTTCAAATCCAACCAACGAGTTTTTAACGCAATCAAACACGTGAATTTCAATATCTAGATTGGACATGAAATTATGCGTATTCTCGTATTCGGGCGACACTTCTTCGACTTCACAGCTCCAACCCGTCCAAGACCAGCTGGGGAATCGAGCTCGTCGGTTTCCCGGGCTTTTAGACTTCCAACAGAGACCGGAAAGGAACCTATCGACCATTGTGCGTTGTACATAGACTGCTTGGCCATTTTCATGCTTCCGGACACAAGGAAGGACTGGAACGCCCCAGAAATGATACACAGGATATTTTGGTTCCTCTTCGAATCGTCGAAGAATGCCAAGAATTCCGTTTAAGGCGTCGGACTCATAGGTAAGCTGGCGTTTGTTGTAATCTGAGATATTTGTGAGGATTTTCCAGGGATATTTACCAATAGACCCTCTCATAAATATATTCCAACCTGACCAACTTCTCTCGAGATCGCACGTTTCGGACCAATTTGCTTCAGCGCACTCAAAGTAAACATATTGATCAGTGAAGATGAGTCTGCGCTGGGAGCAAAGTGCTTCCTGGTATGTCCAGCCTCGAGAGGTCCACACGGATTTTCCGATGAGACTTTGCGGAGGTTCCATCAGAGACGCTAAGATGTGTTTGCCCATTTTTGAATGCGGTTGGGCTACACGCGGTTTTCTACCAACACCTGGAAGGCCGTAAGTAGGATCAGATCCCGCCACAGCAACAATTGTTACATAAGCTCCGAGGTAAATCTTGTCCATCTGCCTAAGCTGAGAGTGCTTCTCTTTTAAATCGCGTTGATCTATACAGTATCTGTCGATCCAGAGATACTGTACACCAAGCATCTTTGTCACAGTAATAGCGTCCTCGATAGTGTTTAATTTTTCTTCTGGTAGCACTTTCTTTCCAAAAAATGAGGTCGGTTGACATCCCAAAGTGCCCCAAACGTAACTCAGAGCGACGTAGCGATAGGTGGTATCTCCGGATACAACTTTCCGTGTGTGACAATCAATGAATTGTAGGAGGATCGGTTTTTGAAATGGCACCCGTTTACAGAGTCGATGGTTCTGTCCGCAGAGCGTGATCCACTTGCGAATGATGCTATAATCAATATGACCTGGTGCAATAAGCCTTGCTCGGAGTGTATCTCCATTCACGTAGCTCGGAGGAGATGTAGAGCATAGAGATTCAACACTGTACGAGTAATGCGAAGATGTAGTGCATTTTTGGTTGACGACAAGAAGCACGACTTCATCTTTATATGACCAAAGGCGCTTGTCAGAAGCGAATGAGTAGAGGTGTAAAGTAGAATCGGCTCCACACCCACAGTTTGCTGGCTTCATAGAAAAGAGCAAGCGGCAAAAGGAACATGAAGGATCTAATTCCGGTGCCGCCGTGCGTCCAAGGTTCATGATTTGCCTTCCACGACTAGTTTTTGGTCTTTTTGACAAGATGTCATTCATATCGAGGCTTCCACATCTTTTGCAGAGTGTTCCGTCTTTCTGTGTGGACCATGTGATCATTGATGAATGAGATGACTCAACGGTAGCATAACTTAGTAGCTCATTCGATGGTTGGTTTATCGAGCTGGGAGCGTCGCTGTCCTCCTGGTTCTGCTTCGTTATATTATATGCTGGTTGCATTGGCGCAATTGGCGCAGCCGACATTGAAGATACTATAACGAAACCTAAGTTGACGAAGGCAATTTGTTCATGACCAACTATTGACTCAAGTGCTCCCTAGATTGGAGAAAAAGATAATTGCAGCGACGACTGCGCAGAGAGTAAATGCTTGGGAAAGCTGCGGTTTGTGGCCGCATCAGGCAGCAACAACGCCAGAGGATGGCTCGACTTTGCCTTCATTTTGGCGCGCATTCTTACAATTTGTCTCGCGAGAATGTTTTACAATCGCAACACCATTTTCCGATCATCTATAGTGATTTGACCTTCCTTGATATTAGCAAGCTTTTCTTCTTGAAACTACCATATATTCTTTGATAAGGCTGGGCAGGATGTCACGAGTGACGAGGTGTTTGCATCACATGACGAGATACCGAAACTGGAAATTGCCTGAAGAACAGTTTAATTGAATCTCAGCTGGATTGATGGATGAATAAATACTAGTCTCACATCTTAATGATGCATTGAAAAATCTAACGGTCTGCGTGTCGTAGAATCTCACTGTTCCATTTAGTAATGTTGGCTGACATTCATTCCGAGCAGAACTTCCGCATCGAAGACAATCTATCATGATATAGGTGTGTAGAGCATTATAGTCCGCAGATATATGTCCACTACCGGAGTAAAGGTCATTATCAGTTTACTTTCAACTTATCACCACACCTCAATCGCCGATAATCAATGTAATATACTTCCCAATCTCTTCTCTATCCCGCAAAGCAGCCAATTTCCTCGCTCGGAGATCCTAATATTGTCCGGGTTTTCCCTTCGACGGTATGACGTCTCACTAAGCCGAATGGGGTTGGAGAATAGTGAAAAATGAGGTTGAAAGATACTCAATTGCGCTAGGCTAAGGTGGAAAACGACGGATAGAATGGGACATCCCCATCCTTGGTAATTGAGGCTTAACCACCCAAGATATGCTTGTCCCGCGGATTATGACTTCATAACGGTAACGGCGGGCGAAAAATGTTTTGATGAAGCACGTGAGATGCCCCCCCCCCATTCATGGCCATCTTGTTGATTCATTATGTCACCGTTAAGTCCCAGCTCAAATATAAAATATAAAATATAAAATATCAAGGTTAAATCTCGGTTGTGCTTCTTTTAAAATGGTCCATCTTCCAGCCGCTCCACTATGAACCATGTTTCCGTGATATTTTCTTCCAGTCACCAGCCCACCGGGTAGGATAAACAGGACGAACAGGATGATCAGGATGATCAAGCGGAGGTGGGCATGAAGCTGTGCATTGATTGAATTTGCGGCAGAAACCGAGGTTTGCGAGTCATGGAATTGACAATGGACGGAGACGGGGCTATTCTTGACTAGCAAGCAAACAAGCAAGAAAACGACGATCCTCAATATTCCTACAGGACATGTTCAAGTACTCTGCACTACATTGACCAAGTCAAAGCCAACGCGTAGAGGTTTCTTCATGTACTGTACGGATGCAGCCAACCACATACGTCCTTATACCCGTGCCTCGGAAACTAAATTGAGCCTCGGGTAGAACTTCGGCACTTTTTGGGCGACAGCTAGATGTTATAGATGTGAGATGCCAGCTGTGAAATGCCGTACGACTATGAATTATGTGGCCGCACTAACGATTAGCGTGGAATGGGGTCGGCCCTTCTCCAGGAACGCTGTTTCCCCATCAAATCCAGCCGTCACATGACCCTGGCCAGCCCCACTGTTTCTCCAGTCTCCATCCTCGATCTCCGCACTCTGCCCCACTCCGCCCCACTATCCATGATGGACAGGGATCAGATGTCGGGTAAACCGAAGTCGAGGAACCAGCAACAAAACCCGGGGCGAACAGACTGAATCAGTCGAACCACTTGAATCACTTGTAGCCAGAGCAGCAGCACCACAACGGTACCGCAACGGTACCACTTAATAGTCATGACGGTAAAACTTCGGGAACACTATTCAAGAACGCTACTTGTGCAGCCAATCCCGAGTCAATATCCCGGACGATTCTTCTCCTACGCTCTGTATTAGTATACTGGTAAACAAGGCCACTCTCTTACCACAATTCCACGGCCCGACTCGACTTTAGAGGCACTGCTAGACGACTGCTAGAGGACGATATCCCCATGCTGCCAATGTTTACTCCGACACGAGGAGAATGGGGTCGATGGCATGAAGTCATGACTGCACTCTATAAAGGCGCCTGGTTTCCCGGTTTCCTGGAGAAATCAGTTCCAGTTTCACCAGTATTCTGATACCACAAGAAACATGATATCTTCTTTCTTGTCCTTAGCCGTGCTACTTGCACCGGCAGCTGCCATTGTCCAACCATTAAACACGACTATCCTCGGTCCCTATGGTTCCGTTCCACCTGTGTATCCTTCTCGTGAGTTCCTATGTGGCATTTCTAATCGACAGTGCTGACTTAGTTCACAGCAAATGCCACTGGCTTGGGTGGCTGGGAGGAAGCTTTGGCTAAAGCTAAAGACTTCGTCTCGCAGCTTACTCTTGAAGAGAAATCTGGCATGGTTACTGGTAGACCAGGTCCATGTGTAGGCAACATCGTTCCAATTGAGCGTCTTGGATTCCATGGACTCTGTCTGCAGGATGGTCCATTAGCCATCCGTACCGTGGATTTTGCTAGTCTGTTCCAGGCTGGTGTCACCACTGCTGCATCGTTCGATAAAGCTTTAATGTACGAGCGCGGAGAAATGATGGGTGCTGAGTTTAGAGGAAAGGGTGCCCATATTGCACTTAGCCCCGTCGCTGGTCCTTTGGGACGTGGAGCCTATGCTGGGCGCAACTGGGAAGGATTCTCCCCAGATCCATACCTTACCGGTGTTGCCATGGAGGAGACTATCCAGGGACTACAGAGCAACGGTATCCAGGCTTGTGCTAAGCACTGGATTGCCAACGAGCAGGTAAGATAAAATGAGCCTTCTCTCCGGTGTAATATCTAACAGGAGGTAACAGGAAACCCAACGTAACCCAACTTACAGCAAGAATGGAACAATCATTCAAGAGTCTATTTCTTCCAACCTCGACGATAGAACTATGCACGAGCTCTACATGTGGCCATTTGCTAACGCTGTCCGTGCTGGCGTTGCAAGTATCATGTGCAGCTACAACCGCATCAACGGTACTTACGCGTGCGAGAACTCAAAGGCTCTCAATGGCTACCTGAAGGAAGAACTCGGATTCCAAGGTTACGTGATGTCCGATTGGGGAGGAACCCACTCAGGACTTTCATCTGTTGAGTCCGGTCTCGATATGGACATGCCAGGTGGTCTTGGAAACTACGGTTTAAATTTCGGTCGATCCTACTTCGGTGGCAACTTGACGACTGGTGTCAACAACGGCAGTCTTGAGGTCACCCGACTAGATGATATGGTTATGCGAATCATGACTCCGTACTTCTTCCTAGGCCAAGACGAAAACTTCCCAAAGGTTGACCCATCGTCTGCTGATCTGAACACCTTCTCTCCAAAAGCTTCTTGGCTCGACGATTGGACCGCGATGCTAGGTACTGACCGCAGTGTTGATGTCCGGGCCAAACACGCCGCAATCATCCGCAAACACGCAGCCTCCTCTATGGTACTTCTCAAGAACACCAATGCTACCCTCCCCTTAAAGGCCCCTAAATCAATTGCTGTTTTCGGCAACGACGCAGGAGACGATACTCAAGGCCTTCTCAACCAACAAAACTTTGAATATGGAACGCTTACAGCTGGAGGTGGTTCTGGTACTGGACGGGCTACATACATCGTTACCCCTCTTGATGCTATCAAGGCTCAGGCCCAAAAGGACGGTTCGATTCTTCAACAGTGGCTCAACAATACCCTCATCGCTACAACCAACATCTCAACCCTAGCAATCCCAGGAGAACCAGATGTGTGCCTCGTCTTCTTGAAGGCCTGGGCCGAAGAAGCTGCTGACCGTCACACCCTTGATCTTGACTGGCGAGCCAATGAGGTCGTCGAGAAGGTAGCAGCTTGGTGCAGCAACACCGTCGTAGTCACCCACTCCTCTGGTATCAACAACCTCCCATTTGCTGACCACCCTAACGTCACTGCTATCCTCGCAGCTCACTTTTCTGGTCAAGAATCCGGAAACAGTCTCGTTGATGTCCTTTATGGTGACGTCAACCCTTCCGGAAAGCTACCTTACACAATCGCCCTTGAGTCCACCGACTACAACGGGCTCCCAGTCACCGCAGTCAACACTACAGGTGCTTGGGATTGGCAAGTATACTTTGACGAGAAACTCGAGATTGATTACCGCTACTTCGACGCTATGAACATGACCGTACAGTATGAATTTGGCTTCGGTCTTTCGTACTCTACATTCGAGCTCAGCAACATCAAGATCCAGAAGCTTGACAACAACACCATCAGCGCCGCTCCTCCTGCCGAAACAGTCGTGCCAGGTGGTAACCCCGCTCTCTGGAAGGACCTGTATGAGGTGACTGTCAAGTTGACCAATACCGGTGACGTCTATGGTGCCACCGTACCACAACTCTATCTCTCATATCCAGACTCTGCCCCAGCGGGTACACCACCTAAGCAGTTGAGAGGATTCGAGAAGGTGCACTTGGAGCCTGGAGCCAGCAAGACTGTCACATTCGCTGTGATGAGACGTGACTTCAGTGTCTGGGATACATTGAGCCAGGAGTGGATCATTCCAGAGGGAAGCTTTGGTGTAAGCGTCGGCTTCAGCAGTCGCGATCTCAAGGTCTCTAACGATGTTGTGGTCGTATAAATGGGTGCTTAATACCCTACTATTTAATCTTAAGACATGAATAATGATAATGAAAAAGTTATTTACAATGCCTCTCGTTGTTTTACGACTTTTCGTCCTGCTTTGTGAATTGTCCGCAACAAGCCCCAACTCTATAATGTAAAACATCTTGTCTCTAAAGGCCTTCCGTACAAGATGCATACTTTGTTTCCCCTTTGTGTTCAAGCTCAAGTTTCATTCTGTAATCAAATATTGAAACCGAATATTGAAGATGGTATACGAGAGTCACAATCCGAAACCTTCTAGACAAAGGCGCTTCCATTTCACTCCTCACCAATAACCTACTCCATTGGTTTTACTCACATTATGTCCCATTCCAGCTGTGTCTTATTCAACCTCCTCTCATTCGTTATTCCACCTTCTGAAAGACACTTAATCTGATGCCCATTTACCTAGTAACCTTCTCCTATATCCCTACTTTAAACACCCAGTTTTCCCCTTACAACCAAGAAATAAATTCACCAAGCATCAACAACGCCTTGATCCAAGATCTGAGCAACAACGCGAACCAACGAACGATAAGAACAAACTTCGGAAAACCAAACCCCCGAAGAGGAAACATGTGCCTTACACGATCTAAATGGTGGGAGTTCTGCTCACATATTATCTATTGGGACGAGCCCTGCTGCTGGCCTGGGCACCCCATGCTCTGTCATAACAGAACGAGAGAAGAGAACGTGCGGAACTATTGCCCATGGTGTTATGGCTTGGTGGCCATCAAATAAAAGGAGATGGACGGTGGTGGTGGAATAGACGGTGAAGGAATGACAGTGGGAAATTAGCGATCAGAGGAAGGAATAGGGCGTCGTCGAGACACATTAGTTGTTGCCATAGCCAGTAGTATGTGTGTGGATTGATCCAGACCCAAAGAGCTTCAAGTATCTCACGTTTGGAAATGCTTGAACGAGTGACTTTCTTGTTCCTAGTTTCTATATACAATCTATCTTAGGAATCAAGCACCGCAGCAACTTTCTAGATGTACGTAGGCTTCAATGGAGGATTGGCGTTGATGATCAAGTTCTCAACATACTCTTCGAACCAAGCACCTGCGTATGGCGCCGCTTTGCCTTGCGCTAATGGCCCACACTGACCATCGGACTCTCCTCCAGGCTTCGCCCACACAATGCTGTCAACCAAACTGCTGTTCGTGTTGGTAGTGGGCTGGATGCCAAAGCCAGCAGCCACATTGCACCACTCGCCCCAAGTCTCGCGGGTGTTTTGCAGGCCCGAACGACCTTGGTCGATGATGAAGTGGGTGGGCAAGGAGTTGTTGGCGAGATAGGGAGCGAGGCTCTTGGCGTAGTTGAACTCGTCGTAAGAGTTGCTGTACTCGGTGTAGTTGGCACGGGGGTCAGCAATGTAAGGGTTGAAGTTCGAGACGTCGGTGGAGAAACCACGAATTTTCGGCGCGGGAGCCCCTTTGCGCGTGAAGTTCTTAGCGAGGTTCACTACTTTGGCGAACTGCACGGCAGCTGCGACAGATTAGCACTTGTATCCCATGTATGTATAGTGCAAGGATAAAAACTCACCTGGCTCAAGGTTATCGTTCCATCCCAGCCATCCTCCATGTGCAGCATCCAGGTAAAGAGCTACGTTGGGCAATTGTAACTTCGCAATAGCGTACGCCAGACCTTCCTCATATCCTGGGCTCGCAGCCTGGCAATATGGCACATTTTGGTTGGTGATCAGATTCCCAAGCGAATCGGGCTCCAAGATGATGGCGAAAGTGAGATCCGGTGCAGCAGCAACTGCCTTTGCATACGGATCGATGAACTCGGTTTTGTACAATTCTAATCCGTTTTCCTCGAGCTCAAATTCACCGCCTGATTCCCCACCGGAGCAATCGCGATTGGGCAGGTTGTATAGCACCAGCTCGACAATTTGCTGCTTGCGGGTTTTCTTCTGCACTTCTCGTGCCTCAGCGACGGTGGTTGCGATGCTGGCGATTCCAGCTCTGCTCGTTACCTGTTGCACGTCAGATATCATTGAATCGTGGAAAATTGGGTATTTATTCTTACCCAAACAAAGGTTCCGATGCTTTTCACTGTGCGTGCACGCGCAGCGTTAAGGCTGTCATTTTTCTTCTGGAAAGCGGCGATTGTTTGGTCAAGCTTTGCAGCGTAGCCACTGTTCGCAAAGTATGTCTTGCCGAGAAAAGGATTGATGTCCGCGGCTCCAGGGGGTGGAGGAGGGGCAGCAACTACAAGACTTGCTGTAGACACAGCCGTGAGAACAGAAAGAAGCTGCATGTTGAGAATTGTAGGAGTTGGGCGTAGCAATCAGAAGTTGATTCCATGGAGTTGTCTCTTTATATCAAAAAATAACTGGCCCCACAACTCCAGAAACCATTTGAAGCTCATGGCACCCGAGCTTCCGCTCTCAAGTCGGCTATCAGAGATCATTTCAGATCAGCTAGTAGCCACGGATAAACAAAAAGCCAATGCCCAAGAATAGAATTTGTATGACTTCGGAGCCAGTATGCCGAACAAGACGTCATGACAGCCAACTTTGCGCCATTCACGGGCATTTATAGAGAATGATAAGAGATTCCAAGTAGACACTAAGAGACTTGGAATTAGTGGGTAGGATGTAGTCAGTTGAGTACGAAACATAAGGATAAACTTGTGGAAAATAAAATGTGTCGTGTAAATGAGAATATATTGCCCAGCACGGACAAACGGAGCGCCGTCCCGTGTGTATTCAGCCGCCTTCCGCTGCAGGTACAACATGGAACCGAGTGACCTTTGATCTAGATCTAGAGATGTTGATAAAGATGTATCAATCGGATGCGACAGTGGCTCAAGATATACACCGTGGACGCTTCTCTGCCCCGGACAGTCAGAAGCTCGAGTGAGAGACAGGTATTGCAGTTGCGATTGGCCGAACACAAGTCACCTGATTTATTTATCCAGCCAAAAGACTATGATTATGCGCGAGGCTTCCTATGGGAGATATTCTCAAGGAAAGTGTGTCATTCACCAAAGATATTTACATTATGCTAGTGCAGACTATCCTAACCAAGTAAAACCTCGCTTAATTTTCGCCTAATGCTGCAAGCAAAGGGGGTTTTGGATGATATAACCAGCCATCATTCGACCGAATAAAAGAGACTTTCAGCATTCAAGGACTTTTCGACTACATTTTCGCCACTGAGAAATAGCTGAAGGTAAGATGAACTAGAACTCCGGTGTGACGTGGACTTACATGGACGAAAATGTAACGTCCGAATCTTTGAGTAGGCATTGCCATAATTTGAGCATGCAAGCAAGCCGTTGATGGTAGTATACTAAGTGCCTCAACTCTTCAAGTAAGCCAGTGGACGTCAAGTCTGTATACACTTCGCACCCAAAACGTACCATATGCAAGACCTCGATTATAGAGTTAACGCTTTCCTTCGAAAATTATTAATATAGACCTCATGATTGGTTCCAGACAAGCCGCAACTACTGAGAAACAGCCTATGCTTCTTTTCTTCTTACTGTTCCTTGAGATACCTTTCACGTGTCGTCTTTTAGCTTTTGAACTACGAGATGGTTTGTTTTGAGAGGCATGTGAGGGTCGAACTTTGTCCCTTCTCCTCTTTCCCCGCGAATGTGATTGACGGGGTCGCTGGGGTGTAACAGATCGGACTTTATTTTTTCGACTCGTCTGTCGACAGTTAGGTCGAGTGCTTCGACTGCTTCGATGCGTGTGGCGCCTCCGCCGCACCTTTACTTCTGGTAATTCATGTCTAGGAGATTGGCTCGAAAACTCTAATGACTTATCACTGACCACCGATTGTACCTCTAGAGGATTCTGCTCTGTTGATAAAACAGGCTGCTCTAAAGACGATAATAGCTCTACAAGCGAGGTAGTTGGTTGTGGTTTTATTAAATCATCAAGACTCTCTAGTTTGGGCCCTGGCACTGCTTTCCTCAGGCTGAGCTTCTCTTCGTAATTGATCTCGACTTGTGGAATTTCACTCTCTGAGACAACGGCAAAGTTTTCTTCGCCCTCATTGAGGGTTTTACGAGAAATGATGGCATCATTTTTCTCTTCCGCTTCCGCTACTGAATTTAGGTTTTCGAGACTATAAGCTCTTGCTGCTATCGTCGTCCGCGAGACATTTGCAACAGACTCCTTCAGGAAATCCAGTGGTATGAAAGATGGTTGCGATACACTTCCAACATCTTTCACAAGAATTTGCTGCAACTCCTTGAGTGCCCTCATAAAGTTGATACTTCGATCTTGAGATCCAAAAGATATTTCCTCTGGGAGTGTCCAGAGACAATATAGTTGGTGGTGTTGGCCGTCAACAGCGTAGACATTGTGAATACGAATAAAATTGGCACAGAGATAACAAGATAACTTGCTAATGCCGATGTAATTTGTGGCTAAGACAATCTGTGGATTTTCTTCGTAGTAGGTGATGAGTAGCATTTCTGCATGCACAATATATTTCCGCCATCTCTGAAGCAGTCGTTTTATCTCTCTGACTTGGTCTTTCGTTTTTTCTGACAAGCCTGGAACTCTTGCTTGCATAGATTCAACAGTGTTACCCTGAAGTATGTTGATGCGTCGAGATACTGAGGAGACGATTTCGACTTTTATTTGCTTTGTTTGAAGAGTGGAATTTGCAGCTACTTGAATGAAACATACTGCACTACGGAAATATTTGGCGACTTTGCCCAGGTTTTCCATTACTTGAGAAAAGTGATGGTTTCTTGGGTAATGTCTTCTGAGCAGAGTGCGGAAGCAAGCTGAATGCCGGACATCGTAGGCAAGTCGTGCCAATTGTTTTATTGCTTCAGAATCCGGATTAATTGCTAACATATCTACCAGTTGCCTTATTTCTATCCAACGACTTGCAGCCAACTCTAATGAATCCTTGTGTTCAGATGTGCTGTTCTGTCCTGCCTCCACATTGCCCAGATTTTCCTTAGCGCGTTGTGGTCGCGGATTCCCGATTTTAGTAGAACTGTTATGGGAAGCAATACTAGCCTGATGGATAAGACTCCCTGGCCCTTTAACACCTGTAATTTGTTTCATGATACGAGGGCGACAATTTTTCAAGATGAAGTCAAAACATGAGTCTTGAGCCACTGGAATAGGCAATTCTTCACATTATCAGGATTTTTATATTTTATTTAGGTTTGAAACACACCTCTCCGTCTAACCTGGTTCATGATATCGCAGATTTGAAACAATCTTTGGCATGTTGAGAATTAAAGTCCTCGTTCTTGGCCACTCGGATAGTGATGACATTCTGATTAGACTGGCCAAGTTCAAGACATGCTGCGCTAACGTTTGAGGCCCCTCTAGAACCGGAAGCAATGAGCGCAAAGTAGTCTAGGAAGTCTCTCGCCCAAGGAAAGCTGTAGAGGTCGCTCGGTTGCTGATTGTAACTACGGCTAGGAGGTTCCTTTACTTGCGAGCGGGCGCATGCCTCAAGAAAAATTGCGTTCTCGTGGAATCTTAATTCATCAATATCTGCCCAGACTCGACAAGAACTCATATTGTTGTTATTGAATGTCAGTGAGAATGAGAATGCCTCCTCAAATTACCCAGTTGATGTCTAATCTAGAGCATATACAATTGCATAATCAAAAGGAGACAGCGTCCAATAAGACAAGACCTTGTGCCAAATACTGCTTAAATGTGGTAGATCCTCTCTCTCTCGCTTCCTGTATCGAAGCTGAAGGGATTAGGTAGCCTGCATGGCTTGTCCTCCCACACCACTCCGAATGCCGACCTCATTATTCATGATTTAAACTACTCCTCAATTACGATGTTAATCTTCAATATCCGCTAACTGATCTCTTTAAAATATGGTAGAACTCAAAAGAATTGTATATCATATCTGAATTAAAGAAGGTTGCAAAGGAGTCTAAATCGTAGACTTAAACGATTGGTACAGACGTAGTTTAGCATTAGGTACAATAGACATTGGAAGATTATCAAGTTACGTGCTGTGTTCTGCATCGGCTAAAGCCTAGCTTGCCTTCAAATAGCTTGAATTCAGTCCACAGATAGATAGATAGGAAGTCACATGATGCCATAAGCAGCAGTCAACAGTTACATTATAGAAGACCAGGTAATAATACCCAATCGCCAAAACGAGGCAGCCAATCACATCCACATGACTACAGCCACCCTACCCTTTCCAAATCTGTAGATCCTATCACTTTGAAGGACGAGAAGTACACATTATTATACTTATAGCTGCGTGAGTGGATATTCTTTTACCGTTCGAAAGTAGACTTGCTCACCATTCCGAGATTCCAGTGCTGAATACAATTGATGCACTCTTTCAAAAACCTTCTGTTGAGGGGGCGTCGCGATTGAAGACTGGCCACGAGCAGTTTGGTGATATATTGCTGACAAGCACTGTAGGATGGGCAATTTTTATTGATAATTATGCTATTCAAAAACTCAATTTAGTTTGTAATTAAGGAGGAATAATAAGTCGCCTAAGAATACTGAATCGGGACGACCTTTAGTGTTTTTGAAACTTGCTGCGAATGAATCCCAAGAGAAAATTTGCTACTTTGCTCTTATGTGATGCTCGGAAATTTGAACTAGGAACACCAACACGTCTCATGAAGAAGCCATACCACATTGACTAGAAATTAGAAATATTCAAAGTGTAAAGTATAAATTGTTGATTTGTATTCTAATGCTCTAATGCTAAACAAGGCTTACTTTTTGTCGCTAAAATGGTCAAAACTCCAAAAACAATGCTACGCCACGCCACGCTATGCTAAAATATGATTATAAATACCAAAGGCTCAAAAGTGCAAACTCGACATATCTTCCTCGACAATACTCTTAGTTTACAGCTCCTTACTCCATAAGTCGGAACTTAGCACTTCGCTTACTAATGGTTGTGGTAATTTCCGAACTACTGGTCATATGGCTGCTAGAACTGGAAGAGTCTTCGCTAGAGTTGGAGATAGTCTCAGTGCTTCCATCAGGATTGACAACGCTGGTCTTTATCCTGCTTGAATTTGCCTCTTCTTCGGCAGCCTTAGCTTCTTCGGCATTCTTGATGTTTATCTCCTTCGTACCATTGGCACCGATCTTCTCAATTGTCTCATTGGTCTCTTTCTCGCTTCCAGAGTTGGATGCGTCATGAGTGTTTGCGGATTCAGTTTTATTAGTTCCATTAGGACCAATTGTGACGATTTTCTCAATTTTGGTGTCAGACTCGTCAGCAGCGTTCTGGCTACTCTCCTCGTCCTTGCTTGTGTGTACCTTGCTACCATCAGCATTGATCTTGTTGGAATTGCTGTGGTCTTCTTTATTGCTCTCGCTTTCGCTTTCATCGTGTGTCTTGGTATTTTCGGTTTTTGTAGTTGTCGTACCGTTTTTAGGGACGGGATCCATGATCCACCCCCTTTTCTCAACCTCTTGGAGACCCTTGTACCACGAATCAGCAATCTTTTTGAATCCATCATCGTTAGGGTGTAGGCCGTCCTTATAATCGGTCTTGGTATCCAGGAGTTTAGTCATATCAATCAAATGTACATGCTTGCCAGTATCAGCAACCTTCTTTACAACCGATATGATGTCTTTGGCAAATTTATCAATGCGTTTGGCAGCCGCTTCATCTTTAGAAGTAGTGAGTGAAGAGACGAGAACTGTGACATTAGGTTCAGCCTTGAACAAGCCATCAAGCGTCTTTTCCATGTCGGCTGGTGCTTTGTCGGCATCAGAGTCCTTGTTCATGTTGTTGCTGCCAACAAACAATAGAATGACGTTGGGATGTTCTTTAATAGATTCTTTAGATACATCAAGCATCTGGGAGATAATGAATCCTGGGTGTCCCTCATTTCGGTTGTGTGTCATATTGCCAGACTTTTGTGAACCAATGAAGTCTACATCATTCTTCTCCTTCTTTATCATGTTCCACAGATCAAGACGGTAACCATTCCCAGTACTGCTTCCAGTTCCGTGGGTGATAGATGCTTGATAAAATTATTAGTTGATTCAGAATTGAAAGGGAAATATAGACTTACCTCCAAGAGGCATGATACGGAAATTTTTGTCCTCGAGGGCACCCAATACTACTAAGGAAAGAGCAGCTACGCTCAGAAATGTAGAAGTGTAGCGCATGATACCTGTCAATTTATGGCAACTCCAAGAGAAATAGAAATAGATGTTGCAGAGAAAACAAAAAGAACGAAGACAAAACGGGGGATGCTAAAAGTATGATGAATGTGAAAGATTCTTGTGGAAGAACTCACTATTTATTAAAAACCCACCTCAAAGCCGATTGATTCATATTCCGATAGACACTTCTGTCGTATCCGGCACTACAGCTTTGTGTTGGTGCGTAAGGATTTCTGCTGAGGCTGATGTTGTCCATGGGAAGAGGCTGAATAGGCACAAACCACCAATGTTAAGCGAAATCTGGTTAAGCGAGTGGTGAGCGAGTCAGCACTTTTATTCCTCCGTATCTTCTAATTCGTCTCTGATTGGTGGGAGATCGAGCAAACCTTTGTTGTAGCCAGTAAGAAGAAGAGACTCTGGACATAGTAGTCGGCTTTGTGAATACGATAGATATCCTTGACTATTAAAGAGTGTTGGCTACTATCATTTTAAGGTGGGGCCAACTTGTTGGAAGGAAGCATCCTGCTCGCGACGACGCCATTTATCACATATTTATATTTTTTTCTGAGGTTTACAGGCACTGGCAACGACAATTTTCGCATTTTCGAGACCTTATGGGCTCGATAGACCAATTACTTTGTAATTAAAGGGGATTGTTGAAAAATTGCACAGGCTTGCTAATCTAAGTATTGACAGACCATTCATAATCTAGTAAATCTTATCAAACAAATATATTACAAGAGAAATTTCGATCTTTTGAATGGCTCACAGTTTACTACCAACAGATCATTAGAAATCGACGCTGAGATGATCGTTGATTTATGAAGTTGCGCAGCTCGTTACGACACCGGATTTGCGCAGCAGCCAAGATAATCACAGCCCCCGCACTATTGAAATCCAACCATCGCTAAATCCTTCCTTTCTAAACAGGAGAAAGGAATGACTAGTGGAGTCCCTCGATATACGGTGCCTAATCAATCTCATTCCTGAATGCGATGTCCTTTTTTAAACGTTAAAAGGGTACTGGTGTCCAAGCAGTTTTTTCTTCAAAATTTGTGGCGCATTATTTTGACACAATGTAGTTTCCACCTTACGGCAAAGAGTGTTCATTACGCGCAAAAGATGGTGCTACTACCCCATTTCTCGAATTTGGTGATACTCAGCGGATCACAGTGATCTCAGATCACTATTTCTTACTACTCAATGCAATTTGAGTGAATATGAACAGTTATACTCACGTGACTTACCGCAGACTTTTCTTATGCACTGTCTTCTAGCTAATGCAAATGATAATAATAATGAAACTATATACTTTCTTAATCGACTAAGTCGTACTTAGAGGTTTAATCTAACCCCTGCTTGACGTATAATTCAGTTTCTTGTCAAGGACAAAATAACGGAGCATTTATGTGGCTTAATAATAAGCATTTGGCGGTGTTCAGTACAATTGAAATATAACATATCGTTTATTCTAATTATTCCGTTGTTCTTTGTCTTCTGAATTACAAAGCCGAAATTTAAAGAACAGCAAGAACAAATAGAATTAAGGGACATTTGAACACAACGCATGAGCCCGTATATTTTTGTCTCATCCCTTCTTATATGCGTAATTCAATTCTACATCTCAATCTGCAAGGGGATCTTTCAAGACGGCAGCAAAGTACGAAAAATACGACGAGATTTACGGTGAGAAAATCAATCCCTACTATATACTGTCCAAAAACGCAAAGAATCTCCTAGGGAATAAGAATCGTGAAGCAGTGGAGCTTCAAGATTTGGCCCAAGGCAGATTTCCAATGCCTAGAGCTACACCCATCCTAATGGGTCATCATAGAGGAAGCCATGCTTCAAGTTCTAATTCCATCTCCAGAATTCCAGCATTAAATTTACAAGATGAACATGAGATGGTGGATATCCCTCTCCACGAACCAGCCGCTGCTCCATCACCCTATCTGTCTTCGTTTCAACTACAAACTCCAATGGAATTGGTGAATTCGACAATTCCAGTTGTAGACAGAAGAGAGCCTCATAGACTCACCACAACTGAGTTGATAAATGCTAGATATCATAGAAAGCAACCCAGTGAACCACAGGCACAGGTAGTTACAACAGCTTTGAATACATTCGTGGTGGAGAAGGAGAAGAAGAACCATATTTTCAAGAACTTATGGTTGAAAATCTCCACCTGCGGGTTTAAATCTAAACCTGCGGACGTAGAAGCACGCCCAGTCACGACTAGCATGAGAGCGGGGATAAGCTATCGAGCAGTGGCAATTCCGCTTACCATCCTAACTATGCTTGGACTGGTAGCTCTTTTTGTTTATTTCCTAGGTGTTAGAAATGCCTGGTGGAACAGCTTCTTGACGAGAAGCACTTGAGACCCTTCGTCCCGCCTGGAAATCTTCAATTCATATAAATGTAACGACGCATCCTAGATGTGGTAATATAGTAAATAAGATAGGAATGCTATGCCCGATTTTCATATTCCAAATGCCTGTATTTGGACAGGCTGCAGGTAATGCAGTAAGTGGATTGGATGAGAAAACATAATTTCTCGTACGTTACTGCCCTAACCGGGCAAAGTGTCTAATCAATGGGTGACGCTAACAGTAAAGTTAGGAACATGATCATCTAGTGAAGGCCAATGGTCTTTATGTGAATGATCCAGCAATTCATTTTGTTACATAATATCGTATATGCTATATTCTGTCCTCTGGCCACTTGGCTTTTTGTACAGTTCACTTCATGAAACCTGCCTTGCCATCTCCGTTGGCATCAATTTTTGGGTTTAGCTTATCCATCAAACTAGGCTTCTTGCCAGTAGCGTCATGCCCAGTTTCGCCGTGTGTATTGTGTGTTGCGTGAGTACCAGTACTCCCAAACTTGCCATGTTGGTTGTGATTACCATCTTCAGTCAAGCTGGTAGTGCCATCTGCCCCTCTACCACCCAAAGGCTTACCTCCCAATGCGTCGACCTGTCTGGGCTCGCCAGCAAAAGAATCAACTCGCTCTTCACGTCCACTAACTTTCCCACCATTTCTTTGGAACTCGTCCATAGTAACAGCAGGTAGTTGTGTGGTGGTGTGGTGCTTAGCCTCGTTCTTGTGCACCTCGTGGACAGGGACTGTGGTGTGAACTACGCTAGGTTGGATAGTCTCCTTTTGAATAACCGGCTGGATGTTCTCGTGGACGTGGTGATGAACATGTTCTCCTACAACAGCACCCGCAGAACCTTGTGTTTGATGTACTTCGCCAACCTCACGTGTATTCTTGAATTGTGACTTCTCCTGCTCTAATTTTGACGCAACGCGCGAAGAGTCGCCATGGTTGATTTCTCGGTGTTCAACTCCGGCAACACGGTGTTTGTGCTCTTCTGGAAGAACTTCTTTCTGTGCAATAGGCTGAACCGAGGTATGATGGTGGTCTTGGTGAATTTCCCGATCGATGGCTGTCTGAGCCTCCTCGTGTTGTGTACGGTGAACTTTCTCGTTGGTGACTGCGGAGTTGACGCTCTATGTGTGGTTAGTATATTTAGTTGGGAAGGTTTGAAAGAGATCATACTTCGTGGACGGTGGTATCGTGCTTTCCGTCCTTGTGAAGAAAGCCGGAAACTGCTTGCTTCGCCTTGTCCATTATAGAGGTTTGAGGTGGATTGGTCGGACGTTGAATACTAGAATAGTTGAGTAATGGCTGTAATAATAAATAGTAGTAAAGTATGTGAAAGTCAATCTGTGCAAATGGGAAAACAGATGAGGAAAAGAGCAGTGTATTATACCTGATTTATTCAACTTGAACTCCCTATGTAACTAAACATGATTGCCGTATACTTAACGATATACAGGTTGAAGGTTCAGCTTTGGAAGTTGAATAGCGCTTCTGGCCGCATCATCTATGATGTCAAAATGCTATGCCCAATCCCAAACCAAGAAGTACTATAATGGTCCAGACCTTAATTTGAGCAGATATCTAGTGGCAAATCTCATTATGTACTGATACATAGGATGTCGAACTTGGAACTAGACAGCACGATGACCGAATTGATCGTAGACCACATTGTCTAGTTGAAGAGTAGCTTCCACTGGCTACTAACATCTTACCATTCACTGGTAAGAGACCAATATTGGAGCTTCTTGTGAACTCTAAATTCTTGTTTATTAGTCACTCGGGATCCCCCATTAGCGGGCTCTCTAATATTGTATTCTAGATTGGATACTGCATGCATGTAGATCCATCGGAAATCCTATACCCCGCGACATGGAGACCTATTACGTGGTCGGAGAGGAGTAAAATCTCCGGCGCTGCATGTGTCGTAGGAGGCTTGTTTACAATAATGCTTGAATAGCTGAAGATTACGGCAGGATCTCCTGCGAGTAACTACCACAGATGACGGTACCCTATAGTAATGTATGACGACTAGATTGATTGAAGCCACAGAAGGTCTAGGTCTTTAAAAAAGAAATTCCATCCCAGACAGATGGCATTGTGCAATGGAGTTTAAGAATTACCATACGTCACTCTGGGTTAGTGTGTTTGTTGACACCTCGGTTAATAGGGGGCTCATGCGAGGCAAGGTCAACATAGGAATCGTCTTCATGGCCAACTTGTAAAAACAAAGGACAAGGAAAAGAAGGGATATTATTGATCAAGTGAGGTTCACAAGATTAAGCACATGTAAATAAAAGCAATATTGTTACCTTCTTGATTGAGTAGTCTCGTGATCTCAGACTAGGCTGTTGCGTTCTGTCAGCTAGCCGGATGGGGACTGAAGCACGGAAAAGGGGATGGCTAGTAACGGCAGACTACTAACCAATTTTTGGTTGACTTTTGACCCAGCCATGAGTTACACTGCACTACCGTATTTCTCGAAATTCTAATCACCACCCTTTTCCGCGGTAATTGATTGGCTTGCATTCTAATCTTGAGGCCAAGTCAAGCAATTGGGGGCTCCGTCAGCAGCCGGTAGATCACCCGCTTGAAACCTACTAGGGGGTTTACCCCTTGCGTGCCAGCGCGGTGTCATTAAATTTGATACGCCATGGGCATCAAAACACTCTTTCGCAAATCCAACAGCAGCAATCTGAAGGCTCAAGCATACGATTCGCATGTCGCTTCAGATCCGCCAATCCGGGGCACATTTCCTGTCGCGGGTAATGGTCCTAATGTCCTCGACGACCTGGAGAGATCGCATATCAGGAGAACTTCTGTGAGCAGCGTCGCACCACCACCCGACGTACCACGAACTCGCTATGAACGACCACGGACAGCGCCTCAGAATGGTTTGCCTACGAGCGATAGCACAAGTGAGAGGACATGGTCTGGGATTTCGATGAATTTTCCATCTGGTTTTCTCAGCAATAGACGCAATTCAATAGGGAATCCCAAAGCCAAACGGTCATCCTGGTATCCTAAAGAGGAATCCCCTTCCTTCGCACAACCGAAAATTCACGGAAATGTTGCTGGTGAGATTAAGACATATCAACCTACAAGAAAAGATGCGGTAAAGGATGTGTCCATTGGTCAATCAGCTACAGCAAAGCAGAAGGCTCCTAGGTCCTCGTCGTACTATCCACCTCTCACGAACTCCATTTCACCTCACTCTCGATCCGATTCCCAAACATCTTACAGATCCCATGTCGACATGTTAAACGCCAACTCTAAAATGTATCACACGAACGAAGTCTACAAGAACAAGACAAGAGCATCAGCATTGCGAGATTATGGTGAAGATATTGCAGATCGAAACATTGCGGGTTCCGGAGAGCGAGATAGTAGGATCGATTTTGATTCCCCAGATTTGAACCACACGAAGAGAATACATTCTCCTAGACAACCGGCGGGTGTTACAAGAGAGGCGAAAAACCCACAGTCCCGCTCGAATTTGGCACTAGATCATATACTAGGTGATGATAATACTGGTGACGACACTCAGCCACGAGTTCAATCAACATCACAGCGTTCGAGCGCCGGGCCTAAACCCAAAACACTCAAAAGCTACCCCCCTCGAACGGAATCTGCTAGTTCACATGTGGCACTCAGAAATGCCAGGGTTGAGATGCAAAGGTTACCTCCTAAGCGTGCTACCTCGAGTGATTCAAATAATCGAAAGATCCGTCCTACTTCTTCTTCCTCGACACACTCCTCCACAGATGATGATTGCGTGATTCGATATCACAAACCTCTTCAGTCTGTGAAAGTCAAAGGTCGCGGGGCACATCTCATCGATACACCTCACACAACAACGGCGCCCGAACCTGATCGTGGTCGCTCACGAACAGCACTCCCAGCTGTCCCAAGCATACCTGTAAACATCAAATTAGCGACTAGTCCGACCTCGTCTCCGCGCCGCCGCATTCCCTCTAATTCAAGTGATCCTCTTGCCATCACTGCTAGATCATTAAAAGATCCAGCAAGTAACTCAATTATCGCTGCTCGGAAGCTCAATAGAAGTCCTTCACAAGAAAGTTACACGCTAGCCACCAGCACAAAACAGAAGATGAGTACGAAAGAAGCACAACAATCTCCTAAAGGAGCTGTCGACCTTAAAGGCTCCACTGACACAACGGCTGTCACAAAAACACTATCTGGTAGATACCCACGTTCCCAATCCCGCAGTTCTGTTATTTCGCGCGCATCAAGTTACCAAGTACCTCACCTATCACCTCTTCATGTATCCCCGCATGACATTGTCGAGCTACCCTCATTTCCGCCAAATTGGCCTACTCCCCCACCCATGCCTAATCTACCCTCATCAGTGTCACAGTCTTCTTTCCGCTTTGCGAGCTCTGCAAAATACGTTTAGCATCATCGCAAGTGATGCAAGTAGGCTAACGCGTGGGGTTTCAATCTAGGTGTTACACATGAACACATCGTACCAACCGTACACAAGGTCAAAGAGGAACAAATCACGAGAGAAGTACATAATTACGATGTTTATCATCGAGTCCTGCCAGTTATCGACACGGTTGTCTTGCCTACTAAACATTATGTAAGGGAGTTGGATGGTTCAATTACGGAGATACCTGAATCAATGCTTTCGCAACTTAACATAGTCCGATCAGTCCACAGTCGTCAGACTATCAATGAACCATACGCGGATGACGCAAGTTCATCGTCAGGCACGTCATGGACGGTACCTGTGCCTACCCTTCAACCTAATATCGCACACTCTATTCGAAGTCTTTCTGCATCTCCTTCTGCAAATCGCAGTACCAGTGAGCCTTTTTCAACCTCTAAACTCCAATCATCAACTAGTAAAGTGGAATCCCCAAATTCAATGCCGTCTAAGCAGCTAGATTTCAGTTCGCGCGAGCGTTCAGAGGGTGACCCAGCTGTGCCTACAGTTCCCTATGATTACTATAGTTCGGAAAATGATTCTGATTACCAACTTGGGGCTGAAACAACAGAGGGCCATCTATTATTCCGTAACACTGGATATGGTGGTGGAGGTATGCTTCCTGGGCTGGCAGAGCACGATCCTGCATCAACTGCACCACCTGTCACACACACAACGCAAAAAGATATGGCGAGAACACCACGAAGTGAAGACACTCCTGTGGGTGAGGCTACATTGGGTCTGAGCAGGCTTAAAGACGGGCCCGGAGAAATACTGAATGGGGGTCATTCTAACGTGGAGCATGAAGAGGGTGACCTAGACGTGAAGGATGCGATGCAAGGGCTGACATTGAATTAAGCTATCTACTAGTTTTACGCTGAAAAGTATCTAACTGAACGATTAGCTGCGACTTTCTTCTTGTCTTTGAATCTTACTTTAGGATGCGTGCTACGTTGATATCCGGGAGTTCTCAATAACTGAATTTGTATTTTATCTCATCCTTTGGCAGTTTCCATGTATCCTCCTCCTATCCTCATGCCCATATTGGTCAATCAACCTAGACGTAGGCTTGTGTTTATATTTACAGTCTTGCTCGATGTGCTTCTATGATACTTGCTAAACGCTTTCCCTGCAGTAACGAGACACAAGTTTTTACGTATATACAAAGTTTGGAACCTATGAGATCAAGTGGAAGTTTTTATTCGATTTCCTACTGTTAAATTCTCTATGAAGCCAAGTTGTAAGCGATTTGTTTTTTTTATTTATCTTATTGAGGTGGCTTTTGTCCATACACCACCCAGCTGCAGCATCATCAGTTTTGTTTTCCTTGTGATGTCTAGCCATATGAAACAAGCCAACAGGGAAATATACGCATTCAGGAGGGGTAGGTATACTTACAAATCATAGTAACAATGGATCTTCGTATCTTTCATCTCTTTCCTAACATCCACTAAAAAAACCTCTAGCTCTTCCATACTCCACCCTAATACTCGTGTAAACAGCGCTTGACTAATTCCCGTCAAAGAATCTCCCAACATTGAGTTGTTATACATTCCCAATTCCTTTAGTTTCGGATCTTTTGGCCAGCGATTTCCCGGCCACTTGTATTTGGCCTCGACGATGTTAACAAAGCCAGCTTCGGCAAGCTGCTCACGGTACTTGTACATGCTGTCGGCAGGACGTCCAAAACTTGCGGTAGCCTGGGAAATCAACTCGCCCCAACGAGCTAGCGCTGAGCCGGGAGGGAAAGAATTGTCATCCGTTCTGCCTGGGAGAGCGAGATCGAGCATCTCTATCCACCCGCCAGGGCTGAGGTGTCTGGATAATGTTAGCTGGAAGCATCCCGGTGAAGAGTGGCTAGGAAGAGGTATGTGGGATAGGTTACTCATAGCATTGGTTGAAGTATCGAGGCCAGTCCGTGAAAGAACCGGTCATCATTCGCGCGTAAATAAAGTCGAATGGCTTGTTGAACGTCCACTGTTCTTCCAAGTCATCAATTTCAAAGACGCAATTTGGCGGTGCGCTAGTTGTTGGTCAGACAATGTAATTTAGCTTGAGGGAACAGTTAAAAGAAATATTAGTTACTGACAAATCGGGTTGGATGGGTGATAAATCAATCCCAACTACCTTTTTAAGGATCAAATTAGATAGAGCCTATTTATCAATGGGCGAGAACTACTTCAGATTCGGGATGCTCATCTGCATAATCGATCGCCCAAATTCCAGTTCCTGTTCCGACGTCTAGCACGCGGTTCGCTTTGGTTACTGGAGCAAGATGAAGTTTGCCTTCTAGAGTTGTCGTGCACATGAAATGTTGTAAATCTAGATACCTATCAGTACTGTTTATGTATCTTTGCACTGAATTGCCTTGTACCTAAGCGATCCTTCTCTTGCTTTGGAGATATATTAACTCATGAAAATAATTGAGAATGTATGTCACAATACCTCGTCATTCGGCAAAACATATTCTAAAATGTAATCAGCATCGTTTTGAGAAAGCCACCAGTCAATATATTTCATACTCCCTTCCTTATACGCATGGTATCGCCTTCCATTTTCTTCTTTGTGTTTCAGAATGCTAGATCCAATTGATGTCGTCGAACTCGCTAAACTCTGCTCAATTTAGCTCTTGAAGTAGTATATCCTAACACCAGTAGCACGCTTACTCCTTGGAAAGTGGAGTCATGGTCGGCATCGTAATCATCGGCCTGGCTTCGATATTAGAATTGGTAACATTCTAGCGTCTCTCGATGTAGTACAAACTCACTTCGGCTTCGACGATAGGATTCGTCTCAATAACCCCATCTTCGGGTGTCGAGACTTGTGCTGACGTCTCTGGCTGAGCAGCCCCAGTTGGTGGGGTAGGATCAGATGGAGATGACCCCGCCACGGGTTTCTCAAGAGGCACTTCCTTGTGGTTTTCAGACGCCATAATCTGTTGTGGAACCGTTAATGTGCGGGAAACGGATATCCCGTATGGTACTAGGAAGATTGAACTGCCACTAGATCTAGCTCTTCTAGAGAAGGGAGTGTAGATGCAGTCGGAATGTTGGTCCGCGACTTTGAGAAGCTCTTAAGAAGTTTTCACGTCACGGCAAGGGCACGATACTGATGTGTATGAAACCAACAGAGGCTTGTGCTGTACGTATCATCTGCTGTCACCCCAGCGGGCGCGGAATGCGGCAAATCTCAATATATGCATCTGCTACATACTGTAACCATCGCAAGCACATCGCTCGGGGACCAAAGTACTTTGTATCCGTTCGAATCAACAGCTTCCAAACCACTTCCCCACCCTAAATTCAGCCGTTATGAGAGTTGGTCGGCAGTGGCCACACGGCGTGGTTGGCCAAGCTGCTAAGCTGGGGAAGCTGTCCGGCCTCAGTAAACACAGGCTTGCAGATGGAAGAGACAATTTCAGACCATGTAAGCGAGAAACCAAAGTCACTACCGTCTGAGCAAAATATAACCTATTGCTACAACGGGCTCTTCACTTGTACCTTACTCCTAAAAGTCACCCTTTCATAGTTTAATCAAGAAGGTGAAATACAGCCTTCAAATATCCTCCAGGGTTCGTTCGCCGGAGTGGCGATTATGTTAGAGTATAGCAGAGGGGGGACCTCGGTTGCATCGGACTTTTGGTCTTATGCGAGAGATCCCTAAGGGGTTGGAGGACAGGTGGAACATGCAAAGAAGTTTGTTCGTCGGGACCACTTTTGACCACGTCAGTATGTGGGGGTGCGTTGGAATACTTCTCTAGAAAAACAAATCTGAGTACCCAGATTGCTAGGGTTTGCGACATGTTATTTAGAGATATGAAGGATATGAAATGATTCCCATAATTAAGGAACGGAAACATAGGTTGACTTGTTTCTTGGTCATACTTTTCGTGCCACCCCTTGGTTAATCCGATGTCTACGTTACCTCACGTGATCCGCTCATATTTTGTATTAAACCACTTAATATCGACGAATTTCGAGACATAGAGATAAGCAGGATATGAGGAGCTCTCCATTTTTCGATTAGTAGATCACATCTCTCAGTCTTGACAATTCAAATCAAATTGGAACAGCCAGAATTCCGTATCCTGCTTCACTAGTCTGTTATTGACATCTATTTTTATCCAATAGTACTCTCACGATCATTACCCTCCTATCCTATACATCGCAACCTAATAGTCTCTCACTGATTGAATATTTCACTCACGGGGTAACTTTCTGTTTAAATCAGAATAGCTCCTAATGGAATTAATGTCAGATGAAATCATTGCTTTGAAGTGCCTGGGGTCATGATACATAGCGACCAATGAGTTGTAGGCTGCCCCCGCCAAGGTTGGTCTCATCTTTTTGGTGTTGAAACCTGGCGCTTACATTTCAATTTTGGTAAGCTCAGAAAGTGGGACATCAAAGACATAGCTTGCTCTTCGACAGAGAGCACGGCTATAGCCTTTATCCAATTATACCATATGAAAAGCTCTCATTCGCTACTTCAAAGAGGGATATCATATTCTAGCAAACATATTATGAGAGTTTTCGCGCGAGTGGGATAAGCTTAGTTTAAACACGGTTATAGAGGGGGCCAGCCTGACATATCATGGCTCGACAACAAAGGTAGATATAGATAGCTGACAAAATGGTTAGCTATAAATCCACGAGGAAGTTCGAGTCTACTGGACATGACTAATCATTCCATTTCCCCTACATAGATGCGTAGATTAGGCCTTCGACAGCGAAACGACACTGCAACACTCGAAAATAGTGATTCTACAGGAAGCTTTCTCAACCCAGATGGCACAGTTGGAATACGGCCACAAGCTCAAGGGACTGTCAGCGCAGACTCGATAATTCCGCGAGGCACTCAAAGCTTGCGGTCTCGTCTCGGGCTTGTAGCTAGACATGAATCGTTTGCAAACTCTACACTCTCAGGCGTGGCGGGACAAGTTTTAATTACTTCTGACAATCAAGACCCTGACCTTCTAGGCTTGCAGCTGATTTGTGACAACGCTCAGCCACGTGGTGACATTGTTTTCGTCCACGGCTTAGGTGGGACGGCAATGAGAACGTGGAGTTGGAAAAGGGACGTCAATTACTTTTGGCCGATATGGCTTGCTGGTGAGCAGGAGTTATCTGCTTTTCGCATATTCTCCTTTGGATACAACTCAAACTACAAAGGTGTCGGGACTAACCTCAATATTCTGGATTTTGCAAAAGATCTTCTCTTTTCGTTGTTAACATTTTCTGGGGGGCTCAAAGACAATAGAGATAGTGTTGTTGCCATCGGGGAGAACCCGATCTATTTTGTGGCCCATTCCATGGGAGGTTTGGTAGTTAAAAAAGCATTCAATATTGGAAAGCACGATAAACAATACTCTGAACTTATCGCCAAAGTGTGCGGAATTGTATTTCTTGCGACGCCTCATCGCGGAGCCCAATACGCAAAAATGCTCAATAAGATTCTGTTCACGGCCCCAATTGGAGCTCCACCAAAGGCATACGTTGCAGAGCTTGATGCACAGTCAAGTTCATTGCAAGATATTAACGAGCAATTTCGTACAGGTTGCGAAAACCTAAATCTAGCGTCATTCTTTGAGACTAAGAAGACGAACATTGGCGTTACCAAGCTCCTGGTAAGCTTCGCACTTAGTCTTCCTTCTTCTCGGATCAGCGCTCATGTCAGTAGATTGTAGAAAAGAACTCCGGAATTCTTGGGTATCCTCAGGAAACATCGGTTCCATTGAATGCAGATCATAACAGTATTTGCAAATTTGAAAGCCGCGAAGATCCGAACTACATCAGTGTCAAAAATCTTTTGAAGCATTGGGTCACTAGACTACCCAACGTTCAGCTGCAACTCACCACAATAAGACGAAACAATGAAATAGATATCAAAAAGCTAAATTTAATTCTCGGCATTCAGGACACTTATGATTTTGACCTGGATCTCCGACATGGAAAGGTACTTGAAGGTACGTGCCAATGGATCACAACGAAAGCGGATTTTTTAAACTGGCACGAATCACCCACTCAGACAGGTACCGAAATTTATTGGCTAGTTGGACTCCCTGCAACAGGCAAAACTTCAATCACAAGGCACGTGATAGATCATCTTCAATTTGCTGGCAAGAAGTGTTTTTACCATTTCTTCTCATCAGGCGACCAGTTGAAGAGAACTGGGGCATATTGTCTGCGATCAATAGCATATCAGGCCGCCTTAACGAATCAAGATTTCAGAGAGCAGCTTTTCAATTATGTGGAGAAGTCAGGAGTTCAATTTAATTCGCCAGCCCAAAGTCTTAGCATCATCTGGGAGAAGATCTTTGAAGGCATAATGTTCAAAATCAAGATGGAGAATCCAATGTTCATGATTCTCGATGGAATAGATGAGTCAGATTCGCAGACTTTTTTGACTTCACAGCTGATAAAGTTACAATCACTGACTCCGGTGAAATTGTTTCTCACAAGTCGGCCGATGAAGATACCATCCGCCTCCCTAAATGTTCATTCCTCATTAAGAACCTGTTTCATCCATGAAGAGGATACGTTGGAGGATATCCGTGCTTATATAAAGATCTTTGTTCGCGACAATCTCCCCGACGACCCCCAATTTCAAGAGAATATAATCAATCAAGTCCTAGCAAAGGCTTCGGGTTCATTTCTTTGGGTAAAACTAGCACTTGAAAGCCTGCAGGATAATTGGCACACTAGAGAAGATATCCAAAATGCATTGACTGAAGTACCCAAGGGAATGGAGCCTCTCTATCAAAGAATGCTTGACACGATCAAGGCTCAGTCACCGCGCCAACAGGAAATGGCTAAAAGAATCTTAACATGGGCAATCTGCTGCTGGAGGCCTTTAAGTATCGCAGAACTAGAAGTCGCACTTCAACCTGAGTTTCAAGGGTTCATCAGCCTGGAGCATACCATCATTCAAATTTGTGGCCACTTCATTTCAGTTGACGACTCTAAAATAGCACCAGTTCATGCAACTGCGAGTAGCTTCCTGCTTAATAGCACAGCGAAAAGCCCACCGTTCATTGATCCCTGCGACGGCCATGAACACCTTGCTATCACGACTCTGAAACTCCTCTCTAAAGATGGTTGGCGATTAATCTTTGAAAGAATCAATTTATCAATTGTTACAACGGAGCCAAGATGGGGACTTGATCAGCTTCAAGCTATAGAAAAGAGCTACCCACTATTTAGTTATGCCGCATACTACTGGGCCTATCATGTCTCTAAATCTTCATCAAGGTCGCAGGATCTGATGTCAGTTCTGCGAAAATTCTTGACCAAATACGCACTCTCTTGGATAGAAGCCATCGCTTTGTCAGGAAATCTTCGTCATTTGACCAGATCAGCTCAGTATATGAAATATTATTCTAAAAATAGATTCCCAGGATCAAACTTTGATGCTAGTGAGAACCTGTTGAGCCTTCGAGAGTCCCTTAAAGATGATTCAAAAATCCTTAATTCATCGGCCAATGATTTCATACGAGTCGTTGGAAAGTTTGGCGGGAACTTGGTACAGAGCCCATCATCTATTTACCGTTTAGTGCCTCCATTCTGTCCCAGGCAGTCTATGATAGGCATGAACTATGGCCAAGTTGACAGCAATAATTTGTCTCTTGTGGGTCTGCAATCAGAAAGCTGGGACGACCGTTTGGCAAGTGTGAGTGTTGGTGAAGGTGAAATTGCTTCCAAAATTTTAGCAACGGATGCTTACTTCATCACCCTTACGAGCAGCAGTGGTGCTATCACTGTATGGCATGCAGAGACTTGCGAAGAAGCTCGGAAAATCTGTCACAACGAATATGTATCAACAATGTCGCTCAATAGATCCGGAACACGACTTGCCACTGCCGGATTCTTGACGTATCGCATATGGGATCTTTCTTCCGGAACAGAGCTTTACTGTCTAGCGAAATCAAATGAAGCTCGTACTATGACCATATCATTTGGCCCACGTGATTCTGATCTTATCATCGGTCTTGATGATTGTTCAATCACTTGTTATGATTTAGATACGCTCTCAATTCAATCGCGATTTGTAGCCTGTGATCCTCTTCAGGATACGCAAGGCTGCCCGCGAATTATGTCTATTAGCCCTGATCTACAAAAGGTGGCGATAGCGTGGCGAGGAAAGCCGCTGACAGTTTGGAGTATGACACAGAATACTTCTCCACAGCGGTGCCGAGTATCAGGAAGCTCAGATCCCTTATGTGCACCTGAGTTAGTAAAATGGCACACTAATAGCAACTCGGTTTTGATTCTTTGCTTAAGCTCTGAAATTGTTGAATGGAACCTGTTTGACGGAGACCAAGTGGTGCACGGCCAACATCACGGAATAAATGCTCGAGAGATGACCATGAGTACAGACGGGAACTTTCTATTGATCAGTGATAACGTAGGGACTATGACCGTTTGGACATTTCCAAGGCTACAACTTATCTATCGTCTGGTCAACGGGGATGAGTTCATTCGAGATATTACATTTAGCCCGAGTGGGCAGCGCTTTTACGATATAAGAGACTCAACATGTAATGTGTGGGAGCCTGATGCCCTAGTCCGAGCCGATGATATTGACCAGAAAGATACATCAAACATGGCAGAAAGCTCCACTGCGGTAGAGCCTGTTACTTCCTACGATGGAAGCAGTGTAAACAAGATTACATCCTTTGCAGCTGGACCTGATGATGCATATTATTGTTGTGGCAAAGAGGACGGGACAGTCACTATCCATGAAACCATCAATGGCGAGAAGGTTCGAAAGGTGTATAACCATGGAGTCTATTGTTCTGTAATAATGCTTGCGTGGTCACCATCTGGGCGATATATAATTTCAAGTGATGACTGTGGACGAGTCATATCTAAGCGATTGGAGATAAAACCAGGGGGTAGATGGGCTGTGTTTCCAGGACTGGATATTCGAGTTCATGAAGCCGTACTGCAATTCTTATTCAGCAATGATGAGAGGTTGCTGTTAATATCCACGACAACCAAAGATCGTGTCTGGGATGTGAAAGGGAAGAAAGAGATTTGTGTTGAAAAACGTGAGCCGAGACAGGGCGGAAAGTGGATTGCAGATCATATAAATTTGGAAGTGCTTCTTTGGATAGAACATGAGAAAGTGTGTTCATATAAATGGACAACTTTGAAGTGTAGTGACAGTGAGTGCCTTTCTCAAATCACACACGACGCCTCTCGAAACATGGGAGGTTCTATTCGAAGCATCGCAATCACCAAAAACAAGCAGAATATCGTCTACGAGATTCTTCCGCCACATGGGATTTCTAGCCCTCAACTTTTTATACTCTCCACGTCATCTCTCTCACAATTTTGGAAAGTCGACCTATCAAACCAGATCAAACGAATGGTGGGAACATTCCAAAATACGATCGTTTTTCTTGACCATGACTACTGGCTTTGCACGTGGGAAATCGAGGCTAGATCCGATGATATCAAAAGGCATTTCTTCCTGCCCAAAGATTGGTTGAATGTGAGCACACTGCAAATGGCAATATTGAACGAACAGGGTACATTCTTCTGTCCCAAATTTGGCAACGTGGTTATTGTACGGAACGGGATGAGGATATAATGTCATCTGGTAGAATCTATGAGTGAGCAGTATCCTTATGATGGCGTTACGTTTGCAAGGCTTGCAAAAGCGAGAAACTGATTGCAAAAGTCTTTCAAGCGCCACAAATAGAACGGAGTATATGACGAAAATTATTATTCAGAGAGATACCAGGGTGACAGGGCTACTTGTTATACTCTAAAGTTCAATTAGGGCAAAGACGTCAATGGTTAAAGTAGAAAGATTAGACGGACAATAATATATCGTAGAATACTTCGTGGAGTATTCGGCTCGTAGCTTTACGATCGGTAATTCTCTATTTGTTTGATGCGGTGGCTTTTAGAATTGTTCCAGGACAGTGCGATATTGCCAGTGTCACTTTAAATATATATCTTTCTATACACTACGAAATAACAAATACCAGAAATCGGCTCCTGTAACTATAACTCGCTGACTATGTTGCTGAATGAATATTGTTTGAATACGGTCCGACTTGAGAGCTTTCCGTACATCTCGTCGTTAATTCCAGCAGTTACACAACTGAAATAGACAAATTTCAATGATATCCAAACAAATTTTGTAATGTTGTGCAACTCGTGGGCTTAGAATCTTGTCATCTATTTCGTTGGTCGCCGTCATGAGTTATATGCCAGTAGCCTAGAAATATCGGAACACCATATCTCAGTATTACATGACTACCGGAGCTTCTACGTTACCTAGGACGTAGATAATCATGACGTGGAAATATCCCATTCACTTGAATCAGATAATCCAGTAAGAACACATATTAAGCAGGTAGAACCCGAGAACGGTTTATTAGTGCTTTGTCAGTACTACCTTATCTATGTTGTCTCTGTTGTACCGTTCTAACCTGTTTGTGACCTGTAATGCGACTACCCATGTAGCACCTAACAATGATGATCTTTCACAGCATTAGTGCTACTGATTTATCTGTTCACTGACGGCTATCTTTGAATTCACCTCCGAGCGAAAATATCCGAAATGAAACCCCCAACCTCTGCTTTTATACGTAGTTGAGTGAAGCCGTTTGGCATCTCCGTACCCTACCATCTCGCTCAAAAAGCCAAATCTCGCCACTACACCTCCTACGTGTCTAGCTCTACTTTTACCCATAAAACGTGTCGTGTTTTCTTTTTCAAACAGCCTACCAGAGATTCGGAGGATTACAAGTCCGCATCTGAAACATGAGCCAGCCCAATTCATTTAGCCAGTGGTTCGATACACCACAACACGCATTCCACGTCGTCAAAATGAGCTTCTACCAGCATGAACCTCAAAGGTACTGGATGGCGTTTGTCTTCGTCGTAAGCATTCTAGGGAGTGTTAAATACCTTAAAAGTACATATGTAGTGAGTGAGCAAATCAGCCTCAGTCACAAATTATCTCAATGAAACTGACAGCCTATTCCGGGATCAGATTCGCCCATTGAATTTTCCACCTGTAGTTCATCTAACGGTAGGTACTGAACTAATTGGATAGTGATAGACTCTGCTAAAGCTGGCTTAGAAAGAGCAAATATTCAAGGATCCTATTAATTCATACAACAGAGCTGTGCAAGAGCATGGGGGCATCATTGCGGTTAAAAAGAAAGACAAGGTAAACAAGTGCCTTTGAATCATTTGATATGACTAGATCGTTAAGAGTGTTGCTAGATGGAGGTCGTTGTGTCCGAAAAATACATATCTAAGGTGCTCACAGATGAGGCAAACTTTAGCTTCGAGCAAGGAGTAGCTAATGTAAGTATATCGGATTTGAAGCAGCCTTCTACCGACACTACTCAACATCTGACGTGTTAGGCTATGAATATGCAATTCCTTATGGACATGACGGATAGCAAGATCTTCAGCATTATGGCGGATGTGACAGACAAACTCTTAGCTAAGCGTATGGATATTGTTGTACAACAAGGTAAATCCGATACCATCTCCAAACACAAAGAGAGAACAGGGTTTAAAAAATATGCAAAGTAATTTCAATATTCTATACGCGAGCAAAAGAACTAGCAGACTCTGGAGATGCAGGTTCCGTTGACCTTTTCGAGCACTGTCAAAGTACTGTATCTGATGCTATGGTTGTACTTCTTCTTGGAAAAGTAAGATACGAAGGCTCCACCATTTTCCATCGACTATGATCTAATCCGAGTCTAGAAATTCTCAAACCGTGCTAATAGTAACGCTGTAAAACTCGCAGCAAATGATATTGCTGAACTTGGTGGAATATTTCAGAATCGGTCCTATTTTGCAAGGACATTTCCTTCACTGTGGCGAAAGATCACATGGTACGGCATTACCCTTTTCCCTGAGTACTTTAAGCTCAGTCTATGACTTACACCACTAACTTACCATTGCGTTCAGGGTTAAAGTAGCCATCGTGAGGTTCATGCTGAGCCTGTTTGTTTTTCTTGGACGCCCAATCTGGTCAGAAATGTCCCGCCTGGTGCAAGACCCTCAGACCTACACTGAGACCCAGAATGTGAGCTATATTATACAAGTATAAACCAACCCGCTAATGAGAATTCCAAGATAACATTGCTGTTGCTTTTAGTCAGGAAATATGCCACCCCAGAAAAGACTCTGTCAGCTAGAGACAGAGGCAAAATATTTCTCGTCCTAATTAGCACAATGTTTGCTTCTGTACATCAAGTGTAAGTAGTACTTACCAGCCTTTTTCGAGTTAAACAGATTCTTAGCTAATTTGTCAAAGAGCGACCACGATGGTGTGGGTGTTATGCGAGTTAGCTCTACGCCCTCAATATCAGAACGAGATTTGTGATGAAATTAAATGTCTTAGCGAAGATGGTTCAACAAATATGACCAACGAAAGTCTCAAGCGAGCCGTGGTGACGGACTCATTTATCCGGGAAGTAATGAGAACCAAAGGTGATACATTTAGTACTGTTCGAATGGCAGTCAAAGATGTGCAACTAGGAAAATACATTATTCCAAAAGGTTTGTTCACATTGCTTTTCAGGAAAAAGACTCTAATTCTATTCAACACAGGTTACACCGTCCACCCCAATGCTGCCTTAGCCCATAACAACCCCTCAGAAGTGGGTGAGAATGCAGATGAGTTTGATGGAAGACGATGGTTAGAGAAAGGCAAGCCAGCTGCCATGACTGGTATAAGTCATCTTGCTTTTGGTCTCGGCCGCTGGGCCTGTCCAGGTCGCTTCTTTGCAGTAGCTGGTAAGCCGAGCACTTTGTATTTCCGGTCGAAGTTGTGCTAAAAGTCTCCTTAGAAATTAAGTTGATGGTTTTTTCTATTTTATCCAGCTTCAAGGTGGAGTTGGTTGGTAATAAATATGAAGTTGTTGATAAACTCATGATTGCAAGTGCGCCACCTGAGGCATCTTTCAGACTCACAAGAAGATATGTGTGACTGATTTGGGCTCTAAAAGTAATGTTTCGAAAAGCCACGCGTGGTAGTCTCTCTTATACACTTTTGATTATTGAGGTGCCTGGGTGGTTTATGATACCACTGGATTTTCAGATCTTTTTGACTTGACAGCCAACTATTCATATCGAATATTGGCAACACTCGATATCTCAATAAAATATTTTACATAAACTTCCTTAACTACTGAAGTCCCTTATGACGAAAATCTAGGAGAATGGCACCAAGATGAAAAAGAAGAAGGGCTCAGTGATAGTAACACCTAAATGAGGAAACATGGTCTTATTACTCCTAGAACATTGACAAAAATATGCAACATCATGTCCATAGTTGGTTCTATTTTCTAAATTCATGTTGTGGCCTGAGGCACACACCCTCATTAGCTAGCATACTTAGACCTCTCCCGTACGGAGAGCTTCCTTCCCTAGACTTTACCAAAACAAGAAACCTTTACACACGTTTTACGCACAGGAACCTCTCCTCCGCTTTCATCGTGAGTCCAGGTCCTTGACAATTCACCACTCGCCAGGTAATGCGGTGGACAGTGTTTCCTTGCATCTTCATTATACCTCTGGCCAGCCTAATTTAACACCTGTATGTGTATTGTAGCAAATCAGCGGCCATACTCAATGGCTAACCCCTATGACAATTAAATGATGATGTACTCGTGGAGAATACTATGCTCGTCTGTGACTGGAGAGTTGCGATACAGTCGAATGGGGTCAAATTCAGCGGTTAGCAATTATCTGATTTAATGAAAGCTGGCATATCAGGAAAGACTGCTACAAATTATGAGTAACGATCATGTGTATGATACTAGACAGATATAACTTTTTGGTTTCAAAAATAGGGAAGCAGATCCTTACAGTACCAAAAAGCTCCTATCACTAATTCTTTTTTGACGCAATTGTTAAGATTATATTCCTAGAGTTGCAGTTATTGTAGAGTCTAATTGTGACGTCACGGTGAAGCTCAAGAGCTGTTAATATATCACTATAACCCCAAATATAAAGAGCCGAAGGAAACCAAATATATCTTCATACGCTTCTATCATCACCCTACGAAACTCACTGTAAGCCCCATTCAGCATGAATTGTCATTCTTGTCTAGTCCTTGTAATTGGGATTGATAACTCGAAGAGGATCATCCCAGTTGACTAAACCCATTCGGGGAGGAAAAGGACTGTATCCGATGAATCTTTGGATGTCGACAGGAAGTTGTAGGATCTTTTCCACATCATTGGCCAAATACTGATTTTCTGGTTGACGGAGATAAGAACAGGATGCTCCACATGTATAGACAAGTCTTTGTTCATGTTTTGTATTATTAGCCCCACCGCCGTGTACAACGCTGCCCAGGATAATTAGCGCGTCGCCTCTATCAATCTCTGCATCAACAATGCCGATATCACCAATGGCTGGTGGTGGGCGATCGTAACTCCAGAGGTGGCTCCCTGGAACAATTCTAGTTGCTCCATTGCCTTCATGGGTTTTATGAGAAGCAACGAAGAAAGTGAGGCACCTGTCTCGCCCCAAAGAGTACTCATTTGTTTCGTTATTATAGCCATGATGTACTAAATCATCTCGGTGCAGACCTTGAGCCTGTGCTCCAGGTTTTAGTTCTAAGGCGGTAGCTGACCCAAGCTGAGCACTTGTTTGATGTGTTCCTTTCTGAGTTCCTACCTAGATTACGATCGTTAGTACTAAATCATTTAGAGCATGGACACAAAGAAACATATGTAGCAAAAGGTATCAAGCTTCCTTACCCAATATGTACCATTTTCATACGTGAGGAAGTGGTCTCTAACTCTCGTCCATACTGGATTACCGATCACTTTAAGTGCATATGTTTGTGACTTTCCAGCCAGGCCCGTCGCGGTCGACACATTCTCTTGAAAATCTGTTCATTCTCACGAGACTTTGTTAGACTATAATAGTGTTTATCGGCGACAGTATAACCTTTTAACAAGCTTACAAGTAGTATTTCCCGACTCAGATAAATATGGCTTAATTTCCTGATCCAAATTTTCAATTGTTCCGTCGCTGTAAAGACCTTGGATAATACAAGCCCCAGCGACCTTGAGACCATTAATTACCTCATCAGCTACTTCTATATCACTTGAGAATGATTTGGTATCAACAGTAGGCACTGAAATTGCCTTGGTCCCTTTTTCATCAGACATAGTAGAAAGGCTAAACTCGTTGTAAGTGCGTTGTGGCAAGTTATGGTTGAGATATGGTCGAAACTTTGTAAAGTAATTGAAAATTAAGTAGAGATTTATTGAATAACTATTACACGTCGCTTGAGTGATTTTTGACTATAGGTTTGTTTAGAGCAACGTCTTCAGGTCCTAAATTGCCCTCCTTATCAGTTCGTTCGGTAGCAAACAATGCCACCTATCGGTTGTCGGCCGACAACGCACTAGTATCGAAGTTTCTGGCTTAGTTTTATTGGTGCTCAGTTGCACTACACAAAAAAACACAAAGTAGGCTCTGCTGTGCTCCGGAACGGAACTCATTTATTGTCCTGAGTTTTACAGTTACACCAGTGCCACACAAGTCGAAAACTATCTTCCTTCCACTTTTCAGACTAGCCGAGTCACACGAATTTGGCTTGATATTATATGATTCTGTTCTCGCTGTTCGGGCAATTTACTGATACCGTTTCATACTCACACGACATTTGTTGACCTCTCGCGAGAAGATTAGGTTACCCTGGCGTAGGAATGCTGCATCTACCGCACCATCAATAGTCAATAATGTAACAAGGCAAACTATCTTTGGCTGATAGGAGAAAGTATGTATATTGTTTCGTTGAGCATTGTTCTTCTAAGCAGGTGTCTCTCCACTAATTGAAAGTTTCGCTATGGCTTACTTGAATGATTTCGATACTGTTAACTTGATCTTACCTTTGTTATTTCTTAGTCTCATCTATACTGTTTGGTTGGTAATTTATCGACTGTGGCTAAGTCCCGTTGCTGGATTTCCAGGTTCCTTATGTTCCATAATCACCTTTTGGTATGAATTTCATCATGAATGGATAAAGCCCGGACAATATCACAGAAAGATACAAGAGATGCATGCAAGATATGGTAAGCTTTAATATAGAGGAGCCTTAGATCTCTTGAGAGCTTATTGCGTATCAACAGGACCAATTATTCGCGTCTCTCCGGACGAAATCCACATCTCCGACCCGTTATTCTACCATAAGTTGTTTGTTCCATTCAATGTCAGGAGGACCAATGCATATACCAGATATGCTAGAGGCACCGGCTTCGAAGGTATATTAATTGTACAGTAAGACCGAGTAAACCTGCTATATAACACTTGTCTAGATATCTTCGCATTGATTGCGACTCACGAAGGACACAAAACAATCCGTGATCCTGTCGAGAAACTTTATTCAAAAATTTCAACACACGAACCCCAAGTACTGGACTGTGCCAAAAAGTTTTGCGGCAAAATAAATCAGGTCAAAGATGTAAAACACCCAACAAATCTCTCTTACGCTTGTCTCTCGCTTGCACTTGGTATGTGATGTCTTTTACCTTGAAATTATTATTGATGTATATATACATATATATGCTAATATCACCTTAGATGTAGCTACAACTGCTACGTTCCAGAATCCATCTGACTTTCTGGAGGATCCTAAATTCAACGAAAACTTGTTCGTTTTTTCTTTTCATCTTCTAATCTTGATGTAGTAGATTCTAACAGCTTCTAGATTTAATATCCAAAAGTCGGGCTTGATGCATGTCCCGTTATTTGCCCATCTTCCGTTGCTAGCTAGGTTTGCAGCAACCTTCACCACTAAATTGTCTTAATATCCACTAATTCTTTTGTTGAAGACTATTTACCTCACCCGTTGTCAAATTTCTTGCATCGCGTATCCCAGAATTGAGGGAATGGGATGAAGTGAGTTTGCTGCTGCCCTTTTGATTTCAGAATATTCACCTAAGCTATAGAAAACGCGGCGTCAAACTTTCAGGGTAGAACTACAAGAGCCTACCATGAAACTACAGGGACGAGCAAGTATTTGGAAACGATCTTCATTCGCGGTGCGGATTGGACAGGTAAGCCGTCGACTACTATTTTGAAGCCATTGTGCTATTACTAACCACGTGACGGCTCCTCTAGCTGATCCAACAAAATGGAATCTTCCATGTATCACATACAATTGAAACCATTATTACTTACCTAGCGATTTACAATTGCCAACGACAACGACTAGATCGTGAACTGGCATCTTTCTGGAAAGAACATCCGGATAAGGTGGGCTCCTGGTATGCTTTGCGGAAGTTACCCTATTTGACCGCATGTATCCATGAAGGCTTGCGTTTAGGTGCCGGATCCATGAAAAGATCACCACGGGTTTTTCCTGATGATGATATTAAATATAAGGAATGGACCATCCCAAAAGGAGTGAGTAATGGATATTCTCCAACTTCCAATAATATAAGCTAACTAAATGCTATCGAGACGCCTATATCTATGACAACTTATTATATGCATATGGACCCAACGATTTTCCCAGATCCAGAAAGTTTCAATCCGGATCGGTGGCTCGGCTCTCAGTCTGATGAGTTGATGCATGCATATTTGCTCCCTTTTGGAAAAGGATCACGAGCCTGTGCAGGACAAAAGTAAGTTTTTCGGCCAATTCAAAGGAGGTCAAGGCTGATCCAAGAGTGTTAGCATCGCTTGGATGCAGATGTACTTTACTATATCGCAGCTTTATCAGCCAGGGGGGCCACAAATTGAGCTTTTCGAATCTGATGAGACAGATGTCAGGTTGGCTTGCGGCTACGTGTTTCCCCAGCCAAAACTCAGTTCAAAGGGAGTGAAGATTCTTGTTCACAGCCTATCCAAGACTCCTGAGCACAACAAGTCCACAAATTGATTAATGTGGGGATGGGACCTACTAATTCCAGTGGGCTACTGTTCATGATCAGCTAGACCGCTTTTTTTTATGCGTAATAGTGGCTAAAGTTCAGATATTCGTTCACTACCAAGCATAAGCAGTTGCCAGCTATTTAATCAGACATTTGGAATTATAGCCTTTCCATTAACTAACATCTCCTCGCCAATCTTGTACTTGTCTTTCGTCGATGAAGTGTGATATACATATAATTTCAAGTGTCCTATACAACCAATAAAATTCTCTTTCTTTTTATGTGAAAGGTAGGCTAGCTATCTACTCCCGTGGAGCTCAACTGCCATTGAAAGGCTTGACTTGCTAAAATAAGCGTCAACGGCCCTTTCCACATAATTATCTTGTTTAAATATAATCATCTTCCCATGTTGAACCTTTCTCTGAATGTTTTTCTTCTCCTTACAAATTCCCCTCCAGCCATCTTTTCATTCCTCTCTCTCTGCAGTAGAATTCCTCCAAACTCTTCACCCTGTCCTTTGGGGAGTAAGATATCTCTCTCCTTCAACCAAATCACTTTTCCCCTTTCTGATTCCTCACTAAGAACACACTCCATACTCCCTAGTCCAGCTCTTCTAATATGGTTTGATCCATCCATCCAGAACCTTTTTACAACCTTGCGTGCTAATCTATTACCTTTACCACACAAACCAGGCTGATCTTGAACTTTCTCGTTACGAGCATCCTTCAATACACAAGCAGAAGAGCATGTATTGCATATCTTAGCATGTTGGTTGAAGAAGTAAAACGCGAGATGTTCCTTAACGTTCGGCTGCTTCTCCCACGCTCCAGAAGCGTTTAGATATGGCGGCGTTTCACCGGCGCAGAGAGAAGAGCCGGTGGTGCATAAACGGTAGGTACCTCCATTGTCGGAACAGATATCACATGTGGTGCAATGCTTTATGAAAGCTTCTTCCATGATGTCGACACTCGAATTGAATTGGAGTGTCTTATAGACTTTTCTCTTCGCTGTATCAGAGGGTGAAGATGATCGTAGAAGTAGATCTCTTATGTCGTAGGTAGGTAGCAAGTTATTTGTAGCTGAAAGAAGCGTTCCCGTTCGGGAAGCGTAGGTCAGGTGAGAATTCAGTTGCCCACTTAGACCCAGGCTGCACAACACCAACCCAGGATGTTCTGTAAGCCCTCGGGGCTTGGTAGTCAGCCGTGTTTGTAGGCACGTTATAGTTTTGGACTAATGGACAAGTCGCAAAAGCTTTATTTACAAATTCGCGGTACGAATGATAGAGGCTTGTTACAAGAAGTCCATAGATTACCCTTCCTGAATGGAATTTTCTAGCTATTCTTTTCGGATCCTATAGTTTGGTGCGTTTCAAGAAACGTTAGATTGGTATAGATAAGTGAATTCAGATATATCAGCATTGACTTGTTAGTAACATAACTGATTCAGGTAAATTCGAGTACTATAAGATTCTTAACTGAAGATTCGAAAAGCAGAGATATATCATGTATGGGAAAGGAGCGTCACGTATTATATCAAAAAACAAAATCCTTTTCAAAAAAGTAGGCTTCCAGGACATAGATTTCGATGTAAGGTACTATCGAGAATGTATATCCCCTATATCTCATCTGGAGAGCCTATACTTCACCATTGTTGTGGGTCAGCTCATCATTAAACCCCTGACTGGATGAGTCAGAAAACGGAGGGTTAGGTAATAGACAAGAGCTTGTGCTAAGATGTTCGCAGCGTATGACATGGAGAAGCGGGGTAGCATGGCTTCATTTGAATCTTTCCTTTAGATGGAATAGAGTCTTTCTATATCTTTTAACCGCGTCTACTGGGGTAGCGGTACCGGCACAAAGGTATTTCCAACAGCTGCTCTGAAAGGACCTCTAAGGCCATGTCGTTGAAGGTTCAAGTAAATAAAGCACATGCTAATTAGTAAAATTATTGAACGTTAGCATTTCGGAATCAAAGCCGGAAGTTTCCAGTAGTCGTGCTTCATTTGCATATATAATCGGGACATGTTGTATCAAGCCGATTTAGTCGGAAGCGGTAACCGGCGAAGTGTGGGGAACATTGTGGTTTGGTACGCAAACCTTATCGGAGGATGATGATGATGATGCATAAACCGACCGCGTTTTCATAAGATCCTCAATTTCTACTTCGCCAGCCGTTGCATAGAGCTGATTAACAAGAAAAAGATTCTATGATCTTCTAAGTCCTTTCATCCATACTTAAAACAGTACAGAGTGAACGCAGATGGACAGCTTGATTTACTCACGAGAGTGGGTAGGCAGTCTGCTTCCCATGTCGAAGATATCGACAGGCATTGGAGCTTTTGTCTTACTCTTCTCCGTATTAGTATACTTTTCTATGGTTAGAAGCAAACAGTCATCCCTCACCAACAATGTAACAGGCTCTAGAAAAGCTGCGGTTAGCACCGAGAAGCAAAATGAGCCCATTATGGAAATAAGCCAGGTACTCTACCTTTGAGATCCTTCCCGAATTACACAATGACGAAAACATTTTAATCCTCCATAGCTATGGATCTACCCCATCAAGTCCCTCCGAGGCTCCAAAGTTCAAACCGCTGTTCTACAGAAAGCCGGCTTCAAACACGACCGACGCTTCATGCTCCTCAAGCGCACCGCCTCCAAGCTGGAAAACATGCAGGTTTCCAAAATCCCCCAGATGTGTCTGTTCCACACCTCCATCCAGGATAACACCATCACCGTCTCCTACTGGTCCCCAGAATCCAAATCCATCACGCACAAGCTCGACATTCCCCTCGAGCCCCCCATTGCCAATCTACCAACGCTAGACGTGGAAATGTACTCGAGCACGCTTCATAGCTACGAGATGGGCGCTCCCTACAATGACTGGTTTTCCGCGCGCTTCGGCTTCCCCGTCGTCCTTGCGTACTGGGGCGGCAACACGAGACCCGTGCTTGGGAACCGACCCGGCCGACCAGCTAACGAACTCCCCGCGCCACCCACGCTCACGGCGAGCATGGTTCGTAAGATCCCCATCATCGGGACGAAGCTGTTCCCGGAGGACGAAAGCATCGCGTTCAACGACGTGGCGCCCTATCTCGTCGTGTCGGAAGAATCCAACAAGAACGCCTCCGCCAGGCTTCCCGCCGGCGTGGACATGGAGATTGACAAGTTCCGGGGAAACATCGTCGTTCGCTCCGGCTGCGAGGCCTACGATGAGGATTTCTGGGCCGAGCTTACGTTCGCCAGTGCTGCCAAGCTCATACTGACTGCAAATTGTGTCAGATGCGTCTCCCTGGTGGTGGACTACGAGACGGGCAAGTCGGGGACGGGAAAGGCGAAAGACGTGTTTAGGCTTCTGAGCAAAGATCGGAGGGTTGATGCGGGCAGCAAATGGAGTCCGGTCTTCGGGAGATATGGATTTGTGGAGAAGAAGGACGAGGGTCAGCAGCTGAGGGTTGGCGAAAGCGTGACTGTTAGTGCGAGAAATAAAGAGAGAACGACTTTCTGTAAGTGTTCCGCCCGCGGAGGCTATAGTGACATGAGCTTATTTGAATACAGCATGGCCGGGGCTATAGAAGCCGGCTCTACTATACTTGGACTTTGTAATGGGAGGAAGTACACCTGCGAGCGTGTTTCATATGTTCAGAATATTAAATCTACTAAATTTAATGTCTACGATGGTAGGATGCGACATTCTAGCTACGATTGTAATCCTGAAATGTAAGGAAATCCTGTATCTATTCACTGGGGATTGGCGTGGCTTTGAGGCGTAACATAAATCATTAGAATGGCTTCCTGCCATAAACCACATGCCTGCAGAGATACCATTAGCATTTATCCAGAACCGTAGAGGGAAAGAGGGTGGCGGAGACTTACACCGGAAAATAGCTGTGTACCCTATTACTCTTGATGTCCGCCCTCACATCGACCAGAAACCTCTCCACCTCTTCAACCGTCATACCTAATCCCTTGACCATAACGCCCATACTCCCACCCTGAATGCCTGACAACATGTCTTCCCTCATCCACGCCCCCAACACCTTCATCTTTTCCCCTTTTGCCCACGTACCGACCGGCCATTGAAAATGTCTTTCTACGATATCCACGAAGCCCAATTCTTGGAAGATCTTTTTATATGTAGGCACACGCGAGAAATCTTTACCTAGCGCTCTGCCACCAGCCAAAAGGCGACTTACCCAGAGTTCCATGGCGGTACCGGCAACGGTGTCATCGAGAGCTACCATGGGTAAGGCGACATCCTGGACCTCGAACCAGCCACCGGGTCGCAAGGCGTTAAATGCGTGCTCGAAGACGACTTTGTGGGAGCGGAAACAGAGAGCCAGGGCACGACCATGTATGTAGTCAAATTTGTGAGAATAGACCCAATCATCTTCTACATCATCGACTTCGAATCGACAATTTGGTGGTACGCTGCAGTACTTCATGTCAACACCAGCCATTCGCCAAATGAAACACAGAAGAAAGGCTTACAAATCTGGTTGAATGGGGCTTAGATCAGAGCCCAATACACTGGCTGCGGGAAACGCGCTTGCTTGAGACGCGTTAGTGTTCTCATATGCGAAAAGGAGAAATATAGAAGGGTAATACCGAAGTCTATTGCCCAAATTCCGGTACCTGTGGCAATATCAAGTACGTTGTGTAGACCACCTTCCATTTCTTCGACAGGTGCTAGGTGTAGCTTTCCGTCGAGTGTAAGAAGCATCAAGTGGTGCTGAAGATCTTTGTCTAGTAAGTATATATTATGCTACTTTGTAAATGCTCATCTCACCGAGTCTATCTTGTTCTGTCTAGAAGTTCTCATTAGTCCTCGTAGCTCACAAATAAAGGTGCTGGCAAAAATACCTCATCATTGGGAAGATGGTACTCTGCACTATGTCAGTCTCTCTTTCATACAAGTCTGGCTGGCTGATCACGAACCTCCTCTCTTGAACCTATGAAACCTTCTCCCGTTCTCCTCAACAAACTCGTAAACGCTGGATCTCAGCGATTGCGTCGATGACCTAGCTTGCAATCAGCCCCCATTCACTTCTTCCGACCCCGCAGACAGGCACTCACATAATCGAGAAATCACCAATTGCCGAATCCGCATCTCCCTGGCTATCAACCTGCATCACGTGAGCATTTATCACATCTTCGTATGGGGGATATTGGACGTACATAAAGCTCCATCGACGGGGCAGAAGTCGCCTGGGACATCTGGTCGGTGTCCATCGACGGTCCGTCGTGGTCCTCATCACCAGGAAGCTGTGCTCCGTACCCATGGGTCGCCGCCGGGTGCTGCTCATGCCTCGCGTCAACAGACATATCATAATGCTCTGGAAAGCCATCCGCGTTGCTCGAATCAGCTGGTATCGCAGCAGGATCGTGCGCGTAGCTCGATGTCATCGCGTGTGTTTCTTGTGTCGCCACCCTGCCCTGATCCCACGGAGCCTGGCTCGCGGCGGCGTGGTTCACCGCTGTCGACCCGGCTGCTTCATATGCCTTGGGCGCTGTTGGATAATGCGTACCAGCGGTAGCATCCTCAAGCTCTGTATATGCAACTGCATCCCGCACAGGATCAAATTGCTTCCGCTCGCTCGGCGCTGCTATCGGCGTAGATGATGATGCTCTCGCCATCTCGCCTACCCCAGGGTTCTCCATCGCGGGACTAGTGCGCAATCCTGCATGTAAATCACGAAACCAAGTGAGCCAGCACAGGCTCTTTCCGCGATTGCTTTCTTTTGCTAGATGGTAGTTATCTACCTTGGCAGCAGATGGGCGGTTCGCAAAACACAGAGCGCAATCTACGTGCTTCGTATGAAATTGCAGGTTGTGTGAGCTTACCGTACAACGACGAGGTAATTCGGACGGGGATGGTATTCCCATTCCCAATGATCACCATTAACCTCTAACCTTAAATCGACCTTTCTCCAGCGGTCCGGGACGTTACTTTGCTAGCCGGACCCGCTCTCCCCCAGCTGGTTGGTTGTCGCTTATCGTGTCGAGAGAGGAAAGTTCTCCGTCGCTTCAAAAGCGGTTCTCATGTGACATCAGAACTTCATTGGTGGGTCCACAGAGGCTTGATTACGCTGTAAATTGATTAGCTTGATTAGCTTGATTAGTTTCGCTGTAAATGGATCGATTTGATAAATGTGGAGTTTATCCTTCAGCCACTAAGCGGGATGGCTGAGTGTGGTCGGCAAGTTTACTATGCTTTACCATTACAGTAACATGTTGTCTCTACTGAGATCAGGAGAGAAAGGACTGCAGCATTATGGAGCTCGATATTAAAATTAAATAGTGCGCACTAATTACGAAATCATTACAAGTAGAGCTAGCGGGAGCAAGAAATTAGCGAACTTCCACATCTGATCCGGCCCTAAAGTAATGAATAATCTTCATCCGTTGAGATGAGCACTCTTGTCGGATGCTGCATTCCACCCTTTGATTATTTCGGTTGTGCTCATGAGCTTGTCTATGTATCTTCTAATCATATCATTGCTCAGAAGCTGGCTAGCTAAAGCAAATGAATATTTTCACCAAAATGGTACATCTTGCTGTCCAGTGCTCTATACCTTCCATCCTTCCTAAGAAGGGGACTAGAACAAGTTTCCTCCTATTTATGGCAGAAAATTTCTCCTATATCCTGGCATGATAATACATGCGTCATCATATATCGTGGCTACACTGAGACTATTCCCATTGCCACAATCTCCTAATCGTTCTCCCTGATCTGCAACTGAACGAGCGGGCAGGCCTGTCGGATCTTCTATCAATCTCCTAGCCAATACGCATCACAGTAAGAGATGGTAGAGAAGATGTTCCATATTAAAACTGATAAACCTTGTGAAGAACTTGAGGAGTCGCCAATTGTGGCAGTACTTTTGAAGTAGCCCTAATCAGACCCCATCAATGGTCATGTGAATCGTTATACGTAGATAGCATAACTGATGTCCTTCATAACTCAACCTCTTCGCCGCTATGGTTCCCTGGCTTCTTCCACTCAATTTGTTGAATCTTTAGTCAAAATTGCATCTTTGGTGATTACGAAGGGTGATGGTCTTGTGAGCTCTAGCTGCAGCTAATTCAATCATCTCCTGCTGAGGTCTCATTTAATGCTTCTTTTATCCTGATCAAAAGATCTGCAATCATGAAAGGCTTCGAGATCACGGAATCCTATAGTAATCAGTATCATTCCTCCCCAAGCAGGTTATAAAGCAAGAATAAAGAGTGAATGCAAAAGAAAGAAAACTCACTACGCCACTGGCTAAAGCTCTCTGTATTTGCTCCGCTCTCACATTCGCTGTTGTAGCAATGATGTTCACATGTCGGATTATCTTTCCATCCTTTTGCAGCTGTCTGATTTCCCGACTACACGTCAGCCCATCCATGATTGGCATCTCCCAATCCATCAGGATGATGTCCAAAATAACACCACCGGATTGACATTCATGCCAAATATTACTTTTTTGGATGAAGTCTAGCGCCTCGACTCCATGATTTGCAATGTACACTACACACCCTGCCTTGGTCAATTGTTTGCTAAGCACCTTCTGGTTGACCAAATTATCTTCCACGAGTAAAACATGAGTATTTTGTACATCCGGCCGAGTTTGAATCACGCGTTTGGGATTGGGATCAAGGCGACCTGGGTCGGGATGGTGGATTGGCGAACCAATCATATGGTCGATGGTGTCGGTACGACGGGCTTTGATGTAGAATGCAAATGTACTTCCTTTGCCCAATTCAGAAGCTACCCCAATCTCACCACCCTGTTTCTCGGTAAGCTTTTTCGAGATGAAGAGCCCGAGGCCTGAGCCACCATATCGAATAGATGTCCTCGAGCTGGCCTGTCTGAAGCGATGGAAGAGTTTGATAATCTCTTCTGGTGTCATTCCCACCCCAGTATCTTCAATTGAAATATAGAGGAACAGCGACTCTCCGTCACCCCATTCCTCGCCAACGTGTCCATCCGTGATAGCCGCTTGATCATTAGGTGCCCAGCATGTTTTTTCGGACAACATTTGTCTGGGCTCCGAGAGTGAAACTCCAAACTTGATGCTAATCTCTCTTTTAGGCTCTTCACAGGTGAACTTGATTGCGTTTGTTAGTAAATTGATTAAAATCTGGCCAACGCGCGAAGGATCGCACAGAATCCAGTCGATACCATTTGCCTCTAAAGATGGATCGGGAGTTATTGTAATTTTTATGTCGTGTGATTTGAATGTGGCCTCAAACATACGGACCGCTTGGTCAATCATGTTGACTGGTTGGGTAGGACGAGGTGACAACGAAAGCATCATGTATTCTAACTTTGAAAGTGTCAAGACATCATCTACGATACGCTTCTGATGATTTGCACACATCAATATGGTCCGAGCCGAATCTACATTGCTGTGAAGCGCTTCGAGAAGATCAACTTCAGTATAGCCCTTTGACTTAACGTCATCAAAGCTCGTCTGAATCATATCTGCGCAATGGAAGATAGCGCTGAGAGGATTCCTCATTTCGTGAGAAATCACGTCAACGAAGTCCTCTTGTCGCTTCTTCGCAGCACGAGCCTCTGCGGCTTGTCGCGCTTCTGATGCCTCAGCCCACTTCAACTGCGAGACGTCGGTAGTGCAAGTCATGATAGACTTCACCACCCCTTTTTCCATGTACGGGAATGATAGTGAGAGGATACATGCGGGCTCAGGTGGGCCAAGCGGCGGAATGAATGTGCGTTTCAGTCGTAGCTCGACAGCCACATTGGGCTCCCCATTTCTCAATTTTCTCCAGGCATCTACTGCCTTGGGACGATCCTCCTCGAGGTACACATTTTTGAAAGCAAGAGCATAGTCGAGTTGTTCAGGTCGGTGTCCAGTGAGTTCGTAATATTGATCATTCGCCCATATTATATTTCCATCCAGATCCAAATGCTGCATACCAACCGAGGCATGCTGAGCCATGTATCTGATCTGTCTCTCGCTTACCTGGAGCTCCCTTTCTAGCCTCTCTGCTCTCCGCCTGGCCTCTTCCGCGGTGACTATCGATGCTGCGATGCCTGATACTTTGGTAGAGATGTTTACCATGAAATTATAGTGATCTACATCTATAGCTCTGCGCGGGTTTGCGCCGAGGACTAGAAATCCAAACAGTCGGCCAGCAGTGGAAAGAGGGAGAATACTGAAACTCTTCGATGGCTCTCCGAAACCGCGCCACTCGATAGCCTCAAAACGATGATCAATAGGCATGCTTAATATGTTTCTCTTAGCTTTTTGGAATAGCGGGATTAAACCGAGATCGCTGCTCAAGTCTGCCTCCTCGACGATAAGCTCGTGGTCTGCTGGGACTCCCAATCGTCCTCGGAGAGATACATGACAGGAGTCAGGGAATTTCTCCTCATCTATTTCGTACAAAAGTGCCATTGTGATATCATAACCATTGCTTTCCAGAGCAGGCATAACATAATCTGCTAGACTCCCTAGATACTGGCCATAGGGTATATTCAACTTTTCCAGCATGGAGGATCTTCGTTGCAGAATATTGTGCGTTGTCACCTCTATGGCCGAATTGTAGAAGCCACCTACCGATCCATCAATATCTCGAAGCGGTACGAAGTTGCCGTCGAAATAGGTTTCCTCCAAGTAACCATTGCGAGTTGTCATCAGCGGCGTATTAGAAACAATGGCCGCAAGTCCCGAAGACTTTGCTTTTTCAAATATAGGGAACACATCGTTAACTAGTTCCGGGAAACCCTGCTGGAAAGTTGCGCCCATGAGCTTCGGATGAACTTGGCCCTAAGAGTGTGAGCATCCTGAAAGGTTTCTACAAATAGAAGCACTTACGGAGAGAAGAGCAAAATATTGATTGTAAAGTGCAGTTTTTTCTTCACCCCTGCTGCAATTAGTAATTAATGTATCGCCGACGTGAAAGACATACCAGTAAATACATGCCGAGCGTGAGTCGGCAAACAGAGTGTGCGTGTGCAGGCGCAGGGCAATACCCCAATCTTTTATTGGCCCAAGAGCAGTGGCAGCCCAGTTGGTTGACCTGAAGAAGCGAACATGATCAGTTTCTGGAAGGTTTCGGGTCCAGTCGTCACTTTCCAGCGGAGAGTACGTCGGCTGTGAACTGAACACTGTCTTCGGTTCTTGTATTTGGTCTATACTGGCATTGCCATTTACTTTCACTCGGCATGGGATTGGGTAGGCGCTTTTGGCGGGTGGAAGGGTTGCTGACACTTCATTTACCATGGTAGTTGGCCCGGGTTTGGCAGGATCCTTACCCGGCGGACATGTACCTGACTGCTCCGTGCGACCAAGGGGCATGGTCGAGTCTCTGCTGCAATTAGGATTGCAATTGCCATCACCGATGTGGAGGTTTTCCATAGTGTTGAAGGTGGTGAAGTTGTCGCCGCACCACCCTACAGGCGCCAAGCCTAGGGGTCCTCCGAGCGCTGGGGGTTTGGTGAAGAGACGTCGTGACGGTTAAGCATGATGTGCGCGCAGAGAGAGGAATGCAAACATAACGGAGAGGTGACGGTAGGTGCCAGGGGAGGAGGGTATAATTGTTGCTGTTTGGTGTTGATGCTTGGTGGTGGTGTTGTTATTGTTGTTGCGCAGGCGAGCAAGGGCAAAGTGGTGGTGGAGGAGGAGGTGGAGGAGGGAAGACAGCGGCAGGCACGATGATGACATGACATGACATGATATACGCAGAGATTGGAGATTTCATGGCAGCAGCCAGAGCGAAAAAAAGAATGGAGCGAGCGAGACCCGACTTTCCGTATTATTACGTTCTCGCTAAGCGGGCGGAGTGGAGCGGAGTGGACCCGAACCTAAAACTCAAACGCTGTTTGGGGCTGGGTTTACCGTATTTGGGAGAGCGGATTTAGGGTAAGGTTTAGGGTTTACGGCGGTCGGTTGGGCCGGCACGGGGAGGCCGTAGTACGGTAATCTGGCAATCTAGCAATCTGGTAATCTGGTAACCTGATAATCTGGTAAACTGATAGAATGATGAACTGGTAAACTCGTAATCAGGTATTCCCGCCGCGTGTTGCAGTTCGTATAACAACATGCCACAGCACTGCACTGCACTGCACTACAGTCAATAGAATATGGGAAATTAGAAGAGCACTATCAGATGTTAGCATAACATCATAGCACTCTTACCACCTTGGTTGACGCACAAAAAGACTGCGCAAATGCCAAACGATCCACCGCCCTTCTGGGAACGCTGGGAAATATCAGGACTGGAGGAGAAGAGAGTCAGGGAGGAGGATCTTCTGCACGGTCAAGCTAATCCGGATTTGCAGGCCATCTCACGGTCCATCTTGCGCTCATGGTTGGTTAGCCGTCGCACCAGGTTCACCGGAATCAGGTCATTTCAGAATATCACGTAGCTAGCACCTTATCAATTCCATCCATTCAAAGAGCAACGGTGAGATGCCAACAGCCGGTGTGCTTTTAGGTGGACGAATACAATTGATGCTCCGTATTGAGTGGACGAAGACGAAGTAGTCTATAGTCTACAGTCTACAGTCTGCACAATAAACTTTTTTTTTTACCGGGAGTTACCCAGAAGGGAACGGCAGGCTCGAGCGGATATGCACGGATAAGAGCCATATTTTAATTCTATTTTTAAACATCTTTTTGAACCTCGATGTGGTTTCCCCCCCTATTACTACAGAAGAATAATTTTTACTAATTAAATATAATATCCTGTTGCGTGTTACAACATACTCCCTAGCTTCTAGCGCTAAGATCGGGTATCGGGTATCCTGCCATGAACTTACTATTAACTCCTACTCAGCTCTCGCCTTGTCCGGTCGCAAATAACAATATGAATACCTTGGAAAGAAAGCCTAGGACAGGTAGGAAAAAACTCTGACAAGATACCAACTAGAAGTCAAATCCACTCATGAGTAAATCAATTGTGGTCTTTAAGTGAATGTGCTGGTTCCAACTCACCTACATTCACCTACTTTCCACGGTTAACATTTCTCACCTGGAGAAGCCGAGGCCCCGTTTACCCCACACTCCTCCTGTCAACTCCACGTGTGAAATGCATCACCTTACATCATCTCACCTCACTTCTCACCTCCAACAACACCAATACCTCAGCAGTCTTCATATCTAGCACAGGAAAGAGACGCCCAGCAAGAGCTGCGAATGTTTACCTCCCTTCAGCCCCACCGACCACAGGTCCCGGTCCCCAATCGATCTCAGGTAAGCATTCCAAACCACACCTCTGAACCAGATGTAGAGACCAAGTCAAGACCAAGTCCATGTACACAAAACAATGCGTCAGCTAATCCTCCCCCCCACCAGCAGCCTCTAAACCAACAGCCCTACCGCGCTGCCGTCCACCCGCCGCGGTCCCAAATCGAAGCCATGCCGCCAAACTTCACGCCCGCCAACGCCGGGGCAAACCCAGCACGCGCCTGCGAGCACGAGCACCGGCTGGTCCACGATGCTGCGACGAGGCACCCGGTCTTCTTCACCGAGAAGCTGAAAAAGGCCCCCGAGGGCGTCCGGCTGGGCGATATGCGTTGGGCGAGCCCCGTGGCGAGGGGCTATGTGTTTAACGATGGCGAGCGGAGGGAAGCGCCTGCGAGGTTGTGAAATGACTAAGAGTTAAAAAAGAAACAAAAACATATGGACGGCCTGGCCTGATGTGTAACAACAAGAGGCGGGATATGTGCGTGATGGGAATGCCGTCATGGGGAATTGTACGATAGGGGTGGTAGAGGGGGTGGTTGGTGCTGGCACATAAGATCCACCCACGAGAAGGATGCGAATAATCCGGAAAGCACGGAGACATGCATCATGGCAAACGCAATAGAAGCTCGCTGCCACGAAAAAAAAAACAGGCTCAGTTGTAGGGAGGAAGAGCTAGGGTGCTGCTCTTCTGATGAAGGGGTTTCGAAGGAAAACAATTAATTTACAATCCCGGTATATTCGTTCTTGTCTGTGAGAAAATGATATTTATGTAATTTCAACAGCCTATTTTCTCCTTATCTATACCCAAACACCGAACACCACGCTATGCACCACGTCTCGAACCAACCTTAGATTTCCCTTCTTAAATAAATCATTCAATGGGCTGCTGCTTAAATAAACTCTTGCCCATCAACCACTTCTTGTATGCCTTGTACCTCTTCTTCGGTAGATCTTCCTCAAATACCGTGAGTGGATTCTCCGCAACTGTCAGAAAATCCTCCAACTCTTCGTCACCGCTATCCCCGCCCAGACCCCCTCCCCATGTCCCACTGACATAGTCCAAATACTCGGCATCGACATCCGCGGCATACAACTCGTTGGATACTACCAGTGGCAATATCTGGGGATGGGAAATATACCGAGCATAATCTTCGCTTTCTTCTTCCGTAACGGAAGGATTTAGCGATTCATGAACAACTTGCGTGAAGGTCCACAACGCAGTCTTCGTTTTATCCAATTTCTTCGTCGCCTTCTCCTCTGTCACTCCTTGCGACGCTTTCATAATCCCATGCATAGTACCACTATCTTGTGGTTCGTGGATTGGCTGTAACCATCTCTGGATGCTGATCCGTTTCGCTGGGATCGTTGCGACGGATCTGATACTTGCAGTATCGTCAAACTCATCTTCGACCGGTTCCAGTATGGTAACTCCCTTTGGTTGCGCACGCTTGCGTTCTGGCACTTCTTGGTCAATATCGGTGCGGATCTTGAAAGGTGAGAGATCGTATCGGCCGCCCTGGGTTGAATTCACCGGAATGTAACGCAGCGTGGAGTTCATCTTGCCCATGTATGAAAATACCTTTAGGAGAGAAGAGACAGCGAGTGGCTTGTAGTATTCGAGCCAGTAGTCGTCGAAGAATCCGAGGGGTTTCTGGAGAGTCTGGGAGCACGGATCTGTGTACGGTGGGAGTGTACGCGGTATAAGAAATTCAGGGGTGAACCAATTGATGTATGACCGTCGATGTTTTGACGTCCAAGCTCGAGGGTCGCTATGGTGAAGATAATAGTCTGTAGCTAACTCCCATAACATCGGGCCGCCTTGCGTCCAGATGTAGTTTCCCAGGAACAAATTGTACGCTTCTTGACGTTGACCATCCATGAATGAGTTGTTGTAATACCGTTTGAACGACTCAACCATATCGCGAGGCTGTGATGTCCATTGGTTAATCTTTCGGTACGTCTCCATTGTGTTTACGAGTTGCGATCCACCGTACTGAATAGCTATAGTATCACCGTGATCATGAAACATATGTGTAAATAGGTTCACTGCATCGGTATCATATGAAATCATAGTATCGGGGAGTATACCCAAGGCATGAAGTTGATGTCCAAGGGCTCGTTTTCCAATCACGAATTGCGCTGCATTTGTTCGATCTAGACAATCTATACAGTTTGTCCTGGCAACACCGTTTTGTACCCTGGGCAGGGTTGTATACCCGTCACCATTGTGAAAGAAGCCGGTGGTATTCACTACCTCCTCGGCTATCGCTTCTAGAGTACCTATGACATCTTGATCAGGAGTTTTAGATGCTCGTGACATATCCCATGCTTTATGAAAAATCTTCTTCCCTTCTGGTAGGAATTGATTAAGATAGTCTATTGCTTTGGTATATTCAAGAAGAAGTTTCGACTCCCGTGGAGTCCGTTCCTTGGCTTTCACCAAGTTTAGCACGTATACCGGCGCTCCATACCTTTCGAAGAGATTATCAAAGTGCAAAGCTGCGGCGCTATAAAATGGATCCACAAGGTTGAGTTCAATGGGAGGCTTTGGTGTTACACCTGTGTTGTCTTGTGTCCAGTATAGTGGTATACTCCCACGATGTTGAACGTAAGATGTGAAGTTCGGGTTGGTAAACAGTTTTGGTCCTGGTGTATGGAATGACGTGGTCTGTACCTCAGAAACTATTTGTTCGGTTTCGACATCATTAGCAACGTATCCTAAATCATTGGCACCACGCTTTAGGAACCTTGCACCTGCGAAATACCGAGAGCGTCGTGCAATGACAGTGATGTAAACAGTGCGGCCGTATATTGACAAAGCTATGCTATGTCAGAAAACTTCTTTACGAAACCTTGGATACAAACCAGCTTGATCAATATACCCATGTATCACAGGTAAACACCAATCATAAGTGTTCTTCAAGACTGCCTTTGCAGGCTCTAGTAGATAGCTATTCCAGACAAACATCGAGTTGAAATCCGGTTCGTGAGGATATGAAACACCATTGGCGATGCATTCCCGCTCCAAACATATGTTATGCTGAAGCGTTCGAGTTATGTCGTAGGAGTAGCTAAAGTAAAACGATCTCGTCAAATCTAAGTTATGTAGTATATTCAAGAATCGTGCCTCATCTGGACCTTTGGCGTCAGATTTGAACCTAGAACTCGAGCTAGTCGTTAAGGGTATCAGCTCTGTCCCATCAGCTTGATACACGAAATGCCCTCCAATCATGGCAACCTGGCTCCTCTTCGTTATCAGCAGCATATAGTATGCTCCAGTGAAGCGTATGAACCCCAATAGCCCCCAAGTACTGCATTTCAGCTTCATGCCTCCAGTACTTTTGTTTCCATCATCGATCGCATTTAGTAATTGGCTCATCTCCTTCTTCGTATATACAATCTCATCTTCAGCGATAATTAAGTTCCCCGGCTCCGCCATGCGATCGATTTTTAGTATTCGAAACCGCCTGTCCATCACATCTGCCCCAACAAGGTAATACCTCATCGCAGTTTCGTAAAGCGAAAACTTGTGCATCTTACAAACCCCCTGATCTCCGACCTTGCCATATTCAGCCACTTTACTCTTTTTGTATTCCATCACAGGGCTTGCATTGCGCTGGAATGGTTGTGCAATTGCGCCTTCCTCGTCTTCTCCTTCTTTAACGTGTGCTTTAGATTCTGGGCTGGAGAAGGTATCGCGACTTAGGCTAGGGAATCTGGGAGGCTCTAGGTATTCGGGTTCATGTCTGAAGTCTGCACTCAGAGGCGAAGTCATGGCAGACGTTGTACGAGAGGTACCTTCGATAGATGTGCCTGTTGTTGATCCTCCAGCGCTTGCACTGATTTCCAAGCGGGGCCGATCGCTGGAAACTGGAGACCGCCCTCTTGGGCCATCTGGATCACCCATGTTGGGCATAGGTAGTGTGCACTATGATCATAACATTTTATAAGAGATTCGATCCTCCGCACATCCGTGAGTTGATTGACAAGCTCAGATGTTTGTGGTCAATAAACAAGCATCAAACGGCCTGGATGACATAAGAGCTGGCTAGGCCAAGTAAGGCTAGCGTGTGGAGAAGCATCATATATCAATCTTCGTTAAGTGGGGTATCTTCACGTGCTTTCGCATGTGAACGATGGAACGGCGGGATAATTTGCATCCGCCACCTCAGACGTCCCTTTTATCGTTCCCAATTCTTGATCTCTTCCTTCTAGAAGACAAACTTAGCTCCTCGAAAATGCTTCATTTGTCATTCTAATGCGCTGCCGCCATGTCTGATGCTGATCATCAGAGACAGAGCTTTGAATTCCTTCAGTACAAGGACCAAATCATAAAGAGTGAATGATACCCCTGACATGTGATTCGGGATCATTACTAACTTCACTTCACAGATGTTCTACTAGAAGAAGATGTATGGTTCATTCACAATCTCAGTTGAGAAATCTTGCTAATGATATCAGCTTTACAAATTAATTGGTGCTCCACGAACTGCCACCGCTCAAGAACTGCGACGATGTTACCTCGAAAGATCGCAAATTGTCCATCCTGACAAGCTTCCCTTTCACCCAGACTCCACGAGGTATATTTGACTCCGCCCCTCTTGACTTTACTTCTAACTCTACTAATTCCGTGAAGCGCATTCCAGCGCCTCGGCTTCGCATTTGATATCCTCAAGTCCCCGTCTTCGCGCCGCACGTATGATCGAGCCAGCAAACCTAAGTCGAACCATCTCCCAGATAAAACCACCTTCCTGGGCGGTGAGCACACATTCCGCAGTGCCGTTGCCGCAGTTCTCCATGAATTCATGACTGGCGATTTCCTACTCGTGCGCGAGTGGTTTCAGACCCTACGTTCGCAATATCCTCATCTTGTTACCGAAGAACTAGGAATTACACTAGAAAGGAGCTTCATCAGTATGCGGGAACTGGTTCTAACCACGAGGACTTATGCGCTGCTTATATACGTGGAGCTAGGTAGGATACACAGGGTGCAAAAACGACTGATGGCGTTGGGTTATATGGATGTGTTGGGAAGGACCAAGTTGACGATTCATCTGGTGCGGGTCACGCTAGCGGTACCTATGAGAGTTGACAGAGCACTCAAGCAAAAAGAAGAAAAAGCATGGAGAGCCAAGTGTGCTGGGTTACAAACAAGAGGCATCACACCTGTGGAGCAGATGAGAAGTGCGGGCATATTGAATGAGAGGGTAAGCAAGGTCTTAGAATTCATTGTTGGTGCGGCAGGGAAGGATGAAAGTGCTGACGAGGCTTGGAGTACACAAATGGATGAAAAGGGCTCATGAGGCATGTGTGATGACCTTGGATATTGTTTTAGCGGCATGACATGGAATGGAGTTCTGGGGCTCGGAGTTTCGGCTATCATGCTTACGATTTGGAGCAAAAGATAGGTGTCGGACTAATTCTGGGCTGCCTGTGGTATGATGAATTTTACCAAAGGTGAGGGAATATGTGCGAATTCTTATTTGATGTAGGGAGTTGTCCCCCAAAAGTCGACAATTTGTAGCGTTCATTTATACCCAAAGCCAACACGTTTAAATTACCTCTTCATCATGGAACCTGAACCCAATTTCGATTGATAAAGCCCAGAAACGTGACCTAAGATTAGACTATAGTTATAGAATGACACTAGGTCAGAATAAGTTAAGTGTCTAATTGAGATATTACTCCTCCTTCTTAGGTGTCAGCAGAGCCCAAGTAGATTAGATGCTATGCATGCCTTTTGTCAAACAGCAAGGAGACACATTACAACGATCACAACAACACTAGTATCAGGAATGCCATCAAGTCCAGTCCTCGCAACCCCATTTTCCTTTGCGCTACTAGTGGTCATTCCCGGTATGATACTGCTCGTTATCGTTGTCCTACTCGAACCCGTCGTCTTACTGGTCTGTATCGGTGTCGCGGCTGCACTCCAAGTTCCACTTACGCTGGCGAAGAATATATCACCACCGTTTACAAAGTTGAATTGGGGCATCGAAGAATTTGTAACGTCAAGCTCAATAGTATTTGAGCTTTGGTTCTGCGAAAGCTCCCCTGAAAATTGGAGAGCCATTGTACCAAGGGAACTGTTGGTAAGATAGGATAGCATGGTTGTGTTCAAGATCAAAGAGGATTTTGTATTTGTAAATTCGAGTTTGTATTCTACCGGAGTTGTAGAGTTCCTATTTGAGTTAGTACATTGGATCTTGACCCGGTGATGGTTATCATCGCTAGCATGGGAATGAAAAGGAGGAATCACCACCGAAGATTATACCAATCCCATTGCTGATACTGGCCATCTGTATCAACCCAGCCGCAGGTTGACGAGACATGTACACTATTTGCACTTGCTCCCCCAACCCACGTGTCGTTTCCACATTCAATCCTATACCCAAGTTCTCCATCAATATTTATTTGCGTAATTTTCGTCTTATTCTCTAGGTCTAAATAGACTGCTGGAACATAACACGAAGAGCTGGGTGGCCCGAAACATTTGTATGCCGCAGATGCAAAATCAAGGTTGAATATTTCATCTTTAGTGGAGCAAAACCCAACAGCTCCCTCACAATCAGATGCAATATGGTACAATTCGAAAAAGAATGGATTGGGGTCCCATGGAGGATTGATACCTATGAATAGAGACGCTCTTGCGTACGGGCCCATGACATCGCCGTAGCAATCTGAAGGAGCGCCTGCTGGGTGCGCGTTTGAAGCCCATTCTGTGGAGCCAGAAAGCTCGCCATTGAAAACGATGTATTGTGCGCCTTGCAAATCCAGAAGCGCTTTTTGGGCGGCAACTAAATTAGTAAGGAGAAGAAAGATGAGATAAGAATCAAAGTATGGGAGATGCAGCATTCTAAGCGCTAGGTAACAGGCAGTTTATATGGTTTGTGAAGGCTGAGACTCATGATCAAATAGATGTTTTCGTGTTTACAAGCCAAATGAGCCACTTATGGGAGATAGCCCTCAGCTTCGGCTGAAAATTGCTCCGCATGACATAGGATGGGGTTGATGATTCTAAAAGTGACAAACAAGCACAGCTTAACATTTTGAGCTACTTTTCGAAGTACCGTTGGGCGAAGAAGATTTCATTAGGGATGCATTTAATGTAGTAATTTGATAAGATGTTTTGCTGGAGATCCGCGAAATGAAACGTTCATAGCAAGTACGATGTCGAAATTCGCACCAGTTATGTGGACTCCACCCCCGCAACCGCTCAACCTATGGTTTACTTGAACAAACAGCGGTTCTAAAGGAAAGATAACCGGGGATTGAGAGATAGTAAAGAAACATGGCTCAGATACAGTATGTGGGAGCACAGCACGGAGCTGCTATCAACGGGTATTTTCAGATGTATGATCAGTGCTATCAGTGTGGATGGAACGGTTGCGAGCTAATAAAGAAGATTTAGACTCTTTTCAAATGGTTCTTACAAAAACACACAGCTGAATTGTTGGAGTGTAGCTGACTGACGACAAAACAGGCGGCTGATTAAGCGATACTTTCAAGATTCACCGAGTGCATGATTACTATCTCACCTAACTAGTTATCATTTCATCCTTGATCAGGTCTGTTCTTCACGTCATAATTATACATTTTAGCCTTGGAAACTGAAAATTTCACATCACCCTTTCTTACACCCTTTGTAAGGATTAAAACTTATCTTAACTATAACCCGACTGACTGCGTGAAAGCGCAGCAAGTTATTGAAATGTTCATCATTTCATTAGAAGGAGCCTAGAGCTGAGTAAGCGACCATTATATCGATACTGTATTTCTTACTAAATTCTACTGATCAACCCCTACCCGTGATTGAGCACCATGAAATATGCTCTCCAGACCAGACTTTGTAGATGTGACACATATAGTTAATTTGATATCTTTGGCAATGAGACTGCCTCTTTCGAACCGCCATCTAAGGCATGGTCAAACGTATGTAGGGGTAAGCCCAAGTTGTTCTTGGTATTACCAATAGCAAAGTCACTATTCGATTCTTTTTGTTTTGAATTTGAGAACTCTTCACTATTGACAATTGATGTGTTAAGCAAGAAGAAGGGTCGTGCACAACAACAAAAACTCATTGTTTATGTGAAACCCTCTAGCGCAGCATGCTGTAAAAAGGAAGGACAGAACCTGTATGAGGTCTCAATAATAAACAAAAGTCTGTGCGTAAATGAAAAGATAATTGTACAGGGACATACATATATTAATTGGCTGACTGGTGGGCTTAACTTAGTATTACTTCCTCGGGTGCATCTTCTATCTAGAGCTTCAGGAGATCTGGGTTGTACGGGATGTAATCCGCATTGGCGCGAGAGTATTGCAAAGGATTTTATAATTTTCTTTGGCTAACCTCAGCATACCTTTCTCTACTCTTTTACTCTGGTTGGAATATCTCGGCTGATGCTCTGCCATGGTTTTGTTGGTCGTACTAACAAACTCAGCCACAGCTAATTCACGAAATCGTGCCTTTTACCTCTTTTAATGTGCATGCTCAACTAGTATGGAAATTATCTAAGGAATAACAACAACAACTTGATCAGATGTTTGTATTTAGTGGTTTTGTGTGTCTTGGGAGAACCCAGAAGCCTCATATACCAAATAGATAGCTAGATCACTTGTCATATGAAATAAAACAAAACAACCCCCAAAAGTAGTCAAATTTAGATTAAGATTTCAACTCACTGGGTTGTAATCTTGGATGATATTATAACTCCAATCTTTCAAAAGCAGACTAGCATCAACCTATCACATTTTGTATGGGGTTATTACATAAATGGAGTCTACCATGTGGTAATTGATCTTCTTTAGAGCAGGAGAAATGATTTGTTCGATCGCACTATGGTATTGCGTTCGTGTACAATAATTCAGTCAGTATATCCCTTGTTTATAATTCCAATATTCATGAAACCTACCACCTTCATCTGGAATTAAGATCTTTTTTCCATTAACAACGAGTTGAATTTTTGTCTTAACACACGAGAAATATAATATATTACCAAGCTGAGAGGCCCTAGGTCGGAGCCTAATTTTTGGCAGCAACAGAAAACAAATCTCATCCGCATATTCCAAAGTTAAACTTTAGTTGCCATTGCTATTGAAACAAGACCTAATTACAATTATAGGCTAATATCCAAGAAGACACACACTTGCAGATCTCTCAGCATTGGTTTGGTATATCTGGGTTATAGAATTTACCTGTGACAGGTTTTGGTTATTTTGCTGGTTAACATGAGTTATAACACCACTTTGACAATCGTCTATTGGTTTGCTGTGAGTGGAGATGTTTTCATTTCTACCAAATGCAGGTGGGTATCTACACAATGTTTTTCAGGGAGTAAGCGAAGCTAAGTGAACTCGTATGCTCATAACATGTACAACGATGAGACTCATCGTAAAGACCATTGTTGTTACCTGCAAACTTTGAAAATTCAAACAAACCTAGGCTGCATAATACTATGTACTTTTAATTGATTCGAATATCAAACCTTGACGTGCAGGTGGTAACGCATCCACAAGTTGCATACATATATCAATCGTGTACATTCGATGCCAGTAAATATATGACTTCTATCAGTCAATTATTGCCCTATCTATTCAGGGTTAGCTAGCCAGCAACTATAACCTGAGAGTTTAGGAGGTAGCTAATCCTGATCTGCTACATTGTCAAAACCACATGTGGCTTAGAATAACTTCAGCCACATGGTTTCTCATCGCATCTTATCCCATGTATAGTCATCATACAAATAGGCGTAGATTAGAGGGCTGATCCAAGATGACACCTGCAGAGTCCTGCCGAACGGAACCGTTTTCTGTCACTCGGGGGTTCTTGCTCCCGTAAGAAGCAGGCTCCCGCCCTTGGCACACGCAATTATTGGCGTGGTTGGTTAGTCATGACTTACACCTTACGCGGCGTAATAATCATCCAACATGAGAACGGAATATTAGGTTCAATGCCATTCTCATGCAGTGCACCCCAAACCTTTCCATAGTGACTACACCACCGGCTCAACCCTGCCACCAAAAAGGAACAAGTGAGCAAATGTCAGAGCAACGCTGGTTGAAACTGTGTTTGAACTGTGATTATGGCCTGGTAACCACGCCCCAAAGGAGATCGAGATTTAGCCATTTTCAAAGAATTGCTTTTATTGCTTATAAGATGTCGTGGTCTTGAGCCCTGTCATGAGCGATCTTGAGTAGGAATCCCACCCAAATTAGCCTAAAATGTTGAAATAAGCTCAAGCGAATCAGATACATGTGCTGCAATACGCTTTGAAGTCATACTTGCTTTTTCTTTATGGGAACGAGCACATTTGACATGTTGGTATGGCTCAAGTGTGTTCCTCATTTTGTGAAGGACACAGACTGTGATATCTCATACAGTAAAATTATGTTGGTTCTTTCAATAAGAAAAAATGAACGAAAGAACTGTTACACTTTCACGTCGCATATATCCCCAATGAGAATAGCTTAATACTAAGCGGTGTTTTATATGCTACCAGAAAAGAAATTACCAAGTAAGTTGATACAAATACCCCACGAACTGGGTCCGATTTGTGGGCATTATTTGCGGTCGCATAGTGTTTTGATGTTAATACCACTTACCCAGACAGTGGTATTCGTCTTCCTTTATCGGATCATGCAGACTGCCATCTTGACCCCGCTTCCTGCATATCGCTACCAAAAAAAACATTGATGTGTTCCTATCTCCCGATACAAACATATCGCGTAATGTACAAATTAAGCGAGTTTCTTTTTGTGAATTTTGTGCTTTGACCCTGTCGATCAACGATCGCATGCAATACTTCTCCTCATTACTCTGAATGGCTTCTTATATCTAGAAGACAAGTTCCCAGCACGGATCTTGGTTTAGCAGTGATATTGCTAAGATGAACATGTCTTTAGTTTGGGTTGTAATTTTCGCACTTATCTGTCTGCTGGTTAGCGTTGACGCTGAACCACTCGATCTTGCTGTCATTGTTTCACGGCTCCCAACTTGTACTGTGAGTTTTTTTCATGTCGGTTCTTTGTAACATCATGCAAGAATCGCAAATTTACAACTTTCTGGCTGTACATGAACAACCTTCCTGAAGCTTTTGTCCAATATGCTTAGGCGTTCCACTACTAATTAATTCAACCTCGCAGGTAAAATGCTCAGCGAAGTTATTAGGTGATGCTCATTGCGCTCTCCCTGATATGAGAAGCTGTCTTTGCACCAACATAACGCTTCAATCAGAGCTCTTTACTTGTGTTCATAATTCTTGTAATGTCACAGAACAATTAAGTATGAACTCTCTGTTTTCTATATCTACGATGTTGCTAGGACTAAGAAATGTAGCGTCTGCATCCGTGTCCCAAAATCTCATATGCCATGGAATTCCACAGCCATCAAGAAGCGCCGAGATCATTCGAATAACGATAATCATTTCTTCCTTCACCTTCCCTATTATTATTTTAAGGATCATCTCTCGTCTTGTACTTCATCAATTCTGGTGGGATGATTGGCTGATTTTGTTTACCGCTGTAAGTCTCCATTGCTAATTTGTGACGTCAAGACTTACGCAGTTAGTTGTTAATGATTCCTATGTCAGTCCTTCCAATACTGAGTATGAATCAATCATCCACGCTCTATTGCCATCATCTAACGCACGCAGATGCTGGGAAAGGTTTTGGAACTCATGCGTGGAACATCCATCCAGCTGATGTTACATTCCTTCGTCAGGTAATTTACTCTCCCATCATCTTTTATCTTACTCACCATAACGTAGAATTATTACGTCTCGCAACTACTCTATGTCATCGTCCAGAATACTGCCAAAATATCTATTCTTATCCTCTACCTTCGAATATTCCCAAATGTCCGATTCCGACTCTGTACAAAAGTTGTGATGGTCTGGATCTCAAGCCGCGCTTTGGCGTTTCTGATTGCTGTTGCTCTCCAATGCATTCCTGTCAATGCAGTTTGGGATTTGAACGTCAGTGGTAAATGTATCAGTACCACTGGGACTGTACTTGCCGGGGCTGCATTTAGCATTTTCGAGGACATCGTAATAATTCTCATTCCAATCCCGGAGCTTAAGCGTCTCAACCTAAGTCTGAGGAAGCGTTTGATGCTCGTTTTCATGTTTGGAGTGGGATCTTTGTAAGAATATGCGCCTCTATTCCAAGTCGGCCAATAAGTAACATAAACAGTGCATGCATTACGAGTATGGTAAGATTGAGATATATACTTGTATTCCAGTTGACCGATCTTGATTTAACATGTAAGTGTCTTTTTTCCTAGCTCCAACAATATACTGACAGATGCAGGGTCAAATGTAGATGTAATTATATGGTCCATTCTCGAAACATATACAGCAATGGTTTGCGCATGCCTTGTTACAATCCGTCCTCTCATCATGAAGCTCCTTCCATCACTATTCCCTGCAACCAACAACCTCCCATCCTCAGTGCCGGTAAAAAGTGGATCTTGGGGTGATCGCTTTAGTTCCAAGTTTAGTAGTTCGAAGAATGGAATTGAACTGCAAAGTATGGATGACCTGAATAAGGAAACTGCTGTGAGTGGAACCATATTGGAGATCCGCAAGACTACGAATTTTGAAATGAAAGAAGAGGTGGACAGTATCTTAGCAGGCGAAGGGGGGAATAGAGGAAAGCGTTTGGGAGATCCAGAGTTTGGTTTGGGAAGCGTGCAGCACCAAGTTTGACCTGGGGGGCACGCAATCGTAAGTAAGTAATTTATTTGCTGACCTAAGTAGTAATAGCGTAATGGAGATGAATTAGAAACAAATTATAGGATTCATCTTATGTGTCTTATTAGGCTGGTGTCAGATATAACAATACGCCTGCAAGACTTTTATACAGTACTCTCTATCATCAATATCAACCTCTTGTAACCTTCATCCAAGGCTGCTTGAGTTTATGAGCCTTTGAAAGGAGTTGTGCCTATAGTGGCCAACATGTGCTACTTGCTTGAAGTATTCAATGATAGGTTTTTCAATATGTTCTATTTCCTCATGATAAAGTTCATTGTTGGTATATTCAAAGGGCACATTATTTATGTGACCTAGTCACATGACCTACATGGCTATGGAGTATCTAAATACCCCTTTGTACATAGTCAATACAACATCAAGACGATCCCACCGCGAAAAAATGCACACTACACTATTACGAGCGTGTGGTACACTGTATTCAAAGTGATATTACTACAATAACCATGCGTATGGCGAGCTGACATTTGTTTTGCTCCTGGTAAACAATTCAATCTAATCATATGCTGTTATATTTACAAATATGCTACATTATCAATCGTCTAGGTATGGTTGAATAAACAGTATATGAGATCTAATTTGGCTTTTTTCAGCTTTCCGGCATTTTCCAGCATTTTATTTTCACATATCTTGCCCTTCTGTTTGTTGTCCACTATGATATATCACGAATCGGACGCACGATATGCATCTAATAGCAATCAACATAAACTCTGGCTACGCTCAGTCTTGTCATAGTTGAACCTTCTGAAATAGTATAGTCTACCCTAAGTCGGTCACTGTTCCCTTGATACCTTGCTGTTCTTTTGTCGAAAGATTAATCCCAAAATAAGAGTCTAACACCTCCAATCTATCTGCCTCATTCTTGCACTCAGCCAAAATCTCTGAAGTCCCTTGAACGCGCTTTTTAAGTGTGCCATTCGATAGTATCAACATCCCAACGATATCATCCGTATTATCACTAAACAAATTCTTGGTACACATAACTTGAGATGACAAGGTCAGAAGCTTTATTACTCTGGGGGTATAGATACACGTACTTGATTTTGTAAAAATACTGGTTCTTCGAGTAGAGACTGCAAAATTCATAATATCAAAGTCTTTTGCAGTAAATTTAGTCAACCCAAAATAATATACAGGTGTCCAGGTACTTGAACTAGAGATTCTATGCTCATATGACCACGTTCCCTGCACGAAGGAATTCTCACAGTGGTGATAAGTGAGACGGGTCTGAGCATCCGTCGCACCCCAGGGAGAAATGACATCTAATACGAGTGGTAATGGGTTGGTAGGGCCAATACCTCCAAACCCAACATCAACTGTGTAAATAATGCTTTTGATACGAACAAGGTTGATTTGATGGCTCCTAGTTCAGAAGTCAGCGGTTATTACTAAGAAATGGGTTGGGCACCACTTACCAGCCTAGAGCTTCACTAGCGAGTGGATCTTCTGCAGAGCCCAAACCCGACGAGGCGACTCTTGCTCCTGTAGAAATTACTTCATAGCCCACTATACATTATTTGGTTAGCAACTGATCCATCTCTGCATTGGACGATCCATAGTAGAAAGTAGAAAGAAAGATTGTAAAATTTGATGAACCTGACTTCTACATAAAATAAAAATACCAACAAATATTCACGCTTGAACTCACTAGACTTCAAAATTCTGCCAAACAAAAAGTTTAGTTCCATGCAGTATCCTCCTCTATGTTTCTCGATAATCTTGAAGAATATCTCGTCACTATCAAGGGAAACACCAGGATTTTGCGAGTAGTGCAATGAAAGATTCTCAAAAGGAATAGCAGAAAGCTGATACTTCATCAGCTTTTCTAGGTAAGACAGTCCTCCGTCTGTTTGAACCAACTGGAGTTCCGCCCGTGGATATTTGTTGCTCGGAAAGGCAATTCGACTGAGGTACTGATTGATTTGGGCAGTGCTATAGAGCGACTGCTCAGATGTTCCCACAAGCATGATGACCCGTTCATCTATTCTTAAAATCCTCAAGTATAATGTTTATGTATTCATTCGCTGACAATCAAAAGATGATAGATGGAGGCTTTTCGTTAATTTAAGGTTATGTGCCAAGATACTCAAGTGGAACAGAACCAATCAATAAATAACCGAGCTACAGTAATCTACCGAGACGTGGTAATAGTCCGCCTTGACATATTTCAAGTCCTACTCCCGTTGTAGCTAAACTGATAACATCAACTGATTTTTTTTTATTTTAGCTCGATTAAATGTAAACTTTGCGAAAAATGTAACTTTTTTGAACTTCCATAGTGAAGCTGCTCCTACAGAGAGGTAGTGCTAAATCGACGCCCTTCCAACCAACCAATTTGCCACATGTCTAATGCAGTTAGACGCCATAAATTCTTTGCTCCAGGGCTCTTAATTAATCTCTCCTTTGCCGCTTTATGTTCTTGCGCATAGTACCGATGTTAATTGTTCTTTCCAAAAAGCTGCCTCTGGCAGGTTGGAAAACATTTATTTATACCATAAGTCTTGGCTTCTTTATCAGACTTTATATGCTATGAAAACACAAGAAAATCATTGCGCAGAAAAGCAAACTACTATATGAACAGCGCATAGTTATCATTATGATCATGAAGCACGTGTTGGTCTTGTACAGTTGCAGAACTCCAAAAACCAAAAGACTCAGATTACTAATAATACATTGTTTCGGTGTCATGAGTTCTCTTTTCGTTATTCAAATAGTCCTTGAATTATCAGGAACAAACTAGTCGAAAAGTATATATAGCAAGGGCTCAATCAAACACATCGCTAGCAAATCGCTCCCCTTTAATCTCCCGAAACCACTTTTCAGTCTCCTCAGCTGTTTTTGGCTCCCCTCTTGTTTCAGCCGCTTCTTGATATATCTTCTTAGTAATGTGGGTGACACCTTCATTCATTCTTGCACGCCCACATACATACAGTTTCGCCCCAGACTTGAAAACCTTAATCATTTCTTGACGCTCCTCCCAAAGCCGATCCTGCACGTATCTGCAGTTTTTGGATAAATGCTTAGCACGAGAAAATGCATAAAATATACTGACAACACCACTTCCCTCCCACTCAGATAGTTCATCTGTAAAGATACTATCTTTAACAGGATCTTGACATCCAATAAAGAGATATGCTGGCGCCAGCTTTCTTCCAGCTGCAATTTGTATTGCACGTTCCTCGACAAATCCTCGAAACGGAGCAAGACCCGTTCCGGCACAAAGCATGATTATTGGCGTTTTCTCAATATCATTTGGTAGACGAAATGATCCGTGGCTAGATTTAACTGCCACGTGGACACGATCTTGTGCCTCAACGCTTGAAAGATACGTTGATGCAACTCCAAGATATCGTTTCCCATCTCCAGCTTTGTGTAGTGTATCCAAAACACCCCAGCCTATACTTGCCACACTTGGATCTGCCAATGGTGACGAGCAAATAGAATAATGTCGAATACGCATAGGTACTAGCATTGCAATATATTCGGCTAAGGACAAGGTAGATGAAGGATATCTCTCAATAATATCAAGGGGAGATAAACGTTTTTCGGCAACCTCTTTTTCGAAAGATATACCTGCAAGACCTTCGAGTTCTTCCCGAAGATTGTGCTCTGCAACTGTGGTAGCTATTTTCTTGACATTCTATATTCTAAATTAGCATTGAGAGTAACATTCACATAATGTTATACCTTTTGAGTTGCTGGATAATTAAGTTCGACATATGCACCAAAAAGGTCCACGATTGAGATTGGACGGCCGGCTGGCAAAGTCGTGGTTGAACCAGGTTTGATTGTCAAAGTAGTATCCCAAGGCAAGCCATATCGCTTCAAGACCCGATGTACTGTCTTAGTATTATTAATAGGCAGAACACCTATGTAATCGCCGACTTTGTACGTCATACCAGTAGGGAGATTCATTGTGAGTTGTCGCTTTTCCGGAACTCCACTTAATGTTAGCAGCTTGTTACTGATCACTATAGCTTCTCTGACATCTTGTCGAAGATTGGATCGCCGGGAATCTATGTCAATCTCAATTTCTAGTCCAGACTCTGTAGTATCCTGCGTTGCTCGATCGAGCTCAGTCCAAAGCTCTGTATCCTGCCAGTTGTCAAAGTCGTTAAATATATTGCCTTTTGATACATCACCCAAACCTATAGGGGCAATTCTTCTTGCTCCATTCTTTTCAAATTCAGCGTCGATCAATTTTGGTATCCTGTGAAAGGTGTTCACCCAGTCATCTTTAGAACGTCAGTAGAGAACATAATGATATAAGATATTACATACGGTTCCCACACCCAAACACAGCAAAAGAAATCCCAGTGAGCTTGTTACCACCGCCGAGTGTTTCCAGCCAGTGTACAAAGTGTGAAGCATTATCCGGTGGTTGACCTTCATAGCTAGAGCAAATCAAAATAACGGGGTGGTCTGTAGGAAGAGAGTTCACGGAAGAATCAAGAGTATTGACCTTAACACTAAATCTCCTCCCACATGCTTCGCGAGAGAGATTTGCTGCTAGAGCCTCGCAAGTTCCAGAATTTGATCCATATAGAATAGTCAATGGTTTATAAGCTAAGCCTGAAGTAGGGATTTTTTCATGTTTACTGTCCTGTTCAGGAACAGTATTCGTATCTGCTGTGTTGACGTGCAGCATCTTCTCAAGATATAAGAGGTCGATATGTTTACGAAGGTTGGCATGCATGAAAAAGCCTTTAGGTTTGATTGTCAAAGTCTGCTTAATTTCGAGCTGGTATTGAGGATCATCGAGGCGAAATTCAAAGTTCTGGAAGAGAAGTGCAACGGTTAGAAGGGATTCCTGCCATGCAAACGGTCGACCAATACAACCCCGCATTCCATTACCAAAAGGCTTCCAGCTATTTGGAGGTAATTTTGAAAAGGGTTCTTCTTCCATACGCTCGGGCTTGAAGACTCCTGCATCATCCCCAAATACTAAAGGATCACGATGAACCTTTTGAAGAATTGCAGTGACTGGCTGGCCAATTTTGACCTCATACTGTTTGCCAATAATTATAGGATCTCCGGTACTGGTAGGTTTTGGTTGTAGCGTGATCCTTGTTGCAGTGGGCGTAAGTCGCAAGGTTTCGCGAAGGCATGCTTCGATGTATGGTAGTTTGGAAAGATGTTCCACGGTTACTGGACCTCGTCCGACTACTTCATCCACCTGTTGCTGCACTTTTTGATAGGCAGAAGGATTTTTGAGCAAATTGTAGAAAAGAAAGGACAAAAGGCCGCTTGTCGTTTCGTGGCCTTTACTTAATTAGTTTCATTGAAAGTGCTAGTGACGCGTGTTATTAGCCCTACCTGCAATCAAGAACGTAATCATATTATTGAGAATGCTAGCATCTGTGAGCCCCTCTCCGGTCACGGGATCGCGCCCATTAATCATAGCGTTTAGTAGATCTCTTTTCTCAGTAGGATTCGCTCGCCTCGTAGTAAGCACTTGTTGAGCAACAGTCTTGAGAAATGTAATGTCTGTTTCATACTTTTGTTGTGCTGATCGCATTAGATATGTCGCAATAGCAGGTCGCTGAGATCGAACTCCTGATTCTTGAAGTAGCCCAACCATAGCTTTAACAAAAGGATGCACCTCTTCATGATAGAAACTATTAAATCGAGTGTCCATAGCGCACCTACTATTTTATTAGTACTATGTTGAGAGCTGGTAAGGGTCAATCTATACAAAGCTATGCTATCCAGTGTAAGCCTGGTGAAATCTTCGGTGACATTGATTTTCTGTTCATGTCCAAATCGTGCCCATTTGATTACCAATTGTGAAGCTATATCATGCATTTCATCGAACATGGAACGGATAGAAAGTGGCCCAAATGCTGCCGGAATTATTTAAGGATCACACATCACCCTTTCTGATTGCTTACCTGGCATCAAGACTCTATGAGCTACCTCCCAATTATGCTCGCCTGGATAAGCTGTGAAAAGACCATCCTCAACCCCATTCCGAATTTCTTTCAACGGTCCTTGTATGGACTTCTCAAAGCGCTTTTCATCACAAAGTTCGTTGAGAAGTGCCTGGGTCGAAATAAACAATTTGTCACTTCCTCCTAAAGTAACCTTGAAAATTTCACCTGATTCAGTGTTAAAATATATCTGAACATGTGTTTAGTTAGTACTTGCCGTATTTGTCTGCAAGTAAGGACAAGCTCTTCATAGAATCGACCGGATCAATGTCACGAATATTCCCAATCAAAGGAAGTCCGGACGGTCCTGGAATCGGCTTCAATGCTGTCATAGTGAATTGTGTTCAAGATGAAAACTAAATTAAAGAAAAAGTTGAGTAAATGGCGGGTCTTCAAGAAATTTATCAACAGAATATGCTTTTCGGACTGTTGAAAATTTTCCCACTGCATGTTGGGAAATAGGTTCACAGATTGCGAGTTTTATCGGCTTATAAAAAATATGAACTTGAGAACTGCCGCGAAATATTGTGTCACTCAAACTCATTTTTCATCCATATGCTCCCTGTATATGCTGGTAGCCCGTTATGTGAGATGGTTCGTATGTGTAGTGTAACCACACGGCATACGGCATCTAGATTACTAAGGATAATTATTCAGCTATCACTGGGAGGAAATTAAATTAATCCTGTCCGAGTTGCTAGCGCAATCACCTTTCGTTCGAATTTCCGGTTATATCAAACTTGAAATAGATATAAAGTCCACCTCGCCCTCCGAGCACGCCAAGTCAGGTTGCCGGCTATCCCGTTACATGGTAAGGTTAGCCTTCTACAGGTCTTGCGGCTTGGCCTGGACGGACGGGAAGGCGGGGTAAAAATGATCTGATCCGTGCATTGATTTAGCAACCATAAACACCGCTCCTACACACCCTCTTATGCTTGGAATCGGCGATACCTTAGTAGAATTGGTTCATAAAACTTGATAGTACGAAAGCGTGAAAGTGCTTAAGGGCTGAGCTTTACAGCTGATAACAAGGGGATGATGTTAGCGAAGCAAGCTTCGTTTTTATTCGGCTGTAAGGATCGCAAGATGATGTAATTCACAAACTAATCGCTTATAATGAAGCCAGAATCGAACGAGTGTGCTTTAACTCCGTTTTCGCCAAGTTTCATGAACAAGATGACTTCCCAACTTTTCTTGAAACGAGAAGCCATTGATGAGAGACAATAAATCTCATTAGAGAAGGTAAAATAATGGCAGAGCCAGATAAATAATAGACAGATGGCTATATATGGGTGATTGAGTAGCTTCTAAGACTCATTTACAAGAGGAAATTTAAATCAAAATGACACAGAACAGCGTAATATATTCACTAGAACATCCATTTTTTGACTTCGACACTCTTCCTTGGAATTTAATTCTCAGTTCCATCGCTTGTTGCAGTTGAATGTTGCGTGCCATCACCTACGGTGCATCTGACTTTCAAATCTTCGCTATCGCACATTTTGGTAAGAGTCGTCTTGCCTAGCTAAATACTTAACATCCAATACCATCTGCGCAAGTTTATGGGCATATATATAGAGTTTCGAGCTGAAATAACCACACTCGAGTACAGAAAGAAGCCTAATCTTTAATTTAATAATAAAGATGCTTTGTGGCTTATTCAGCTCTAAGTGTTGTAGCTTGAGTTAGGTGAAACATATCTTTTCTGGATTCTCAGTTTACAAAAGCCATATATTTAGTAATCTACCTACCTTGTACCGGCATTTTCATAATAATATAAAATTTCACCTTCGCGAGCAGGGTTGAAATAAAATTTAAAGGAATCCATTCAGTGGTGAGCGATTTTCAGTCTCAGATGGTCTGTGAAAAAGAGTCTAGTGATGAACGTATAATGGGGCTGTTATCTGCTGACAATCTCTGAGCTTTTAATATTGGTAGTAATCAACGCATAGTGGAGTGTCTTCTAATGAAAAAGACCCGAGGGAGACTGAAGAGTACCTACATGGAAGACTCTTGTACAGATGCATGCTCCGCCATCCAAAAACTAGGCTCGACAAATAAAATTACCCAATACAAGATTTAGCTGCAGAAAATTTTTGGAGCAAAAATTGAGGAATTTATTTTTTGACAATTGAGTATCTCGTATGAGAATATCCAACTTGACGTCTAGAAGCTAGGTCCGTGTCTTTCGCTTTGGGAAGCCCAGTGCAATGGCGAAAGCAAAGGCGGAAAATTTCAAAACGATGTAAAGCCATGCTACGGACATATATGAACACTTCCTTTTCTCACAGCTTAATTCAATCGGCGATAGATGAAAAGGAAAAAGGCAGGTGGTAATCCGGCGGCTGCTTTGGAGCTAATGGTAAACACCTAGTTGAAACCTTGATTTGAGAACCTAGCTATCGATTCATTTTGATAGAAGAGGTTTTGCATGGCCAGTTGTATGATAGCCACATGAATAGAACCGTAGTACCACACGAATCTGTGAGTCAAAGATCATACAGAAGCCTCATATGTGCAAAGTTCCCTTCTTCATCTGAATTATTGATAGGGATCTAAAAATGATTATGCTTTCTGAGCCATTTTCAGCTAGACTCTGATTTATGTGGATATTAGCTTTTGATAACTCCATGTAGCGTCTACACCCAGAATTAACAAAGGAGTTTGTTACGTTTGCTTGGCTTCGCTTTTCGAACTCGTTGTTGTTCACACACACCTTGCAAATGAGTGCTGTTGACCAATATTGTAAAGTATCACATCTCTGAGGAACAGTTTCGTATCAGTAATGAAGGTTCCTATCAGTCTCTTAGTAAAGAGCAAGAGCTCTATCTACTCGTAAACTTGAAAATTTTGAAATATTTAATAAGGTATATTGGGGAATACAGTTCAGTAGTGTTGAAATGACCCCGCTGCTCTTCAGCTCTCACGTGGCCGCCACTAATGGCGATCACTTCCATAACTATCTGGATAGTTTTCGCATTGGGTTCATTTCGTAATCCCATGTGTCTCGAGGGAGTGATAAATTATTGGGAGCCCCCCTTTCAGGCAAACTAGCGTGGTGGCTTTCCCAATAGCTTGGTCGTGTTCCGACAATCTCCATTCAATGCCAAGGTTAGCGGCTACATTTTATGCCACAAACCCAAAATGGCTAACTATTCCAATCCCAAGATTATTGAGCTGAACTGTGTGCTGGAAGATGCTCAGTTACATGTAATACAATCTTCTCTAGTGGGACGAGATATACGTATCCGGCGCATTTCCTAGGTCTGGGAGCCAGCCACAGCATCTTGGTCCCACCAACCGTGCGGCTCGCATCGGTGCTAGCGCTTCCACATATGTGCCTTCTTTCGCCTTCTCTGGACTTTAGTTCGACATGCTTCAATGTGCATGTGGCCTCTTATTCATCACATTCAACTGCTATGTAGATCTGTGTGTAATTAATGCTGTGTAGGTACAGTACTCGTCAATTATGTAGCTCTCTTGTGTAGACAAACTCTGTGCGAGAGCTCAGGCACATTTTGGGAATATTTTCTAAGTAGCTGCATATTCGATGTTGGCGTTGATCTTGGCCATTTCCTTATACTTAAATATCCCAGGGTCTCGGTTGGTTTGATCGGTGTTGTCCGCAAAACTTCCAGCCAGCCTCAATCAGTCTTGTGGTCCGCTAGGATCTCGAAATGGGTTTATGGCTGCTAAATCTGACGAAAGAAATAACAAGGGAGATCCGTATATTGACCGCACTTTACCGTAAACATTAACGCGATTTTTGAATAAAATCTTCTACTCACTAAACGAAACATAACATTGGGGTCTCTATTGTTAGAAACTATCCTCTACTGGAAACATAAATGCCAAAGATATCCGTCACTGAACTACTTATGATATCTTTCCGATTAATAGCAGCTTCCCTTTCGTAAATAATTTTGATTTGAGCACATCAAGCTTGGTTCTGAAGTGCGAGCGTTCCTCTAAAATCGTGGTGTTATGACCGGGAGGCACATAAAGGTTAACAGAAGCCGTAAAAGTAAAGGATTTGATTGATAGATATATTACGAACATTGCCCCGTAATCAGTGACCGTAAACAGGTAAGGATGAAATTGTCTTCCCCAGAGGGGGAGGAGGGGGGGGGGAAGGGGGGGCGTGCACATACTTTTGGGTACCCCTCTTCTTCTTTGACAGGGAGATCAGCCTGGCCGCTAGCTAATAACATGATCTAGATCTAATTGCGTCTCATGGTATACAATTTTATTAGGAGCTGAAAATCTAGTGCCAATTTCTAAAGTATTTAGGCTTTGTACCCTCCTGTACTTGGATTCGCCCTATAATTAATGCAGCTCAAAGGTTGCAGCACCTATGACCCAAGCTATCGCAGTCCTTGCTGTTTCTCCATATTCTTTTGTTGCTTTAGTATGCTTGGTCTTCGAGCCAGTTCATTAAGTAAGTTTGTTGAGGTTTCAACGACTCCATGTTCTTCTTTCGTAGCAACAGATTTGAGATTTGAATAGCGACTTTTATCTCACTTTCTGACTTACAGTATAGGTAGACGAAAATCTAATTCGTCATACGCAACTACTTCTCTAGATAGAAAAGAGAAAAGTAACGACAAGATGTCACCCTCTTTAGCTGCAGAGGCTTCAAATCTTACAATGGCGACAACCCAACTAGAATCTCCGTTAATTGTCAAAAAGACTAATGGTAGCCTGATTGAAACTCATACCAAAAGCAGTGTGAGGAAGAATGTTCAAGGTAGCTATTCGACCGTATTTCTATCTTGAATTTTTTTGATTAACAAAAAATTAGAAAGTAGTATTCAAGGCACTGCTCATGCTAGCAAATACAGCAATAATAACAGCCAACATCACTATTCAAGTGACCAGCAAGTTATGATCCTCTCCGACACTATCAGTACCACCAAAAAAAGTTTTTGTTCGCACTTCGATTCGTGGAGCGAGAGCAATATAGACGTATCAACAATTGAAGGTTTCCTTGAGTACATCGAGCACGAGAGGTTGACTCATATTCCACATAGAGGGAGCACTCTAGATCGGGTTTTGAAATGGGCTGAGTACTTCGCCATCCAGGTGTCTGGATATGCAAAAGCGGTTTCTCCATTCCTTCCTGGTAGTCAGGTGGCCGCAAAATTAATCTGGGAGGCTTCCAGAACCCTGCTTGAAGTACACAACTCATATAGACACGTCGGATATAACACTAACAATATATAGCTCGGACCAGAGAATGATCAAGCACTAGAACCGACATTTAATGCTTTTTATAAGATGGGTCTTTCCTTAGCATTTTTCCTTCGCTATAATGATCTTTTCTACGGTAATTCTCACATTCGACGTGAGATTGGGGAGGCCTTCAATGACATGCTCATTCTTGTCAGCTGTGTAAGCGTGCATTACAAGAAAACCATTCGTGGTCAGTAACTGATTATCTTATCCAATTTGTTGTACTGAAACCAGTTTAGGACTTTCAGGCAATGCTGTGATTTTGAATTTCAATCAAAGATTTGGAGCTATGTTGACATCCTTCTATCAACGCAAGACCCATATTGTGGAGTTCATGTGGAAGTATAAGCTCGCCGATAGTATGTAACCTATTTTGATGGAGACCTTCTAGGCTGATTGATTATAGGGCACTCTCTAGATGTTCGAACTATTCGGAAGTGGTTGAGCCCAGTAGACGCTTCAGTGAAGATGATTCTTCGTAATCGTAAAGAGGCATCGGAATTTCGAACAGAATACACCTTTGAATGGTTCCAGAGATATCTTCTAGACTTTTCTCGAAGCAGTGAAAAATTGTTGGCGATCACAGCCCCCGTTGGGTGTGGCAAAACATATCTGTCAAGCTGGATTGTCGAGAGGCTACAAAGACCACTTGGAAGAAAAAGCCATCAAGTCATCTCCTGCTCAGTCTGTAAGTAATCTTAGTGAGCCACAGTACTTTACTATTTATTTGTCTCTGATTTCCTTTAGATGCCGATATTGCCAATCAATCCACGTGTCTCGCAATCGCACAGAATTTATCTCTTCAACTTCTGGAAGTAAACGTTGGTGATGCAGACTTCTTTAATGGATTAACTACAGCCTACGAACTATCAAAAGTTTCCAATGACGCAAATGTCGAAGAAGCTTTGTGGATGGCTATTGATACTGGTCTCACTCGCTTTGGCTCCATGTCTGACAACCTTATGGTCGTCATTGATGGACTTGACGAATTAAAGGGTGGCAAGGACGCCATCACTTCACGATTTTACGAGCTGGCATTGAAGCATAAGAACATCCGAGTTATCCTGCTTTCGCGAAGCCTCCCATCTACCAATTCAAATAGCCTACGACACATTGCTATAACTCCAGACATGACTCATAATGATCTTGAGCAGGTCCTTCGTCGCAGTTTCAGCACATATCATTGTTTTTCGCATTTAGAGGAACATTCACAAGAATCTATCGTTGAAAAGCTGGTTCACCATTCAAAAGGTTCTTTTTTATTCGCTACTTTAGTTGCCGAGCGTCTTAAGACGGAGAAAACACACAAGGGATTTACAGGAGCTTTGAATGACATACCAAAAACTCTTGACGATATGCTCAAAAGTGTTTTCGCATCCTTGGACCTCAGCCACTCGGAGCTTAAAACCATTCTCGCCTGGACATTGATTGCAGAACGTCCACTAAGTATTGGTGAGTTCAAAAGTTTACTCAGTGTTGACACGAAGCACAAAGCGATCGTTGTAAGAATGACCACGTTAATGGAGGATCTCGATACTGCAAAATCTGTACTAAATATTACTGGCGGATATGTTTCATTTCGACATGCATATATCCGGTCGTATATACAAGGTCTGCAAGCCGACAAGAAGAACATTTTCGATGTGAAGGAAGCGCAAAAAGACTTTACGTTGAGACTGTTAGCCTACTGTAGATTTCTCCCAGGGCTTGGAGGCGCACTCGCCTTCGAACAGCCTAGCTTGAGCTCTGTATTTGATCGCTTCAAATCTCATCAATTAATGGAGTATGCGTCGAGGAACTGGACGCTCCACTTTCGCCAATCATCAATTTGGAAAGAAACTGGCAATTTTGAGCATTTATCAGAGCTTAAAGCTCTTTTACCCACTTCTCCAGAATTTGCTTTAATGGAATGGACATGCTGGGATTCGCAATTCTCCAAATCAGACGCCATCTCTATGCATAAACTTGCTCTGAGAATCCGCACAGATGTTTTTTCAGAGAAGCATGAATCGGTTCTCCAGACTCTCATTATCTGCGGCAATTTGTATCTGTCTATTTCTAAGACTTCTGATGCGGCAAAATACTTCTACCAAGCATCTGTAATGGGCCAAACAGTCCTCTTAAAATATAGTTCTCTTACAATGGACTGTACAACGAGATTCCTGACTTGTACAGAGAATATTAAAATCACACGCCGGTCTGAGGATGTGACCATGAGAGAGGAGATGCTAAGATATATCATTACTGCTTACAAGCACACACATGGGGAAACGAGCGATATTGTAATTAGCTACTACAAGGTTCTTGCTTCCCTCTACGTTCAAATTAAGGAGGAGCACAACGCGGAGATTATTTGGCGCGAAATGCACGAAGTTATCACGAAGCGCTATGGCAAAGGATCAGAAGAGGAAGCGTCGATTACCCGAGAACTCGTTCTAGTTTTGAAGAAGGAGCACCACGAAAAAGATGTAGTCGCTTACGACTATGATATCTTCCAGTCTACTAAGAAGCTTGCTATCTGGGACATTAGACGCATCGAAACAACTTTAAAACTGGCTCTATCATATGAAGCTCGGAGTGAGATGTTTCTAGCGGAAGAGCTATATATCACTTTGTGGACGCAACTTACCCAACATTGTCACCACTCACATCTTGATCATGGAATCGAACTTTACATTTCTATCATCGATGTTGCCCTTGAGTATGTGCGCTTCTTGCGACGGTGCCACAGGCATGAAGAGGCTTCCAATATTCTTATCTGTGTGTGGGAAGAGTATGAAGACTACGAATTTGATTCCGAAGTCATATTCCTAAACTTAAAGATAGTAGGAGAGTTGATGAGGGCGGTCAATCTTCTGACAATTGCTATTTCAGTCTTCAAGAAGTGCGTTATGTGGTTTGCATCCCACGACAAACACGAGCACATCTCGTTGTGTGAAATTCTGATCAAGGAGACGGTTGAAGAGATAATTCAGACAACTACCACCACCACGGTCACGACTACAACAGAAAGTATCGTGGAGGAAATTCTCGAGTCGACTATCAGAAGGGCTACAGTGACGTCAGAGAGCATTGCTATTTTCCAAAGCCTAATTTCATTCTACGTTAAAGCGGAAAACTGGGCCCAGGCAATTTTCGTAACGGAGAAAACTCTCACTCTCATCTGGAAGATGATAATCTCCGGTTCCGGAACTTGTGCGCTTCCGAAACGCTATGATTCGGATGCCATTGATATCGCACTTTGTCTCGCTGACTGTCATTTCCATGCCCATAACTTCCATGAAGCCGAAGAAATCTACTTGCGCATCTATCGTGCTTCTAGTATATCTTGCCATGATCATATTGCCGATGAGCGCTTGACGAAGTCTTACACTGCTCTGACTGAATTTTACGAGAGGAAATGCCATTGGGAAAAAATGATTACCATCCATAAAGCTATGCTTAGCAAATATCGACAAAGCCTTGGAGTGAAGCACACTCTAACCATTCAAACTCTCTATGTGCTAGGAAAGCTGTGTTCGAATCATGGTTTTGGCCATGGTTATGAGTATTACGAAGAAATAGTGACTGTTTGTAACGGCACTGGGCACATCTGCCACAACGACGCAAAAGAAGCCATGATATTTCTCTGTAGATATTATCACGAAAACGGTTACTGGACAAATTTAAAAAATGTCTGCCAAGTACTGTGGGCAACTTGGACACACCACCACCATGAATACAAGTTTGATGCCACGTTTCTAGAACTCCTTTACCAGCGGTATAGCCATGTTCTAGAGCATCAACTTCATTGCGACTATGAGGTGCTCCGTAAACTCACCATTGAGTATCGCGATACATGCATTAATAGCTTCTCTAGTGTTAGCGTTATAAGTATCAAGGCTATGCTGGCTCTAGCGGAGGTTTGTATGAGGAGTTCCAAGTGTGTGCACGAAGCTGTCCAGATATACACAGAGGTATGTTAGACATTCATTCAAAATTGCAGATCAGCGAAGAAGGTATTGTCAGAAGTCTTTTGAGAATCCGCGCTGTTTAGTAAGAGCAGCTCAGATCATTCGGTTTCAGTCGCGCTTGATGGAATTCTTCTGTCTTTCCACTGCTGTGAAATAGCTGCAGACTAATTATTGTGACTAAAAGATAATCACTAAGACTACCACGACAACAACGACAACAACCACCATCATTTCAGAAGAAACACTGAAGAAAGTCAAAGAGCAATTAAGTATTGCATATGTCACCTTATGTTCCCATGAGTCTGTATCAACAGCTACTATCGAGAAAGCCATCAAAGTTCTCGGTGAAAGATTAGAGTACTTAAAGATACAGATGAGCTGTGCTCATCCTAGCACATTAGCTGTTCTACAGCAGCTTGTAAGTCTGCATTGGAAACTCAGAGCAAAGGATTGTCATACTACTGTCATCAAGATCATCCAGAATACTATAGTCGAGATTTGTATGAAAGAAAAGTAAGTTAACATCTTTCTCATATGCTCAAATGCATCTTATACCTGTTACAAGAATCAGTAATTGATATTAACATGAGTTATTGTAGGTATTCCAAAACACTCCATGAAGCTGCGATTACCATTGGAAGGATATATCAGACATGTGAACTTCAGAGTCATGGCCTCGACGTCTTAGCTGAGATACGCAGACAGATCATCACCAAAAATTTCACATCTAGCAAGAAGTATGGGTTCAAAGTGGACCTAGTGGGGAAATCCTCATTTGTGTTTATTATTACGCTAGAGAAGGTATTACGTGGATCACTCACGATCAATTATTCTGAGCTCATGACAGAATTATTGACCGAGTCTACACTTTACGAGCATTATCGCTTGTGTCTAAAATCAGAAAACACCATCACCATCATCACCCAAGCTAGCAAACTCCGAGCCTTCCTCATCAAACGACACCGAGAGGAAGAAGTCAAGTTAGTGGAAAGCCATACATTCGAGCTTTTCAACAAGAGGTGGGGCGCTACTTTCAAGACTCAAAATCGTGGCATCCTCATGGCATTCTACTCGTGCATCCTTACAGAGCTTGCTAGCGAGAGCTATATCCACTTTGGAAACGCAGTATGCGTTGCCAGTAATACGCTTGTTCTAGAGATGATGTCGAAGAGCAAAGCCGAAGAAGCTTATGAGGTTGCGAAATGCGCCTTCCACTTCATTGATAGTCAGGGAGCCGTCAAGCACTTGCAAAATATCAGCTACATGGTTAAGTTGTCGTCCTACATGGTTAATCGTGGAATGATAACCACTTCAGTAAAGACAATTCCTCCAGAACTATCTGGAAAGATGATTGAACTCTCAAAATCAATTATCAAGGTAGTATTTAAGACCTGTAAAGAACACGATATCAGCTTTGTCCGTCTTCAGCTTTCCGCGCTCAATAACCTTGTCGGACTCTTAGGCGCTCAACATAATTACAAGGATCTCGAGGTATGTTCATAAACACATTGGCCTACAAAACTCGCACATTTAAGCTGACTTGGTATCTGGTAGAATTTGCTAGAAACTCTGTGGCGTTCTCGCGAAGTGCAAAAGAACTGGAATGCAACAACTACGCTCTCGGTGGGTTTACGACTGATCCAAGCATATCAACTTGCCGAGCAGCCAGCAAAGGCTCTGAGACTATGCGAAGATATCTGCTATAATTTACGTCGTGTTTGGGGCTCACTTTCTCCAACTACGCTACGCATGCAAGGAGAACTAAGCGAGCTTTATGATGCGAAGGGCCATTATCGTGAGGCTATGGCCATCCATGAGGATATTCTTAGAATGATCGTGGAGGGTGATGATGGCGACGATAGGACGCAAGATACTGTTGATGCTGCTGCTGCCCGAAATCAGATTGAGTTGCTGAAGAGATTTTACTTGCGATTCAAAGGATGGGATAAGTCTGAAGCGACTTACACAGTTCTGGTGGATGACATAATTTCAATGTATAAGGGCCATGAGTGCTTTAGCAATGTGACTGGCGTTCCTACATGGAGCCTTGAAGAAGAAGACGACAACTTGGGGAAGTTTTCCGCACCTGACGAATGGAAGTTTGCATCTAAAGAAGACATCGAGGAAAATGAACATCCAAAGAGGATTCCCGTTAGTACATCAAAGACAAGGCCAGGACTGGGTATCAAGAGAGCTAGCAGCAACTGGGGTTTAGGTACTGTGCATCGGCTTCTATTTGGGGAACATGATGGTGGGGTTGTGATGAATGAAGGGTCTAATATCAAGGCAAATGGCAACTCCAATGGTCAAGCCAACGGGAAGGTTATGTCATCTTGATCCAGTTCATGAGATAAAGTATTTGATGTGATGCTCTTATCAGCATAATTGTATGTATATCAAGTCATTATGATGATGGCAATCTGTTCTTTTCCGGTATTCTTTCTACTACTGGCTATATCTGTATGTTCACCTCCATAAAGCGTTATGTTTCCGGTTGTTTTGATGTCATGATAGGTATGGTTGTTGTTGTAATATCAGACGTTTATACTATGAAAAATTTCCCTGTTTCTCAGCTCAGACCCAAAACTTTTTAAATAGGTCAGCTAGGCTTGCATTTTCTTACGGTTAGATATTTAGAGATGTATGGTAAGCATTGATTACATGGACTGTCAACAAATTCTGGACTAGAACATCGTAGCGGTTGGATTAAAATTATTACATGTTATACAGCCTAAATATTAGAGAGAAACGCGACAGAAAGTAGACAAATGTGCCCAGGAATTCGAGATTGATATGTTTTTTTTTTGCCCGGAAAAATGCATTGAGTTGGGTGATAGAGCTAAGTATATATGTGCAAACCTCTACATACAGAACACGCATGAGGAATAGCACGCTTAGAAATATAATGAATTCAGACAGATATAGTAGGATCGCCTTTGGGTCTCAATACATTGGTATTAAATAGTCCTTGGAAGTTTCCTAAATCTATTAGTCAATAGGTGTCTCATCTTTGAACTTGAGAATGTGTGAAGCTTACCTCGTGCCACATAATTACAAACTGTAAACCAACTAGCTAAGTCCGGGAATATTGTTCCGGAAGGACAATACTGAGTCGCACACCCGACTGTGGTGGATGCCTTCCAAATAACTTGAGTAAAATGCCCCCAGGCCCCAAAATTTGACATATCAGGCGTTGTTTTCCCATAATATGAAGGTAAAAATTTGTTTATCTCGTTGTTGTACCAGCTATTCGTGATGGCTTTGGCGAGCATCAGGGATGGGTTCATGGATTTTACATTAGCTCCAGAGTATCCAGCGGCAGCAAGGTTTTGACCGTAACCTCCACCATTGACTGTCCTAGTTGATTGTTAGTATAAGGTATGGGAGAAGAAGTGAAGGGGCAAGGACATGTTATGCTGAAATTTACAGCTAGCAGCTATCTGTGCAGCGATTTTGGCTTGGTTTGGATTCCAACTTAGCAGTGGTGACGAGTGGTTGGATCGATGCTTGTTGTGGTAATAAGTCGCCGTGGTTGAGTAGCTTGTGGGTAAAGACGTGGTCACTCGTTTCTGTATTGCTGAGCGACTAGACTGAAGCCCCCCCTCAGAGCCAGCTGAAGCAAGTACTGCAACCGCCTTTGACAACCAAAGGGTCAAGATAAAAATCAAGAACTTCATGTTGACGCGTGCACAAAGCTTTCCTGTGTCAGAATAATGGAGGGGATTTTCAACTGTTTATACTGCCTACTCATTAATTGCCCTACAAAGGTGTCATTTTCCCAAGCACAAATCGATCACATAGTATGAAATAGCGTTATCAAAAGCGACAACTTGTATCTCTCATCTTTCTATTAAGTTTAATGTCAATTATACAAGATCTGGTGTAACAGTTTGGAACAAATGACATCCTGAATAACTGGGTCAAAACTCTCTTTTATTAGAAGGGTGAACAAGAATCTAATCATATCTTATGTGTGGATAGTAACAAAGCTAAAAAAAAGTAGATCAAATTTCGCTTAATTTGAAAATGCCGCTAGTAGGCCGAAGTAGGTAGAGTAGTAAAGTTTAAATCTCAGCGGCTTTAACCTACTGCAGATCTACTACATTTCAGTGGTCTGTTCCTGAAAATTGGCAACGTCCCATGAGTGATTGCCCTACTAATTACTGTTTACATTAATTTAATTGGTTCTGACAATTTCTTGAAAATTGTACAGTCTATAAAAGATGGGAATTAATTTGACATTGAATTGCATGGTAAGCACTACTTTTTGAAGAGCATTTCTTATGAATATCAGCCATCTAGCAGAGCTTTTCCTGGAACAGAGTAAGGAGCAATTCTTTGGATTTTGCTATGGCGTGCCTTTTTGGCGCTTAGGTTAGCAAGCCCTCCAAATGCCGAAAATCAATCTCTATCCAGTATACCTAATAAGTGACTTGAGCTGTACAAAACAGATTTCTATAGATGTTAGGTTTTCAAGATATTAAAACTAACAACTAGTATGTCGCAGAGCGCCTCTGTTACACTACCTCATTTTAAATCTGGTGTAGACACTATTTTGCATTATGTCATATTTCTACAAAGTCCTTTTCCCACGATACGGACAGCTACGACGATAACCTTTCGCCTTGAACTTACTCCTTAGATGTCTCTTGAATGTCTAAAGGGAACACAGGCACTTCTGCTCCAAATTCCTCTAGTAAAATTAATTGGATGTAACAATAATGAGTATAACATAACGAAGCTTCCTCTATAAACGCGATTTGTTTTCCCACTAAAGCCCTCCAAAAAGTTAGATAATATAACAGAAATAGATATCTAGTCTATTTGACCCAAACGTATGTTGAGCTTCGCTTATCATTTTCTAACATCTGAATTGACGTGACGCGAAATGATGCAAAAGCCTGCTCTGCTTGGGAGGAGGTACCACTAGCAAGCATTTTGAGCACGGCTAATCAAAAAATTGTTGTCTGACTTCAGAATACTATAAGCAGCTCACGCAAGCTTCCCAAAATGCCTCGTGATGCACATGAACACGTTAATAATATCATGACAAGTATTAGGTATTAATTTTATGCTATCAAATGCTATGTTATCAGCACTCCAAATCCAAAATTGCTGCGCTGCTATATGGCACTTGGATGGTGACACTCCCGCCCCAGCTCTGGAAAGTTTCTCCACGGGTGGCATTCTTCAACAAGACTGGGTTGCCATTGTCTAATTCGAAGTTGTAGCTATAGCCATCAAAAGTGATTCCAGTGATAGCATCACTGCCATTTGCCATCAATCTTCTAATGGAGCCTCCACACGAGACATCAAAAGTCACAGACTCGACTGGGCGGGTGTAGTTATTTAAGTAGCCTTCGTTCCATGACGACGCGTTGTATTGCTGCATGTTAATGGCAATAACCCGCTTTAGCTTTTTGCGATCGTAGCCTGCATATGCTGCGCTCGTCTCGCTGCTAACGGGCAGGTTGACGATGGATTCTAGCCCGCCTAGGAATGCGGCAACACCGATATTTCCGTAATATGGTGCTTTTGTTCCCTTCGTAGTATTAGTCTCAATTGGTTGCCATGCCTGATATCTATAATTTGTGCCCATGTGCATATGGCCTCGCTTGATTCCTTGACTAGCCATGTAGAGATTGAAATCAACACCCCAGAGCGCCGCCCCGAAAGAGTTTGAGATTCCAGGTTTCCCTTGCCGCGCCAGACTGTTAAATTCTCCAAGAATGTATGGCGCGCTGGTATACGGACGGATAGCTAGGGAATGATTTACCAACGTGGTAACCTTGTCGACGATTGAAGTGTGATTCATCAGAGTGGCCTGAAGCGTCACACCAGGAGCCGTCGCCGCAGTCATGTAATTATGCTGCGACGCTATGATGATCTCCTTATCTGCATCTAGACCACTTTTCCATGCAGTGAGACCGTCCAGCTTGTTGATTCCAGCTTTGCTGGTTCCGGCGAATGAAGGCGCCAAGAAACCTTCCTTGCAGGAAGTCATTGCCGTCCGTAGATCACGTCTCATGGCTCTCCACTCATCGACATATTGTGCCTCGGTATAACTGTCCGTACGTTGTCCTGTAAGCCAGAAGAGATCTGGTTCGTTTCCAATCCCCCATGCTTCTACTTTGCCTTTCAATGCTCTGCAAATATATGGCGCTGATGCAATAGTCGCCGCTCTGACGCTTACGTTTCCAAGATTGAAGCCGTGGACAAATCGCACTCCAGGCCATGTTTGATAAGCTTCGTAATACGTCGGGCCAACAGTTATATGTACTGGGTAGTCCGCTGAGATTGAGGTATTCATGACACCTTGCAAAGTAAATGTTGCGTTGGGGTCAAAAACAATTTGGTCCCTACGAAGTCAGCCTTAATTATTGGTTCTTGAAGAGATACCAGAACGTACTGCGTATTTCCCCCAACTCGCATGAGAGGATAAATACCTTGGAGGTGTCTGATATTCTTCAATAAGTTGTAGGAGAATGTATTAGGGGTAGACAAATTGCCTAGCGAACAGAAATGTCAGAAACATGATACACATGGTTTTTATTTATGGAAGATTATACCAGCAAAATCAGCCAAAGAAGATGACTCGATTGAGAAGGACACAAAGTCTTGCAGTGGCATTGCAGCGTGTGCAGGAGACTGAGTTGGGACTTGAACTTGAATTGATGGAATACAAGATGAGACAGAAGAAGCTGCGAAAAGGGCCGCAGCCAAAAATGCTTGAGAAAACATCTTGATAATTCAGTGTATGAAGAATCGATTGCTGGAAATTCTCGGAGACTGGTTCAAGATCTACCGTATAATTAAATAGGAATCCAAATCTTATATACTACTATTTAACCCCCTCTCCCATCCCCTCCCCACCCCGGCTTCCCCCTCTCCTCTCGAAAATACTCTGATACCAAGAAATTACGAAGGAATGATGTTTAAAAGCTATAGTGGGGGTTATTGAGTCCGTGACGAGAGAAAAGATCGTCATGTAGCTAGAAAGTTGTCGATCCGGACCGAGAGACTTGTTGCTTTTTTAAGGGTGGAGTTGGGGAACGCGGGGAAATAGTCAGGGCAAGCTCATCCCGGGTGATTGTCAAATTGCAGCCTAGCTTTCCTGTTTTCGTATCTTGCTCCAGGTCCAATGATAACGGTACAGTATATGGCTGTAGGTTTTTGATTGGGATCCGAATGCGGATGCGCAAGACAGTATCGCGATGAGAGCTCAAGTTTGCACTGATACCCTAAGTCTAAAGGATTGTTCCATAAAGTACGCAAATTAAATTCCACCGTGAAGTCATCACACACCTCCTTCACGTGGTGTTGTGATGAAGACTTTAGACAGCATGCTATATCAAAGGCTCCTATTTGACATTGCTTGTCCTATGCTACAGGTATCTATCCATCATTCAGTCTCGGCTCCCAGAGGAGGGTGTGAGAGTAACTTGACCGCCCTACAAGATTGAACAGTGCCAAGCCCTGCAAAAACCGTCATCAGCATGTTCCATTCCCGGGCCCCACCGGCCCCCACCGGCCCCTGCGTGTCCCGGCCAGGCGGTTGAAATGCAACGGCAGTAACAGACCGGCTCACCTGCTTTTTCAATTCCACAAGCATACTGCTAGGGATGGGACTGCATAATGAAGGCAAATGTGTATGGCGAGGTGAAGATGAACAAAAAGAATGAGATT
>Ga0247810_10000068_pt1 | contig 177666 bp, 181 predicted proteins | sample UWRJL119311C1_FD_179918 | JGI IMG/M metagenome (GOLD analysis project Ga0247810, IMG submission 179918) | Plant litter microbial communities from Arlington Agricultural Research Station in Wisconsin, United States - UWRJ-L119-311C-1 | ecosystem: Environmental > Terrestrial > Plant litter >...
ACCCGTTCATCATCTCCTTTTTTTCTCTCCTTTTTTCAATCCAGTTTCAAGATTGCTCTTCAGGCGTCATGGCAGCTTCAAACGTCACAGAGACAGACCAGGACCAGCTCTCTTTTTTTTTTTTTTAAATGTCATAGTGAAGTCGTAACAACTCGTATTTCCACGTATGTGAGTGGTGCAAAATTGACTCGCTGAAGTGGATCGATGTGCATGCCCAGTAGAGTGTGGTGAACCCCTCGGAATGTCTTAATTCGGTAATTTGCTCCTCTGTTAAATCTGATTGGGCTGCAATATTTATAATTGAATATTATACTTGGAGGTGGCCATGAGTGAGACTTTGCCACCTGGTTGCTGGATTAGCGGGTCTTGGTGAACGAGGTGGTTTGGCCACTTGGGAAAGCTAGAATCTTCGAAAGATGGAGCTTTGCGAGCAGATTTCAAGGAAACGATTAGGTGAATCTTAGTTTCTCTTTTCCCGGTGATAAGCCCAGGCATGTCAGTTTACAGTATTATCCGCGTCGATATGAATATCCTGTCCTGTAAGCCAGGCCCCTGTTGCAGTTTCGGCGAATAAGAAGTACTGTATGTTGTAATAAGATCACCGATTGATCATATGGAGGAGCCTGGAGGCCCTGCTATGCTCCGCTGAAAAAGAGCTGAAGTGAGGTAGTCTATGAGCGTTGAGCTCCACACAGAAACCGCATATCAATTGAGGATCGGATGTTTCATCTACACTAGCCATGGACATACTATCTTGAAGTCGAAACAGTGAGAGATTGTGCAACAGTGCAGTACTACAGCAGTATAAAACTTCATTATAGGACTGTATAGCTCATGTTTCTAACAGCTTAGAGGGCCCACACTAAAAAGCTCAATATACACGCTAAACCACTGCAAGTCATAAACGGTCCGTGAGGGTGGATTGGACAGGCCAAAACATACTGTTCGTGTCGCTGATGGACGAGGGTGGTTTAATCACCGAATGTTTCAAGTTTTGTTGGAATTCCACGTGTTTCCAATTCGAGGCCATACGTTGTATCCCGAAATGCAACGTAACCTGACGGTCCAACGCAACTTCGATACTTGTAGAGGAGTAGAATTGCAAACCTTACAGTGCTAAAATAGTAGCGAAATAGAAATTACCTGACAGCTCCCATCTATAGTTGCTAGCGCTAGCATATTCATATAGTAGGCGCAGTAAATGAATATAGAACTTTTAAGCTTTCACTCGGAGTTTGAATTTTAAAATACTTGTTACCCTATAGCTTCGGCCGATATGTGAGGCTTTTAGAATTTGATAGGGTTCATATTTAGGTTAGGGACTTATGTGGCATGGATAAAGAGAATTTAATGCGACATGTTTGGTCTTATTGAAATTTCCAAGCCTTTGTTTTCTTTCAGATTTCTGTTGGTGTCTTCGACCATAGATAATTGGCGTGGGGGTGCTATTTGTATATTCCACCTCATTCGCATTTAGTTGCCCTGCACATCCAACATGCCTTTGAATCCTAAGCTCAATAATTCGTCATGCTGCCGACCCGCTGTGATTTCATTCGACCTGTTTACGGTTTAAGGTGGCTGGATATTGTCCGATCAGCAGGCTGCATGCTCGTACAGTACAGTCCAGTCCATGTCTTACCCTCGCATTTCGTGTTCGCGAATATCCCAAACTGGCAACCATGCAACAGACGAGGCGGTGACTTGTCATATAACGCAGGGCTCTCCTATAGCAAGGGTTGAGGATTCATGGTATTGGTGGCAGCGCGAGTCCAAGGAACCTCTGGAGAATGATCTACCTGCAGCCATTACCAAACGACAAAACGAGGCAGCCACCTAGGAGCAAGAAGGCATGAAGCGATATTTGATGATTGGGCCACCCACGTGCAACCCCACGAATAGAGGTTCCCAGCTGTGTGAATGCTGGCAACGGACACGCATGAGAAGACAGTCATGTGTTGTGGCGGATCATGAACGCGTTCTTTCGCATTTGGTTGTAGGATTCAACGGTCTAAGATCCTATCATCCTAGAATAAGGTGATGACCGAGGAAACGAAGATACACGGACCTCTCGAGATTCACAGCTCCCAAACCCTAACGCAGCCCAAATTGGACATCGTAGTCCGAGTCATTGCTTTCTAACTTAAAAGGGTATCAGAATCGACTAGTACCAGAGGAGGAGTGACAGCGGCTTATTGGCTATGCAGGGACTGCACTGGCCACCAACTGTCGAGTTCATCTTGGGATTGCAAACACTTTTCAGCGGCACGGAATAGCTTGCCCACACGATGTACCAAAGCCCCGGTACGATTTCTCCAGTTGTAGCGGCACAGAAAAGTCGGTGACACCTTGAGTCTCTGGGAATTTACAGCTCCCAAAGGATTGGGATCCCAGTCTCGACGCTGCGGACCATCCGGCAAACTTTCCCTTAGCTTGGTCTCCTAGACATAAGTGCTTTTGAGACATATCCTTCCTCTCCCGTTTGGCTTCACCAGAATCCCAACACGGTGGAGACGGCGGAACTCACCCGCGACGGTGGATTGCCGGACCTGAACTGCTCAGCATCTGCTCTGAGACATGGGGGCTGGCATAGAGACATGCTACTCCCAGTCCTGTCCCCAGAAACATCGCCTATTGGGTCACGTGATGTGATGGATCATAACTTTACAAAGCAAGTATATTGAGGAGACAATATCACCACAACAGCGGTGACCGGCACGCGGCGGGATGGGCTTCGGGTGCATCTATCTTGCGTAGCTGTGTGCATCTCATGTGCTGTGATGAGATGAGTTACATTAGCGCCTCTAAGCAAGTGATGGTGATTCTCTGCACGTGCATACCACGAATGGGAATTGCATATTCTCTGGAGTCTTTTCGACACGGGTTACTTGCAGTTGCGGTGTGTAGCACAGGAGCTGGGGACAGCTTTTCCTATGTCCTTTTGTGTATGAGGTAGCGGTCTGAAAGCATATATGCCTTGGCATAGGCAAAGTCTGGTAAAGACTAAAACGATTGACAGGCTATAAATTACATGGCTCGGTCGGTGGCCTTTCCCTGTTAACGTAAATCATTCGCAATCTCCCATACACATAGTTGGAGTCTGATATAGTTTAAAGTTTTATTTTAGATGTCCATGACCAGCATATGGCTGTGACAATGATATTGAACCCTTTGATATTGCGTTTGAGACCCCCGATCGTTCGCATTTCAGTCGGATGTGACGTGTAGCATCGTGTGCTGAAATTGCTTTATGCATCAAATGCGTAGTCAAGGCGTGATATTATGATCTACCGTCTCGGTTAGTACCTCTCAACTACCGGCGACGACGCAATGCGACATCGCTGACCTCAGGATGCTGCATCTGAAAGCCAGGTATGGCGCACTGGAAACGTACTGGAGTGTCTGACTGTAACTCTCAAACAGAAGACGAATATCTAAATATGGAATGATGTTCAGAGAAGAAGTTGCAACGTACAGCAGCACCCTTGCTATTTAGAAAAGCAGAACAAGCCTCAGGCCTCACGTTCGCAAACATCATGTAGCTGAAAAGACGCAGTGGTCCAGGAGAACATTGTCCCTGGTTATGGTGGAAGGATGGATGATGCTGGCATCCTCTTCCTCACGTGAAGTCACCAACATCGACTCTCTCCTGAGCAAGCGCTTATCCGCACGAAGGGAAGTGTCAACAATTGGATCTGGTAGGAAGCCAGCCTCCAGACGAACCGCATAATAGATTTCCCGCAAATTGCAATTAGAGTGGTACACCCGTCAACTCTGGACAGCCTCACTACAGGCAAAAGACGAACCAATAATAGCCGTCCGTACAACCAGAAACAACAAATGTATCAAATGCTGAACCAACGCAACGAAAGACAGATTGGAATGAACTGAAAGAACAATTGATTTCGGGATAGAGGAACAATGTACACGGCTAATAGGCCCGACCCCCGCCTTCCCGAGCTGGAAGCAGATGTAACAATAATCCGAGATATATATACGAATGCGCCGTCCTCTTGTGCCTCGTGATGTTATGGCTTCATGAAAGCACGCATATTGATGTTCCTACTTCGCTCTCCCTGAACTTGTGCACGCGATTGTGACTGACAGTACGACGAGGAGGGACCACCTGCAAGTACTGCAATTCCATATTAACGACACCCCGCCATTCGGATAGGAGCTACACAACATCCCCACTCCTCCACTTACCGGAATGTCAGTTCTGTCTACATTCTGGCAGTGGCTTCGTTCTTTATTCTCATCAAGCAGCAAATCCACGTCTAAAATGGCGGATATACAGAGATGGGTGGTGAAAGAACCATGGCTCGATATTCATTGCTCGCTTGGCGAAGGACCCTATTATGAACCAGCGACCAACTCCCTCCGTTTTGTAGATATTATCAAGAAGCAGCTGCATACGGTGGGAATTGCAGAGGGCCCCAGGAGTTTAAAGACGCTGCAATTTGATCAGCCATTGGGGGTAACTGCGGACATTGAGGGGACTGATCCAAGTCAGCGGATTTTGGTGGGCGGAAAGGGAGGGATATATATTCTGCACCGGGAGACGGGGAAGTTGGACTTGTTGAAGAAGTTTTACGACGAGGTCGATGCGGAAAGGGATGATAGTTTGAGGAGCAATGACGGGGCTGTTGATCCCCAAGGACGATTTTGGGTGGCTACCATGAACGACTTCCATGTCAGTCCTATGAGAAGTGACGGTGAGTAAACCCGTTCAATTTCTGGGGGGAAAAAATACATCAAGTATAGAAAGAAAGCAGATACAGGATGAAGGTTTAAATTGGAAGCAAATGGGAATGAGATAGTCACCGGGGCTGAAAATGGCGAATTGGAGCTTCATGCTCGTAAAACAATCGCCAAATGTTACATCCATGGCTGACGAAAACCTTCTAGGAATCTTGTTCCGCTTCAACAACGACCTCACTCGTCACGCTCTCCATCACAGCCTCACAATCCCAAATAGCGTAGGCTGGTCACGCGACCAAAAGACCATGTACTTCACCCACTCCACCAAGAAGTGCATATTAGCATTCGACTACGCCCCGGCCTCCGGCTCCATCTCCAACGAGCGGGTGTTCTGGACATACGACGGCGCCGGGGATCCAGATGGGTTCAAGCTAGACAAGGAAGGCAATCTCTGGCAAGCCATCTACGGAGATGGCAAAGTGGTCAAGATCTCCCCGCAGGGCAAGGTCATCGGGGAGGTCCTGTATCCGACAAGATGCATCACCTGTCCGGTGTTCATCGGCACGGAGTTGTGGGTTACGACGGCTGCCGAGGGGGATGAGAAGGAGGTCGAGAGTGCAAAGCTTGGGGGTGCGGTCTTCAAGGTCGATGTTGGCATCGGGGGTGCGAAGGAATTCAAGTTCAAGCTGGATGAGGATGCCCAGATCTAAGAATTGTTTAGAGCAAGCCCAAAATGGTTGTATCAGGACGCGCTCTGTCGGAATGGAGAGCTGAGATAGCTATCGAAGTTCACCTAAATTATTTTACTGCCCAATCACTTGACCTCGAGAGCACTGTGAGCGGAGAACGACGGGAAATAGTAAGGAATGTTCTCAAAGTCAAGATTATTTCAGAAGAATTAGAGTGATCAACGAGAAACTAATATATTTTGCGCTAAGTGCGTCGTGAAATAGCAAAAGCAAGTCATTCAAGATTGTCTTTCGCTGCTACGTATTTCCTTGACGTAAGTATAGTTTCGGAGGCTCATAAAAGAAATATCTCTCGTGTAGAAAGCTATCCTGTCTTCGTGGCTTGGTCTGAACATTTATCAGAACCATTCACGACCTCAAGCCTGGGCAACACGCATATCCGGCTCCGCCATGCTCCAGTTCACCATCTCGTCGCAGCCAAATAGCTCAAACCCCAAATCGATTCCAGGTTGCTGTAGTGTATCGAACTCTAGCAAGCCTTTACGGGCAGCTCTGATTCGCAAATACTGGCCATCCATGTCATCGACCGCGGCTTTGATCAACGTGATCACTCTCGAAATTTCCTCTTCGTCACCAGATTTACTTACTTTCAAACTCTTCAACTCTCTTAAACATTTCTCGCGTGGCGATGAGTAGAACAACTTCCTCCATCTCTTACGTATACGAGCAAAAGTTTTTTTGATATTCTTTGGCATGTCTCGTTTACTAAGAGCATTTGCGTATTTCCACAGGATCGTAATAACGCTTTCAAACCTCTCCAGTCCTATAGTTTCGAAGGCAGTGGAGCGGTTGAACATACCTCCTGTTTTCTTCTCCTCCTTTATAAGCTCGCTCATCTGGAACGCTGCACCCACGATGCGCTTATATTGTGGCTCCAAGTAGTCAATTACAACCTTCCTATATGCTTTGAACTCTGAATCGGGCTGCTCAGCCCTGTAGCTCAAATTTGCTGGGTCTTCGCCGCCTATTATCGCTCCACTTGTCAGCCAAGCTAAATGCAGGTTTAACTCTACAGGATGTGGTGTGTTGTGTTTGGTGTATTGCATTGCCACATTGTAACGGAACCAGTTTTCACCCAAGAAAGGATTAAAAGGGGTAGTGTCAATAAGAACGTCGGTTTCATCCTCTAATTCATCATCGTCGAAGTCTTGAGATTTACCATATCCGAATCCAAACCAGACGTAGTCGAAGCCCATCATCGTCGCAAATACCTTACTACGTTCAAATGTTTGAGCATAGCGACGGAGAGCTTTGAACATGTTGAAAAGAGGCTCGTAAGGAGTCGTTCCTAGTACCAAAGTTGACACCTCTTTAATAAATTCTGCATGACCATCCAATGCAGGATTAGGTAGAAGAGCAAAGACAATTTTGCTGTGGGCGTTCTTCAGGTATCCAAGACGCACTTCAAAAGCCTTCAAGTTGCGGATCTGTTGAAGTGGCTTGAGAAGATATTTCATCCTTTCTGAGCTGAAAACATGGTGTTCTGGACACTGATCACAATTCCAGCTGCCACGGTATTCTGAAACCAGTAGAATCTGTAATATTATAAGGGAGCTACGGGAAGAACCCGAGATCTTCTGACACAATTCGACGAAGTCTGTGTTTCGGTTTCCTAGAAACCTTTCGTCGCCACTAATCACAAATCTCCACTTTCGGACGTTGTGAAATCCAGTGTCCCAAAGCTTGGATGGAGAAAATGTGTCCCCTTGATGAGTACAGTTTATGCGAAATATGTTTTCTCCATACAAGATAGCATATGCTTCATCTCTGATTCGCCGACAAGTTGAAAGAATGTTAGGCGATAAACCGTAGTGTCGATGCTTGAAGTTATTCGTGCTTCTATACTCTCCTAGCTCGGGATTAAAGAGAAGCAATCTGTAGATCATGTCGCGAATTTCGACTGGCAGCTTTTGTAGGAGAGGGCATGTATTCGCGCGCGGTCCTAGGGAAGTAATGACGGCTCTAAGGTTTTCAGAGGTGACTGGAGCGAGATACTTCTCAAGGGTTTCTCGAAAATTTACTGGTAGTGTATCCAAGATCGAAGAATCTCGTAGAATATATGTTGTCGATTCCAAGCCAGCCGCTGCGGAGCTGCTGCGAGAATCCGAGCCTGTGGATACAGTTTCCATCATCGAGGAGGTCTTGTAGGTAGACATCGATGTTGCCATTGGGTATCCCACGCCGCTTATCGTGGGAGTTCTGAATGATTCGTGGTTGTGCTTTGGATAGAACTTGATACAGCTGGAAGTTTTGAGAGCAACGCCTATTGGTCAACCACTTCGTGATAAGGCCTTCGAGGCGGAGTGGTGTAGAATTCTCAGTCCTTCCAGTGTTGTATTTGGGTGTCTTTAATGTGATGCAGGCTTACTCTTCACAAAGTAGCAAGTGGTTAGGATGACAAGCAGTCAATTTATATTGATCAACAAACAGGCTAAGGTATCTACTAGCGCCTACCGCCTGGCATATTGAATATTGCGTATATTTTCAAACTAGCTCTACTATATTTTGACGAACATTGCTGCCTTGTGAAATATTGAATTAAAATCAAAGACGAGCCAGAAGGATAAATATAGGATACGTACCTTCCTTAATGGGCAAACACTTTGTTCTTGTGTATTTTTGTGATGACACTTGTTGAACATAGCTTCAAACAGCGTGTATCTTGAAGATGATTGTTCAGGTGAAACTGATTTAACATAATAATCCAGGTATTGAAGATATGCAGTGATGATATGGATTGCTGTGCTACCCAAGTGAAGTGTGTCTAGTGCTCACAACTACTCCCTTTCCTTGATCAAAGAAGCGTTTTTATATTGATATTTAATACTTTAATGGCTTCGAACGATACAACATTCTCTATTGTTTCGACTTTTCGTCCTGGGAAAGTGTAACTAGCATATTGCCTGAGTTCCAAGGCACCTTATCGTAGGATAGAACATAACAAGCATGAATCACACAGCTTCTTAATTCCAGTTCATATACCTACCTACCTCTTACTAAGATTAAAGAGCGAAACGTGGTGTGTTGTGGGATAATTGATGTCGAGATAATCAAGGATACAAATGTAATTGTTTCTCTAGTAAAAGCACATGGCTCGCTTAAGAAGGGTTTGTAACTAAAGATATCCATCCAGTCTACGTCCTCTGGCTCTCACCCACCATATAGCTTCCCAAGTTTAGTAGTGTAATGTAGATACAATGCATGTGCTTTCTCATAACCTAACACGATAGCTTGATAGATAAAGTAATAGATGACCCATTCTAAGTGTCAATAATCAACTTGTAATGAGCTGATTCCTCTATCGTAATGGCTGGTGCAGGCCGGGTGTGGCTTTGATTAGAGGAAGAGGTCTCTCTGCCCAATGGTATGGGAAGCCTCTATCTCTGCATGTTACTGCATATCACTCAACATAAGAGAAAGGCTTCCTCTGTTAGGTAGAGACTGGGTAATTATACGACTTTCTCAAGTATATACTGCCCACAAAGCTCATTATTTAGGAGTTGATCAGATAGCGAGTCAAAGAGAACCCAAATAAATAACATATACTTTCCTTGAGAACAGCCAATATGTCTATCTTGCATCGTGAAGGAAAAGCTTCGACAGAGCTGGCGGGGTAGCTCTCGGGGTGAAACTCCCTAGTTGGGGATAGCTCCAAATTGAGCTTCAGTCTCAAGCGGGAAGTTCAATGGACCATTACACAAAACCCCGCTTCGCAGACCCGAATATTGGTAATAGAAGTTAGAGATTTGAGGATCTGCTAGAAAACGTCAGATGTCTACTTATCTCTTGTCGCTGCCCTCTCAGCTTCGCACCGCCTTCTACCATCAAATACAGCAACAGATCTCCCAAGCAAGATCTATCCCGTCCAAACATCCCCAATATCTAGCTCATCGGACCATATTACCTTTTCGCAGACCATTTGGGATTTCAACACGCAATATGTCGGATCTTTCCATTCAGCTCACTGCTCCTAATGGCAGGAAATACACTCAGCCAACTGGTCTCTTCATCAACAACGAGTGGGTGAAGAGCAGTGATGGACAGACCATTACCTCTATCAACCCCACGTAAGTCCCACCTAACCTTATGGAATTGCGTATACTGATGCTTTTTTTCAGTGATGAAACCGAAATTACCACCGTTCAAGCTGCCTCAGCTGCCGATGTTGACACCGCTGTAGCTGCTGCACGCAAGGCATTCAAAGACCCTTCATGGCGCGACCTATCTCCCACGGATCGCGGTAACATGATGATCAAGCTCTCCGACCTGGTTAAAGAGCATGCCGAAACACTAGCAACAATCGAGACTTGGGACAATGGCAAAGTATACGCCGATTCTTTGACAATTGATGTTGCAGAGGTTGAGGGCACACTGCGATACTATGGTGGATACGCGGATAAGATCCATGGTCAGACTATTGATACCGGACCAGCGAAGTTTGCATATACAATCAGAGAACCTATAGGTGTTTGCGGACAGATTATCCCTTGGAATTTCCCTCTCGCTATGGCCGCCTGGAAACTTGGACCTGCTCTTGCTTGTGGCAACACTGTTGTCATTAAGGCAGCTGAACAAACGCCTTTGAGCATTCTATACCTTGCAAATCTGATCAAGGAGGCTGGATTTCCTCCTGGAGTTGTCAATATACTTAATGGTTATGGAAGGGAAGCTGGAGCTGCAATCGCAACACATTTGGGTATCGACAAGGTTGCGTTCACGGGAAGCACCGGCACCGGAAAGGAAATCATGAAGATGGCAGCTGTCAACATGAAGAATATTACTTTGGAAACTGGTGGAAAGAGTCCATTGCTGGTATTCGAGGATGCTGACCTGGAACAAGCAGTCAAGTGGGCTCACATTGGTATGCATTTTGATCTTGTTCTTTTTGTATATGCTAACTTCCAAAGGCATCATGTCCAATCAAGGCCAGATTTGTACTGCAACTTCCAGAATTCTAGTTCAAGAATCAGTGTATGACAAATTTATAGAGGACTTCAAGAAGCATACGCAAGAAGCATCAGTTGTTGGTGATCCATTTGCTGAGACGACATTCCAAGGTCCCCAAGTCACCAAGACACAATACGAGCGCGTTCTTGGATATGTCAAAATCGGAAAAGATGAAGGAGCAACCCTCATTACTGGTGGTGAGGCCTTTACTAAAGGTCCTACCAGCAACAAGGGTTTCTTCATCAACCCAACTGTCTTTGCTGGTGTTAAGCCTAGCATGCAAATATACCGTGAGGAGGTTTTCGGACCCTTCGTAGTAATTGCAAGCTTCAAAACTGAAGAAGAAGCATTAGATATGGCAAACGATACAACGTACGGTCTTGGCAGTGCTGTTTTCACCAAGGATCTTACAAGGGCTCACCGGGTTGCGAAGCGGATTGAGGCGGGTATGGTTTGGATCAATAGTAGCAACGACTCCGATTACAGAGTTCCCTTTGGCGGTGTGAAGCAAAGTGGCATTGGAAGAGAGTTGGGAGAGGCTGGCTTGGCTGGATATACTCAGGTCAAGGCGGTCCACGTTAACATGGGCACCATGTTGTAGTGTACGATAGCACGAGTAGCCATGAAGATGTGAAATTATACAGTGGCACTTTCACGCTAGGTTGAAAAGAAAACAATAGTTCTCCGGTTCGGGTGCTTACTTTCAAGTGTGGAAGCTGAAATTGGTATGTGTTACTGGCATGATTTGTGAGCCCGGATTGTGGAAGGGATAGAAGTGCATTACGGTATGGTGAGATTATCTGACGTACCTCAAAATGGAAGTGGTGTTTCAAGGACTATCACTGGTAAATCTGCTAAGAATAATGGTAGTTGAAAGTTGCAGATAGATGAGGCAAGATGTAGGTTTGCACTATAGCAATCATCTATATTTGAATCTGCTGATTCCAGATGAATCGAATACATTGAGATGCAGCTGCCACACACCATGAAAGAGTCATACTCAGAGAAAAGTCTCCCAAATACCCGCCTATACTGCCAACATCATTATCTCTCCTCAATCCCAGAATCCTAAACCTCAGCCTCATCACCAATCTCCTTTTTTACCATCTTCTTCTCCTTTGCGGCTTGTCCAGGCGACATATGAGTCTTTTTCTTCCTCGGATTCTCATTTTCTTTCAGATCATCTCCACTCTCACTTCCATTGTCAACCTCCAACCGTCGCTTCTTCGGCGACGACTATCCAAACACCATATCAGCAAAAACCGCCAAAAAAAATCAATCCTTGCTTCCACGAAAACTCTCAAGGCTAATGGAACGAGACTTACCGTAGGAGTGCCGCCAGGGCTAAGGCCCTCGGTCTGCTTCAGCCGCTGCCATCGTTTCTGCGCCGCCATCTTGGTAGGAACGCCGATCTCACGGGCCACGCGGTCCCAATCGATGGATTTGATTTCCGTTTGGGAAATCAGTGCGAAGAGGAGCTTGTAATTGTCGGATGCGGCGGGCATCTTGAGCGTTTCTGGCTTTGAAAGGCTTTGCAGAAGCGCAAGAGATGTGTGAATGAATGGGGTTGAGTGTATTTTTTTTGTTTTGGTGTTTTTGGGTAGAAGTTGTTTGGCCCCAAGAACGAGTTGCGTCCACAAGGAGAAGTCCTGATTTTTGAAGTGCGTTGCTCTTACACGAAAGACGCTAATCGAGACGACGAAGACGAGGCTGGCTTTATAGACGGCCTAGAGTCTCGGTGATGCGGGGTTGGAGGGATGGGAAAAAAGCAAGCAAGGTGGACAAAGACGAGAGGGGGGGCATGTTTATGTTTGTTTGCTCTTTCTCGGGGGGGGATATATGCAAGATGCCCTCGGTGAATATTTTCGCGAAGCAAGTCTCGCCAAATGGAGGAATGGAAGTCGCGACAACGTTCGTAGAGCAGGGGGGGAAAGCTTTGTGATAGATTGATTTTGTTCCTCGATTGGATATTCAATTTATGTGCGCTGCTTGCTCGAGGACTGGCGGATGCGTGTTTGCTCTCTTGCATTCCATCATTGCTATACGGCCATCTATAGCTGGCACGCAGCAGAAAACTGGGAGGTCCAATATAGAGAAGTGTCGAATGCAATATATCTTGCATGACTGAGTACAACGAAGCATAGCTTTGAATAGTCGAAGTAATTTCACATCTAAAAAAGGTTCATCTTAGAATCATGAAGATTCAGTCTTAACAAGGTTGGTTTGACGTATGTGCGAGTATCTTTGTTCCATATTGTCATAACTTGTATCACTATGGTTGTACCCTAGGAGCTCTGATTCTAAATTCTCTGGTCTTCAGCCTAGAAGTCCAAGCTCCAGCTAGTAATAGATTTGCGCCGCAAGACTGGTCTTTGTATCGTTGCCTGCTATAGGTAGAGGAATATCTCCTGAAGTTTCATGCACTGAGAAAAACCATTTGACCCGTCGTCTGTCGAAGAGGCAGACATCATCGACACGGCATTCAGGTGGCTTTAATGTGGGCTAATAGAACTGTTTAGCTATCAATACGGATGAGATATGGCTTAAGATCAAGGACAACATTAGTTCATGAAAATCATAGAATAATGCCTTCTCCAAAAACTGAGAACTCTCAAATATTTCAAGCCTGCATTATAGCTAACACTCATATTCACGTCACTTCAAGTGTGTATTTATGAGGAATTATTTTTCATTGAATGTTCATTGCATTCTAGGCTGACATGAGTATATTACCAGTCACATACCCTCAGGTGCGCCACCACCCAACCGGAGAACTCCCGCTAAACCAGAGAAATGCAAACGCAAAGAGGCCGCAAAACAAGCAGACCATCATGATACATTCAGTGCTCAAAGCTAAAACAGCCGAGCATGATACCAAAGCACTTTGCTTTGGATTTTGTTCCCCAGAGCCACAGATAGGTCATAGTGCTTTTCCATAAGCACAATTATGACGCCAGAAAACAACGGGGTATAATTATGTACTGAATCATCAGCTTCGAGTGAACGAGCCAATGTCTGTTGAGGCATGTCCTGGAGTGAAGGACTACTACCGATCTTCAAACTCCAATGCTACCTGGGCCATAGCTGGTCTGTCGCGTTGGGCCCAGTGGAGACTGGGAGCTGCCATAGGCCTAAGTGAGTTAGCAGGAGCTGACTAGAGCGCGAACTTTACAAACCTTCTTTGGTCGCTTGCGTCCCCCCATTCCATCCTCACCATCTCCAGTAGAATAGCCAGGGTCGTGCATATCATCATCTGCATAACCCTCCCCATAGCCTTCATAGACTGAATCGCCATAGCTGCGCTTTGCGTTATTCCGTTGCGGACGGGTAGGCTCTGCCTTTGCCATACGCTGTGGGCCACCAACTTGACGAGTGCCACCTTGATGAATTGGTGTGCGGGCCCCACTGTTGTTCATAGTCTTTACTTGTCCGATAGGAGTAGTGACTGTATCTTTCTTCGTCTCAAGACCCAGGACTTTAGGGTTCCAGATATGCTTAGGGATGGATCCCTTTGCCATTGCCACAGCCTTGCCAAGGACCTGTGGGGGCAGAATTGGCAAGTTCTCTGACATTGCTTTCGCAATGGCACCAAAGTCACTCTGCCAACGAGCTTCTCCCTCTGCTCTCTGCTCATCTGTGAAACCCGGATTGACCATTGCCCAGAGGGTATCGGGTGCATCAATGGCCTTTGTCTCTGCATCGAATGCACCAGCCAACTTCAACGATTTCATGATACCTTTGTAGCTCTTCCGAATGTTCTTACCCTTGGTACCATCGGGATTTTCTCGTGCGACGCTTTTCGCTATATCCTCTAAGCCGTACAGCTGATAGAGGTCTTGTCGAAGAGGGACGCTGGATGCAGGATGAGCTGCACATTAAGACTCCATGTTAACCAAGTACTATAGTAAATGATGTTTGGGGGAAATAGACGAATACTATGCCTGCTCAGGGGAGTGATTGGGAGGAAGGGAGCCTTACGAGATTTGCAAAGGAGGTACTTTGGGCCTACATTCAGGTGTAGGTCTTTGATACTGACTTCGCTATCCTCGATGTGTACTTTCTTCTGCTCTCGGTCCCCGGTATCTTCTAGATCGCGCTTGCGCTTATTCGATATATCCTCTGCGTACGCCGTCTCCGCCATACTTTCTAATGTCGACATACTGCCGTTGATGCTATGTGCTGGGGTTGGCAAAGAATTGCCTTGAGGGGATGTGGGGAGTTTCTGATGTGAATCGATTGTGCTGGAGAAGGGCTGAGAAGGACTTTGTGGTGAGGGAGGGTGGTCGGAAGGCATCTCGGTGGAGGTTCGACAGATGGCGATAGTATCGTTCAGTTCGTGAATTGATAAGCGATCGTGTTCAGGTGTTGTCGAAACAGCCTCGTATCCGTCAAGAGCCCTCGAGCTGCGCCAACAACCGTATTGAAGGCTACCCTTTGAGATACGCCAGAAAGAGCCTCTGCTTTATGCAAATTGAGGAGAGAGGTGTGTTGTCGTGGTGGAATTGTGTTGCTTTGTCTCTGGATTGCGTCGGCGAGGGAGCCGTCGTGTACGGTCGCAAAGTCGCCGGTAGCGCACCTAGTGAGGATCGCTCAGTGTTTATGCCGGCTGCATCCAGTAGTTGTATGATTGATATTCGTTATCCTATTTATGTTTCCCTTCAGCGCCGTCGAGGTTGCTGGTTGTCGAGGGTCCTCGTCGTTGTCAGGGTTGGATGATGGAGATGAGGTTGAGGGATTGCCCGGATGCCCTTCCTTTGTCGGGCCAGCCTTGGCGATTCTGCCTTAGTCACCGAGTCACGTGAACTATTCACTTTTTACATATTTGATTTCAGGGTTGAGCAGAAATTCAGACATCTGGTGTATTTTTCCGAATGATAGAATTGTAAGAATTCAAAAGAATCCCTCTTTTTCCTGGTTATATGTTTGATATTGCGTTTCCTAGTATTGGGACTTGAATACCTCCAATTTGGGGTTAGTAGGTTTCGGAAGATGCCGCAGTGGAAGGTTTCTCCCAAAATTATTTTTGGAGGGGATGCAGAATTTACCACAAGCAAATAAACAACATGGCGAAACGACAACGTCTTTCAGAAAATCAGGAGGATATCCCCGTTGATGTCGCTTCTGATACCGAAGAGACTCCTCCCTCCAAAAAAGCACGAAAAGAAACCAATGCCTCAGCCCGCCGAACCCTCTTTGTCCGCTCTCTTCCAGCAGTAGCTACCAGTGATAAATTGACGGAGCTGTTTTCCCAAAATTACCCAATCAAACATGCTACTGTGGTCATTGATCCCGAGACAAAACAGTCCAAGGGATATGGTTTTGTCACCTTTGCAGATGCAGAAGATGCAGGCAGGGCTCAGGAAGAGTTGCAAGGTCACAATTTCATGGGCAGAAAGATGAAGCTAGAAATTGCAGAACCCAGATCAAGAGAAGTGGGAGCAAAAGGTGCGGATGGGAAGAAAAAGAGTGTCATATCCGAAGAAGCTGCTGCTGTCAAGAAAGCGCGCTCGGATAAGATGGTTGAAGACCGCAGGCCTCCAAAGCTCATCATCCGAAATCTGCCATGGAGCATTAACACCTCTGCGAAATTGGAGGAGTTGTTCAAGAAGTTTGGAAAAGTCAAGCATGCCGATATACCAAAATCCAAAGACGACAAACAGAAAGGATTTGGCTTTGTGGTAATGCGGGGAAGGAAAAATGCAGAAAAGGCTTTGGAAGCAATCAATGGGTCAATGGCCGGTGGCAGGACGTTGGCAGTGGATTGGGCAGTGGATAAGGATGTGTGGCAAAATAAGAACAAGTCCGAGGATGTCAAGGAGGACGAGGAGAGCGAGGCTGAAGCTGATGGAGGTGCTGCACTTGAGAAAAAGGCTCCTGCAGAGGATAACGAAGAGGATGATGTTGCAAACTTTTTCAAAAACTTTGGAGACGAGCTGGAATCCGAGCCAGAGACTGGCGACGAAGATGAGCCTAGTGATGAGGACCTTGGTGATGAGAACGAAGAGGACGACGAAGACTCTGAAGATTTCGAGGATATAAAAAGCGACGATGGAAGCGAAGTTCAAATGCCGAAGAAAGAGAAAGTACTCATCACCGACAACTCGTCAACATTATTCCTTCGTAACCTACCATTTACTATTCGCGACAACGCTCTCAAAGAACACATGGAAAATTTTGGCCCAGTCCGATATGCTCGAGTGGTTATGGATAGAGTCACAGGCCAGTCTAAAGGTACTGCATTTGTATTCTTCTATAACCCTGAGGATGCAAATTCTTGTTTCGGTAATGCCCCACGATATCAACCCACTGGCGCAAATGCCACAAAGGCTGCCGATGCTCCCAAAGTCAAACACTCTCTCCTCGAAGATGAGAATGCCGACAACACTGGACTATACACCATCGAGGGTCGAGTTATGCAAGTAGCGAAAGCTGTCGAGAAAGAGAAAGCAGTCAAACTCACCGAAGACGGAACCAATTTCCGCGATAACCGCGACAAAGACAAGCGTAAGCTCTACCTCTTATCGGAAGGTACAGTCGCCTCCGGCACACCTCTCTACGATGCCCTCGCTCCTTCAGAGGTCAAAATGCGTGAAGATAGTGCTATGCAGCGCAAAAAGCTCATTCAGAACAACCCAACCCTACATCTCAGTCTGACACGTCTTTCCCTACGCAATCTACCACGAAATCTCACTTCTAAGGAACTCAAAGCTCTTGCCCGAGAGGCAGTTGTCGGGTTCGCCAAAGATGTCAAAGACGGCGCTCGCTCACAACTTTCCAAAGAAGAAGAGGCACGTGGGGGTGACGAGATGCGCGATGCCGAAAAGCAACGAAAGGCTAAAGGAAAAGGTATTGTGCGTCAAGCCAAGATTGTGTTCGAGGGTCGTGAGGGTGCCAAAGTCACCGAGGAAAGTGGGGCGGGCAGATCGAGAGGATATGGATTCGTGGAATACAGCAGTCATCGATGGGCACTTATGGGGCTACGCTGGATGAACGGACACGCAATGACAAGTTCAACTGGGAAGAAACAAAGACTCATTGTTGAGTTCGCAATTGAGAACGCGCAAGTTGTCCAGAGACGAAAAGAGAAGGAAGAGAAAGCACGGTTACGATCGAAGGAAGTTGTCGCCGCTCGTGAACGTGGTGAAGCTCCTGAGAAGGAGAAGAAGGTTTTGGCAAAGGATGTGTTGATGAAGAAGACACGTACGGGAGGTGGCAAGTTCGGCAAAGGAAAGGGCGGACCAAATGGAAGAGGAAGAGACGGAGAGGAAGAGCGGCCGAAGAAGAGTTTCGATAAGGTTACGAGAAACAAGCACGGTGTGAGAGGCGGTGTGGATGGTGACAGGAAGTTGGGTGGAAAGGATGTTAAAGCTACGAAGAAACCAGAGGGCAAAGCGGACGCGGGCACGGAAAAGAAGTTCAAGCCTGGCTTCGCACCTGGTGAAGAGGGAAGATTGGCTCGTCGGGCGCAAATCATAGAACGCAAGCGGATGTATCGACGCAACCGCAAAGGTTGATAGAAGGAGGTTAGATATGTTTGCTGTATATGACGAGTAGATAATAGTTAGCATGGAAGGAAACCACTGTGCTATCATCGTATTTGGCAATAGCTACTTTCAATACTGATCAAAATCTTTGAAATTGTCTTACATAAGCTTCCATCTCTCCCGGTGGTGAGCCATCTATAAGTATGTCGTAGGGTGAGGCGAACGATAACTTGATAGCTCGCTTAGCCTTTATTTTTTAACGAGGAAAGGTGAGAGCAATGTATGTAACGCCTTCTTTTCCGCTATTCAATAATCGACGAGCTGAGTGAATGTTACCGATCACGCACATGATAACGAACTAAAATTTTAATATTTAATTGTTTAATATTTATTGTTGTGAGAATTCATATCATAGCTAGCCAAACCCCCAAAAGCCCGCACCGCAGAAATCCAAAGGACGACCCGCAACCATCTACCTATATACAAACCTGCCTTTTCGGCCCCAAAAAGAATCCATTCATTAACTTTTAAATCTACCACCAATCACCCTGGTCATGCATAGCCGCAGCAACCTTGACAAAACCGGCAATATTGCTTCCTGCCACAAGACTGGGCAACTCCCCTTCCTTTGGTTGCACATATTTCTTCGCCGTCTCCAATCCATTCTTGAACGCCTCCTCCATAATCCCCTTTAATTTGTCATCCACCTCCTCGCTAGTCCAACTAATTCGCTGGGAGTTTTGTGCCATCTCAAGGCCTGAGACTGCCACACCACCGGCGTTGGCGGCTTTGCCAGGTGCGTACCAGATGGCGGATGCTTTTTCGGATTTACGATGGTTTTCGAACACGTCAATTGCGGCTTGGGTGCAGCCCATGTTGGAACCCTCAGCGATGAAGCGGGTGCCAGAGGCGACAAGGGCCTCGGCTTCTTCCTTTGAGACTTCGTTCTGGGTCGCACATGGGAGGGCAATGTCTACCTTGACATGTGTCCATGGGCGAGCACCATCTTTGTATTCAAACTTGGTCTCACTCTTGAAATCAGTCAGAGCTTGACGCTTGACTTTGAGGCCGGCGATGGCTTGCACGTCGGCGGGAGAGAATGAGGAGCCGGAAGAGGCAACGATGGAGCCCTTGGAGTCAGATAGGGAGACTACAGTTGCGCCAAGTTCAATGGCCTTGAGGGCTGCATATTGGGCGACGTTACCGGAGCCTGAAATGGCGACGGTCTTGCCTTCAAAAGTGCCTTGGTTGGCGTACTGGATCATATGGTTGACGTACTATCTTCTTGTTAGTTTTTGTTCTTGAAATCATTTCAGAACCCTGGATGGAAAAGTCAGAACGTACATAGACGAGACCAAAACCAGTAGCCTCAGGTCGGATCAAAGATCCACCCCAGCTTCCTCCTTTTCCAGTCAACACTCCCTCCCACTTGTTCTTCTCGGCACGGTATGCTCCAAATAGCCATCCGATCTCACGGCCTGATACACCAATATCTCCGGCTGGAACATCGGTATCGGCACCGATGTGCTTGTTGAGCTCGCGCATAAATGCTACACAGAACTTGCGGATTTCGTTGTCGCTCTTGCCCTTAGGGTCAAAATCTGCTCCTCCTTTACCGCCACCAATGTTTACTGCAATGCTGTCAGTTCCCTTGGATCATGTTGTGGAGAAGATATTTGTATACTTACATCCAGTCAAAGCATTTTTGAAGATTTGTTCGAAACCGAGGAACTTCAAGACAGACAGGTTGACAGTAGGGTGGAAACGAAGACCTCCCTTGTAAGGACCAAGGGCGGAATTGAATTGCACCCGGTATCCGCGGTTAAGTTGTGGCTGTCCCTTATCATCTTCCCAGACGACTCGGAACTGGATGATACGCTCGGGGACGGAAACGATCTTGAGGGCAGTTTTATATTCTGGGTGGGCTTCGAAGAGGGTGCTGTTTTCAAGAGTTGAGGCCAGCTCTGTTTAAACATCATCAGTATTTTGTTAAAAAGTAAGACATGGTAGAGGTATTACCATTGTAGGCCTGCTCGAACTCGGGTTCGGAAGGAAGGTTAGACATGATTGTTGTACTGGGTATCTTGGGTATAGTATAGTAAAATGCAGACGATGGTCTAATGAAAGTGCAGGAATTTGGAGTGTCAAATGCAGCAGAGTAATGGGAAGGGAGGAAAGAAAGAAGAGAAGGTAGGCACGAGAAGAAGCTTTTATGTATGATGGAGGTGGGGGACCTTAGAACTCAATCTTCACCAGTCCAGCCAACCACTTACGAACCCGGATAGATGTCACTGCCGCTACAGGAGATGAATCGACATAGAAAGGTGGCTCAAACACCGAATCACAAGAGTGCTCCCATCTATACCGCGGTGATAGAGATGGAATTGTGAGGGTCATGGTGTTCCGCAATCGGGCCCCGTAGTAGACTTGGAGCTAGAGCTGCTGGGAGATGGGAGCTCTGGCGTTTCCGTGGGGCACGATTGAGATTCACAAGGTTCACCGAGCATCACAGGCCACCAAACGGTCTGTGGAGGAAGCTCTGATCTCTGGCCATGGTGGGTTTGACTTTTGGTCGGGTCGTCTCTGTGGTTCAACCAGCCAGGCGAGCAAAAGCTGATGTCAAGACGGTTACCCTTATCGTGCACCTCTCATTTGTCAATTCCGAATATACCGCCACTTATACATCGTCCTAAGATGTGGTACCACTGTTCCGTAAAGGTAACATTAGCGCATTTTCAGGGGCATCAGCCGTTAAGCGAGACTTTATTTACACCCCAAGCGAAGTGACCCCCGCGGAAGAGGGGTTGTTGCGGAGAGGCTGAGGTGAAAGAAAAACAAAAAAAGATGAAAATCTCTCGCTGCAATATGGCGTGTCCGACGGTGGTCCCTCAACACCACAACCGTAAGCAGAACTGCAATGCGGGGACGAGCAGTGACCGACTAGCTAAAGAACCCCCAACTTGCAAGGAAATTATCTGCTCGTGCTACGGAGTATTGTCTTGGTATAGCAGTGTCGTGTGCCAGAGCCGGTCAACCGGTGTCGGACAAGGCTGGATTGCCTCGTGGTGCAGCGTTCTATCCACTGCGCTATTACCTGAAAATTTCCACTTATAGAGGGCGATTCCGGGACAGATGCTGACATTTCAGAGCCTTGTATGCTCTGACAGCTACAGCCTTCCTGTTTGTTGCGCGAGCTGGTGATAGTGACTGTTTATGTTTTGTCACTTCTTCCTGAGTGATGTGCAGAAGTTTGCACCACACATGAGAGTGTCTGACACTTCACGTCTCTAAACTCGCTGGACTCTGGGGTAATTGCGTATAAGAGCTCATTGTTGATCTTATGAATTCCTATTATTGTTTAACTCATCTTGTTGTTAAATTCCCCGGACATTATTCTGAGCCAAGGAGTGTCTCTGAACCTTTACTCGTCAGCTAGGAATCGGAATCATTCGCGTTATTGTATAGTTTACTGCCCCGGTCATGGGTTTTACGATTTTACAGATTTGAGAAGTCTAGTCATTAATACTAGGTTATTCACATAATCCTCTTATGTTTTTAATCGTCCGTACAACTGCGGTGGATTGTTCTCGTCTTGTGTTTCCTGTCTAGGTCCATTTTGGTCTATTGGGGTTGGCCTCCAACGGCCTCTCCGCTTCTGAACAATTCAAGAATACCTATATTTCACATATGGCACAGTGTATATTTTCTCACAAATCTATAAAAGTCTAGTAGCTTTACAGCGTGATTCTACCCTGTGTCAGTCACGTGAGAGTATATATATATTCTCCGTGCTGCGCATGCTTGTTTCCTAAATGGAGCTATCTGAATAAACTACTGCCCGTTGTTTTTCTTAAATCCAATGTTACACACCATATGTTTGGAATATCAACAGAGCAATCTTTTGCAAATGGGTGGTTCAAAGTTGAGGACTATAGATGTGCGTTCTATGCTCACAAGAAAAGTGAGGATCCTCTAGACGTTCAGAGGGTGCCCCAGGAATACCAGAGCAATTATCAGGCAGTAAAGAATGGCAGATTAGCATTGCATTGCACTGAACGAAAGACACTAAATACGATCGCACGAGCTGCTCTCATCAGTCAGTCGTGCGTAGAAGTACTCAGTAATACTTCGCTAAGAGCCATATTAATCCCCTTTTCCGCTCAAAAGAATGATACCACTTGAAGGCTAGTTCGAAAACTCATTCATATTATGCGTAATCTCTATCCAGTACCAACTCACGAACCTCTTCGCCTATGCCATATGGTCTAAACGAAATTCGTCGTCTCCCTCCACTCCACGATTTTCCTCTCGCCATCGATCTCCTTCACCACCGCAAACAGCGCATCTCGCTCCGTTCTCTCCTGACTTCCCGCCGCCTTCTTCAACCCCACCTCCCGCCCCGTCGTATAGCAAAGCCCACCCTGGTCGCTTGGGTTCTTCAAGACCACTGTATCGACCAGAGTAATACGCAGGTATTCATAGTTGGTGCTCACCGTGTTATAGACGCCAGTGAAGAACTGCTTGAGGCTGTTAAAGTCATACGTTACGTAGTTGAAGGAGGCGGTGACGTTAGGAGAGATGGCGGCGTCGAAGAAGGCTTCCCAGCCGGTGTGGTTGGGGAAGATGCCTTAATGGGAATTATTAGTAAGGGTGAAGCTCTGAAGGAAGATGGGTCTGGTGGAGGGGGGATTTACTAAGGGGAACGACTTGACACCAGTCGTCGAGGGATTGATAGGTGGTAGGGGTTACTGGTCCGGCTGGTACAGCTGCGAAAGGAGAGGCGCTGATGAGAGGAATGGTGGCTGCGAATACCGTAGCTTCGAAAAATCAGTATCTTCAAATATTAATCGAATATTTGACGTGTTACCTGTAGCAAAGAACTTCATGTCGATTAGTTATTCTTATTAAGTGTAAATTACACTGTGTATAAACATATAATTTTAATTAGAAGAAGTGAGAGTCGCTTTTTGGATCAGTTCAGACACTCCACGGAATGCTACCGGATTTTATACATTCTTTCACTTGGTGGTACTATAAAGGCTTGACCAAGGATGTTGCAGCACTAAGGGACTGATGAGAGACTACGCCGCATCGTGACATCCACCGTGCGAGATTTAGTTCAATTATCCAAGAGGACCTAGACTGAATGAATCAAAACAGTACTTAGAGACGTTGCACTCGTAAGGAATTAGACGAGCAGACGAAGTACACGAAGACGGACCCATTTAAATAGGCGGCGGGAAGAGCCATGTCATGAGGAAAGATTAGGTACTTTAGTTTCGAAACGAGTTTTCAATGCTTGTTGTTAGCATTTTAAATAAGTCTAAATGAGAAGTGTGTATGTTCACAGTTTCGACTGACTTCACTGGCGACAAGTCTAGCTCCACCACCAGAGTTTCCACGGACAGCTTGCCATGAATCCATCCCTAGGTAAGATCCTTGTGAAGATCGCGACTGTGCCTTGATCCTTTGGCGCTTCTCAACTATAAAAACTTGGATGATATGCGTTAACAAACTCCTTATTAAATCGGACACCACGGCTTGTGGCTCGCTAAGCTCTACTGTTAGTTAATAATCATTATAATATGCCGTTTGTTCTTGAATTAGAGAACGTGGAACAGTTTCCTGGCTGAGTTATAAACAATCTTTGGAAGTTAGATTCTGCTTATTAAGATAACATACAGTATCATAATCCTTTGTAATGTTCATATTAAGAGATATCTAGGTTTATGTTATGTCGGGAATTATCACATCGAAGTACATAGGTATGCAGTAGCATTGCCAAGTTGAAATTATGTGATTAACAACTGCTTTTCAGTGAAATTGAGTGATCTCTGAAGATTGAACTTAATTCTTTAATTTTAAAAATACATTTCTTCAGCACATCACCACGCTTAATGGAAATGGATGGTTAAGGCATTGACTCATGAACCGTGGCCGATGACCCTTCTCTCTATGATCTTAGTATCCTTCTTACAGGTAGAAGGTGAATTATTCTGTCATCTCCAAAGACAGCATTCATACAACCTGTAGATTTGATGAAGCTGTTGGGTACTGGAGAATTGCATAATAAATTATCCTAGAAAGTCTGGTTGGTACTGAAAACGTACGGGAGGAGTTAGGAGTTGCCCATAAGCTTATATCTCGCTTAATTGTGGGGTTGTTGTCTCGACTTATCTTTTTTTTCTGCGAGTCTCACTTCACCGTCCACCCCACCAACTCACCCCCTCCACAACACCGACTTCTACCGCAAAGATGCCTATCTCCAAGAAAGCCAAAGTACGTCCCTGGGTCGCATACTCCTTCTCAGTGCTAACAGCAAAAAAAAGGTTCAACGCGACCACAAGAAGGCCGAGGCAGCTGGAACTCGTACCCCAGTCAAAGCAAATGGCCTCCCCGTCAAGCCACCGAAGCCTACCTCCATCGTACGTAAATTCTATCGTAGCCAAAGACAGTTGAGCGAGAGCAGATAACTCAGAGGGTTATTTGCGAATATTGGCAATGGCTAACATAGAACTAGTGTGCCAACTGCCGCAAGGAGATCATAAACACCAACAAGACACAACTACAAGTCCACGCCGAGACCCACGACCAGAAGCTATGGCCTAAGGAGAAGTGCTGGCCAACCGATTTCCCAGGTACCACTTAAGGTGTATCTGACCAGGACGGCGTATAAGGTTGGCATGAGGATAGTGGGGTGATTTATTCATGGCTACAGATGAGATGCTATTCAGGGTGCTATGGCGTTGGTAGGTAGCAATATACCTTTTCAAAATGTGATACTATTGAACTTGATTTTGGCGGTCCCAAAGCTTGAGTAGAATTCGTGACAACGGGCAGTGGCTGATGATAAGTATCTTAGAACAGTCTTTCTTCACGAGTTCAGTGCCCCCAAACAAGTGGTGGTGTAACCTATCTGATCCCACCCTACTCATACTCGTCGCCAGAAAGCTTGGAGAAGGCGTTCTACGCTTCCATTGGCGCAGAGTCCGAATATTTCAAAAGTCATACGATCAGTTGCATTCTCATACTAGTGTCGAGAAGCAATGCTCAGTATGTCTTTTCTGCTTTCTAATTCAGTGGTGTGGCTACTCGTGATACACCCGCGAACTGGTGAAGAAAGACATGATATTGGATAGTATACAGCTAGTCTGCCGGGTATTGTTCAGTTTGGCGGTATCTGTGGGGTGATTTGGTAATTTTGGATAACACACACCACTTTCTCTCTTTATTCTCGGTTGGCGGCATGGTCCCTTTTCATTTGGCAATAGTTGAGGATACCGCGGAAATCTGGAAGAAGTAGCTATGTGTGCAATTTAGAAACTACTAGCAACAGTGCCATACACTTCTATCACATGTCAAGGTTCATATCGCATTTGTGGTTTACTATACATAGCCTGCCTACCAGCAGCGCAGCTACAACAGGTTACGTTCTCACGCCAAAAGCCAGAAGTCAATTTAATTTGCATATCATTGGGTGAGATAAGTTCGTTGTTGGGTTTACCAGTAATTCGGCACCATACTTCGGCTTGCTAGGTGCCGATTTCCAAATTTGATGCAACATAATATACCTACCTACCTTCCCCGCATTTCATCCATCCATGGAAGACATCAAGTTAGTTACAATATATTTCCAAAGGCTTTCCCGTTGTTTTCTTGAATTTATACCGAAACATAAAATGTCAAATTTCAAGTTCTTCGTGGAGAGTATAAATGGCAGCGTCTCCCAGCCGGCGTTTTGTTTACCGAGCAACCACTTTGTTGGTTGCTGTATTGTGCCTTTGCAGTCTCTTCGGTTTTCTTGAGAAGCTCTATGGTACAAAAATAACTAAAATACATGACAATGTTCTGAATGTCAAGTATGGGACGGGAAACCATAGGAGGAACCTGGGGATGACGGAACGTGAATGTCGAGCTAAGTTTCCAGGACTGATGCGGGAAATCGATGAGAGCGTTTCGCGAGGCATGTTTCGACTAGAAAAAGCGAATGATGACTATATGGGTCTAGTTCAAGGGCGAATTACAGATGGAAAGGTTTGTTATGTTCACTTTGTGTCACTCCGCCGACTCGTTAAGCATGGATAGCTCTATATTATATCCTATGAAAAGAAGCCAAATGAGGATATGTTATTCGTAAGCGCTCCTAGAACTGGATAAAAAACTTCAACTCAACTCCGATCAGGAACGTACCGCAGTTCTACATGCTCTCCACCGGGCAATCCTCACTACACCTCCGTCTGAAACACTTCCAGATACAACTTTCGTTTTTACGATTCTCGATAACCCACGCAACAATACCTGGTCATTTTCTCGACCTACTGATCCCCTTCTCCTCCAGTCTAATAACTACTGGGTGATGCCGCATTTCTCATATTGGTCGTGGCCCCTTCCTTTCATCGGGACAATGGACGAAGCTCTATTCAAGATTAGGGAAGTGGAAAAGATGAGATGGGAAGAGAAGGTGGATAAGGCAGTTTGGAGGGGTACAGCTTGGTTTAATAATGCCGGAAATACTGATCTTAGACCGAAGTTGTTAAAGGCAGCAAGAGGGAGGGAGTGGGCGGATGTTGAGACCTTGAATTGGGTTGAGAGTGGGAACAAGGCAAATAATTCCTTGGGAATAGAGGAGTTTTGTCGATTCAAGTATGTATTATACACAGAGGTGAGTAAGTGCGCGGTGGAACGAAAATCGAGGATTAATGAAGAAACTATACGCTGAGTATGATTGGGATTAATGATAACATAGGGAATTACCTACTCAGGTCGCCTCCCATTCCACCAAGCCTGTGCTAGCGTTCTGATCACGCCTCCACTGAACTATCTCATGCACACAACTCACCTCATACGTCCCGTTCTCTCTTCGACGCTGCTCCATTCCGCATCCCATCAAACTTTAGACACGCGCTGGCCTGATATCTACACTGCTTCTCAAGCAAACGCCATATTTGTGGACCCTGACTGGAAAGACCTTGAGGCTACGATAATGTGGCTGCGTGATAATCCATCTGTTGCAGAAGGCATCGCACAGCGACAGAGTGTTCAATTTGTGGAGAGCGGTATTTTAGGGGAGGCGGCGGATACCTGTTACTGGAGGGCTCTGGTGAGAGGCTGGAGTACTGCTGCCATATTAGATGAGAAATGGAAGGAGACCCTTGAAGAAGTGAGGTGGGAAACTTTCTCGTTGATGTTGAAGAGGTAACTATTATGGTCTCAACTGCTGTGATTAATTGGAATAATTCCAACTTATTAACTTGTGAAGTTTCGTTACATAAATCAGACTCTAATCGATGCAAGACCACTGGATAAAATGACATCTGAAGCGTGTTCTGGTCAAGGATACTGAAACACAAAGAATGCGGTGGGCTCCATCCAAACGTGTTCCTCTATTCATCATCTTCAATGCTCTTATACTCTTCTCGTTGACCTCAAATATTGCCAAACTTTTATCCTTTCGATTGTTCATCTAAACACACAGTACGAAATAAGTACTCATAGTATTCATTAATTGTCTAGTTTTCCACCGTCAAACAATTTTGAGCTCCATCGATACTCCCAACTCCTTCGAGACTTTGAAAACTATAGGAAAAATAACTCATTGGCATCGGAGCTCATAACCACAAGCAATCTCTAGAACCATGTCACTTGTTCCAGTTATCTCACTTTCAGAGTAGCTTATCCCAATCTTATTATAGCTTCCGCTCGATATCGAAGTGCTCTTTTCATCACTGCCCCTTGTGGGCATAATGACGTCTGAGAGCGATAAAGCCTCAAGATTCGCTAGCGGTACAGGTGAAGCAATAGCGAGATCCTTGTCGTTATGTGAATTTCGAGAAGTTCCGAGGGTATCCTGATCTGGAACATAGCACAGGAGCTGGTACTGCATCAAGGCCACTCGAAGTTCTTCAGTGAAAGAATTATCGGTTTGAGTTGCAAATGGTAGATGTTGAAGGAACACTTTGCTATCTTGTTCAAAGAGAGCAAATAGCTCGATATTGTGCTTTCCTGATTTGGTCGCACATCTGCACGCCGAGAGCAGTTGTTCAGCGCTAGATTTCCACTGGCCTTCTCTTCTAAGAAGGAGTCCATATCTCTGGTGCGCTATTGCTAGCTCCAATCCATGCTGGGTAGTATCTAATTGCGAGACTGAGTGCTCAAGTAAATTTTTCAAAATGTATTTTGCAGACTCAACTAAATCAAGTTTGGAGCATTCGTAAGCGAGCAGGAATCCGTACAGATAGAGTTGAGGACATAATTGATCGACGGTCTCCTCGTATATTGCTGCTTTGACTGTGCTATCTATACTCTCCAGGCATGTTGACAAGGACTCCCAGTCGCTTTCCACCAGTTTGGAGTAAAGCTTTTCGATTAAATGAAAGAGGGTAACGCTGTCGGATACCGAGAAAAGGTCGAATTGGATGATGTAATCGGTGATCGCAGAAAATAACATGAGCTTTGATTCTTCTTTGCGAGATGTCTTTTCAAGCATAAACCCAAAATAACATTTCACATCAGGCTCGGTACAGATGCTTAATACATGAAAGTAATGGTATCCCGCCTCGGCATAGTATTCGTTCCTTTCAAGTGCTTGAGCGAACTTGAATTCCTGCTTTACCGTGGCAGATTTCCCATGTTGATTCTGAAATTCGGCAAAAGTCTTTGTTATGCCGACGAAGTTCTCTGAAGCCGCTGCTTCCGAAGTGCCATCTCCTTGGTAACCATCTATTGATAAGCAGGTCCTATAGGCAGGAAGATTGTCCATGAGGTTATTTTCCAATTGTGAGATCCACCGATCACCCATGCCCGATAGAAATATATCTGTATCTTCTGTGTCAGGCTTCGATGAAGAGCTCCATTCAACAGAAGGTTCTGATCGTGATATATTTAAAATTTCATTGATATTGAGTAAATACTCGTTGAGCTTAGCATGCCTAACAAGATTCCTGAATTGTACAGATACGTCTTGTGGTGGACGGAGTGCGCACCAAGGTTGACTTTCCAGAGCATCTTCAAACCATCGATCAAGTGACGAATATGATCCGGTGTCTGGAATATCGGCTTTTGTCTTATGAGTACACTGTGATCCAGAAATAAACATCTCAGCAGAATTAGTGTAATCCCTAGAAAGGCTCGAGGCTGGTGATAGAGGTGAGTGAAATGCCATCGGGTGGTCATTAACGTCCTGAATATTTCTTAGCAAGATCAAAAAGCATGGAACGGCTAACTACCTCTGAGAAAGCATCTTCGACATCAGGTCGAGGTGTTTGGTAGTCGAGGTCAGAGGGCGTGGCTTTTGAAGAGATCAGAAAAGGACTTGCAATCATTACATGAGTATGGCTTACGAGCATTTGATAACACATGGATGGTGTTTCTCTTCTCGAACTTAGCTATTCGTTCTTTTGTGATTATATATATTTTGTGACTGAACTCTGTTTCTTTGCCTTCACGTTTGCGTTTGTTATTTATGGCAACAATAGGTTGCATGACGTCGCTTGGTATATTCTTTGGAATTTTCAATTCAGACAGCTTTGCTTCCCATGTTCGTTTCCTTTTTACGCGTTAGTTATTTGCAACTCTATCAAACTCTGGGAACAGACTTGGCATTGAGGCCATATTTGTCTCTGAACACAGCCATGACGTCTTCCAGAGTGTGATCCTCGTATGTATACAATTGACGGATTTCTTCTCTCTTAGAATGCCAATCATCGGTAGAAAATTTTACTTGATGGGATAAAGTATCAAACTCTTGTGGCCGAGGAATCGATTCCATGTTATTGATGCCATCCATAATGAAGTAGAGGTTTGACCAAGGCTAGTGAATATCGAGAAATGTGAGAAACTGGTGACTTTAAATTTTAAATTAGGAAGCAGAGGAGATATTTATTTACTTCTGGCCAAAGAGTATGGAACAATTCAGATTGCTAGTGCAATAGCTCCATCGTTAACAAAACCGCATGCATAACGCCACCAACAATTTGCAAGGCTAACCAGGACCAGCTGTCCAATAGCACAAAACCGCAAGTGGCAGCCAATGCACCTGAAGGCTTACCAGGATCGGTTGTCCAATGGCACAAAACCGCAAGAAGCAGCCACTGCAGTTGAAGTAGCATCTGACCAATCCCCAAAGTTTCGCCGCAAAAAGTCCCCTAGTCAGGTACAAACAGTCAATTGAAAACAAATGATAACTTTAATGAGTATTAAATAAACCATGGCCATCGCAGTTATACTCTTCACCGAGTCAATTTGCCAGCCAGTAAGCACTGCTACCTTTTGTAAAGTCGTCATCTCGATCAGCCCTCGTGTGACACAACTTGCCAGCCCGGCAAAAACCTCCACACAAAGTACGGGGCGAAAGTAAGAGAGACATATACGCAGAGGATACGTCAAGGTATTGTTCTTCCTTCTGGAGGGACGTGTATGCCGCAACTGAATTCTCGTACATGTGTGCAAATTTCTGACATGCTCAATCTATAGACTGTGGCCGAAGTCTTTGACACCGGGATTTATAAACACCCCCCCGATAAAAGCGTTGCCCACTTGAAGTCGCGGATCCGAGGAATAGTATTGATTTGGAGCGCCGGGAATAGTGTATCTTGCGCCCACGATATCACTTTGCAACTACCATACAATGAATATTTCAAATCGTAAGCTGTCTTGACTTCATCCAGGTCAGTGTAAAGTGGTTGAACTTGGCAATTGGCTCCCTCCTGAGAACCAACTTGGACCTGCTTGTTCTACCAAAAACCTGACTATTGGTTGAGGAGAGTATAGTTTTTATGTGTTCGAGAGCTGGGTTTCTTACACTATTGAGTTAGTCTTATTGGGGGAGTGTAAGCAGCAGATATACTCTCCTATACCTAACCTAACCCCGAACGTCCCCCTTGAGCAAAGTATATAAACGTCACAACTGACCACTTCCACACGGTTCAGAGACTACTTGAAAACTATCCATCCGCTGCGCTAAAGCCAGCGATGTAGATTTCATAATAGAAATAGCCACGCTGTGATTCTCATTCAAATGTGACCTAGTTGAAGTGCTACGAGTACTTCGAATGCCATCCAAAAATTGATTATCTGCTCCCCAACACGTTATCTCTCGGTGTTTCTACAGCCACTGTCACCAACATCCTCACTTCCTGGCTTCTTACCCTCTCGTCTCTATTCACCCCTCTCACCCCTCTTATCCCTCTCATCTCCCATCACATCACATCACATCACACGCGACAATAACAATATTCAAAGCTGAATACACCCTCTACTCTAACACGATAAAAGCTACATTATCGAATCAAAAATTGGATATTCTGGACAAGTCAACTGGTTTGATTCGGGCTATACATCGCCCCGATGGGGTAGGTTGCTGACCGACCAACTGGCCGACCGGCCGGCCGATAGAAGTTTATTTCGAGCGTGTTTTTGCGCGGGAGGCTGATGTTGTGTTGACGAGCTTCCTTAAATGATGGGTTTGGTAGTTTTTCGGGTCGCTGGAGGAAGGGGGAGGAGAACACGAGGCGGTGTCGCTTTTTGGGCGGCTGGATGTTGGATGGTGCATTTTTGAATTTGGATTTTGGTGCTACCATATGCGTACGACGTTGTTTGTAGTCTTTGGAGGAGGATCGACTTTGGAAAATTGCACTTGCGAAAGTCACTGTACGACACAAAAGAGAAATGAAAGAAATGAACAAAAGGTAAGAATAAAAGTATAGAATAATAATAGGGTATCATTCAATTTCGACTATTTAGTTTCCTGTCTTTATCTCATGTATAGCTCGTCTGGGATTTACTCCCCATCGTTATGTTTCTTCCATTGTATCTCCCAGGATTCATTCGTGAAAGTGGCTTACTCGTTCCGAGAGGTCCAGAACAACCAGATGAATTAAACGCCATTGCAATGCCCGCTAATGTTACAAGTCACAACATCTCCTATCTTTCCTTCATCACCGTTCCACTCATAATAGCATCAAGTACCGCTTACACGGCAGAGCGAGTGTAAGGTTCGTACCCAGCACCGTGGACAGGCTTGTGTGCCTGTGGGTTGTATACACCTGAGGTCTGGGGTTGGTAGCTGGTAGCATGTGGATCGTGAAGCGGCTGGTATGAGGATGGGGCGAATTTCTCAGAGTTGCGGTTCTTGTTTCGTGACTCGGATTTGCAGCAGCAGATGGAGAACATCCAGAAGAGACCTGCACCAACACTGAACGCACAGGCAAGCCATGTGACACTCAAGAAGGGAGTCATGATCTTAGCGTGGATGCCGTACATTTTAGCGGTAGCTTGTATGGCTGCCACGACAATGGCGGATGATGCGGTAGCCATGGCAGATGCGCAAATGATGGCCGTGGTGGCGAGACCGGAGACGATGTAAGTGATACATGAACCTCCGCGGGAGCAGAATCCAAAGAGCCCGGTGATGAGGGTCAATACAGAGAGAAGCAAGGCAATCAGGTACACAACTTGAGTCCATTTGGAGACCTTGACGTAAGCTGAGAGTGCACTGGTCATTGCCTTGGGGAGAGTAGCATTCTTGCCGCTCGCTGCCATGCTGACTGCCGTAGCTCTCTCGTTGATATATGTGATATTGATGGAATCCTGCGCCCAGTTGAACTTGCCCTTTGTGCAATCATTGTCTGTAGAGTTGGTCGAGCAGTAGTTCCACAGGTAGACTTTGTACGAATCGGCGATCCCGAAGTCCTTTGCGGTGAAGTTAACGGCACCAGTGGCATGGCCGTTGATGGCTGCTTCGGTCAAGGCACCGGCTCCAAGGTTATCACGCTTGCTTTTCACCCCGTTGGCGAGGTTCTGAAGATCGGAGGAGGAGATGGACATGTTCTTGGTGGAGATCTCGAACATGTCGAGGTTCTTGCTGGTAACGCCTGCGAGCATAGTGATGAGAATGCAGACCAAACTGGCGATCGTCAGGCCAAATGGCACTGCGACGCAGACAAATCTTCCGGCACCCATTTTGATTGTGGTCTCTTCGACGACGTAGTTCGATTGTGTATTGATGGCGTTGATAACAAGCGAGTTTAGCTCGATTGAGGTTTGGATCTGGATGATGGATGGGGATTGATTTGGTTTAAGGCTCCGAAAACGAGAGACGGGGACGAATTGGATTATATTCGGAGCAGGATGGAGTCGTGGAATGAAGGAGAAGAGGAGGATCGTGTTGGAGTTTCGTGTTTTATGTACTACAGCTTGTTATGGATTGAGCGTACAGGGGGGCGCAGTAAGCAAACCCGAGAATCTGCCCTAAAAACCCGCAGCTAGACAGGGGCCGACGAATGTTCGTGGCTGTGGAGGTGGAGGTGGTGGTGATGGTGATGGTGATGATGCTGGCTGGGTGGACGAGGCAACGAAGGTTTCCCAGGGGGGGTGAAGGGTTGGCTGGCAGATGAGTGATATTTACCGGAGGGAATCAAGGAATCCCACCACGGCATCCTATATCGCTTGGAATCGAGTGGGAAAGTGTCCATGTTTACATCTACTTCTAATCATACCTATTCCTGTTCTATTGCTTATTGATGATTGCCTGTTGAATTGTGCTATGATGTGAATTGTATCTAGCATCCCATACAGTAGCAAACTCCCAGCTATTCTGGGTACGAGCGCAAAGCCATGACATTAGTACAGTCTACTTCAGTCTTACTACCAACGAACTACTTTTACATCCCGTTCCAACTGACTGACTATTCTCCCCCATCCCAGCTCTTTACCTTACACAACCCCAACCTCCTCGTCCCCCTCTTTCGGGCTGATGCTCAGGGACTTCGCTTAATTGCCCCTTTTCGTCATCAGTTCTCGCCCTTGTCTATTAATATCATCCCGCCTCCAACTCTCTTTTTGCACCACTCCACAGTTCAAATAGCCTTTTATCCAACCACATCCTTCTCGTGCTTGGTGATTCGTGATATGGCACACATACTATCGCTATCTTCAGCCTCTTGGGGCGGATTCCACGTAACCAACAGTGCTTACGGAGGCTGAATCCTCGCTCAGATGCATTGAGGGTTGCGACGCCGCAGCGCAGGGTTCGCCCGCTTCGGCACAGAGAAAAAAGGGAAGAAAGGAAATGTGGAGTGCTTGACGTTTCATATCTTGGTTCGTCAACTTGCTTTTGTCCTAAAGTCTAAAAGGTGCGAAGCTGGAAAATCTTAATTCAAGAAGGCTGATCCGCGAAGAGTTGGGGTTGATCATTGACAGAAATTTAAATGAAGGAAGATCCCTCCCTTCCCTGTGGTACGGTTGAGCTTAACGGTATCTGAATCCCGAAAGGCTGATACTTAGGTGATTCATATTTGTTGGTTTCTTTTTAGGAAGATTCGTAGTTGTGCAATGACTTGAACGGTGTTCTATTCCGGGTCCGATATCCTGCAGGCAGTCGTGACTATCGAGTAGGCTTTTTTCCCCCATTGTGTGGAGTTCAATGCTGGGCAGCCAAGCGATCTGAGACCTAGGACGGAGGCCCAACTGCTTGGACCTTGAGCATGCGTGTTTGGGATCCAGCTGACTATTCCAATGATACGGTTCACGTTCGTGTTGGTGTTGGCGTTGGCACTGGTGATGGTGAGGTGCTGAGTTGGTTCGTGTTCCATCCCAATGCTGCAAAGCCTGGCTGTGTCACCGCATTATAATCCATTTGGTTGTTCCTTTGCAGCTGTGCCTTAACATCTTATTGCTGCAGGGAAGTTGTGGCCTTTTTTGCTTCAGTTTTGGGGGCTCCTGTAATGGTCGTCTGACTTGTCGATTCTCAAGAAGATTGAAGGAGTCAAAGATTAGGTCGTGTTACGGTTGATGTTGGATGCTTCATGTTGGCTACTTTGGCACTGAAGTAAATGCAGTATCACGAGCTCCTATGCGTTGGTTTTGATCCTTTGTTCGGCCTCCAATTCCCAAGACCAAATAAAATATTGCGCATGGTGTGGTTCTATTGAGATGGGTTGTAAATGTACAATCTAGACAAGACGGTAAATCCTAGGAATCACATGAACATGTCCAGCCAGTTCACACTTCTCTTATAAAGTACTGAAAGGTGCATAGACGGTATACTGTAGTCATCACGTGCCGCTTGAACAAGAAAACTTATAACTTCACAGTACTTAAAAATGAGCTATCTATATTTTTTTGACATGTCATTGATTCTTTAAATTGAGGCTTTGGAGGTTGTTAAGTGGTCAGATTCTTGATTAGTAACTATGCTATAACATATCACTGCGTTATAGTTCGTGCGGACCACCGTGATATCCCGTTGGTCTCAGCAGTCACGTCCTATTGGATGTAGAAGCATTATCAAAAAATGATGGAGAAGAGTTAGTTAGAACGGCGATGAATACGTAGAGACCATAGTCAGCTCAATAGTAGAGATTCCGAACCAATGACCTTGACCAGGAAGCTCAGGGGAAAGTGCAGCTGATAGCTATACAAGCTACGAGAATCAGAAGATTTGGGGAAAGGAAGAGGTAGCTGACGACCATAGAGACATTAGAATTAGTCACGAACCTTCTTAATGCCTTTGCAAAGCTGTTTTGTTTTTTTGAATGTCCATGTTTGTCAAACCGCTACTCTGCTATATGGACTCAGCTGTAGAAATTCAACAACCCTACCCTTTAAAAGGTCACTGGCTCTGATCGGTGAAGACTTACTTCTAGTACCTTTCCTTATGCTAGAACACTTGAATAGCCTTGACGATTAAGTGAGAAAAGACCCATCTTTGTACGTGACCACCCTGATATTTGATACTAGTCTGCTAGAGGGGCCAAAAGACCTACCGTTATCTCAGTATCGCAACGAGGCACGCCAGGACAGCGCTCCAGACCGAAGTCCAGGCGTTACCTTGATACTATACTTCGACTGGAGATTGTGCTCCAAGCTACGCGTCATATCCATGGACGAACACTAATAATAAACGCAAACAAATCCACTTGACGCTTTGCCTAGACTGATTGAACTGGTGCAGGCTCGCCTTGCCGAGAGAACCGTTTGGACAGACTATTGCTGACTACGATAGCACTGGAATGGACGGGAACTTATGGCTTTGGTTTCCCACTCTAGGTACATAAGCTTTGTATCCTTATGTGATGTTCTATAGCGATGAGAGAGGACATAGAAGTGACACAAAAACATATGAGCGAGCAGAACTGTGAGTTGAAGGAACGTTCGGTGCCAAGAACCCAAGGCCTCGAACATCGGCCGCCAATTCTCTCTAAAGCACAGCATCATTCGCAGCCTCAACACTGCTGATCCTCAAACCAAAGCACAGCCTGCTACTACCAAGACTATACGCGCGATCACGATACCGACCTCCCCAGACTGCTTTCATTCAGTCGTTCAACTTGGTGCTAAGCTCTGCTGAATCGCTCGCGACTCTATCAGGCCTCATCGCGGTGTTGACTAACAACACCACTCTCCAGGCGCCTGAGTTAACCCCACCCACATCCGCCAGCTGAATCAGGTACGATAGGTCGCCAACCTTTACCAAAGCCTTGAGCTTGTTGCTCAGTTCCCAGCATTCACTACTGCAATTACTGTCTATATTGAAGCTCCTGGCGCCACTATCTCCCAAGGTATGGGTGTTTTCCTACCTGACTTGTGATCTTTTTCCATTTGGTAAAAAGTGGCCTCAATTCTTCCACTTTGCCGCGCAGAGCTTGATCTATTCTATGCGTGGTACCTGGCTCACGTAATCATACAAATGCTTGTGTTGTTCTAGATTTGCTGACATCTCATCGTTAGTCGCATATCGAATCCTTCAAATACTCAAGCTGTTAGCTGCCACTACGTTTCGACAAAATACCACGCCCACCCTGAGTATCAGCACACGTAGCATCATTGCAGATAGTCGCAGGGAACAGAGGCATATATGCACATAGAGCAATAGAGATTAGAAGGAGCATTCGGACCTAGATCATATCTCCGGACGGGCTCATATTTAACGCCGCACATCAACTACGATAAGAGGAAGCAGGTTCGAACGAGGGAGTATTCCATGGTTTTGCTTTTGCGAAAGGCGACAGATCACATCTTCCCAACCTGAATACTTGAGTGAATTCGGGAAGTCAAGATGGGCAACCAAAATTCGAAAGGCAGTGGGCAATCAACCCCAAAGGGTGGTATGTAGCACCTACACATCCCGCCGTGCCAGATCTAACATGACCTAGGTGCATCTCAGACGTCACTGGACAAAGGTCCAGACCTTCAATCATACCCATCTTTCAGCAAAGCAGACACGAAGGAGTCCAACAGATCGTTCAGAGGCGCGCTACGAAACAAAATACCAGGCGTTAAGACAGATAGTCCTAGAGGATCATTCGCTGGCCTAGCAAATCCAGATGCAGAGAAGTCAGATGCGGCCTCAGTGAGGTCAGGCAAGAGCTCAAGGTAAGCCTTTTCCCCCTGTCTACTACCACATTCGGCGTTGTTTTTACTTATACAGCACCTACAGATCCAACATTGCATCACCCTCTCCAGATCTTGACGAAATAACTTCACCACTTGAAGATCCGCAACCGCCACCTTCTCCAATTCAATCCGCCTCTATGCGCCATACTGGCCACCACGATATTGATTCAGCACAAAGAAGTGGTGAAGTTGACCATGTATCTGATCAGCCACCTTCAGGAACCCACCCAAATTCACATCTCATACATGCAGGACAGTCTATTCTAGTGAAGAGGGACAACATGATCAACCCAATCCAAGCAGATGCACTCACCGCAGCTCCTGGAATGGAGGAGGGCGCTGTAGCAACTGCACAGGAGATGGCAATGGGCAAATTGAAGGAATCAGATGTAGATGACTATATCAAGAGGCTTTTGGATGCAGGCTATGCAGGAAAGAGCACCAAAGGTGTCTGTCTACGAAATGCAGAGATCAGTTCCATCTGCTCTCGTGTTAGAGAAATTTTCCTCGAACAGCCACCACTTATCGAACTTGAAGCTCCAGTAAAGATCGTGGGAGACATTCATGGCCAGTATTCGGATCTTATCCGAATGTTCGAGATGTGTGGTTTCCCACCATCCTCTAATTTCTTGTTCCTTGGAGATTACGTTGATCGGGGAAAGCACTCACTGGAAACAATACTTCTACTCATGTGCTATAAGATCAAGTTTCCAGAGAACTTCTTCTTGTTGAGAGGCAACCACGAATGCGCTAATGTTACCCGCGTTTATGGATTCTACGATGAATGCAAACGAAGATGCAACGTGAAGATTTGGAAGACATTTGTGGATACGTTCAATTGTGTAAGTTCTGCTCTATCTTCTGTAGACGCTGTACTAATTTCCTAAGCTTCCTATCGCTGCTATTGTTGCAGGCAAAATTTTCTGCGTTCACGGTGGACTGTCACCAGCCCTAGCACACATGGACGATATCAGACATATTGCGAGACCAACTGATGTGCCAGACTTCGGACTACTTAACGATCTGCTATGGGCTGATCCGGCAGACCAAGAAAAGGATTGGGAAACAAGTGAGCGTGGAGTCAGTTATTCTTTCGGGAAGAACGTCATCACCCAATTCTTAGCAAGGCACGACTTTGATCTTGTATGCCGGGCACACATGGTGGTTGAAGATGGATATGAGTTTTACGAAGATCGAATTCTTGTCACAGTGTTTTCCGCGCCTAATTACTGTGGCGAGTTCGATAATTACGGGGCTGTCATGAGTGTATCCACGGAACTTCTCTGCAGCTTCGAGCTTCTGAAACCTCTCGACTCCAATGCGCTGAAGAGTCAGATGAAGAAGAGTAGAAACAAGCGCAACAGCCAAGGTCTTATTGGAAGTCCCACATATACATCGGGGCAAGCGCAGAGTGTATAGGCCGCGAGCTTCATCCTCATTCATGTTGGGAAGGCAAATATAACGGAGGCAAATACTTAGGAGTGCTATTCACATAACGCCAAAGAGTCTGTGGCATACTGACAGTCCTGTGCATACAGTCATTTTGGCATACCAAATAACAGCAAAACAAATACCAAGAAACGAAGAAGGAGTTGCCCGTGCAAGGAGGGCAGATTCGAATTGCGAGGATTGCATGCTTAGCATGATCTAGAACGGGTCCAAGATCATACACGCCGAACTTTTCTTTTTTACGGATTGCCACGATATAGTGGATGTGGAATACAGGCGTTTTGGGGATCATCTTTGATGCGACCAATATCTCCACTTTAAAGGTAGATGCATGTAGGCTATGCATTGAGAGGAGGGATGAAACCTTCCAATCGACTTGCCATAAGGTTGGGTGTACTTTATACCGGCGGCATTTGCGAGCTGTGCTGCCTCAGTTTTCGCTGCAGGGAGATGGGATTCGGATAAGAGGTGCCATGAGATATGAAGAATTAATTGATTAGTTGCAATGCTTCATTTTTATTCCCATTGACTCTTTTGTTGTGCTCTGGTCGTCCGGATCAGATACCGGGTTATGTTCCTCGTGAGAAATGCAGACCACTGAACTCGTCAGCCACGCTTGTGGTACATTATATTCCTTGCATATTGAGCATTAGAATTCACTCTAACACATATGCTCTCTTTAAAATCTTTGACGCATAAAAGTCGGTGGAGTCAACTTTAAGTGTCAAGCCTCGTAAAGAAGAAGGTGTGAACAAAGACCAATTAGATACTTCAATTGAAAGAAATCAGAACATGCACGTCACCAAGATAAAAGTGAGACGTAGCATTATCACAAACTTATCGTGATAACATTAAACTTCCAGCCTCCCAGCGAGCAGGTCTAGCTTGACGAAAAGGCTACTATCAGCTATAGCGGAACATATAACTTTTGAGTGAGAGCTCTTTTGAAGATTAGAGATAGATGGTTATATGACCTACCCCTACCTGTAGGCTTGAAGTATAATAGCGTTATGTGGAATCTTGACGGATGGCTACCTCCGGATGTAGGTTGCCTCGGTATTCCGGGTTAGAATATTTTGACATGTTGTCCAGCGGCACTGTAGATGTCAACCTGTCAACATGTCAACATGTCAACATGTCAAAATCTCTTGGCAGAATTTCTATCCACCTACGAGTCATGCGCTCCCTGGGATGATAGAAGATAAGTGTAATTGGCGATGAGCTGCTCAAAAGAACCGATAGAGAAGCCATTGCTATTATTAGAAGTTAGTCAAATCAACATGAGGCCTTTGAAGAAAATCATATAAAGTGTCTTGCACGCCCCACCTCACTTCTCAGAGTACGCCATCCGGATCTAAATCTATTCCACAAATGGCCCCGAAGCAACAGGTTCAGCTGATCCCTTGGGATTTTACCTCTCCTGAACATTTCAAGCGGCTTGTACAGCAGCGTGAAACTTGTGGATGGGATTACACGGGCCTCGAAGCATGGAAAGCCATTCAGGCAAATGGCACGTTCAACCTACAATGGATCGTATGTATCTTTTTCTTTATATCGCTTCCACCGCTACCAGCAGAAGTCTGACATCCCTCTAGGTGCTTGAGGAATCCGATCCAGAGAAGGACGCCACGCTGCTCACGCTTACCCAAACGTACCCCGAAGAAAAGGAGCCGCTGCTCGATACCGCGGTTTCGTTTGGTGGGAAGCCAAGGGCTATTCCCGCGCCTCAGAGGTCTTTTGTCCCCATCGGACATATCTGCCTTGGTCAAATGTCCGCGGCCTATGAGAAATATGGACTTGCCAACGGGCCAGGAGTGTACTGGATATCCAACTTTTATGTCTCACGTGCACTTCAAGGACGCGGGTTAGGAAGAGCAGCTATGGATACGATTGAAAATGTTGCGGTTTCGGAACCGCTGTGTGCAAAAGTCTTAGGCTTGAATGCGATCAACAAAGTTGACCCGGATAGAGAGGAGAAATACAAGGCTCTTGGGTTGATAATTCCTCCTGTACGTGTTGCTACTTTGGTGTGAAGATAAAAGTCAATCTTCGCTAACTTCGTTTAGTTTTCCAACCAAGCGTGGTATGAGAAAAGAGGTTATCAAGCTTATCACAGCGTGGAAAAGCTATTCTCAAGGGTGGACTCGACGGGAAAGACATGGTCTTGGGATGCAGTGTTTTTGAAGAAGGCAGTATGACATAAGCTAGCATATATTAAATTAAATATGCATATATATATATATATATACACCTACCGTAGGTACATGTACATTTCCAAAAGAGCATTCGGATTTTGGAGGGCTTCTCTTGATTTTAATTGATTGTAGGCAACCTTTCGTTCGCTACTCGGAAAACACATAAACTGTTGGTTTGGTATGGTCGTCTTGAGCTCAAATGTTTGCATGGTAATTTTTGACATAAGTATATAAAGGGGTAGCGAGAACCTACTATGGCCAGAAGCTAAAGGAGTCCTTAGAGAGAGAGAGCACTCCTCGAATCTAGAATTCTGAACTTATACATTTCCACAAGTCTTTTCAAGAGATGACTTACAACAAAAAGCATGAAGCCTGTCACAAAACTCACTGATGTTGATCTGCTGTATTATAAATTGAAAACCGTTCACCGTCCTGGCCGAGCAGCTTGGCGGGCGGCGAGCTGCAGACCTCCAACAAACCAAATGCTGCAACATTCTGCCTAGCAACCTCTGCTTATGAGCTCCCTTGAATGATCTTACGACATAGATTCTCTTTTCAATCATGGGAACCCCAGGCCGCTCCTCTACTGTCAACATATAATATGTCGATCTACCGAGTGTCGCTGAAACAGCTACGGAATATGAGCTTGAGCTCGAGCCACCAAGCTTCGAGTGATGTTTGAACAGCTACCATGGCACAAAATCCAGATGCGCCGGGGGGATCTTTGACGCGGTCGAGATCCAAGTCCACAGATCATACTGAACGGCTGGAGCCACAGTTGCTGCGCGCCGCAGAGCATGACGATACCGACAAGCTTCGAGAAATTGTCGACGTGGCGCGAGCCAGGAACCAGCTGAACGAGAACTTCCTGCGCATTGGGTTGATGCGAAGCTCCGAAAAGGGCGCGGTAGAAGCAACACAGTATCTGTTGAGCCAGGGCGCGAAGCCAAATGGCGCTGACAGGAATCGGTTATCGCCGCTGTTACGAGCCGTTGAGCGCAACCATATCGCCATAGTCAAATTGCTGCTTGCCTATGGCGCTGATCGAGATACAAAGGACAAGAAGGGCCGAACGGCGTTGATGACTTCGGCATGGAAGAATCACTGGCATGTTCTCAATATGTTGGTACAAAAAGGGGCAGATGTGAATGCGAAAGACAATAGAGGGAGGAATGTGTTGCACAATCTGGCCGCGGATAAAGTATGCGACTGGGGCGATGAAGTCATACAACTTTTGCTCGACCAAAACATACATATCGACGGGAAACTGGGTCAGGATGATCTAAAGAGATCACCTCTACACTGGGCTTGCGCGACTGGGAAGCTGAAGCTGGCCGAGCAACTTCTGACGAGACAGAAGTTCCCAAAAGCCCAGGTTGATGCTGTAGAAGATCGTAGCAAAACAGGTCTACATATAGCTGCAGCCCACGACAGGAATGACATTGTAGAGATGCTTCTTCGGCATGGAGCGAATGTCAACGCGAAGAGCGATGGAGGCTGGACACCATTGCACAATGCTTGTGAGAAAGGCTGCGCAGATATTGTACATATTCTTGTAGACGCCGGCGCTGAAACGAATGCAAAGCTACTCAATGGATTGTCTTCCCTTCATCTCGCTGCTCAAGGAGGCCATCTCGAAGTAGTGAAATCGTTGTTAAAACATCCTAGTACCAAAAGGGCAATTAGAGATAACTTCGGCTTCTCGCCATTTCTTCGGGCTGCTCAGAATAAGCACAAGGAAATTGTTAGCCTTTTGGCTCCTTTCAATCAGGTCGATGGACTATCCCAAGATGCTTTAGGAGCCTGTCAAGGGTTTAGCGCGACTATTGTAGATTTTGGAGATTTCCGTAATGAGAATCGGGTTCAAAAGCAGACAATTTTCGAATTACTATATAGTAGGGATCCAATCAATGCAAGGAAGCCAGCGAGATCCATTCTCCCGACAGACAAAGCTACTAAATTCCGCTGGATTCACCTTCCCGCCAATAATATGGCTTGGGTAGAAGCTCTTCTCACCAAATCATTCATTGAACAAGGCGCCAATGATGTCGACGGATTCAAGGCCCTCGAAAGATCATTCAATCATCAACATCGGGGGCAGAAGAGTCATTCTCATTTCATGCGGCCGCTATGCCAAAGTACTCCAAGAGCTCAAACGAATTTGGAAACTGATGCGGAAGAGTCCGCTACAGACCAAGGACCGCCAGTTATTGTCATCAATGGGAACTCGGATTCCCCGCATCAGGGCTCACCTAAACCACCCGCGATGCAACAATCGTCCTCACGAGAGCCGAAAACGGACGTCTCAAGACCATCACTATTTGGTGGGAAAGAGAACTCCAAAACTGCACCTAGGGACAAGGGCAAGAAATCTGCCTCTAAAGGTAGCAAATCCCCCAAAATTGGAGCAGAAACCCCCACAAAGCACAGGAGCAGGAAAGCAAGCTATCATTTTGATTCACATAAACCTTCCCAGTCACCCCTGTCTCCCAGACAGAGAGATCAAATTCAGACGAACAAAGGCAATATCTTCACGTTCATGCCATACCTTCACTTTGAAACGAACAACAAACGCCAAGAAATGCAGGAAGCTATCAAGAGAACTGAGGCAATGGTCTCCCAGAACCCAAGGCCACGGCTCAGGAAAGCTGATACTTATGATGAGATGTTGATACGAGCACATCTTGCCACTTCTACAATGTCACTCCACGTGAGACGTACTCTGGATCAATCTTTCTACCACAATATTGACACCTACAGTCGCGACGTAGATCAGGTTGTCTACAGGTATCAACTAAGGGGTCAGGATTTGGATACCGAATGTGATCCAAAGGTTGTAATGGTGGATCAACTATGGATGTGGATACTAGGGAAAGACTTAATCGTAACGTCATTTCCTCAAAGATGGCAGCAGCCCAAAAATGACCCTCTCAATGTGTTGGATAGTATTATCGAGGATATCAACTCGAAAACACACGATAGAGTTAAGTCAGTCTACGACCTCGCTACTATAATCACAAACAGATGCAGTGGGGCGTTCAGTCGTCACCGACTTGGTGATGACGGTTATCAGTTTCTCGATATGTTCGAGTCCAGTATTGGTAATGCAACAGACCGTGAGACAACCCTCTTCAAAGAATTCAACACCGCGTCTGCGCAAGCTTCAGCATGGCTCCAACATCATCGGCGCCCCAGCCGGTTTAGTCGTTACCTCGAGCCAGAGGAGCAGATTGAGGCAGAGGACGTCACACGTGAAGACCGTTTTAAGTTGGAAGAGTCAAGGCGCAGCCCTCTATTCATTGATCGGCTCTTGGATATTGGACGAGAGACAGATTTGTTAGCAGAAACAAAAGACATCCGCGATGAGCTCAACATGATCGCCAAAGTATTTGAGGATCAGCTCTATGTACTGCCGGACTTACAAAATGCAGTGTGTGACATATATCGTGACGAACAGACACCACAACGCGATATTAAAAAGCGATTTGAGGAACAGATCAAAGGAATCAAGACTCATATTAAAGATATTGATCGCATGGATAAACAGGCAGAGAGAATATACAAAAGCATTACCGATATGTTAGATCTGAAGCAGAAGCATGCAAACGCGTTCGAGGCTCGTTTCGCAAGAGATCAGGCAGAAGATACAGGGCGACAGAGCCAGACGGTTATGGTATTCACAATTGTCACAATTGTATTTCTACCGCTTTCATTCATCGCGGCATTTTTCACGATCAACATCCGGGAGTTTCCAAAGGCACCTGATGGCGGAGACAGTATGCCGCTGAGCTATGTTTGTAAATACATGTTCGGCATCGGGTTCGCAATCTCAATTCCACTCGTGATTGTGGCTCTGTTGTTAGATGATATTAATACTTTCTTGAGAATTGCGCATAGCAAATTTAAAGCCATAATGGATAGGTCTAAGAATGAGAAATATGATGGCTCATCTGGTAGTACTACTACACTCGTCAAGCTAGACCTGGAGCAAGTATTCACAACAACGAGGGAGAGGAGAAGCAGAGATTCGCATCGACCCATGACGAGGGACTCTATTGTGCGACCACCTATGGAAAGAGCACCTACGGGATTCCGTATGATGGCTCAGGATGTTGAGAGGGGACTGCCTGAGTTGAGAAGATGAATTAGGGTTACAAGTTATGTATCTGAAAATGTTGTGTGTACACTATCTAAATGCGAATACCCTAATGAATATAACATGATGAACTTTACGGCGGCTTAACAATATTACAAATTTCTTTCCATCAGAACGATAGACCAAAATCCACTATCATTCAAGAAAGGTACGTTGTACACTTTGTCTCATACTAATTGTTCATACATCTAGACTGTGATATAATTCCGAACCTAGGCAGTGTCGTGCTTGTGCAGCCACTACAAGCAAGTATAACTGGTGATGACCATTCCTGTATAGCGATAGCATGCCTCCTACCGTAGCACGAAATAGTTCTTCAGCCGGAACGCAGCTTGAGTAAGCCCTTGTTCGTTAAGTGCGGTGTATATATTTCCCGTTACTTTCAGGAGAGGATGTACTCGGGTCGTAATTGTCAATTTTATATCAAACTGGCTTACCAAATTGCCCCTTACGACTAGTGCTTCCGATCTTGCTGGGTTCAATATCTTCTCTCAAGGAGCCTGAATTTCTAAACTCCCAGTCGAAATACGCCGCAACATATATTGAAAATTCGGATCCAGCACGCAGCTATAAGGTGTACGCGGTCAAAAACAGTCACGCATGGCACAGAGATGATAGACTTACCAAGCCGGTGCCTTTTTCGTTGAGACTGATCGAGCATACACCACTATTGTCCCAGACCCATAGCTCAGCGCCACATAACAGTGACAGTACGGTGCTGTTTGAGTCGTGGCCCATTGTGATAATAAAATATCAACAGAATTCAAGGACTAACTCATATCAAGGAAAAGCCGCCAAGCCTCGTTTGACGTCCACCTTTCTAGATGTCTGAAACTATCTTCCTTCTCATAAATTTCAGTACCTCGAGCATATGCAAGTTGGATGTTGGGCTGGTAACTCTTTCGGCTCTGGTTACTTCACTCCATATTGAATCACCCAATAGTGGGTTGGAAGTCCGGCAGCTGATAAGTGCCTTTTGATCCAGCTTATTCAAGTGCCAAGATTTCAGGGGCCTCGCTAAACTTCGAGCATTTGTATTTACTGCTTACTTACCCACGTACTCTGTGTACCTCACTCTTTACTACATGAGGTCCGGTTTTGCTATTACTGCTAACGAGAAAGGTGGACCGATGATGAAATACTGGGGGGCTAGAGATAATGAAAAGCACCCCTGGCGACAGAAAGAACGCCAAAATTTCAGAGGAATGTTAGACCATATGAATTATGATGGAGTAATCTTCTATTTGATATCAATCGTCATGTGCCCGTGAGTCAAATACAAATATCTTCCAAAATGTTAACCTCTACACTAACCATCTATCGACGTTTTTTCCAGAGTTCATCACCCCTCACGACAAATATTATCTTCCGAGTTTGCCTCACAGAATTTTAAAAAATCTCCGCTCGATTGATTGAGTGATTCTGGAGTAGCTGTTGGTAGATGAGTTGTTGAACTTTGAAACGTTTCCAGAGCAGGTAGAGGAATAACCGTATATGAAATCACTAATGTAACCATTTCGAGAACTTCTTTATTACCAGGGGTTGTTGCGGGATTGTAGGGCCAAGACAATTCATTCTTTTTGTCGAAGGGGAAGCTTCCACCAAGAGCTGTGCCACCAGAGTCAGCAGAATTAGTACCTAAAGAATCTGTGCCTTCAAGCTTGACATTTTTGAGACTGCCCAGTAATGGGAGACCATTATCTGTTCCTTCCTGAAGTACACCATTTGCTGGAACAAACCCAGCAGCTAAGGGCAGAGAACCCGGCTCTCCGCTGCCGACATTCACGACAGTGGAAAGACTCTGATCTTGAACACCATCGAGACCTTCAAAGACGCCAGACAAAAAGGGCCCATCAACACCGGCAGGTGTTTGGATAGGAGTATCCAGTACACGCGTGAGAGCACCTGTGACAATACTGACGACAGGCGTGAGAGAACCTATATCTTCCTCAATACCAAGTAGACTTGTCTGTTCAACTTTATCCAGCGTGGGTATGCTATTGCTTATTTCTGCTGATAACTGTATCGGTGACAGCGTGGGGCTATTCAAACCTCCAATATGAGGTTGGATATTTGGAGAGATTAATTCTGCAGATCTAGTACTGGAAAGGGAAGGCAGAACGAAAGTTTCTTCTGGTCTAAGCTTGTTGGGTTCACTACCTGGTAGTGTAACAACGGGATTCACCTGAACGGTAACGATACTCACTGTACTCCCTAGGGAAGAAAGTGAGGCAAGCAAAGGTCTAGAGGAAGTTTCCGCTTCTTCTATCAGATTAGGTAAAGCAGATGCATTTCTGTCCAGAGGTAGTGATAATGAATTTGTGGGTTCGACAGCATCTCTGTATTTGAAGTATAGAATCAGCATCATGAGTCGGCTGAACACGATGGCAGCAAGATTTACATACGGGCTGCTTGTTGCAGTTGTTCGAGGCGCCTGGCCACTCGAAGCACAAAACCAACCGTCAGCGCAATGCGCACAAGCCCAACCAAGGCCACAAGGACCACTTTGCGGCGCAGTTTGTTGAGGGGGACAAAAAAGGCCTCCTGGGCAATCTGTACATAGGTGGCCTGAACCCGGACAAGGATTAGCAGTGCTTGATAAGGCTGGAGGCGTCGTGGTAATTGCCGCCAAGGTGAGTAGATCAGATTGTGAACATGTGCTTAAAAGGGACAAATCAGTCATTGACCTTATGCCTATATGCTGCGGAGTTACTCAGAATCGACTTACGTAACGGTCTCCGTACAAGTAATGGTAATAGCATTCAAAAAGCTGTATAAGGTTGCGGTGGATTCATAATGTGTGCTGTGCCATGTTTCGGTGACAAAACTTGTTAAAGGGACATTGTTAGTACAGTGACTCGTGTCTGGAAGATGCATTGAAGTGAGATGCTTTGTGAGATTTGCGGGTGCAGCGAGCGAGGTAACATTCAACATGAACTTGGGCAGAGTGGTATTGGCAGAGCTCAATGGTTTTAGAGCAGCTGTTGTATCAGCATATGTAGAGGTATTGAGTGATCTGGTCTTGTTCGCCGCTGCGATGAAATCTCCACTCATTATAGGAATTGAGATGCCACTTGTAGCCGTTGATTTCGACGTAACCGAAGAACCGTCCAGACTTCTTGTCGAAGTTCCATATTTTGAACTTGAGTTTGTAATGATTGAGACAAGATTTGAGGTTGCTCCTGTAGGAACAGTATATACTTGTGTGTGAATTTCTTGGCTCATGTCAATAACGCCAACGGTGGCAGTCGCATCACTAACTACGATGTTCAGCATTGCTGATGCTTCATTCAGAATACTGGCCACTATAGACACAGCATTCAGACCTTTGGATATGCCGACAGAGACCATCTTCTTGTTGCCCTGTACAGGGCTCAGAACCTCAGACTCCTCTATAGGTTTGGAATTGGCTTCATCCAAATCGGACTCAAATATACTAGTAGAAGTTTGAAAGACACCGTCACGAGAAAATCTGCAGGTTAGATAGTGTACTTGCAACATTGATAACGACTTGAGCGAGGACCTACTTCCAGGGAATACTGAGTGAACTGTTGTGGGCCTCTCTTTTTCTGAGTCCAAGTCCATCCTTCTTCAGAGAAAGTAGCTTAAACCCCTCCCCAAGACCAACCAAGGTAAAGACAGAGACCACAATAAGCATGGTGACTGCAGCGGCATATGGCCCTAGACGACGAAGGGAGAGAGGCATTTTGAACCTACCTCCTGCTGGAGGATGATTCTTCTGAACCAGGAAGAGAAGACTGAGAAGTTGATTGACGGTTTTTTCTGTCTGACCGTGTCAATAACACCTCATATCTTATGTTAAATAGAGATTAATCTAGGCTCCCCTTAACCAACTGGTTCATAAAAACCTATGAGGCATTCTTGGATACTGTGGCGAGCTTCAAAATGAGAAAGTCCATAAAGCTTACCTTGAGCTGGTTTCGTAAAGCTGAAGAGCAGGCCAAGATAAGAAATTGACATGTATAAACCACCACCACTACCGAAAACACAGAGAAAAGAGTGTGTTGTACAAGCTAGGCGCTGGGAAAAGAGAATGCCAGGTGAAGCAAGTGAAGAACAATCAAGGGCAAGGGAGTTGTCGAAAGGTAGTGCCAAAAATTTCGCAAAGTTTTCGTTGTTGGAGTGAGGGAATTGGAAGCTTTTAGGTAGGTACGCTTATTGGTGTGAGGAGGAAGGTAGTCTTGAGCAAGAATGAAAAGGAGAGGGAAGGGATATCATGCTGGTACGGAAGAATGTAGGAGCTGCAAGAGTTGCTCTTGCCTGCTTGGAATAGAACCCTATGCAATTATATTAAAGCCGATGGAATTCGGTCTGCAATGGAGAATCGAGCACGAAGAAATTCTGACTGGTCGATTCTGAGTTTCCTACAGACACTGAATGTGGTTATATACCACCCGAGTTCTTTAGTCGATTTCTAGACTGTGTGCCGAGAAGTAATGGGAGAAACGGAAGGATTCGTGTATCTGTACCGATGAGTGAAAAGCAGCAAAGGCACGGAATAGGAGTAAATATAAGAAATCAAACGCAGAGTATCGAATTGAAGTTTGCAAGGTATACGGATCAAGCGAACAAGAAAGTCAGAGCAGAAGATTTGTCACAAACTGTTGGCAGAAAGCCCAAATTAAGAGAGTTCATGTATCGCAGAACCTTTTATTTGGTAGTCGCTACCTAACAGGCTCCGTCCCAATGCATATCTTGTATTTTTCGTGCAAAGAACCCTAACGCTAAACCCTCAATCACCTCAGCACCTAGTAACGCTTGTTGGCACGTAGGGTATCACTGAACTCCTCCAGAGGACTGCGGATGAGCTTGGTCTCCTTCCATAAGTTGGGGGTCAAGTATCCGTAGGTGTTGCCGACAGCAACGAAGGTAGCCTTAAGAGTGTTCTCAAGGGTCTTGGTGGATCCGGAGGAAGAAGTGTAAATATCGTCGACACCAGCGAGTTGGAGAAGACGCTTGACAGCAGGGGATGCAACGAGACCGGTACCACGGGGAGCTGGGATAAGCTAAAGATGGACAATTAGTTTCAATGAGGAAGAAGTTGGATCTGGAAATACTTACACGAACGGAAACGGAACCGCACTTGCCGCTCTCCTTGGTTGGCAGAGAGTGAGGAAGACCCAAGTTGGTACCCCAGTATCCTCTTCGGATTGGGAGAACGCTCAACTTAGCAATGATGATGGCAGCGCGGATAGCAGTGGCAACTTCCTTGGAGGTCTTGATACCAAGTCCAACGTGTCCCTCAGAATCACCGATGACAACGATGGCCTTGAAACGAGTACGTTGACCGGCACGAGTTTGCTTCTGGACAGGCTTGATCTATAGGTCACATATATCAGTTTCTGTTATAAGAGAAGCAGCGAATTCTCAAAGCCGCCAAAGGGAAAATATTCGCATACCTTCATAACCTCATCCTTGAGCTTTGGCAAGAAGAAATCAACAATCTGGTACTCCTTGATAGGCAGAGAGTGTAGGTAGATCTCCTCCATGGACTTGATCTTTCCCTCCTTAACGAGACGACCGAGCTTGGTAACTGGCTGCCATTCCTTCTCCTCGTTCTTGTTTGCGCCTCTGCGAGGTCCGCGTCTTCCACGTCCACGACCACGGTCTCCTCCACGCTCTCCTCCACGATCACCGCGGGATCCAAATCCACCGCCGCGAGCAGCAGCTCCGCCTCTTGGTGCGTCAGCCATAATTTCGAAGTTGGTGGAGGTTTCGAATTGGGTGAGTTGTAGAGTTTTGTCGTTTGACCCGCACAATAATTATTCTTTTCTGCGTCGCTAGATTTGTGCGGTACGACTAGGTCAGATTAGCGATTGCACTAGTCCGTTCTGGCTAGAGGGGTACTTTATGCCTGAGGCTGCCAGCCACTCCATCCACCTCGTCTTGTAGTGAGTGAGTTTGTATGCGACCACAGAATATACTGGATAATGTACATATCATAGTCGCGAAAAATGTAGCACACCTCAGATTGAAAATTACAAATCTCTTTTTTGGAGCAATCCGCTACCAAAAAAAAGGATGCTCGACTTCCGTCACGTGACATTAGATCCGCCATTGAGCAAAGTAGGATCAGGCTTTGGACAGGTATAATTCGCTTTTTAAATTGGAATAACGTCAACCAAGTTGGGTTTACCACCTATGGAACATGCCAAATCTCATAATTCATGTTACCACAGTTATGCTCAATTCCTTTACTCCGATCCATCGACCTATCCCGATACTCCTAGATTTTACAATACATCCTAGACCACTGCAGAATGACAAAGTTATTATTTCCCAATGTCTTACCCTTTTCTAGAGTTTGCAAACATACAGGTTGGGGACTGCTTGTGGACGTGCACTAGTCGCCACATTTTACCATCCTTTACACAGTAGTGGCTGCATGGAACAATTCATTATTTTTGGGAAGACATTTTTCGCTGACTTCTGGTCGTTTGTCCTGTATCCATTAAGCTCCATTTAGACTACCATGAAAAGGTGGTTTCTCTGTATGCGTGCGTCCCATTCGGACTGAGCACCGAGGATGTCAATTGAACTGCCATCCATCTTTCGTCGGAACTGAGGTTCAAGTATGTGATCATTTGTCGAGCAGGCTCCAATATAGGCTCTGAATCATCCTGTACACCCTCGCCCTCGATACTCGATAGCCATGCGCACAGGCGAGCAACCGTAATAGTATCGAAGCATAGTCCTTCCCGACGAGCATGCGACCACAAGAGCGCGATAGACTGCCGCCGTATTCTCCGATCTCTGCATTTGGTGGCAGTGATGGCCAAGGGAAGGATGGTCCCTACGTCAAGAGTGAACCTCGAGGTGTTGCTCGGGTCATCGGTGCTGGAAAGCAAATGGTTGCATTTCGTAAGAATCTCGGCAAATAGGTGATTGTATTCGTCGAAAATCATTTCTGTGTGTTGAACACTAGCAGCTAGTAGTATGGTAGCGAGGTTATAGTATATGCTAAGAACGGTGGACATATCGGCTCTGATTGCACCGGAATGTAATTCCTCGACGAATATGCCTTGGAATGAAGTTCTCCATTGTAAAAGTTGTTTGGTATAGTGCTCATGCATCTCAAGCCAGGCCGGAGTCAACAGCTCTTCTGGGCTCTGCTGAGAGTGAGTAATGGATTGTCGATACAGCTGTGCTATGCCACAAAAGAGGAAGTCCCACTGCTCTCTTGCTTCCTGAGTGCTGTCGAAAGAGTCGGGGACCACAACATCCTCCCAGGGCAATTCCGGAGTTGGAAATGGCGGAGGAACAAATAGTCCCTGCGAATCTAGTCTTGCAAACATACGTCCCAGATCATCCACAAGTCCATCCTGAATCTCAGATCGAGAATCCTGTGAAAGTCGAGCTGCCAGACCCCTTCTGGCAAGTCTCCAGTCCGCAAGCAGTCTTGTACCGCCTCTTAAATGGGTTAATGATCCATCGTAATTTCCTTGAAATGCCTCGAAGCACATAAATAGTACACATGAGGTGAGAGAAGTTCTCAAATGCCGCCGCCCATCATTAAGTATTGTTCTTAACGAAGCGACAGCCTTACTGTAATGTCTCAATGCATATTGATGATGTTCGTCCAGATGATGATGATCAATCTGTGGAAATCCAGAGAGTGATAGTTTGGTGGGGAAAGATGTGACCTCCAGGGATTTAGCAAGGGCTCCGAGGGCAATCACAGCGAGTCTGATGGGAGGGTCGTGGTGACAAAGTTGGAGAACCTTCTCGGTCCAAAACTTGGGATCAAAAGCCCCGCAAAGCTCCTTGGAGGTTTTGTCACAGAATCTTTGGAAATACCGGCGCTCTTCAGCATCTCCCGGTATGGACACAGAGGGAGAATACGGCAGGTTTGACTGTGGCCGAGGGTGAATAGTAACCGGCGTTAGCGCCTGCTTTGAAGAATCTTCGGCCATCTCTGGAGCATACCCGCCGCACTCCCGACCGAGATGTTGACATCTGATACATCCTGGTTTTGTTTCGTCGCATTTCACTCGACGTTGTCTATATCCCGTCAGTTCATGAACTTACTTGAGTTTGTACCTGGCACCCTTCACAGTAGGAAAGGGCAGCGGCTTTCACTCCATGCTGACCTGCGGGGTTACAAACATACTTGCAAGTTGAGCAGCCTGTCTTGGAACGCGGTCCACTCTTTCGAAGTCCTTGACTCCGGGAAGAATGCTCTGGCGAAGCCTGATCAGGAGCCGCGAATTGGTTAAAGAATTTGTAGACGTTGGGATACGGGAGCTTCAGAGCCATGGCTGGTGTTTGTTCCGCTTCTTCTCAGTCTTATTCTCGAGGTCGAGGATGAGCAATAGTTGCCACATCAGAACAGAACCGGTGGCACGGTACTTCCGCAACACACGCGGGGTCGTCACTTTAACAGCTGGGCTTCGCGTAGGCGTGAACGTGATTCAACACAGCATACCCAAGCCCCTTTACGTCTCTTCCTGTGCTTGTCGTTGTAATGAAGATCCAGCCGTGTGCCGCTCAGGAGCGTGGCTCGTCACTGTCCATGACCTTGACAAAGGTGAAGCTGGGAAGAAGAGTAACGGGTGCAGCCACAATGGAGGTGCGATGTAATGTATGTGTATGCTGTGCCAGTATGAATTAGTTTTAGCATGGCATGATTTGATTAATATCTGGTCCGTGTTGCTATAGGGGAATGCATGGGTATGGGTATATACCTAAGGTAGCTGGCTAATTTGGGCGTCTTGTCAGACCCTGCAATATAAGTAGCAATCCAGACCATTACCAGTTAACGCACCGGCGCAGACACGCGGGGGGTGGAGAGAAGCCAGAATCCAACACACATAGTACAGTACCGCACAGCACCATACAGCAGTGCAGCTGGACTAGCGAATTGCTAACAGTTGGAGAGCAGTTGGCGAACAGATCCTGGAGGTTGCTCCCGCCCCAGCATTCCCCTCTTCACTGGCGTTCGGTCTGGTTGGATGCTGCCTATTCGTTACCAAAGCCTGACAAACGCACCTCTTACATGACACTGCAGAACAGACCACTGACAGCACGCGTGCTGGTGGTCTTGGTGGTTCTGGTGGTCCAACGAGACCACGGTTAACCCACCCCCAACCGGCCGCGGTGTCGCAGGTGGCCAGGTGCAATTTACTACGACCGGGGCAAACCAGACAAACACGGTACGCAGAGACCAGCCAAACCTCACGTGAATTGCACGCTGAGCCAGAATCTGGTGTATGTTGCGAACGCAAACGCCATGTCCCCTACGACGATGGTGGCACGATCGACGCCAGCCGTCTCTTGATGAATCATGGAGAAGAGAGACTGGCAGGGTGGCCTGTGGTTGCTGGAAGAACTTCCCTCCGTGAGAGTGGTGTATCTGCTTGGCAGTGAAGCTTGTACTCGCTGGTCCGTGGAGAAGGACGACATCGCTCGTCGCTACAGTACGGTGGCCACGGTGGTGTTGTCCTGCGGCAGACGGTAGTGAAATTACTGAATAGCTTCACGACAGTCAAAGTCATCTGTGCGAATACGGTACACCGTCACCTCGCCGTAATTCCCTGCAAAAAGATTGGGGTATTCGAGGCGAGGAGGGGGATGACTTTCAGCTTTGCCAGACGGGCTATTGGTTAATTGGTACAAAACTGCGGACCGATGTGCCGGATCTTCAAACACTAAACTGAAGTTATACCAGACCTTTCCAATCCTGTGACATACAGAAGCAGTCAACGGCTTGCTGTGATATCTCCCCAAGAGGTCCCAAGGGGAATTAAAACAGGTTAATAAGAACGAAACCGTCTAAGTGATGCTCCAAACCGGTCCATATCTCGAGCCGGTTCACGTTGAACCGGCGCGACAAACCTGCAACGCAGCCACCATAGGCTATGCACAATGGTATATCAATAGTGATTACAGCAGCAGAGACCCACTATTTAGGGCAACTCTCTCCAGGAACGGTTATCTGTGGGGTGTGGGGGAATCTGTGTGCATATTACTATCACTTTATAAAACCGATTACCAGCGAAACGAGCCATGCACCTCGTCTAATCCTTTTACGAGGCACGATCTCGAGGCTTTGCCCTACAAAAAATCTTATCTGTTCCTGCGTTTGAGGTTTGTTTTGTGGCATTATCCATCTCCTTTAAGCACTTGAAATAGAAAAGCTGGGGTCCTGCTGACACTGAAGAGATGTGCCCACCGCCCTACCCGTTGATATCTGTCTGTAACATGCGAAACCTGGGCAGATATGACCATCGACACAAAGCTTGGTATTCTTTAACACTTCCGGTACTGCAGTCCTGAGGGTTCTTCCCTTTCTTGTTATAATTTGGCACGCTCTGTTAGAGCTTGCTTTCAAGCACGAGGTGCGTGCCGACGACCGAGTCAATAACGCAAACTAATGGATATCAAGCATCCTGTTTCACCTCATCTCATCTCATCTCATCACCATGCATTGCATTGCCCTACAATCTAGCAAATCAAATCGCAAAAATGCCTAGTTTCAGCACACACGGTGTGAACGATTGTCCAGCTGGGAAAAGCGTAGCCGATCGTGTAACAAGGCTCTCGTGCAGTATGGTGTTTGTGCTACATGATCGAGAGCGACTTTACAATTGCGGCAGTGTTCTGGAAGTACCCTCGCCATTTGTGTGGCCATGTAAATAGCCCACATCTCCCCGTGCGGCGCAATGTCGTGCGTTTGTAATGAGCTCCTGTGAAATGCAGATTACGACCGAGATCGTAATCTGTCGTATGTCCCAAAAAGCCGATATTCTTTACCGGTACCTGGCATTTAGCTTAGCTACCCCTAACGTCATAAACTAATGAGAACGTCAAAGAGCCTGTGCCGAGTATTTGAAGTCTCACTCAGCCTCCAGCTGAAAAGTTGCCCCAACCACTGGATCGTCCGGGGATGATTCCCCGGCTCCACTACCACATGGCTCGGTATGCACTGTAGCATTTGGAACAATCCTGCTTCCCACGTTCCCATTCACACTCGCGTGCCATCTGGATTCATGCTTCGTCTTATTGCCATGCCTATTCGAGTGAAACGAAAAGGCCATGCTTACTTTCTTCTAAAAAAAAACAGAAGTCTACCTCGAAACATACGAGGCGTGGCCTTCTAAGCATAAAAATACAAAGGATGTGTCACGAGAGCTACAATTGACCGACCGGTACCGGTCAGCTTACCGTGTTCTCGGAACATTCCTCGAGAGGAGAATACACATGACTTCATAGATTAGGTACTCTCTATCTGGTCGGGCGAGCGGAGAAACATTCTTGCTGGTTATCTGTGAGGTAAGTAATACTTTGCTTTATGGTTGCACAACATATCATTCGATCATCTATCGACTGCTATGCGTTCATTGTCAAGTCTTATGATGGTGAGCTCCATGGACTGACTTGGATGGGAGTAGTTTATGGCCAACACTGATCATCAACATTAATGTCAGAGGACTAATTGGGTGTAATACGAGATGAATTTCAAGCTTTGCAAAGGATTAATTGTACATCATCCATCTATGATGTCAATCAAGCTTGGAACTAGGTAACATGACTTGTATCCCAACCAACGAAGCACCAGCTAGAATTTACGATAGTCTGAGCAGCCTTTTTCAGGTGTTTCCTTAAGCCTACCTCTATATCATCAGGGACTTCCATGTCACCGCTGCTTTTGTCTTTGGTCCCCCACAGACCTTTTTTCCACATAATTGATGGAAAGGGTGTGAATCACATTAATATCTAAGATTTGAATTGATATTCTACGCGTCTATTTAGACATCCACATTAAGCTAATAAGGTCATACATATCTGGTTGTTTGTTCCCGAACTCAAAATCGTACTTTCTTATTTACGCATCTGCGTTTGTTCACTTATTTAAATAATGCACTGCTGATCACCAGATCATAGAGCTCTTGTAAATTACTCGCACTAGCTTCTTTCGTCAGGAGGTGGGACAGCGACAAGCCTCTTACAAACTTGACCAATGCTCATCTATAGATTCATGGCCACATGATGCTTTTGGGAATTATCCACCAAACCATCTTCACTTTTCCAACTTTTCTATATGCGTGTTCTGGCCTGAATCATTCCTCCCTTTTTAGAAATGCTATTTATTCTCTAGCAGTTTCAAAACTTGATTTCTCGGGCTTAACATGTACTAAGGATGAAGGTAGTCCTTACACTAATTGCTATTGACTAGTTTCTGAGTTCCAAATAATGAGGACCGAATTGTTCAGTGGCTGTAGACAATTACCCTGACTGCATCTGATATTGATGATCACATAGTGTGTTTAATACAATCAATGGGGTTCCAGCTATATTCGCACAGAAATCCGATAGAACTTTCATGGTTAGGGACGGAAATAAGTATTGGTCTAATGGTAAGCTGCTGAATTGCACACATCTAATTACGTCCAAGTTTAGCAAGCCACGCATTCGCGACTACCCCACCCAAATCCCTCAACTTGGGATTCTGCTTGAGGAATTCGTGAGGAGGGACTATTCGATCAGTGTTATGATCAACCGTATCGACAGGGACTTTCTCATATGCCTCCGCTGCTGCTCGAAACTTATCGTACTTCTTGCGCTCCTATTACTCTGCTTAGCTGGCATTTAATTTGTAAGGCAAGCATCCTACCAACAGTCGCTCCTCGGCTCCTATTACCTCTCGCTTGTTCCGGTATGTATCTCTTGCTTGATATTTTCGTCGCTTGGGCTCCTCCACCTGCAGTTTCTCCTCACAGTCACGAATCGCTCTATCCATAAGCTCGCGGCCTTCTTAGTATTAACTGGCAAACGACAGCAAGACGTAACTTACCTCCGCAAACTGTTTGTTTCGCTATAGTGTGTCTTAGGAACCATTCAATAGAGGTTGTTCAAACAGAACTTACTAATTCGGTGACCTTAGATATGATGTGAGAAGTCAAGCTGCGATTTGTCTCTTCCTCGCCAACATATCGATCGTAGCCCATCGCATGATTCTCGATGATCACCTCGCATTCCTATAGCGCGGTGCATTGTTAGCAGGTTGCTTTTATTCATTCACATTTAAGAAGAGGGAATCAAAGCAGAGAGGAGATCTTACCGGTCCCAGGATCGCCCAATCGAGATCAGCAGCTGTGAAAATGCCCATCTCATGCCCGAGCTCGTCAGAAACGTACTCAAGATAACCGCTCCTGAGTCTCTCCGCGGCAGATTGATAGAGAAGCTTGTTGATGGGTCGATAGAAGATTCCCTTGGCTTCAAGAGCCGAGAGCCGTTCTCCAAGCAGGCCTTTAGACAATGAACCGTCCTGTGGGTTGTGCGCTCCATAATGCTTTGTGACAAAGTCGCGCTCGGCCTTGTACATGGCTAAGTGGTCGATGGGTGGTAATTTCTTCTCTCCTTTCGAATCTGCAATCTTCATGGTGATATCTTCCCAAGACTTGGAAGCCATCCTTAAGAGACGTTTTAGAGTGATACTGTTCTTTGAGAGTAGATGATAAGAGGCCGAAGACAGGAGAAGGACGCGCTTTTAACGGTCTAGGAATTATCTTTTTCCGAGAGCCAGCAGTCAACAAGGCTAGCTTGAGTCGCTAGTCGTTCATGAGATTATAAATTTAGCAGTGAATTTGAAGTATACTCACAGTTCTGAAGTCATTGTACAGTATGGCAATTGCACAAAAGCGAACCATACTGAATATATTTCTAACAAAGTTTCTACTATGAACAATCATATTACTGTATCGCCCTTTCACGTTAGGAAGAATTTGTTCTGGATGCTCAAGGAGGGACTAGATGAACTCCACCTCTAGCATTATTTCAATTTTCTCAATTCTCCTCAAATTTCTTCGATTTGGCAATCCCAACTTGAAGGTACCCGCTCAATAGCATACTCATTCAGCTTCGGATTGACCCCCTATCTTGAAAATATTGCATGTCACATAGATATTAGCGTCTCAGAAGTTACCAAACCTCATTACTGAACGCTGACTGATTGTAACCTCTGCCAAATTACCATCATTTGTTCAACTTCCGGAGTGTTCAGTTGTCCAAAGTGACATTCATGCTACCAAGACCTCGAAGTCTGACATCGCAGCGCTTCGATCCTGCGCAATAAGCCACCCAAGTTTCAGCACCTCGAATCTATTCCATGGACATTCCTCATTGCCGGCTATGAGGAACGGAACATCACTCGAGATAATAAAAATCTCATTATGCTCCAAAAAGTGGTAGTTATGTTAGCTGTGCCGGTGTCCAAAGATCAAAGTCTCAGACAGCGAGGGGACCTAGCGTCAATAAAATAAAGAATCTGGTAGGCTCGAGAGACACAAATAACCATCACAGTGTTTATTGATTCCATGCCTTCCAAGGTATAGTGAAGATGCTTCTTTGCTTAAGATCGGATGTTACTGTCACATGTAACACTTCCTACCTTCAACATACTCGCGATCGTAGAAAGAATATGTTGCGGGGCTGCCCACCACTGCACGATGGTTGATTCCATATGAATCGTCCAAACGGATACTTGTGGTCACAAAAAGACTATTGAAATCATCTACTCATCACTGTTCTGGAATATTCATTGTCAACGTCGTCTTCTCATTCTAACCAATCTTCAAAGGCATTCTGTGCCTTTGAATCTCTTGGTGCTTGGTGCTTGGTCTTTACTCAGGTCAAACTACGATTCGCAATCTATTATCAAACAAGAGAACTTGGCAAGATCCTTAATTGCTTGAGATTCTTGGTAACATAGATATATACTAATTTTCTGAAAATGGAACAGCTGGAATATCCCGTTAAGAGATGCTGTTAGTACCCCGCCACACTGAATCTCAAGTCCCGACCATGACTCGAAACATACCACCTTTCCCACGTTCCTTGAGCTCGGGGTAAACATGTGCGCGGCGTTCTCTATAGAACTACAGCCCATTGTATGTAGCCTTCACTGTTTCAGTGTTCCTTTCATCGGCCAGTCAGATTACAAAAGAGAGAGATGAGAGAGATCGGAGAGACCCTCTTTGAACTTACAACTGCGATGTCTGGCCTATGTCTCAATGGATAGAAGTAGCCAGGAATCAACTGCGACACATGTGGCAAAACAGTAAACTATTTAGCAAGACTATCTGCCATAGAGGATGAGTGAAATCAAGTCCAAGACTTGGCTGCTGAGGGGTTTGTTTATTAGGTTCCTGAAGTGGGGCCGCTCAAGTCGGAAGATCCATGAAGCCTCTAACGCTGCTTCCCTCACCCGTTCTATAGAAGCAGAATCCGAATAATACATTTCGCTACTGACGTCTCCAATAACCACTGCTAACCTCGTTGATGTCATAAATGCTTTGCTGGCAAAAATGAGGAATGTCCTGTATCGTCCTAGCGTCCTCGCTTAAGATTTTTAAGGGGTCGCCAAATTTTCGTACCAACCCTAGACTAAGTTCCACATTTCGCGAGTCTTCAGCACTTATCTCATCTCATCATTCGATTCCACCGCCGCTCACCTGACATCACCGTTATACCCTTCATTATCCTCCTTCATCTCCTGCAATTCCCTTTTTTTCCATCATCGGCATTGTAAGATAGCAAACCTAGATCAGTGACCTTCATCTGAGACCAACGGAAAGCACAAGCCCGTCCACGATGGGCCCCAAGAAACGTGTAACAGCCTTAGTCAACTCCCCCAAATTCAAAGTTCTCAGAAGCACGCCCGTCAAAAAGGCCAAAAAGTTAGTGATATCAAGAAGGGGCACGCCGTCGGGCTCAAAGACATCGTCTTCAACAAATGCAAGCCCGGCCCCATCGGCCGATTGTCTGCATGAGCTGCGCTTTTATCCGTGTGACACACCGTGGCATCCGCATCCCGAACCTGCAAAGAGAAAACTTTGTCCGCCGTGTTGGTTAGCACAATCGAAGGTTTGGGGTCTCACGGGACCGGAGGTTGGGACTACAGCTGAGTGTGATCGGATCCCTTGGTGAGTCTTTTCCATTTCTACGATATTCCCCCTTTCTTTGGGCATTGTATAATAGCTTGTGATCTTTTTTACGCTTTTTGTCTTTGTTAGGAGGAGGCGTTGAGCTGACGCTATGGCGATTCACAGCAAGAGTTGTAAGAAGAGAGGCTTTGGTGCTGATGTTTGCTCTGGGTCTGTTGGCGAAGATGGCCGGGATCCGTGGGCTGATGTAGAAGCGAATGTGGTGAAGCAGAATGCTGAGGTACAGCATACCATGGTTTGGATACGTTAAATGGATTCTTTCATTATGCATGGAGCGTTTTTTGTCATTGCGTGGGTTGTCTTTGATGAGCGAACTGTATAAACATGACCATTGTCTAGGTCTTAAATATGATACCGGTGCGTTATTTGTTATTCATGGAGTTGGGCTTTGACCTGTGGTTGCTATTCAAATGAATACACCAGTACCGTCACTTCGCTTCTTTGAGTATACTTTGAGATATTCAAAGATATGTGATACACACACATTCTCCGCAAACCTAGAAGATGTACTTTCCCGCTGCCATTAGATCAAAGGAGAGAATTGAAGTTAAAAGCCTAGCATGCACCTCCCACTGTCTCAACTTATTCACAGAATTCTCCGATAACCTTAAAGCTCAAATCAGAACTTCCGAAGCGCTAACTTGCCGCAATGGAGGAAGAAATTCTTCATGTCGAAGAACCTTCTCAAGACTCTTCAGACCAATCAACGCTCGAAAACAAAGAGCATCTTGAATCTGCTGCCCGAGATGCTCTTGGTATCTCTTCGCGACTTCAGAAATTTTCTCCATCACTAGCCTCGCAAAACACTAGCATTCCACTTGGCTTCCCGTTCCATCGGAAGACCGGAAAAGTCCGCCTACCCCGAGAGCGGGATGGTTTCTCCTCCAGCGAAGAAGAACTATCGGATGATTCAGCCAACATGTGTGATCAATGGCAGGTGCGTCTTCTTCACTAGCCACCAAATATCTTTACCCCTATCCCCCACCTTCATGGCTCTCTCCAAAGCCATATACCGGCTCATATTCTCTAACTTTCCGCAACAGAAAGCTCCCCCAGGTGGTTGGATTTCAACTGCCAAAGGCAAATATGGTCTGAACAAGCCCAAATGCCCACCATGTCACAGACTCAAGAAGAAGGATCCGTGTAGGGGTCCACCGCCGTGTAGGGAGTGCTATGGCAAGGGAAGACGCTATGCAGCGCAGTGTCAGGAGTGGGGAGAGGGCTTTGTGCCGAAGCAGAAGAGGGATCGGTTTGGAAGGTTCATGAGCGGGACGATGTGAGAAGATGGGCTAGGCTTAGGCGTATGAGGGGAAAGACGGGTGGGAATTGGCAATGAAGTCAGTCTATGAATCTCTGAGAATTGGGATTGTTTTCAGGGATCGGATCTCTAACGGGATGGAAAGTCTGATTTTGTTTGATCTAAAGCGTAGTTTAGTAGAAACTGCTTTAAATGTTCATAGATCGGGAGTTAGGACATAGACTCGTTTTAACCCGGTGAAGTTCCCACGAAGTCTTCATAGTTTCCCTATAAGATTTGTGCATGGCCGGGTTGATATTACTAGAATAGTCATTCTGTTTCAAAGAACTGCTTCATATCAAATCTACATGTAAATTGACCAAGCGGTGATAATTGTCTATTTTTGAACGATGGAAGTACAATCGATGTTTTGGGTATGTTCCTGGCGTCTAATACATATATAGGTTGCTGTTCCTCTTTACTACATGATTTCAAACTGGTGACTCGTATCTTGTTTTCCTATGTTACTCTGCTACTTCGATATAAATGCGGATGAAATCACAGATTGAAATGGGTTGAAAGAGGCTTGTAGCAGATGAAGAACGAACAACAAAGCATGAGCAGACATGTGTGGATGGAGACAGTATATTTTCGTCGCACAACCTAGCAACTAAAGCAAATCAACAGTTTTCTTATGGCATTCTGACTTGGTTTAAAATGCAGATGTTCGCTATACTTACATTTCCATCGCTAATTTCTCGACGAGTCGCGTTTTCCTCATCTTAGGATGCACTATGATAGCATGGAACTGCTTCTATGAATAGTGTAGGTCTTCACTGATATTTGACTCAGTATAGATAGCTGAACGAAGACCAATGGAGTTGGAGCCAGAAAAATTCAGGCAGGTACCATAATCATTCTGAAATTTCGATCTCTACTCCGTCACAGGATGGACTGAGAATAACGGCCAAGACGACACCATAGTACAGGAAACCTAGCAAATGTACAGCATTTCATGTTGATGATGTTTTAACAGTCAATCATTAACACTCAGGGAACTATATACTGATTGATCTGGCAAAAGTATCATGTAGTTGCGACTACATCGTTCAGCATCTAACGCATCAAGAACTCAATAAAGAATGAGGTCTGGCGATAAAATCGAGAGTGAGCTGTCAATTTTACTAGATGGAACGGAACTCTACACGGTAGTTGGAAAGGTGTCAGGTGGAAGTAATTCTGACAGAAATCCAGCATTGCATCCCTTTTTGCGACTTAACACCAAGACAAGTGCAGCATAGTGCAACATCCTTCTGGAACGTAGCTTGATTTGGACAGCGAAGATCTGGAAACTCCATGACACAATTCTTTAAAACCCCGTTTACATATAAATCACGGCTTTTATAAAGAGCGATGTCAAATGTGGAGGAGACTGATGGACATAAGATTGCCAGCACGTGACATCTACAATATCAAGTACCACGCATATGTAGCTGTTCTCTTCAAACCGAATGAGTGATTTTTGAAACGAACCAAACATGGTCCTGGTATCAAATCAAAGCTGAAATCTTCAATGTTATTAATTTGAGAGTGAATCCATCTCGCTAGGGAAAAGGGATAATGGCGGGGTCGACGACCCTAAGATGCGGGTTTGCGGCCGCCGGCTTCGGAAAAACTCCAAGCCCAGGAACTTTTTTATTTTGCAAGTTCTCTGAAGCTCTATCAGCACACAATCTTGTTGACACAGCAGCGATATGGATGTCCACCGATGCAGATTCGTGCCTTATCCGCAGTCCACCATTAATGTCCTTGCCTTCTCTCACTCCCATATTTCCAAAGTTTTAAAAGCAGCACCTCCCAGGCTTGCAATCGGTCGAGCAAACGGCGATATCGAGATATGGAATCCTCTTAATGGATCATGGCTTCAGGAGACTATTATCAGAGGAGGGAAGGATCGAAGTATAGATGGATTGGTGTGGATTCAGGACCCAACAGAAGTCCTATCGAATGGTAAATGGATCACAGGGAAGTCAAGACTCTTCAGCGTCGGATGCACAACAACTGTGACGGAATGGGATCTTGAGAATGGCAGACCACTCAGACAAGCAAGCGGAAACCATGGAGAGATATGGTGCCTTGCTGCCCAGCCACCGCTGGCGCCAGGCAAGAAGGCAGAGGGGGTATGGGAAGGGCAAAACTTGGTCACAGGCTGTACGGATGGAGCTCTGGTATTATATTCAACCAAAGATGAAGATCTACAATTCGGAAAGGTTCTGGTTCGACCATCTGTTAAGCGAGCGAAGATCATAAGTGTTGCTTTCCAAAATCGGGATATTGTCATTGCGGGTTGCACCGATAGCACAATTCGGGTATACGATGTCAGAAATGGCCAAAATCTACGAAACATGTCAATTGGAACCGGACCAAAGGGAGGACCAAAGAATATTGATATATGGGCGGTAATGGCACTGCCAAATGGTGACATTATTTCTGGCGATTCCACTGGAGAAATGAGGATTTGGAGCGGCAAGACATATACGTTGATGCAACGGGTGAAGAGCCATAACGCAGACATCTTTACTCTGGGTGCCAGCCACGATGGATCAACTTTATTCAGTGGAGGGAAAGATAGAAGGACTGTGGTATACAAGCAGGTCGGTAAAGCAAAGCGCTGGGCTGAAGTCTCCCACCGAAGGTATCACGATCACGATGTTACAACTATGGCTAGCCTGGAGTATAAAGGGATGAGCGTGATGGTGTCTGGAGGTAAGTTTCATCCTCATATTAAACGATCTTTGCTAACATGAGTAGGGCCCGATGCTTCGCCTATGGTTGTCCCTCTTCAGCAGTTTGGAATGGATTTCCAACGTGCACTCCCATTTCTCCCACAAGAGGCGCCGGTCAAAAGCGCATTGATGGGAAAGAAACGGCTTTTGATGAGCTTCTGGGACAGAGAAATCCGTATTTGGGAGTTGTCGAAACCAAACTCACACAGTGATAAGGATGTACCAGAAGAGGGTAACTCTCGAAAGCTGGTCAGCAAGATCTTAATAAAAGGCGAAGCAAGCATCACTTCGGCAGACCTAAGCTCGGATGGTGGTATGCTAGCGGTATGCACGACTTCAGAAATCAAAGTGTTCCAGCTTCGACAGAGGAAATCTGCTGAGGGAGAGACCAGCCTCAAGGTCTCAACTGTACAAACTCCAAATAGCTTCACATCCGGCGCTCGCCTTGTTCAGTTCTCTCCGGATAGGAAATGGCTCTGCATCGTCCGTACCGACAGCCGAATTATCCTTAAACGAATCGTCTCCAGCGCATTATCTATCAAGTTCCACTCACATAGCTCCAAACTCGAGCGAGTTGACCGTAAGATTGAGAAACACATCATACTAGGTGGTCTTGGGTCTTACGACAGAACGGTGACTCAGGCTGCCTTCTCCGCTGACAGCCGAATTCTGGCTGTTGGTGATTTGGCTGGTTACATCGATACCTTTGTTCTATCAGGAGAAGAAGATTTGAGCCAAGAACCCGAGGAAGACGGAGACGCGTCATCCTCAGAATCTTCTGACTCAGAATCTGACTCTGACGAAGAGGAATCGCCCGTCAAACTAACTTACGGTCAATACTGGACACGCAATCCTTCCGCCTCATCTCTTCCCAAACTCCCATCAGCACCAACGGTGCTCTCTTTCCGGCCTGCCACAGCCGGACTCACAAACGGTGTGACGACTCGCACAATCGCAACCAGACACAATCCTAATCCCGTACCTCACGATATTCCTAGTGGAGAAGATCGCCTCATTGTTGTTACCGCCACATCGGACGTATTTGAGTTTGAGGTCTTACGCGGATCACTGAGCACGTGGTCTCGCAACAACCCAACATCCACTTTCCCTACGGCATTCAGAAAAGTAAGAGATCTAGCCAAGGGATGCTTCTGGGACGTTAGCAATGGTCGGCAGCGACTCTGGCTTTATGGTTCCGGCTGGCTGTTTATGTTCGATCTAGCCTTTGATTTCCCGGAGCCTATACCCGATGTCAAGGAGAGCATGAAGAGAAAGCGCCACGGAAAAGAAGAATCCTCTGGCGCGGGATCCAGAGTTCCAGATGGCAAATTAGGAACGGGTATCTCACGTAAAATGACAAAATTAGTTCACGGAGAGCTCATCACGACCGAAGAAGTTCCCTTACGTCCCCGAGAAGAGTTTTCCGATGATGAAGATATGGCTCTCGAACGCTTACCGCGGGAAGTCAGCACGGACAAGAAAGACGAATCCGAGCCGGTCGAGGCGAACTACTGGAAAACATTTAAGTATCGGCCGATACTGGGCATGTGTGCTTTCGGCGACGGCGAGCCCGAGATTGCGATCGTGGAGCGGCCGCTGTGGGAAGCCGATTTGCCGGAGAAGTTTTATGGGAATCAGGAATGGGAAAGTAGCGGCGTTTGAGTAGCGTGGTAATACAAACAATAACTTTCAACCTTTCAACCTTTCAACCTTTCAATCTAAGATACGTGACTTGGTTCTGTATGCTTGGTTCTGCGTGATTTGGTTGTCCGTGATGCCATTCGGCTCTTCCGTGATGTCAATTTGTTCTTGCCGCTCTAGTGCTTGCTGAGTCAATGATTGGCAGTAAGGAGGAAAGAAGTCGATCCCAGGTCAAGAAATAGGTTCCGACCGAGCTCAAGTGATAGAGCCATATATCGGAACATGTCATATAGACACAGCACTCGCCATCTCTCAGTTTGACCATGAACATTTGAGACAAGGGGAGAGAACTCGATGACCGGATAATCGTAAAACTCATTCTATGCTGATCTCGTTATAACACTCGACCGAACGAGACCAAACAGGATTACTAAAAGATACCCATCTCAAACCTTGAAAAAAAAAACCCCCAGCTTCAGTACTAAATCCCCATAGAACCATCCCAATTACAACTTTGAACTAACCTCATCATCATCATCATCATCGACCCTCAATCCAACATCATCGCAGACAGGAGACAGCAGCATCACTAATACCAAAGCACGAATTACAAAGGCACCAAGGCATGACCAGCGGGGAACGGCGCACGTACACGTCAGTGACAGGTAACGATGCATTTCCTTTCCGAGCTAGGGAGGTGGCAGGTCAGGCAGGGGTTATATTTTCGGCAACGGGGATGGAGAGAAGGGGAAAACTCGAAGGCGGAAATCATATCATGAGGGCTGCGTACGTACGTATGCTTGAGGTGGAGAATTGAGGGGTTGTTTAGGATGGAGTAGGTAGCTGGGTTTGGAATTGTAGATAGACATGTCTAGATATTTATATACTTATACGTACCATAATTAGAAGGGCGAGATGAGAGAGACAGGTAGGGTTCATGAAAACGTCGGAATCAGAAAATACGGTGGGTGTATCACTATTCCACTCCGCTCTATATCTTGATATCCCCATGTTCTTGGAACGCAAACAAGCACGCTATAGTTTAATACCCTCTCACCCTTATACCCCCTCACCCTCTCACCCTCCTACCTCCTACCTCCTACCTCCTACCTCCTACCTCCTACCTCCTACCTCCTACCTCCTACCTCCTCCCACCTTCAAAACCAAACCCCATAGCCCTACATAGAACAGAAAGCTCGCCAAAGCATATAAACCCAGCCAGCCTGCCACTTTGTCTCCCCACTTATCGTGCATGTATTACCCGATCCAGCAGGTTTTTACCTCTCCACACATACATACATACATACATGAAGTATGCAACTAGCCATGCTAGCCATGTAACCTCGCCACTGACATTAGCACTAGCACTGGCACTGGCAAGTCAAGTCAAGAGATCTCCCAACTGATCTCACAGGGTGAATAGGAAATAGTATTAGTTCACCTCTGCGATGATCGATCATAGCTCGCTGGGAGTATGTATGCTATGGTATGCTATGTTAAGTATGCTACAGTATGGTAAGGTATACTAGGATATTCTTTGCTACGATATGGCAAACGTACACTCGCTTGTAACCGAATATAAAAAATACGCGCGGCCTTGTGGAAGGCGTGGACGGCGTGGACGGTTGTGCTACGATGGGTGGCATATAAGCAGTACGTAAGTAGCGACGGAGTCGGAGTCAGGACTAGAGTCGGGAAGATAGATGGAGGCGTAGATGTAGAGACTGAAATGGAAATGGAAATAGGCATAGGCGTTGCATTCTTTGCTTCCTTCCTGAGGATGGATGGAGGGGCGTGACAGTGAATGGGCGGTGAATGGGTTCATCTAAAATTTGCTTGAGGATTCGAGACGGGGGAATGGGATCTGGATCTGGATCTGTGGTGATGATGATGCTGGTAGGGAGGGGTGGGATGTGGGAGGTGGGAGGTGGGTAGGGGTAAGTTGGGCTTTGGGGGTTGGTGGGTATATAGTTGTGGTTTGGAGGACGGAGGAGTATAAATGATGATTGTGATGGTGAGATAGATGATAGAAGAGTTACAGGGTGGTGGGTTGAGAGTAAAATAAAGAAAGAAAGGAGGAGGTATTAAAGAGAAGATATATAAAAATACATATTGCTAATCTGCAATCGCTGGAGAGAGATAGACTGCCTGTCAAAATCCGAAATGAGAAAGCTTAGCAGTGAGTGGTATGACACTGATCTGAGTTTCCATATATTCTTCAACATCTTGCCGATAATAACATCCTAGGTCGGACGAAGAAGAAAAGGAAGTCATCAAGCACGGATCTCAAGAAACCTTATCTGGTCATGGTCTTCTCACACCTTTCCAAAATAATGTGAAAACAAATCCCAGAAAAGCAAAAACAACCACCCACCTATCACCACGCTCCTTCACCAATTCCACATAACTTACCGTACCAACTCTCCCACAAAAAGACTCGTCCCCATCCTTGACGCAACTCATCCGTCACCACCGCTCCGGGACATGGAATTAGTCATCGAGGGTTTCTCACCCCCGTCTAGTATTCACCTTCTTTTCCCACCACCCTGCGTGCCACGCGAGGGCGATGGTCCATACCGCAAACCCAGCGGCCGCAGGCTCGTAGATCCGCAGGGCGAACTGAATCGTCAGCGTCGTTGGACGGAGGTGTCTGCGGGGGGGCTACGTTGAGCGAAAAGGTGGTTCCGGGTAGTGGGCCACGCCACTTTGTATGGTTGTGATAACGTAAGTTTGGCCAGCTGGATGGGAAAAAAAGGAACAAGAAGAAGAAGAAGAAGAGAGGGGAGACCAAGGTGATGATGAAGCAGGTCAGATGCAGTACCATCAGCAGCAGCAGCGGCGACAGCAGTGGGTTAGTGACTTCATTGAAGCTGTTCGGAGATATTACAAATTGGGACTCGTCAGACGTCAAACGTCAGTCGTCGCTTGCCACTGTATGACCACGCTAGCTATTTTGTAGGCCCAACTGATCAAGCAGGGCAGCAGCAAAGACGAAGCCGTGGAGTAGTGAGTTTCGTGAAGCTGTTCGGGGAAACTTTTAAAATGAGACTCGTCAGTCGCCGCCAGTCGTCGCTTGCCATCACCACGCTAGCAATGCTGTACCTCACTCACTCGCTCACTCACTCTGTCACCTCGCTACCGGCCGGCGCGAGGCAAGCAACGGCGGTTCCCTAGATGAAAAATGTCGAGGGGGAACATTACAATACCGAATTTGTTGGCCACACGCAAAAACCAGCAAACGTGGTGCGGCGGGGGAAGAAGCGGTTGAATTGGATAATCCGGCTTAAATAGAAAAGCAGCGCGGTGGGTTTTATTTTGGGTGCGCATGCAAACACGGCATTGATACTGTACCACCTGGCTGAACCGTCGGTGTTGCTCTGTTTAAGGGGCTCGCTTAAGGGTGGCACGCAGCAGAGAGCAAAGCCACGCAATGTTGCAAGAAAAAAGTGGATGCCAAGCCAAGACGCTCAAACCGAAGAATTACGCGTCCTCTCGTGGTCTCAATCTCACCAATTCACACCTCCAACCAGCGAACAACCATCCGACGGGGGGCACGCAGGATCAAAGGGCTGGTGTCTGGTGTATTGTAGATTGGACTGGACTGGACTGTACTGTACAGTAGTAGACTGATAGACTATAGATGATAAGACGACAGACTACAGAATACAGACGATAGACGATAGACCCATCCGTACCCGTACCACGAGAAGGGCCTCCAGGTTGCGTCGGCCTGGAGTGGAGAGACCTATGGGGAAAAGGCAATTTACATTGAATACTCTTTAGTGGATATTGGTATTGGCAAACCCTTACGTGACGGCGACGAACGCTTGTCTGCAGGCAGTAGTATCTTCTTGAATACAACAAGCAATACGCAACACGCAACAAGCAACGGGAGAGGAGAGGAGAGGAGACGCAATCATAGCCCAGGCCAGCGTGACGAGGTCTCTTGGTTGCGGGACCTAGTCATCAAGTCACCAAGTCGTGCCTAGAGAGAGAGAGAGAGAGAGGAGTGCGTATGAAGATGTTTGAGAGAGCAAGGTTGAGTGAATGGATGGATGGATTGATTGAGTGATGGATTAATTGAGTGATTAAAGGATGGCTATATTAAATCTTGGGCCATCTCAATCAACGTAGAACGGGTGTATGGGTTCCTGGTACTTGTATCTGCATGCTATCGGACTTGGGGATGATTTGAGGCTCAATGAAACCGATCGGTTTGGTTCATCGGTCATACAGAATTCACAGTTCGTCGTTGGTTGATGGTTTGCTGCTTAATGCTTCCTCTGGGAATCATCTATCTACATTGCCACCTCGGCATCGGCGGGGGGGAACCATCACGTGAGACGGGAACAGGCAGATCTGGATACAGTCCCGTGACCTTCCCGCGATCGAAAAGGCTATGTTCCGCACGTGATACCATGTTTTCGGTCGATGATTGGGTTGATTGCGTGGTCAGGGTGGATCTCGGTGGGGCTGGGGTTCCGCGTAAAAAGAAAAGAAAACGCCAAGATCGTCCACCTAAACGCTTGGCATCGGCGTTAGTGACCCAAGCTCCGAAAAAAAAGCTTGTGGCTGAGGGACGAGGGATGGCGAATATAAACATATATACAGACTGTATGTGTGTATGTAAATTGTATATACGTGTATTCCGTATCTAATACGCTCTGGATCTCATGGGGAATCGGCGACCCCCCGATCAATCCTCATCAGGTTGACACTTGATCGTCGCACAGGGTGATTAGCATAGGCGCATCCCATGGTGCAAGAGGCAAGGCCCGGCTTAGTCATTGTCTGGGGGACGCCGGCCGCGCGTTCTTCGTCGAGGCAAAATTCGGGGCAGCGAAGAGAGAGAGAGTCAGGGTAAGCTAGGCAAGCTAGGCAACTTAGGCAAGTCAGGCAAGTCAGGCAAGTCAGGCAAGTCAGGCAAAAAGGGTCAGTCAAAACGACACTGATTATTGCTTGGGGCGGGAAATCAGTACACGCGGCGGGTGGACTAGTGTGGCATTCTAGGCTCACCAAAGTAGCCTCTTTGTCCACGCCAGCCATATCGTCCTCCCTCTAAATCAACTATACCATACAAACATACACACATACTTACTCCATACATACATACATACATACATCCCCCCTCCCTTCTTGTCCTCCACCGCTGCTCTACTCACCTCACCGTCGCCGAATCTACTCCTCAGTGGTAGTTAATTCTCGTTGTGTTGTTTGCAGTGAGCCATCGTGGATGTTGGGTTTTTCTGGAGAAGAGCGATCTATTATTAAGTTCCTAGCCTAATAACGCCACCGTGCCGAGTTGCGACACACCGGCCGCAACCCAGGCTGTGCTGTCTGTCTGAGATCCAAGGTGGGCCTCAACCACAATCACATCCCCGATTCCTTCTTCCTCCAACAAACACACAAACCAAACAAACCTACACCTCCATCACCCGTTATACTGCGAACCCGTACGGGATTCAATTCGCAGCAAAGCAGTGGCTATCTCGACCCACACGCAACCAGAGATCAGAGGGAGAGCTTGCACATCAGACACGGAGCGGTGCGAAGTCAGGGGAGTGGACTCGGTCGAATCCCTCCACATTACCCTCCGGTACGACGACGACGACGAGATGGACCCAAATGGATATCGGTCCCCCGGCGGGGACTACGACGAGCAATGGGCAAAGGGCTTAACACAACAATTCGAGGGTTTGCTGAGGACAAGGCGGCTGAATGAACTCGACCGCTCACGATCACGGAATGCGTCGCCATCACCGGTCGAACGAGCCTCGTCATCGAATCTGAGGGCGGCAGCAGCAGCAGCACCACCAGGAACAGCAGCACCGTCGCAATTACCACCACCCTCGCCGGGATATCGTCCCTCGACTGCGAGCGCACCGCAACATGCGACCACCCCACCGTCGTATGCGTCGCTGCGAAGTCTACCCAGGACCCCGATGCCACCTGCGGATTCGGCATCGCAAAAGTTCAGGAACTTGTTGATCTCGCTCTCACTCACACCCGTCAAATATGAAAACCCGGGACTGCTGGACGAGGCGCTGCAGGTCATACCGCTGGATAGGATATACGGAGAAGCCGAGGAGGAGTCACAGGTGCTCCAGGCACAGGCCGAGAGTATGGGAGATGGACGACAGCCCGAGTGGGGATACCAGGATTGTGTCATTCGCGCTCTGTTAAGGTAAATATGCTGCTGAACGATTGATCGAATTGATGCTAACGGCCATGTAGGTGGTTCAAACGATCGTTCTTTTCCTGGGTCAACAACCCACCTTGTCCGGTCTGCTTCGCACCCACCACCGCGCGCGGAATGACACCACCAACCCCCGAAGAGTCGGCCTACGGCGCGCTGCGAGTCGAGTTATATCATTGCTCTGCTGCGGAGTGTGGGGCGTACGAGCGCTTTCCACGATACGGGGATGTCTGGCGATTATTACAAACCCGAAAAGGAAGATGTGGCGAATGGGCGAACTGCTTCAGCATGCTGTGTAGGGCTGTTGGCGGACGGGTGCGATGGGTTTGGAATGCGGAAGACCACGTAAGTGCACTTGCCGGGGAGCAGGTAGTAGAGGGTCTCGAAGGGTGGCTGTTCTGATGACATGATTGATGCATGTTGTACGAATGCGCTATGCTCGAGATGTCGCATCTATCCCAACCGTTGTCATGTCTGACCTGATTACTAACTTCCAACAGGTATGGACCGAAGTCTACTCGGAAATGCAGAAGCGATGGATTCACGTCGATGCGTGCGAAGAATCTTGGGATAACCCTCGATTATACACCGAAGGTTGGGACAGGCCTATGTCATACTGCATTGCGTTCTCCATCGATGGTGCAACGGATGTCACCCGGCGCTATGTGCGCAAGACTGAGCACTCCAAACCTCGAACTCGTTGTCCCGAGGAAGTCTTATTGTACATCACCAACGAAATTCGAAGCCTGCGACGTTCCAATATGCTCAAGGACGAGCGGTTTCGTCTGGAAAAGGAAGATGCCGTAGAGGATAGAGAGCTACGTGGTTATGTGATCTCATCCATCACTCAATCCGTCGTCTCAAACTTCAGACCTGGATCGTCTACTACCGCGCACCATATTGCCCCCACCACCTCGTCCTCCGCATCGGAAGACCAGAAAGTGCCTGTAGAGCAGCCTGCCGGGAGGGTCAGCGGCAACCAAGAATGGATCAACGCCCGAGGAGAGGGTGGGCAAGGTGGACCAGGTCGCCACCAGCCCGGCTACTATCCAAGAGATCCTTCACAGCACGGCCACTGAGCGTCATGAACTTATCTTGCTCTCGCACCGAGGTGAGCAATGAGAAATACTTAGCTGCTGGACATAGTATCGTATGGCTGGCAAGTCCGGCCATGACTATTTTCTCAAAGTCGAATATGTACCGATCAAGCATCGATTGTTGGACACAACTAGCATCACGCCCATATCCCCAGAGGGGTTTATCTTTCCCCACATCATCACTTCACTTCTCTAGCTACCTACTGTAACTACGTTCCAACTTCTACACACTTTGGATATACGATCAGATCGCCGCCTGTCGATACAGGCTTGTACGCTATGGGGGTTTTTATACACACTTGCATGAGGTTTTTAAGCACCTCAACCGGCGTTCGAGGAACCACACATAATTTTATTTGTTAAATCGAAAGATTTCTGGGAAGAAGCTGAGGTCGGAGGCCGACCTGGGTACAGCTGGCGTTTTGGATAAGAGTTAAGCCTATATCATGTTTTTGCGCAATTATAACCTTTATTTATTGTGGGGGGTTGTGGCTGCATTATCTGGCGTTATATATGCAACGAGGGAGACGTCCGGGTTGGATGTATGAAAGAGATGGATAACATGATCGGACGTTGTGATGGCCTGGATATAGAAGGGGAAGGACGCACAGCTTAGCTTAGAACAGAGAAATGAAAGCTGAATGCGATGCTACCATATCAATGAGTTTAATGCACTCTGAGTTGCAAGTGCCGCGTGCTTTCAAAACCATCCCGTCACTTTTATCCGGTCGAGTGAAGCATACTAGTTAGTATCTATCCATCTCCCCTATCAGTCAGTCCTCTCTGGAAGCTCGCGTAATATCCCCAAAACTGACCGCAGCCCCTGAACTGTACATCCCGCCCATCTGTATCACCTAGAGTTTACACTTTCCCGTCCACCACCCACCAGGATCAAATCGTGTATAAGCACAATTGATCCATCCCACGTATAAAAAAAAAACGTTCCGTACCCAGCAAATTATAAACCCGTCTTTCATCAATGTATTTCGTGGATCACAGGGGGTCTTGGCATGCAAGAGAAAAGGTTCGGACCGTCGTTTTTTCTCTCCTCTCCAAAAAAACCGCGCGCTAGCGTACTTACTGGCCTGTACGTGCAAATCATTTTTCGCCTCGTCTCGCTTCGCCTCCCGCCGCTGTACCGTAGAAGTCGATGGCGGTGAAAAAAGCTATGCTATCTGAACGACGACGACGACCAAAACAAACAAACCACCACGTTCTACCCCTGGCTAGATTATATTGTTCGTTTTTGTATTCATTGAATTGAAGTTTGATCCATCTCGTGTGAAATTTTAGACACGCTTTGTTTCCGCTTGACGGTTGATTGGTCTTGGAAAGCGAAACCTCCTTGAGGGCAGGCTGTTTACTCAAAGCACACGTGAGAGTTTATATATTAAAACGAGAGAGAAGAAGAGAGAGAAGAGAGGACAAGATATCTCTCGTCCCTTGAACGGTTAACAGAGTCCATACCACCGTCCACGCACGGCTCCTGCTGCTCCCGCCCAGCGAAAAGCAAAGGCGATACAGGACAAAGAAATGTCCTTCCTCACCACCACCACCACCAATATGCGCGCGGCGCGCCGCCCCTCGTGGCTCAACAGCCTCAAGCGCCAGCTGCCGCCCGTCAACTACATCACGCTGCACTACCTGTACTTTGTCATGACGTGCCTGCTGGCGTCGATTGTCTTCTGGCTCTGCCCGTCGTCCGAGGGTGCTGGGCGGATCGACTATACGGACTGCTTGTTCTTGGTTGTGAGCGCAATGACCGAGGCGGGCTTGAATACGGTGAACTTGAGCGAGATGAGCACGGTATGTTGTTACTTTCTCTCTCTCTCTCTTTTTCTTTACTTTCTTCTTTCTCTTCTTCCTCATCCTCTTTATGCTCTACAAGTTGTGATTTTTGTTTTCAAAAACCATACTTTAGAAAAGATACAGGAATCCAAGACTAACTTGTCAAAACTCCAGGCCCAGCAATCAATCTTGTTCGTCCTGATCATCATTGGCTCCTCGATCTTCGTCTCCATCGCCACCGTCTTGTCGCGCAAATGGGTCATCGAGGCCCGCTTCAAGCACCTCCTCAAGTCGCACTCGAGCCACCGCCGCCGCTCGCGCCAGTCCACGGCGTCGCGGCGCCCGGACGACTTCAACGGCGAGCGCGCCGAGCTGGAGCTGGCCAAGACGGCGAAAGCACACGGCGACATGTCGGGCTTTGAAAGCAGGCACTCGGAGCCGCGCGACCCCATTTCCACGCCCGAGCTGCCCGAGCGGGGGCGCGTCCCTGGCTTGGAGGAAGGAGGGGAGGAGGGTGAGGCCGCACCGCTGGACCTGGACCAGGATCATATCTCCCATTTGAGATATGCGCCCTCGACTCCTCCCGGGGTGGGGAGGCCGCGGATCTTGAGCTTCACCGGTGTGGGTGCGCATCCGTTGAGTACGAGCTACCGCAAGGCGGACGGAGGAGATGGGATTTCCTTGAGGGGCCGCGCTCAGGAGATGTCTGTCGGCAAGGGGGAAGGGGAACTGGATGGTGCTGAGTAAGGAACTTGTCCTGTCTTGCTTGCTTTTGCTTCTTATATCTTTTGAGGAACCTTTCAGGTGAATATCTTCTGACATTTTACAGGTATCCAAACTACCTCACCCGCCACACCACGGGTCGGAATGCCCAGTTCTTTAACCTGACTCGCGAGGAGCGTGAGCATCTAGGCGGTGTTGAGTATCGTGCCATCAAGCTTCTTGGTTATGTCGTCCCGACGTATTTTCTCGCCTGGCAAATCATTGGCTGCACGGGACTTGCTGCGTATTTTGCACATAACAAAGCTATGGTCACGGAGGCAAATGGGATTAACCCCTGGTAAGTCTTTCAATTCGAGCATTTTGCATATGACGAGACTGACTCCGGAAGGTGGTTGGGATATTTCAACGGTGTCTCTGCCTTCAACAACTCGGGTATGAGTTTACTTGATGCGAATATGGTACGGAATTCCCTCTGATATATTGTCCCGAGCTAACAAGATCAGATCCCATTTCAGACGGCCGTCTACCCGCTTATGCAAATGGGAATCATGATCCTGGCCGGAAACACCGCGTAAGTTTTCATGCTCCTCTCGCTCTTCCAACTAACAACCGTCAGATTCCCCATCTTTCTACGCTTCATCCTTTGGGCCATGTTGAGAGCCCTTACGCTCGTCTGTCCCTCGGAGGAATCATACGCTGAATTTAAAGCCACGCTCCGTAATTTCTCAATTTCTTTTGACGTCTCAGTAATCAAGCTAACCTTCGCATTCAGGTTTCATTCTCAAATATCCCCGTCGCGTCTACACTCATCTCTTCCCTGCTCCCGCCACCCGCTGGCTCCTCTTCATGGTGCTCTGCCTAAATGGTATCGATTGGCTCGCCTTTGAGATTCTCAACTTGCACAACCCCACCGTCACAAGCCTCCCACCTGGTTTTCGCGTCCTAGACGGTCTTTTCCAAGCTCTCGCCGTCCGCTCTGGAGGCTTCTACGTTATCGCCATCGCCGACCTCCGCATTGGCCTCCAAGTCCTCTACGTGATCATGATGTACATATCCGTCTACCCAGTGGTCATCACCATGCGCCACAGCAACGTCTACGAAGAGCGTAGCTTAGGCATTTACGCCGGCGACGACACATGCATCCCAGACCAAGCCGCCGACGCAAGAGCAAGCAAGGGCAGAGCGTCATCCATGGAAAAAGCGCCGCTCGTCTCCAAGCTCCGCTCCAAGCTCCACGCCGCCGCCAACCTGCCGCTCCGCATCAACACCACCGGCACGCAGTTCATCCGGCAGCAAGTCTCGGGCCAGCTCACGCACGACCTCTGGCTCCTGATCCTCGCCATCTTCGTCATCTCCTGCATCGAGGGCTCCAACTTCGACGCCGACCCCGTCACCTTCTCCGTCTTCAACGTCGCCTTCGAGGTCGTCAGCGGCTATGGCTGCGTCGGCATCAGCACCGGCACGCCAACCGCCGCCTATAGCTTCGCGGGCAGCTGGCATACCTGCAGCAAGCTGGTGCTGGTGGGGGTCATGCTGAGGGCCCGGCATAGGGGCCTGCCGGTTGCGCTGGATCGCGCGGTGGAGTTGCCGGTGGGCGGACTGCATGGCGGCGTGGCCGAGGAGGAGGACTGGAGCGTGAGGAGAAGTTTCAGCAGAGGGGGTGGTGGTGGTGGTGGTGTTGCTTTGTGAAGCAGTCATGATGGGAGAGGTCGGATACGTTGTCGATGCGTCGTCGGTATTTCGACCCAGTCCAAGTGGGCATAATACGTCTAGAGAGATGGGGATGGATGGATGGATGCGTGGCTGTCTTTTCTTTTTCGATGACTTTTTATTTTCATAAGTTCTTAACAGAGCGCACTCGTTTTGAAGAGAACACTTCTTGAGAATCATGTCGAGCCATTTCTCATGATTTATGTCTCTCTTGGTTTTTTGATTGATTTCCATAACGGTGGAGTACCGTGGAAGTGAAGGTGCAGAAAAAGCTAGCCACAGGAGAAGCGAAAGATATACTACTGAAGTACTAAATTCTTTATTAACATTGATTATGAATCTCTATATCTATCATGCATTACATTATCCCCCACGTGGTTCTTTTTATATTCTACAGGCCAGAGTCGATCTGGTCCACCACGTTCTTGCCAGACCACTTCGCCCAGTCCCGACACGTCTGCGCCATGATCGCTGGTATCTTGATATCTGGGATCAGATCTGGACGTTCCTGCAAAGACGGACCTGTTAGCCCTGAAAATAACCCAAGATTGACTCTCTCTCATCTCATCAGACCACATCACATCTCATCACCTGGCCTTCTCTCACGCAGTGATGGAAGGAAAAGCAGAGGAAAGAAAGGAAAAGAGGAGAGGCTCACGATGATATTTATATACATGCCCGCGGCGACGTGCGCCACGAGGTGGCAGTGGAACGGCCACACGCCGGGGTTGTCGGCGTCGAACTGCAGCACGGTGTAGTAGGGGGCGTCGTCGGTGCCGGGCCCCATGAGGTGGGTGTCGCGGCGCACGGGGTTGTCGGGGTTGGTAATGCGGCCGTCCCACGCGCCGGTGCCCTCGGCCAGCACCCAGAAGTTGTGCGCGTGCAGGTGCATCGAGTGCGGGATGGGCGTGTAGTTGTTGACCACCAGCCGGATGGAGGCGTTCTTGCCAAAGTTGTACACGTTCCACTCCGGGTGTTGTGGGAAGGACGTGTTGCCGAGGTTGGCGAGGAGGAGGAGCGGGTTGCTGTGGGTTGAGGTGTTAGATATTGAGGGAGGAGGATTCTGGGGAGCTTGGACATTGGGGTTTGATGGTTGATGGTGTGGTCAACTTACTTGTAGTTGGCGCGGAAGCTTTTGGCGTTCATGAAGAAGAGCAGGGAGCCGGTTTCGTTGAAGCCGAGCGTCATATCGATCTGCTGCGTAGTGGCAGGGACTGGCGCTGGCTTCAGGGGAGCTACGGGAATGGCAACGGAAAGGGGATCCTATATGGGAGTCTCGTTAGCAGCCGTTCTGGACTCGATCTTGGGAGATACTTACGTTTACGCAGCCGTTGGAATCCCAAGGGGTTGCGGTCGTGTTGGGACGAGCATTTTGATTCGCCTTGGGATAGTAAATCGCAGCTAAAGCATGTGGCTGTTCTGCTCCAGGATAGCATCCAACATCCATATCAGCACGCATCCAGACGGCATCTGTAGGCTTTCCGTTCGCGGTTACCAAAACATCGGTGCGCTGCCCGATGCCCAGCGTGACCACCTTGGTATCATAGGGTTTGACGGGAACGAAGTCCACGGCAATCACCTTCATCGTGTATCCATCGATGGTGAACTTCTGGGTGACGGCAGACCCAGCATTGATCAGGCGTAGCTTGTGCACTTTCCCTGTCTGAAACTTGAATTTCGCAAGGCCGGCGTTGGATGTGCATTTCGCGGGGAATTTGCCATCGGTAATGAGGCTGCAGTCATAATCCATCTTGCCGTTGATGAGATTGTTGTCAGGGAACGAAATCACAGGAGGGATCGCAAATCCCTTTTTGATAAATTCGGCATTTGGGATATGGAACCAATCATTCTAGAGAATCAAGTTAGGCGTTGATTTCGAACCGAGATTGCAGAATCTGTAATCGATTTACTCATCTAGAGATTTCTCAATGTGGACTTACAAGTATTACTGGTCCCAGATCTACATCGAACTTCGCGTGAGAAGGGCCGTGGATTACCATAGGTCCAAAGGACCCGTCCATATACTGCGAACCATAGTGCGTATGGTACCACGAAGTGCCATACAGTTCCGCTTTGAAAGTATAAGTAAAGTCGCCACCCGGCGCGATTGGGCATTGCTGAACAGATGGCACTCCATCATACCAAGGGGTATCAGATTGGAGAAAGCCATGCCAGTGCATCGCGGTGCCCTCTTCTGGTGCCGAGAGGCGATTCCGGACCGTGACTGAAATGGTATCTCCCCAATTGGCTTCGATCAGAGGGCCGGGGAACTGCCCATTGATCAATATCATGCTCTTGTTTACTCCATCTGGCGCCAGGTATCCGCGCTTGAGCGTCCAGTCATATCGTCTGACCACACCAGACGAAGGGCAGTCTTTTTTAGCGTTATTGTTGACCGTCTTTAAACCCCATGGAAATCCTTGAGGAAGAGGCTATATCGCGTTAAAAGTTAGATATATAGCCAGAAATAAATTTGAAGCAACCTGAAAGTTGGGCTACAGCGTACATTATTGGTTAAGAATTGGCCCAAGGATGGAGCAGCCAGAGTTCCATACTGAGAAAGGCCTAAATGATTATTGTTAGATTGATTTTGAAAGGCAATTGATAGTAGAGAGCATACCATTGGTTTCTTCCTGCGTTAAGTTGGCTGCCAAAATTGCGGCACCTTTCAACAATGTGTTGATCCACGACATGACTGTAAATGATGAAAGAAACTGTCAAAGTCAATAGTCTCTCTTATCCCCTCATATATGGAACAAAAACAAGACGAGAGAAGATAGAAAGCTCTGAAAAGACTATTTAAACTGAAATGGATCGTTGCCTTTTATGAGAGCTCGCTTAGTTCTTACACTCGGCCGCTCAGTAGTTCTTAGCATAAGGAAAAGAGCATGCTGTAAGAGGAATGGGTTGGGCCAAGTAGAATCAGCCGTACAGCCGATCTATTGAACAGTGGAGTAATTCCAAGTCTTCTAAGAGTGTTACTGTAGCACCGGCGACAGGGAAGTGGAACACCAGTGGTAGATTGCTTAGTTCTCGTGGCTCCCTCGTGTATAATCCACGTTTTGCCGGATGAGAACCAGCACTCAGTTACGGCGCAGCCACCACTATTTCTGGCATGTAAGATTATAATCCTTGTAATTGGAGGATTGGGGGCCCCAGGATTATGCAGACAGCTGTTCCAAGTCTCTGCTTTTCGGTGTTCTGTGCATTCTCGCCACGTGGATATTCCATTGCCATGGAACAGCGGGTTTCCTTCCTCGAATCATGACTTGATTATCTCATACGCCTTTTCTATCATATACTGTACCCTCTTATATGAAGTGATTAATTTTTACTTGTTACGCATGATATAGGCTATCGTACTTGGTTTCTGACTTTCATTACCCTTTCTTAACTGATCGGGCATGTGCTTATTTGTTGCCTAAGTCACTTCTGATACGCTTATTATATTTCACACGATTAAAGATTCAATAGAGTCTGTTCTTCTCATTATTCATGGTAATTTCAGAAATGTCGATATAATAAAGCCAGCCAAAATGATATACATGGGTATTCGTGTCAACAAGAATTTTTAAAAAATAGGCATAGTCTAACGAGAGCTTCTGAGTGGACGAGTATCGTCATCATTCATGACCGACACTTCCTGTTGAACTTGAATGTTTGTCGATGTGTTTTGCATCTCATGGTTCATCGAAGCATAGTTGCCACCAGACACACTTGTTGTGTGTGACGAAAGATGCTTGAAGTTTCCACGATTTGATCCATTAGTTCGAAGACCATAAGACTTCGGAGTGGCGTATTGACTGGGCCGAGTATTACTTCCCATAGTCTTTCCTTTGTGCATCTGGTCCCAGAGTGGTTTCAGGGTTGGAATACAGCCGCATATAATGACCAGGGAAAGCTCCAAGCTATTGGAAATTAGTATGGAGATCAATCACGTTTGTGTGAAAAACTTACGAGGTCCAAACCCAGATATCGAAAGTTGCCCAAGTAAAGTCTGCTGCTGCTTTGGGGCTATTCAACTGTGCAGTTTTGACAGAGGCACAAATTCCAGCACTGGGGATGGGTTAGTTTGAGGCTTTGCCAGAGGTTCTTTCACTACTTACAAGCCACCTAATCCCAACAGAATGCAGGTCACAATGCGCTTCGAGACAGACAACCGCAGATTCCAAATAATCGAGATTGGTAGAATGGCCAAGAAGAAGTCCAACGCCGCGCCGTAAGCTATGTGATAAGTAGTTAGCTACATCTGATGTGAAGATTACTATGGGAGTCTTTACCAGATTGGAATAGGTCGAAATTTTGAACGATTTTGGGATCCCAGCAGACCACATCAGGAGTCTTCTTCCAAAGTCCTTCTGCAGGCTTGCATTGGCAGAAAACAATAATACTGGCGACAACGCTAGCCGACATGTAGAGTATCGTATTAACATTCAAGAACCATCTTCTGTAAAAGCTGTTGGGGCCCATGATTCTTGAGATGAGGAATGCCACAGAGCATTTTCCGAAAGCACTCGCCATGATTCCGAATGGTTGAGAAATCCATGTCAGTTTAAGAAGATGGACTAGGAGAGGAGGGTCGGCGAGAACATAGTACATGTGTCGCGTTCCGCCGTCGAGAATATTGATAGTTTCTATACCATAAGTAGCAATGTAAATGATCTAGTGGGCGACAGTGATCAGTACTGACACCTTCGAGACCATGGAATCACAAGCTTACCGCTGCTATCAGCATCATGTAGTCGTCGATACCCATTCCATTGATTTTGATTCGAACATAAAACCTCAGACCCAGCACGAACATAGCTACAGGAATTGGCGTCCAAATGCATGCTAAAAGAGCAGGTCCACGGTTCACATCGCCATCAGATGGTGGTGGTGGTAATTCCATTATCAATAATATGAAACTCGATTAAAAACTAGATGTTTCGTTATAGATAGTGAAGTTGTTCCTGTGGAAGGAAAGAGCTCGATAATTCCGACAAAGATTCTAGGAGATCGTAACAGGAATCTGGATGTCATGCATATTTGACTACACTGCGCACAAGATTTGGCTAAATTAGTGCTAAAGACATTATGAGCCTTACTGTGATATTCTTAGATCACCCACTACATAACGCAGTAGGAGGCGATTGGTACCATGGGCAGGGATAACGCTCCTTCAGCTAGAAAGTACCGAATTCTTGCTGGTCAGCCTTTAGAGACTAGACTTTGCCTAGAAGGTTTGAATGCTACCTACGACATCACCTAAGAATGTTTATCTAATGGATTATAGCGTTTACAGAAGGATGATGTATCATTATGTGCCGCACCATCTGAATTCCACATTCAATTTTGATTTTCTAGAAGAGCTGGGATACTGGAAAGAGAATTTCCGGTCCAATAAAAGAACCTCGCCTCATGTATGTGCGATGCGAGAACACGCATTTCGTTCCAGAGGATCCAAAAGCTCAAAATAGTAACAAGAGACTCTCTGAAGTGGAGCGACTAGCGAGCTCCAAGGATTATGTGTACAAGAACCCTTCGTTGCTTAGAAGTACTACCTCATCATGGGCCTGCATCGAATTATTGGGTTTGGGGCCGTTTGGGCCCGATATAATGTGATCACTACAGTAAATGTACGTTGCGGGGTGAGGTTTACCCATGAGCTTACTACTCGTGACTCTCGTCGACTTTATCACAGAACTGTGCCCCTCCAAAACGGTTGCGGAAAATAGATACCTTCCGAGGCGCCAATATATGCCGGCGGTAACGAGTGGTCGATCGATGCTAGGTAAATGGTACCCTACGGACGAAACGGTCAGCATCTATATTACCCTGACGTTCAATTTAAGTTTAATTTACCAGCCGTCCCTAATACCAGGTATCATTACCGCCAAGTATTCCCGACTCTGACAATAAGGTTAATTGTCGAAGCGGTTACCATATAACCCACTTAAACCGACAAAACCCAACAACTGCAACGCTGACGTGCGACCGCTAACACACAGTCTGTACGTTAGCGTAGATAAGAAATCGAAAACCTTATTTTAACCCCGTCCCCTTTGAATCAAATCACTCCCTCTATTCAGGTTGTATGGCTATAGACGATCAAGTGGGTCGGTAGCCATCAAACTAGAAGAGCAAGACATAGTAAGCCTTTGAATTCAGTTATAGGGGGCCTTGTCCTGCTCGGTGTAATCCGATTAACGTTAGGTTTGTCATATTATGGCACTAAAACTGTAGCCATTCATAGGCCATAACTGCTTCCACGAAGTGTGGGGGATGCATATCATTTCAGGGGAGTAAAAGCCCTTGCATAATTAGGATACTTGGTGCTCGTCACTGCAACCTTTCTTTCCATCATCTACCAAATGGATTCTTATCGTGTATGTAAGGCTGATGCCGATTGGTGTACTGTAGATCAGCTTCCCAAGATATGCCGACTGTGCCTCACACTAGGGGCAGGTATTTGACAATCTCAGCCTCCATATTTCATAATACCTGTAAATTCAGTAGACGGTGGGGTAGCTTGCACGATGTGGCTAATCGTCAACGTCGTATTGTGCTAGCGTGTGATATTGCGGGTAAGTTTACCGAGGTTGAGGCTGTGAAGTCACTCTTAGCTATTGCTACCCTGCCTGCTGCATGTAAGATGGAACACGAAAGCATAATGGGTCCATCCTTCACTCTAACTCACTTTTCCCACCATACTGCGTATCTTTTTATATACAGCAACTATGTAAGCGACACAGATTCAAGCCTAGCGAAGCTCAGAATGGCAGATAGGATTTCTTTCTCCACAAAAACCCATTGTGATACCATTGGTCTTCTGCGTAACAGGTTATGGCCGAGCATGCACAGCACCGTCACGCGCTCTTGATCAACCCTTGGAAATTTATACAGTATCACATTGTAACTTTGGGCCTACTGAACTGAGTCTAGTGCACATTAGCTCGGTTTTAAGGCAGAAAGAAGCAAGTATTAATTAAGTAAGCTTACCAAAGAATTAACAAGCGTTAATCAACGTAGAGAATTTGGTTCTTTTGCTTTCACCCCTTATGCCTCGGCGTAATATACTGTTGCTTACGTGGTATTGAAAGTCTATACCAGTTTAAGCAATGAAGGGCATTTTACAAGCGTAACCCGTAATCCTTGATTCTTGACTTCTTCAGTTCTCAAACCTAACCTATTAAGGTGATAAAGCTTTGTAGGATGCACTCACATCCCTGATCTGAAAAGCCTGTAAGCTTGAAGAAAACTCCAACCTTTAGCTTTGTCTAAGCGACTCATTGTTGGCGTCTATCCTGCTTCTGCTTCTCGGTGACTTAATTGTGGAAAGCTGTACTTGAACCGATGCTGTAGACGAGGATCAAAGGAATCAAATCATCTCTAGAGCAAATTTGTATAGTCAATTGAAATATCACTTCGAATACGGGTTAGATTAATGGCGAACGGCTCGAATCAGTCTAGCGACTCCATGTCGGCAACACCATGTCGCACTGTAATTGTAGGCGGCGGCCTTGCAGGTTTTGCTGTAGCTATCGCGCTTAGTGGCATTGGCCATGAAGTTACGGTATTGGAGAGAATGCCAGTAATCTCTGAGGTGAGATATCAAGCGTATTGCCTAAGTGCGCTAATACTGACTACCATACCGTAGATAGGTGCTGGAATTCAAGTTCCTCCAAACGCATCCAAAGTATTATCTGAGTTGGGTGTTCTTGATGCTGTTGAAGCTTTAGCCTTCAGGCCCCATGCGGCCAAAATGCGCTCATATCGGAGTGGCGATGTGTTATCGTCAACAACACTATATGACCCTGAGGTCGATAATGGCTTGACACCATACCTAGTAATTCATAGGGCCGATCTTCATAGCGTTCTCTATGAAAAAGCAAAGAGTCTTGGAGTTACAGTTCGCCTGTCTTCCGACATTTCAAAAATTGATTTTGTTCTTCCGGCAGTCGAACTGGCTAATGGTGAGATTCTCCAGGCCGATGTAATCCTAGGAGCAGACGGTGAAAGATCGGTATCTCAACGCCTTCTCCGCGGCTTTGATGATCCTCCAAAGGACAGTGGGGATGAAGTCATTCGCTTCACTGTTCCATGTAGTGAAGTTCTCAAACATGATGACCTTGCCGACCTTGTGCATCCGCCAAACATTAACTTCTGGATTGGTCCTGATGCGCACGCAATTACATACTCACTCAAGCGAGACGGTCTCTTGAACGTTGTATTGACCCAAGCTCATGCTATTGGAGACAAAGTCAAGTATGGACCGCAACCTGCCGATATCACAGACGTGCGACAAGCGTTCGAGGGCTGGGATCCGAGATTTGAGAAACTGCTCAGCATTGCTCAACAATGTGCTAAGTGGACTTTACTTCTCAGCAGTGAAATTCAAACTTGGACAAGTCAAGAGGGAACCTTTTCTCTGGTAGGGGATGCAGCTCATGCCATGCTGCCATTTCTGTGAGTACTCCTTAAACCTAGTGACCCTACGATTTATTTTCTAGAGCTAACGATTTACAGCGGGCAGGGGGCTGCTCAGGCTTTCGAGGATGCTGCTGTGCTTCGCCTGCTCTTCTTAAAGATGAAGAGCACGTCAGAGATTCCTGAAATCTTGTTGGCCTTCGAGAAAGTTCGCAAGCCTCGCACAAAATATCTCTGCGGTCGAAGTCTCTCCATGAAGGAAGTTTTCGCTATAAAGGACGGAGAGGAGCAGCGAACTCGGGATCACCAATTGTTGCATGAAGAGCCTTTTGAGGGGTTTCCAAACATATTCTCTGACCCTGTATTTTCCAAGTTCATGTGGAATTACGATGCAGCAAAGGCAATTCAAGCTGTTGAGGCATAGAAGTGGTACGGTACAACTGGTATTAGTAATCGAGAAAATAGAGAAGTCAAATATATGTATGGGAGGCTTTAGATATCACAATTCTGTGCGTAACCTCAAAGCTTTATGCCTATTTTGTGTTGCAATACACCACATGCCGAGTGAACTGTTCTCTCTGCCAACAAATCGAAGATTTAGGAAGAACCCTTTGATCCAAAGCACTAAGGTAGTCTTAGCAACTGTCAATAGAGGGGCTTTACTCGAAGCTATCCTAGTAAAAATACTATGGGGCGAAGGGTGTTTTACAGGTAGAACTTGGAGAGCTCTCTACATGTTCACATTTGGCTTCTCCCATAGTTACGTGCACGACACATTTCATTCACGACATGGAAGTGGAGTTTGATGTATAGAGATGCGTCCTAAATATTAATTTTAATTTATCACAGTCTCCTGATAATTTAGCCAGAGATTAACACAATATAGTTTCGATAATTTATCCATATGTTTAATAATTACAGGCATGAATAGTGATAGGTTACAAGTAAGAGTATATATATCTAATCGCCCCAAAATTTAAAACCCGATATATTTACAAGATCACAGAAGCAACAATCTTGTCAAGTATTCGCCAAACAACCCGGCGAAGGTAGTTGCACCAAATAACAAGCACCCAGTTTGGAACCACCATAGGCAAGCCTCCGGACTTTTCAAGTCCACCTGTTTTATGATTGCAACATGAAGAGCTACGTTGCCGCCAACAGCAAACAAGAAGTAAAGCACACCCGCACCAGTGACATGGCCAATTCTGAGGAAGAGTGCAACCTGCAACATGGCAAGCGTAGTGAGGAGAAAGCCGGAATGATGCTGAAATCTTACTGCCATGCCTTTGATGCCAGCCTTGATATCATCTTCGAGGTCTTGGAATGCATAGATCACATCGTGCTCAACCGTCCAGAGAGTGTATATTAAATACAAGCCAACCAGACAGCCGCCAGTGGTGCACTTCGAGTTAGGGGAAGTCACCAGCTTGAGAGGGTCTATCTGCATCGCGAGACTCCCGATCAAGACTCCCCATGAAAGGGTAACTCCAAGAACGACCTGCGCGTAGTCCGTGATGCGCTTTGCGAAAGGGTAGAATATTACCATGAAGATGAGTGGTATTGAATATGTTACGCATGCAAGTGACACTTGTGACAATATAGCCAACCAAATGAAGGTCAGGAAAAGCGTGAAAAGATAGCCATTTCGGGTACTGATAGCACCACGGGCCATGGGACGAAGTCGACAGCGAAAGACTTGACGGTCGAGGTCAGCATCGATGATATCGTTCCAGCAACAGCCGAGACTGCGTAGGGTGAAACAAGCCAGAAACAGGATGGTATTGATCTTCAGTAGATGAGTGATCGGTGGCAAAGATGGCGTTATCAGAGCTGCGTAAATTGTCCCAAAAAGATACGGAAAATATATATTCATGATACCGATAGGCTTAGAGATTCGCATGAGTTCGCCATATGGAACGAAGGCTCGTGGGAGAATTGGGTATGGCCATGATTTCGGAACTGTATAAGGAATAGGCTCCTCTGGGACTGTTTTAAAGTGCTTCCCATCTTCGATTTTGTGCTCTTCAATTTTCGGATACACTTTTTCGATGTTTACGAGGAGTTGTGTGGTTTCGCCTGAGCTCATGGAAAAAAACCCCATCGTGAAAAAGGCAAATTTGACGGAATGACTTTGAGTGAAACAAGACGATCAGCCCAGGAGCTTTAATATAAGATGTGGATCATACTATCACGACCGCGGGTGCTTGGGACCTCCCCCTTCGTCCAAGGCAGCTGGAATAAGTGCTTGTCGTAGGTGGGCCACAGCCTCTCTCAGTCTGGATTTCAGCAACGTAATTCAGCCACTACAGTCAGAGTGAAGATTGCCATGATCGTATTTTGGCTCAAGTGTGGCCGGCAAGGGTATCGAATCACAAGGGTTGTAGCTCATTTAACATTAGCGATAGTTCTACAGGTGACTGGTGCTATTTATGATTTCTGTCTATAATCTACGGTATAGTTTTGAGGCCTGGCTCAACTTTTCCGACACTCCACATATAAATGATAATAAACTAGGGTTTCAGATTGATTAGAAGGGTGGCTTATAAGAAGAATCCCAAAGGCCAAGGTTTATTCTTTTGCATATGTGAAATACGCATATATCTTGCGAAATCGACTTGAGACTAGTCTCATTAGGTATTGCTGGATTCGAAAAAGCTAGTTTTCCTCTAAAGTCAAATTTGAGTTACGACATTACAGAAAGAGATATTGGAAGAGTTTCTCGGCATTGAAAGCCGTGCCTCATGTCATACAATAAAAGCATGGTCGTTTACGTGTCGATCAACGATTGCAGGGGAGCATAGCGTGGAATCCATTTGGATGCAAAGTCATGCATGGACAGTCTAAGCTTAGGAAGTAGTATTATTTTGTAACCCACCAATGTGGAAGTGGACCCGAAGTTACATAGTAGATCCCGTTAGTACAGTATAGTTTGTATGCTGATCCAAGTCTGTTAGATCCAGTAAGTGCTGTGCCTCGTAATTTACACCAGTGGAGGTCTTCTATTGGTCTGGCTCGTCTACGTGATAAAACAAACCTAAGCAACCGTAAGACTCTTTGAAAAGTTGGCACTTCAGTTGCCAAAAATAAAAGTTGGCTTGCTTATTTCGCCGCGGCTTACAGTAAAGGCAATTTAGCCATTTTAGGAAAAGCGTCAATAGTGGAGGATTATACAGAGTACTTTCAGCGATTGACATATCCGTAAATTACGCTATTAAGCTTAACCCTAAGCATTGGCTAAGTTCATGATTTGAGACCGTTGAGACCTGCAGGCGTTTTCATTTTACGGCATTGCTAATGTCACAACGGTGCATCTACTAAATTGGACAGTAGTGTCGCCATCTGATCTGTCTGACGGGAAAGACGTTTAAAGTGCTCAAACCGTGCATTCTTTTAGGAATTGTACGCCAATCTAAACTATGGAACCAACTACCGACCAAGAAATCAAGGACCTGATCCTTAAATTGCGAAGTCTTCAGAATAATGTCCCTAAAAATGAAGAATTGCGCAAAGAGCTGTTGAGTTCTGTACAAAACCTCTCTTATTCATTGGAAAGCCCAATAGAAACAGTCAAAAGAATCTCTTATCTGGTAATTATGTCTGAAAGAACCCTTATTACGTATGTTGGTAACATTGTTGACAATGTGACATTAGCCAATTCAACTGGCACTGAGTAAAGTAGCTATCGACTTGAAGCTTTTCGACATTCTGAGTAGCAGGAACTCTCCGATCAGTACCTCCGAACTTGCCGTGGAGACCAAGGCGAATCCAATACTTCTTAGTATTCAATATCACCTCACCGAGAAAATGTAACCTACTAATGCTAAACCAGAACGAATACTCCAATATCTCGCAAGTGTGGGCATCGTACAGCGTGATGGGCCAGACATCTTTTCAGCGTCGAAAATTACGTTGACTTTGGCCCAGACTGGCTTTCAGGCGGGTGTCAAGCACCAGTTCGTTTCCAAATTCCCTTTCCTACTTGAGGCTAACCAAGTATCAGCTATGAAGTCCACCTTCCGGCTTGGACAGCCCTAGCGCAGTTCCTTAAGTCAACGGCTTATGACAACCCATCAGATGACCTGAATACGCCCTTCCAGATTGCCCATCAAACGCATCTGCCCGCATACCGCTGGGCGCTTAGCCACCCAATTCTTTTTCAAGACTTCAACCAGTGGATGGTTGCTCAGCGTGCTGGCGAGAAGACCTGGCTGGACGTGATACCTGAGTCGCTTATCAGCCGAGATGCTGATTCTACGAGTCCCCTGTTTGTTGACATTGGTGGCGGAGTTGGCCATCAGTGCGCCGCTCTCCTTGCGAGATATCCGTCTATTAGTAGGGGTATTTTGCTACAGGATTTAGCCCCTGTAATCGCACATGCATTACCCACACCCGGGGTCTCGGCCCTACCGCACGACTTCTGGGCTGAACAGCCGGTGAAAAGTAAGCCATTGTTCATTCTCGTTAACTTATTACACGACCGTCGCATCGTGGCTGGCTTGGCTGACTGGTCGGGGGTTTCCAGATGCATCAATTTACTATCTTCGGAATGTTCTACACAATTACCCCGACGCGAAGTGCGTTGAGCTCCTGCAGAGAACACTTGAGGCTATGGGGCCGAGTTCTGTGATTCTGATAGATGAGATCGTGCTCGCTGACGATGCAACACACTGGCAAGCAGCTCAGCTCGACATTACCATGATGGCAAGTGTCGCCGCAATGGAACGCTCGCATGGCCAGTGGCTTTCGTTGCTGCATGGTGCTGGGCTAAAGTTAGAATCGGTCTGGAAGTATACCGAGGAGACTGCAGAAAGTCTTATGGTCGTTAAGATCAATTGAATTGAGATGGTCTTGATAGTTTTGATGTAAGGTTAGCAGTGGCCGTGATTAGTTTGGACCTGGCTTGCCCTGCAATGAGTTTTAGAACATACTGCTAAATAATTTTCTCAATTTGTTTTATACTCAAATTGACGGTGCAATTATGCCATTCTTCAGCACTTTCTACTATCAAGACACACTGACCGGATTGAAATTGTATCACTAAACCCGAGGACGGTGTTATGGGGAAGAAAATTCATGTAACGTCAACATAAGCTTTCGACAATAGAAGTATTCCATGCAAACTATTTAAACTTAAGTTCGGGGCAATATTATTTGTGTATTACCCGACCCGTCTCTCGTCCATTAACGGCACATATCAGTCAGCCCGTACCGCCTCAAAGAGAGTTGCCGATGCTGCCAATTGGGTTTTTGGCGTCCACACCTTAACCACCTTCAAACCCGCAGCTTCCAACAAAGCTCTCCATTGTTTTTCGGTGCGCTCGAGAGATGAGAAGAGAGCAAGCATAGAGAAATCTACCTCAGCATTGTATTGTGGAACACCCGTCTCGGGGAGAAAATTCTCATTCAGTAGGAGTATTGAATCTGCTGACATAGCGTCACGGATGTTCTTAAGAATCTCAATAGCTTGCGTGTCGGCCCAGTCATGTAGCACTGTGCGGAGATAATAGGCCTTTGCACCCTTAACAGGTTGTGGTTTGAAAAAATCGTGTGTGGTTCGCTCAATTGAGGCATCGAGTTCTTTAATGTCATTGATAACAACTGGTAAATCTTGCAGGATGAGCTTGCCAGGAAGAGTCGGGAATGCCTCATGGAATGCAGCCAAATCATGTCCAAGGCCTCCTCCAATGTCCACCAATAGTGGTGCGCTGGGGTCGGAAGAACCAAACCGCTCTTCAGTGGGAAAAAACTCAAACCACTGCTCGCCACGCTCCAAACGTGTCAGCGCCATCATACGACTGAAGGCAGCTTGCTGTTCAGGTGTCTCCTCAAGCCATTTGAAATAGGGTCCTTTGAAACCCGAAGCAAATTGGAATGGGCCTGCATTGACGTCACTCGGGTTTTTGTAGTCACCTTTCTGTTTGAAGTATTCAGGCAATTTGGTAAGAACTTGTGAGTGGATGGCTCTGTTTAAAAGTTAACGGATCCATTCTACTATTTCGGAAACTCATATACGTACATATGAGTAATAACATCGGTGAGAGGAGATCCCGTAACGAAGAAGCCAGTCTTTGGAGTAGGAGCATATTGCCGAATTCCGAGTTCTTTGGCAAAGCCCAAGGCCGTAAGAAATCTCATAACACGAGCTATGCACCATTACTAAGAGTTTCTTTTGGGGTGAGTTGATGCCTACTGATAAAAACCTCGTCCGAATTGGTTTTCTCTGCCAGGTCTTGAGCTGTGATGCCGGTGTCTGGGACCGTGATTAAAGTGTTGAACAACCCCATCTCTACAGCAGTACGAATTGCAGATTCACGGTGAATCTGTGGATTGTCAGCTGTTAGTGTAAGCCATCTCAATCATGTTGTAACTGACTCCGAGAACAATAGACAAAACAGTATCCAGAGGAGACTCCGAGGCAGCCTGCAGTCTCTTGGATGCTGCTAAAAGTTGCTGGCGATCTGCATCAGAAGATGGGCCACCTGGTCCAAGGTTTGAAATGGTGTCATCAATAGACTTGATCAGCTCGGAAACAGACATCTTGCGTATAAGTGTAGGTGTGATAATAATTAATGATAGTAAATGTCTTCACAACGAGGATTTCTGGTGACAAGAATGGTGAGTTAGGAAGGCAAATATAGCTACGAAGTAGTCTATGTCAAATACTCAGGTATAAAAATATGAATGAATAGATAGTTGGTGCTAGGGACAGGATACTGGAGTGACGATGAAGAAAGCCAGAGGTGGATGGGAAATCTGAAGGCTCCAACAAAATAAACAACAGAAAGGGGAAAGATCAAGTCGCCAGCGCTTACTCATTACCCTAATGCAGGTACCGACACAAATACACACACATACCTAACATGTATACATGTAATTTGTTTTTCACAGCCTCCAAACTTCATCTAAATTCCCTGCGGTTGCTCAACCATGGGGGAACTTACCATGCAGGACCCTTAGCCACTAGAATCCTTGCCCGCGCTTCCGTCTCTATTTCAAATTGACAACGACCCCAATCCAAGGTACCGAGTGCCCCCACTTCTCTTGGAGGCACGATACAACGGTGGTCGGAGGGACATAATACAACATATCTTACGGTGGTGCATCGGTTATTAGCTGTGCCAGCCGGCCACATAATACTAGTGGAGAGTGGGCACTCGTGTGTCCCCACAGACCTACTAGTGTATCACGCCCCATAACACATTTTAGCTTATATTGACTAGCTAGGTATATAAAATCCAGTGTTATACAGATGACGGGCATATAAACAAGAGCCACTCTAATGGATTATTATTCCCAAGACACGGGGGTTGGCGTCAGCTTCGCGCCACTCTTAATCGCTAATAGGAATAAGCTAACCAATAATAGTAGTGATTTGAGGACATTCTAAAATATTACTATTTATTGATTATTAGCTCCACTATCATATTTGGGAATATTTAGGTCGATCAATAATTACCCCAAAATATCGTTTAAAACTATATTTCTCATGTTGAAATCAATTTTGGCTATCACCACTCAGAAGAATACAATCGCATGTATTTAGTTTCATGATCCTAACAAAGCCCTTATGTAAGTTCTGTCTTCTAGAATCTGGTATCTATGCTTTCTCAAATAATTATGAATTTGATCTTGTAATTAATACGTATTCATTTATCTTATGTATCATAGACCAAGTATTGATCTGCTTATATATAACTGATGACATGATAGATCACCCGAACCCATGTCGTCAAGACCGTTAAACTTCCCAAAACACTTCCCCTGCATCCTACCATGTCATAGCTGATGTTCCCCTTATCCCTCGGTGGATTCCGAGGCACAGCTAATATTACATGGAGATGATGGCTGTAGCAGATAGTAAGCCGTAGCTGTAATGTAAATGGGGGTTGTACGATACGTACTCTAAATTCCAAGTAGGATTGCAAAGATAACCTACAAGAATTATCACTGAAAGAATCACTACGATTGCCCGCAAGGTCGCTGAAAATGATTCCATCTGCTGAGGTAGCCAGCTCGGCCGTGCTTGGTGTGTTATTACACCTCGGATATTTTATACATGGTGAACACCATATGCAAAGTCCCACGATTTTTCGGCTTGTTTTCCTGGCAACACTAATCGTATTCTCAATCCACTTGACTCTTTCGTCTTTTGGATGGAGCCATGCTGCAAACGCTACTCTGTGGGACACAACAGCTTGTTACGGGGCACTTTTAGTTAGCATGACTATTTATCGCGCGTTCTTTCATCGCACAAGAAAATTTCCAGGGCCAAAGCTTGCAGGGGTTACGAAGCTGTATCATATGTTCAATGTTGCACGAAAATCAGATCAATATCGATGGCTTGAGTCGATGCACCAGCAATACGGTGATTTTGTGAGAACAGGTACTCCGCGCATCATTGAATTGAATTTTTGAATAATTCTGATATTCTTAGGGCCGAATGAGATTTCCATATTCACTCCCGATGCTGTGGCCGTGGTTTATGGACCAGGAAGCAAGTGTATACGGAGTGACTTCTATGATATGACGAAGCCCTTGACATCTGTAGTTGCTTGTCGACCACCTATACATCACTCGGTACAGCGGAAGTACTGGGATATGGGATTCTCAGTAAAAGGTACATTTATTCTCCGAAAATAGAACCCCATAGTTGTGGTAAGGCAAATACTGACGGAGATGCATAGCTCTCAAAGACTATGAACGTCGTGTGTATAATTATGCCAGGACATTTACCCAAGACCTGGAGCTGAGTGTTAACAAACCAATTTCGATCAATGTTCCCATCCAGCATTTTGCCTTTGATGTTATGGGCAACGTGATCTTTGGGCAGCATTGGAATATCATAAATACGAAGGAGAAAAGCAAGTTCCATGATATCATTGCCATTCATACGGAAGCAATCGGTACCTTAGGTCCATTGACGCCTGTTCCATGGATGTTTCGTATTCTTTTTAGTATCCAAGCTCTTCTCGATGGGTGGCGGACATTCCGTGCTTGGGCAGTAAAGGAGTGTAATTCCATGGTCGAGGTTAGTTTGCGAACACCTTGTGGATCTCTAAAGCTAGTATACTGATAGGCAATTAGTCAAAATCCGACGAGTATTGTGTCAGTAGCTTTTTAAAAAACATTCGCAAAGACATTTACTAAAGCTCTGTTAGGTATTTTCGGAACTCGTAGCTCAAATTCGCAGTGGTAAAGGAGACAAAGACGAAACCTACATGTGGTTACTTGGCAACTTTATCACGGCGATGGGAGGAGCCAGGTATTTAGTCTCCAGAATCCTGCCTCATCAGTAAACTTACACAGACAGTACACCGGTATACTCATCTATTATCTTCCTCTTCTACTACATAGCTCGTGACAGGAAAGTGCTTGTCCAACTCCGGAAGGAACTCGCAACCCTGGATGACATCTCCGACTACAGCGCCCTCCAGTCGCTCCCTTATCTTAATTCTCTAATCAATGAGACCTTGCGACTCCATCCGGCCGTCCCTACTGGTGGTCTCCGTAATACACCTCCTGAGGGAATCACCATCGCCGGTCGGTACATTCCAGGTAATATCACTGTTGCTATTCCACAATACAGTTTACATAGATGTAAGTTAAACTCCAAAAACGAGTAGCTTGCGTGCCGAGACTAAGCTTTGTATAATTGTAGTGGAATCATGTTTTGAAAAGCCAAATGAATTTATTCCCGAGCGCTGGACCACCCAGCCTCATCTAATCAAAGATCTCAGAGCTTGGATACCGTTCAATGCAGGTCCGTTACTTAAAAAATTGGACTTAAAGTACCCTACTAACTATCATAGGCATTCACACATGCGTTGGTAAAAACCTTGGACTCATGGAAATGCGATTTGCTGCTGCTGTCATGTTCTCTAAGTACGATATAGCTTTTGCACCTGGGGAGGATAATAGTGATGTTGAAGGAAAGCAGACGGATACATTTACTGTAGAGCCGGGGAACTTGAGAGTTGTTCTCACTGAGCGATAGACAGCTCTCCATCTGAGCTTACCTCTGGAGTTTTGAAATGTGTTTGAAACAGGAAATTGGAAGACTTTTTAATGTTGGATATCTCTCTCATTTTCTACCATTGTTGTGACGTGTACTCCTTACTATCTCTCAACGGAACCGTGGCTAGAACCAATTTAATACAGAATCGGGCTTTCTTAACGCGAGTTGATCACGAATGACGCGTTGAAAACAGCTCCTTTTCCGCCATAATCTAGGTCTACTTCGGATAGATATCACTGACATTTAAATACCACGAAAGGTTCTCCAAATCCTATATTGTGTAATAGATCTCCTTTGAGCCACTTGAAGAAATCAAAAGCCGTATTTTTATTGCAGATTTTCAGAAACTTTCGTAACTTTATGTTCTGTTGCCACTATCGTGAAGATATTTGAGGCTCAAGATGGGCTTTTGAATTTAAGTTTAAGGTTACTCTAGTTAGTCAAGTTAACTGACATGAGCTGAATCTAGAAAAGAGATTGCAGAATCTAGACTATATGAACTCTTCAATTCAGAGCTTTGTCTAAAGGACTAGAGGTATAAATTATGGGCCGTAGCCTTGGTAGAGAGACTAGGTGCGGTGCGTATGCTTAGTAAACAAGGATTTATATAGCCGCCATATTTCATCACATTGGACAACTGATCCACCGTTTCAGTTATCAAACAGTTGAAAGGTATATAGTAGATTATTCATAAGTTACCAGGAGTTCACAATTCATGTCGTCTAAGGGATTGGGTATAGATAAGTGAAGTGTTCAACGGAGTGCGAACCTCGTTATCAGACTGTGTTACTCGACAATGAATATTTTCCACGATAACAAATTCTGATTTTCTATCAAGGAGGCGAACTACCACTTTGTCATATCAATAGTATAAATAGTAAAAAATACTAGTTTGGAGAGTCAGGCAGACTAGGTTCTTAGTGACGATCAATGCCCAAAGAAGATCTAGGCAGTTCAGAGCGAGAAGTCATTTGTATTTCCAGACACATTTAACGTGCTGTTCATGCTCAAAATAGAAGATTTGATGTTGCGTTGAATTGATCCGCCATCCACGAGCCAGCTGGAGTTGACTGGTACCGTGTCGCTTTGGCCTTACCCTGGTTGTGTTTAAGTTCGACATTACTCGAAGCTTCATCAACATGCAATTTGTCAATTATTAAAGAGACGTTTCCCTCTACAGTTTTCACAAGTCCCATACCGTTGGTATTGTAACAGCTTCGAGATACTTCCCTTTTCAAAAGCCTGGAACATACAATTGCCCCAGGTACATCTACCCTGGATCGTAACGTTACAACAAGCTTTTTGCTGCGTAATAGGGTTCACGCAAACCCAGTTGAGATCACTCTCCGCCTACGAGCTTCCCACCTTCCCATGAAGTTGCTAGAACCCAGTCTTTCAGTCGCATTTGAGCAGTCAATCCTAAGTGCGGGTCACTTCCATAATTTCCCTTGACATCGGCAGATCAACTGTCCGCACCGGTCTCATCCACACGCGACGTTACCACGCGACGCGCTCAACCTGTTGACTTGGTATCAGTGTCTACACACCATCAAATGATGTCAAAACTTTCCAGCGGAAGCTGTACTACACCGATAGTCTTTATGTTATCGAGCTTCCCGATTGCGACTTGCTTGTTTTCGTCCTTATCTACGTCAAAGAAAATGGTTGTCATCCTATCTTCGAAGAGCCTCATAGTTAGGCAGGCGGTGGCGAAGGAGAAGAAGTTTAGAGTCTCTGGCATCTGCAACCTATATGCAGAGTCGACACACTCGCCCGAATTTGGAATGAGTGGGTTGCAATGCCATGACTTTTGAGATTCGGCGATGTGGATCTTGGACTTTAAGGAGATTACCGATCTTTCTCTCGCGTCTTTATTCTACTTTCATTAGTTGAGGGTGCAAAGTCTACATGGCACGCTATGATCATGGGAGTGTTTTGCAATGGAACATTGCATCAAGCGCTTCACATGGTCCCTCTGTTAATGGGAAGTCACCTATCAATCTTGCTCGGAGCGGAGAAGGTCTAGATTCTCCTAGTCTCAGGATATCGTAGTATAAGTATCTTCTTGCGGCTGCTTCTTCTACTTTGATAATGTACTCTCAGGTAGGAGCTGCCACTCTTTTGTGATCTATTCTCACACTCTTTGTATCATGTTTTCCATCAGATCATTATGTGCCTTTGGCACTTTGCTTGCCACCGTCCCAACTACTTTGGCAGGCTATAGCTCTTCGTCATCCAACAATATCGCTCTTTATTGGGGTAGGTTTTCTTTTGTTGAACCATCACCTTTTCTCACCTAGTGAAGGACAAAATTCTATGAACCTTGTCACCTCTGCAGGAGGTCAGGATCGACTATCTGTTTACTGTGCCAGTAAGTACTAACTCGTGACTCTTTGACACATCCAAGTACTAAAGAATGTTAGATACCAATGTAAACGTAAGCTCACACCTTGAATGTGCCACTGTTATCAGTCAAAATCTAAATCCTTGAAGATCATTCTACTTTCATTCCTTGTCAGCTTGAAGAACCCAGAAATCAATCTTGCAAATCAACAAGATGGATGTGCTACAATTGCAGGCTCAAAGCTATTGTATTGTTCTAAGGTCGAGTAAGCTAATTTCATTCGCACTACCAAGCATTATCTGACAACTCCTCAGAGCCGACATCGCAATATGTCAAAAGTCGTATGGGAAAACTATTTTGATGTCTATCGGTGGCGCCACCTACACTGAAGGTGGCTTTGACAGCTCTGCTACTGCAATTGCGGGAGCAAACACTGTGTGGAAAACCTTTGGCCCACCAACAGGAGACTCAACGCCTCGCCCTTTTGGCAAATCCGCCGTCGACGGGTTTGATTTTGACTACGAAGCTACGGTCAATAACATGATCCCATTCGGCAAAGAACTTCGTCGTCTTATGGATCTAAACAGCGCTTCCACGGGCAAAAAATGGTTCTTGACCGCAGCTCCACAGTGCGAATTCCCTGATCGAGCGAACGGGGCAATGCTTGACGGTCAGGTGTTCTTTGATATCATCTTCATCCAATTTTACAACAATTGGTGCGGGGTCAACAACTTCAATAATCCTAATGCGTGGAATTATCCTGTCTGGCACAACTGGGCCAAAACCGCATCGCTCAACAAGAACGTCAAGCTCATGATCGGAGTTCCGGGCGGCCCAGGAGCTGCAAATGCCGGTTCATACGTTGACGCTGCTGGACTCGCTCCCATTATCCAATATGGCAAAGGGTTCGATACTTTTGCCGGGATCATGATGTGGGATGCCAGCCGGGTTTGGCAAAATGCAGGTTTCTTGAGCCAGGTAGCGAGTAATTTAGGACTACCTCCTTCAACCACCCTAAAGCCAGTTATCACAACGACGAGGAAGCCGGCTTCTACAACGACAAAGCCGGGATCCACGCCTACGGGGGGAACCATTCCTCAGTGGGGACAATGTGGTGGTGAAGGTTGGACTGGGTCTGGCACTTGTGCTGCTCCATATGCCTGCGTGGGCGGCCAATGGTGGAAACAGTGCCAGTAGCTCACCCTTAAGGGGTGATTTACGGGTGCTTGAAAGAATCAGAATGCTTTAGCTGATGTACAAAGAGTGTAGGCGGGTTCATATGATCACACATAACTTCAGTTCAATTCTTCTGTATATACTTTAGGCTGGGTTGCTGTTCTAACAGGAATTCGTATATAGTCATTCGTTAACAGACACCTAGTCACAGGTGTCCAGGATATACATCACACTCTCTTACTTAACAATGTTATATACTGCCATGTTTTGGAACATGATACCACCATTTACGAGTGATAAAACATGACCAAGCAAAGTCACAGGAAGTCGGCACGTTCTTTCAACATAGTCTTCTCTCTCTCTCTCTCTCTCTCTCTCTCTCTTGATAGACGACAACCTGAAAATGGGCAGTGGTAGATAGGTTCGGTATGGAACATCGAATTTCGGGTAGATCGCATTGAGGAAGCTAGTTCATTCACTAGCAAGCAAAATCAGCACCTATTCCTAACTGGTAGATCTTACAAAAAAGTAGACGTAGACTAGACTGATTGTACAGCCAATTTTGCTGTAACAAACAGGTTACCAGTTTTGGAGCATCTCCAGAGATGCAAACACTGAAGGGCCTATGTATCTGCCCTTAAATGCTTGTCTGAAAACCATAGGTTAATTTGAAGATCAAGATATGTGAGTACGGTTAGCGTAAATAGAAATAGCCTTGAGACTCTAGCAAGTTCCACACCAGTTACGAACTGCCCATAGCGGCTTCGCCTGAGAAGTGTTGTCCATGAGTTGCCTCGGCTTCGTGGGTACGAGTTGTCCCATATTCCCCCACAGCTCTACAACTCTCCAACATTGCAAAATCCCCCCGCACCGCAAAGTGGATTCGGTTCGGTGCGAGTTGCCAAGAATGGGCTTTTCGCCCGCATGATGAAGTAATGCTTATGTTGTACAGCGCTCATGATTGGAGCAAATGAATTCCGCTGGACATCACTCCGATGGAAATCTTAACGCTATGGGATTCTTGATACTATGGGAATGTTGGGGAGACTAGCTCTGTACCTAAAGTTAGCAATATAAAGAGCTTCGATTGAGGTAGACATGTCGATGGAGACCATTTGGAATTCCCCCAATCAATTGGTAATAATTGGGAGTATAGGATTTCAGAATGCTGGCGAGAAGCTCACCTTGAAGCATTTTGTAGACACGAATTCGTGCAATATGCATATGGTGAGATTTCGTTCCTCAATATGCCGACATATGCTTCAACTCGTTTGAGCCTCTTCATCCTAGGCCAATACTGATCCCCCGCTCCCTTAGCTCTATTTCTGCTTATTACTCCACGTCACCTGGAATTACCGATGTCCCGGTCTCCTGGGGTGGCCAATAAATACTTGATGTTGCATCCCTTTGCCACGAAGTTGTGGTGCTTCGTCTACAATATCTAAACCAGTCTTCAACAGCGGCAGAGCCAATACAGGAGCAACAATTGGCCTTAAAATATCATTATTTTCCCCAAACTTGTGAGCCGAGATTTGCAGCGCAACATGTCAGGCTCACACATTGAAAATGTCCACGGCCAAAATGGCGGCGCCATCAGGCGTCTACAAACGAACGATATGGAAATTGGTGCAACTGAAGCAGCCCAACGACACGCTCGGAGATATGTTGTACCACCCAAGCCTGTTTCGCAGCGAAAGCTTGACTTTGAGCACTCCAGACCACGATGGATGAGAGAGATGGCAGCTGAAGCATTAGGAGTTTTCTTCTACGTGTAAGCCGTTTTAGAGAAGGTCTTTCCAACCAGAACTAACCACACACTAGTTACCCTGGCATTGCTTCGCAGGCGTCCTTTTTCCTCAACGGTACTGAGCCAGTACGTGTCTAAAGTTCCCCATGACCTAAACCTTTCAGGACGAATCGCTCATATAGTTGTTTTAGATTTTTGGTTCTCTCTTTCAGATTGGTTGGGCGTACGCCATCGGAATCGCATTTGCTATTATAACCTGCGGAGCTACATCAGGAGGACACTTCAATCCTGCCATTACAATCTGCTTCGCAATATGGCAAGGTTTTCCCTGGAAAAAGGTCCCTCATTACATCTTTGCACAGGTTTTCGGCGCTTTCATGGCTGGCTTGCTGCTCGTTGGCCAATACCATCCTCAGTTGATGGCACTGGCAGCAGAATTGAGAACAAAAGGCGTAAGCCCCAACTCTCTGGGAGGTCCAGGGTCGGTATTGTGTTCTTTCCCCGCGCCTACACAGACCAACTATGGATATCTGCTCTTCATTGAATTCTTTGTTGATTCATTCATCGTAAGCAGTCGTAAATTAAGATCAAAAGACGAGTGTTAACTCAGACAGGGCATGGTCATCTGGTCGGTCCTCGACCCAGCAAATCCTTTCGTCTCTCCTATATCTGCGCCATGGACTATCGGTCTCGCTTACGCCAATATGGTGTGGGGGTTCGCTAGCGTAACAAGTACGTACATTCCATGATGCTCTCCGTCCTAGGATTTCGGAAGGGTTTTCAGCGTCTGCGGGCTTCGAAGTGGTCTATTAACACTGTGAAACCTAGTCTCAACTAATCTTGCCCGTGATCTTGGTACCCGCATCGTTGCTGCCATCTTCTTCGGAGGCGATGCCTTCGGTCTTTATGCTCCGATTGTATGTCCCGCCTCACTTGACTGAGCTTTTCCTGGCAATGACAAACGTACTAACGTTAATCGCAGGCTATTTTGGTGAACATACCAGCTACGATCTTCGCAACCGCCGTATATGAGCTTTTGCTGAGGGACAGCATTGCTATCATAGGCAAGGGCCACAACACCCATGAAGATGGCGAGGATGGCCTGATGCGTCATTTGACAAGGACTGGTACGATTGAACAGGGTGTGAGTAACACTCTGAGAGGGCAGGGTAGCAACGGTTATGCTTCCGGTAACGGTCACAAGCATGATTCTCTTGTGTGAGGATGGTGAGAGGAGAACGAGGTGACTCCTTGGTGAAAGCGTCTGGGGATGACAATGTAGCTCGAACATATACTGTATCCTAGCCATTCATCGTATAACGGCTATCCAGCGCAGCATCTCTCCCGCTTGGAGAAAGATCTAATGTCGAGCAATATCGACTGTGTCTCGGTTAGTATATCTGAGCCACTGAACATGGTGAGGTGATAGTGCCTGACTAGATTTTAAGTGCGAGGATGATTTTAAGAGCATTCGCTGGTGTTGGTGAAGTGGTAACTTTTACTGCGATAGGTGTAAAAGCTAGAGCTTGATATTTGCTTTTGTTCTCTCAAAGAAGCAGTAGTGAATGCTCGTAAATCCTGCAATTGGTTTTTGTTATCTATTTATTTATTTGATATTCGTGTAGTATGGAGGAGACCATCATCAGGATTGCGATAAGTTCGGTAGTATCTCTCGGAGTAGAAAAGAGCGCGCAGTACGCTGTGTTAGAGAGGATACTTACTCTTTGGGTATGAGGATGCAGAAGGAAGCTCTCGACTGCTCGTTCTATTGCTCTCAATTCAACTAGAGCCTTTGTTCTTATTGTGTGTATAAATATAGCGTATTCTCAAGAACAACGCGTATCACTGTTTGTAGCTTTCGAGGACACTTCCCATATGTACATCCAGTGGTCCCACCCTTTTAGCTCTGCAGAAATACTATTGCCAAGGTTATATACCTACTGCTGTAAAGGTTGTCCCATTCCTCCATATGTGATCATCTTGATAACCTGGTAATCCCCTATTCCATATTTGCTTCCCTCCCTTCCAAAACCACTCTCCTTAACTCCACCAAACGGTGCAGCAGGATCACTTATCAGCCCGGTGTTTACGCCAATCATACCAACCTCCAACGCTTCCGCTACACGATAAACCCTCTGTAAGTCTTGCGAAAAGAAATATCCAGCTAAGCCCACCTCTGTCGAATTTGCAATTTGAACAGCCTCTGCTTCAGAGTCGAACTTGAAAAGACCCGCAACGGGGCCAAAGGTTTCTTCACTGGCGAGATGCATTTCTGTGGTCATGCCTGTCATGACCGTGGGTTGGAAAAAGTTGGATCCAAGTTCGGGAATTTTCTGTCCACCTTGAATGACCTTCGCGCCCTTCTTCTCGGCGTCTCGAATATGGTCGTCCACTTTTGATATAGCCCTATCATGGATCAGAGGACCGTGAGTGACATCTTTCTCAAATCCATATCCAACTTTGAAATCATTTACTTTAGCCGCTAGCTTCTGTGCGAAAGAATCATAGATTCCTGACTGAACAAGGATTCGATTGGCGCACACACATGTCTGGCCCGACGAGCGAAATTTACTAGCAATTGCACCTGACACAGCTACATCTAGATCGGCATCGTCGAATACGATGAAAGGCGCATTCCCACCTAGCTCGAACGATAGCTTCTTCAGGGTTGAGGAGCTTTGCTTCATGAGAAGTTTACCCACGCCAGTTGAACCCGTGAAAGATACCTTTTTAATGATTGGCGAGGTTGTGAGGAGATTGCCTATTTCGGGAGTATTTTCCAAAGCGCTAATGATATTAACAACGCCCTTCGGTATACCTGCACGATGTCCAAGTTCGGCAATCGCGAGAGAAGTAAATGGCGTCTCGCCGGGAGATTTCGCAACTACGGTGCATCCTGCCGCAAGCGCCGGGCCAATCTTTCGAGTGATCATAGCTGCTGGGAAATTCCAAGGGGTTATAAGCCCACAGACACCAATGGGCTCTCTGATTGTAACAATGCGGTTGCCGGGAATAGAAGCTGGAATTGTATCGCCATATTGCCTTGGGGCTTCCTCACCAAACCACTCGAAGAAGTTTGCGGCATACGTGACCTCTCCTTTCGCATCTGCCAGCGGCTTTCCATTCTCCCATGTTATCAGTGTCGCAAGGTCGTCCGCATTTTCCATCTACAATAGAAGTCAGCAACCTGTCTCGGGATAAAAATCCGCGTCCGGGTACATACCATCAGGTCATACCATTTACGTAGCATTCTTGCCCGTTCACGACCAGTGGTTGTTTTGAAAGTAGGAAAGGCAGCGTATGCGGCATCGATTGCTTTTTGCGTGTCCGCCGAATCAAACTCTGGAACTGTGCTTATTACCTTGCCTGACGAAGGGTCTGCCGAGCTTCTGTTAGCAAGTTCAATGTACGGATAGGACTATTTTACCAGTCACCTCAAACGTCTTCCCCGATTGTGCCCCAACCCATTCGCCGTTCACATATGCCACATTGGTTTTCAGTAAGGACGGGTCCTTGAGCTTCGGTACCGTGTGGGTCATGTTGGAAGAGTGTCGTATAGATGGTATAGTAGACGTTTGGAAGCGTGATCGTAGAGCAAATCGTGTAAGAGAACTTGTTGATCTGAAAATGGAGTTCATTGTTTTCCTGAGCGTAAAAGGAAAGACTAAAGACTCGTCTGACTAGGATTAAAGCTAGTGATGATTGCAATCAGGGCAATGCCGAGTAGCATTGAAGATTGCAAATGATCTAATGCCTACAGATGTGACGCACTGAGGATTTGGACGTAAAACCGATGTCACCCGATAACGGAAATTGAAGGTCGAACGTATATTGTTATCTGTTGCTGTGGAGGGGTATTCTCAGCTAAGCAAAAAGAGGCATGCGTAGCCGAGATGCCTCGTCTCTGCTTGTCGTTAAGAAATAAGTGGTCTGAGGGTGGAGCGCAAGCAAAACAGTACAACACTTTCATACAACTTACACAAGGTCATTAACGTCTATGTTCATTCTTAAAATATACCATCGATATTGATTTACGCTCGCCCGCACAGTAGCTTTAATTACGCGGCAGAGGATGTTCATGGAGGCTCATATAAAATATCCATACATACATACATTCCTTGAGGAGTTTCATTCTCCTTCAAGCCAGCCCCCCATCTCCGCCATTTCTATTTAAACAGTCCATGGGATTGTAAATCACGGATTGATAACGAAGTAGGGTTGAGCCCGGTGTCACCAGATTAACGCAGTGACGAAGAAAATTCATAAAACACTGAGTGCAGATCTTGTCATAGTTAGTGTTGAAATGAGTATGAGGAAGAGCTCGGCCGAGCGTGGTCAAGTAGGATATCCCCAATACTAGAGAACGAAGAAGAATTTTGCTATTATATTTGGTTCATTATCTTGCAGGAGCTCATCAGTCATAAGGGTCGTTTGCATTTTCTGGTAGTATTTTCCATGCTCGCTCAACAAGACACCATTCCCAGGATCATTTAAGCTATACCTCGCCTCTCGATCTGGCATCTGGAAGTTCTATATTTCCATTTTGTGACCCCACCAGTTCTTCCCCATCATCTAGAAAATCAAATCGTCCAGATTCGACAGTCGCAGTATAAGTATCATTAGATGAGAAATTCGGAGTTTTGGTGCCATTCATGTTTGTATGTCGACTGCCAAAGACATTTGGGAAGAGATTTGAGAGTAATGGACGGAGGGTGCCGACAGAGCCACAGATAATGCCAACATTTATCTCAACACTAGACCATGTGGCAGTACCTGTTGGATCCCATGTTGTATCTGTGCCGACTGAGAATTTGTAGAGCAAGTAAAGCCGGAGGATTGATGCAATGCAAGCACTATGAAGGAACAGTGAATTAGCTAAGTAGTCTTCAAATATGCAACAAAAGAATGGTGTAGAGAACTTACGCTCCACCTAGTGAGATGATACCTATCAAGATATATTTCTGCATCCTCGGCATGATGAGATCTTTTAAAATGAGGATTGGGAGCAAAAGGATTATCATATCGGTAGCGATATTAATCCCAGCATTGGCAAAATACAAGGTAAACCTCTCGACGCACTTTCCACCTGGAATTGTCGGGTTCCAGAAGAATGCTATTGGGGTGCACTGAAATACGCCAGCAAAGAGTGTTTCGATGCCGTATGCAACGACAAAGATTATAAAAGCCCAGATGGCCTTGCGTAATCTACCTTTGACAGTGATATGAACGTATTGTAGAAGAATAGACAATTTGGTGAAAGTGAGGCCGAAGTTGTACAGTATTATACTCCCGTAAAGTGACTAATAATCGTTACAAATCATCCACACGAAGCTCAAATTTCATCTTACCTTAAAATAGCCCTCAAGCAATGCTGGGTCTACAGTAGCGATAGGTCTACCCAATCCATGTTTTACTTCTATGAAAGAAATTAGCAATACGTCTTTGACTTTTGTTTTTCCAACATACGAGAGGTAGTTGCAATTGTGAAACCAATTGAGAAGGCCTATTAACAACGTTAATGACAAATTTCCCTTGATTAACTTGAAACCTACCATTGCGATACAAATGCACACATCTTCGCGGGAAGCATTTTTGATAAGAAAAAGGCGTGTGTAGAGGCGAAGTATGACCGTCACAAGAGCCAATGCAGGAAATGTGATAACAATTGCCAGTACCTGACCGACCATCGATTCGTGCAACCCTCTTTGGGCCATTATTTTAAGTTGCTTCAACAATTGCTCCAGGAATGTATTTTTTCGGTTGGTCGGAGTTGTAAGTATGTAATGGCTACCCCGTCGAGGTGTCCTGAAGTGGAGTGGAGTATGAGGATGTGATACGCGACAGGCATAGAAAAAAGGCGTCACTAGGTTACCAAAGATGGAGTGATATTATCTAGAGAAAGGGAATCCTGGGGATGCGTCATGTTTTGTTGCTTTCCAAGCCGTTCAAAATCGGGTTTCATAGTACTGAACTTGCACGTGTAACACAAACTCGGTTCCTACCGAGAGAGAAACGGATGCTCGTGCCAAGTAGAGCTACAATGATGTGAACTAGAGGTCATAGCAACCGCTTGGGAAAATCATTGGGTAGTATCAACGCTAGAAAGGCGTCTAAACTTCCTAGATCATCGGATATATCGGATATATACAGCGAAATTGGTGATCAGGCTCCTGTCTAAGGATGAGGTAGTAAGATATTGGTATCAAATACTCAACGTTTGAGCTTCAAGTATAATCTGGTTATTCTCTGTCGCTGTCTCTTTTGTTTCATGTGACCATCTCAATGGAATACTCTACTACATGATAGAATCCACCCACGAGTTGAGATATTTGATAAGCACACACTCCTGCTGTGTATATTGGAACTTTCCTCCATCTAGAGCACAGCGCAGATATTCTCTCCCAGCCCTCATGCTCATACTTTCAGCCTAAACAGCCTAACATCTTACGCAAGTTCCAGCTCCTCGGAGTCTACATAGTCGGCGCACTTCATAAGGGCCTTAGTGGCTTGTCAAATGATGGGAATCATGGTCTAACCGCTATTATTTTCCCAGAGTGGAGCGAATAACGGTGGAATTTTCCCTCGGGACCACTTCTCCGCTTGGTCCTCCGCTGACAGCGGAAAGCTAAAGACGCATGATAAGCTCAAAAGTATCGTCAAAATATGTTAATTATAGGACCCCGCCAGCCCGCTTGGACCTTTTTCAATTACAGCGTAATTGATCCCTTCAATGATCCCTGAGATTCCCAGTCTTGGCCGATGAGTGATTTCAAACAAATTATTTTCCCAAGAATCCCTTCCCTCAACATGTTATAATAAAGAGAAGAGAGCCAAAGCGGGTTCGCAAAGACAAGTGAACACGAATCACGAGGAAAAGTACGTGAGACACTTTCCCGACGTCAAGCTGCGACATAACACAGACTCAAGGATGGTTGAACGACTACCGTATTCTCCTTGACTTTCAGAATCCTTGGGGCGCAACTCGCAACTTCGGGAGTGAGATCACAAGCTTGAGTGAACTGATCTCACTGCCTTTGTGAATTGCTCGAAGAAACCGTTCTCTCGCTACATAAGTTCGTTTCCTAAATGGGTACTCATTCCATCTTCGTAAATTTTATGAATAACCAAATTTGCTTCGAATTGGAATTGCGGTTATACCAAACTAACACGTTTGGGTGTTTTAATGAGAGATTCTAACCGAGTAACCTTGATGGCAGGGTACTTAACCAAGGAGTTGAGAAAACACCTGTTTCAAAACAGTTGAAGTATGTGCGGGAAGGAATGTAATACTCTGCCAATAGGTTGTACGCCTAACAAATGTGCAGCATGGATGGTTGTTTATGTGTGTCATCGTCTTCTTTCACTGGTACCCCGCTGTAACATTTTCCTATATTCCGGGATCTTCAGCCACTCCATATTCTGGGGAAGTTGACAGCCCCTGCTGGCAATCCCTATCTCCACGTGTGTTGGCAGGGTTAAGGCACAGGGAGTTGTTTGAAAAGGTATTCAGAACAGAAGATTGCCCTGAATAAGCTCTTGCTGGACTATAATGCGCGACTTCGGAGTCATCTCCATCGTCGAATCTGTCCCAGGTAATGTCACTGATCTTTTCAGGCTGGACTCTAGACTGATGGGTGACATCAGTAGATCAAACTCGCCTTAGTCGATGATCGAGTAGTTCAATAATCATTATTGTGTTAATCAATGACGATTGCCTATCTTGACAATGGCTTTTCGTGATGGACTGAACCCGTCAGAAATGGTGGCTTACGAATAGAAACACCACAACGAATTATCTTTTAACAGCCAAGATGGGTGTCTGGAAGATGAGAACTAATGGCGATCATTCTAATAAAGTAAACTTGGACATGACCCGCAACATTTCTTTTCCAGGATATGCCTGCAAGTCATTCTCGCAATGCATGCTCAGCAAGTTAGTGACCGCGGAGCAATGTCCATTTTAGGTGCTCAAACACCTGACAAATCTGAAGTTGCGGAATATCTCCAAATGCGGTTTCTCGAGAAAAGAATCCATATGGAAAGGAAAATCAACTATGTCGGTATGATTAATGACCAGATAATCATGCGGCGACACAGTCCGTTATCTCAAATATGCTGAGAATTTACCGAGCTGTCTCTGTTCAGTGCATTAGCGTAATGTAGTGTGTGAAAAGAAGTAGTCAATTAACATGTACTCTATTACCAACTTCATATTTGTTTAATATGTCCCGACAAAAATACGTAGTCTGCCATTGTAAAATCTTAAAAAGCCTCCCGAAATCATGTGACGTAATATTCAGATTTGCTACATCTAGACCTCCCAGTCAAAGTTAAACTTTCGAATCTTTGAATTAGCATTTTACATGTGATTAAGCCTTTCGTAAACAACATACGTCTTTTCCTTATTTAGTGAAGTAAGTATATTAAGCTTTACGAAAGCCTTCTTTTGAAAATAATAGAGGTCATTATAAACCTTCCTAATGAAGAGTTTTTCAGAACACTTACAGTTACCAAAGCTAATGGACATCGCATGCTTTGTTTAATCGCGTGATTTGATCTAGGCAGACAACCTTTCGATTCCATGTCAATTCGTCCAACTTCCTGGACTATATACTATGGTCAGTCCAAAAATGCTTACCAAGTCAGCACATGGTGTGTAGGTAATCTTATGTCATGTGATCAAGCTTGACTTCTAACTCAAACTAATTCTCTAAAAGTAAGTCTGTTGAACAAAGTCTTTTAAATCAAGAATTTGATTTAAAAATTTGCTCTGGTTTAACTCGAAATCGAAATAAAGTAAGAATGTACTTAAATCTAAGTCTTGTCCACCTATGCTGTGCATTACCTGCCCGACACAGATATTGATGTACAAAACCCAAACTCTGAGAGGTTAACTCGATAATGCTGAAATGATATACAATTTTCAATGACATAAAACGCAATTTCTCACAAGCAGGCTTCCCAATCATAGGTCACACTTTACATGCAGCCAGCGCATGATCCTTGATCAAGGTAGCCGCCAATTCAGGGCATTTCCACACGCGTTATCTTCTCAGTTTACTAAGTGACGCGGTCTTATTATACCTGATGTCGTACGGAGTTCTAGATATTGTGCATTATATTATGCAATGTCAATTTCAATAGATTCTCGTATCATTTACGTTCAACACTACTATATCGGATTGAACGGAATGTCTCAAATTCATGACAAACAGATGAATAGTTTGAAAAGTATTTGTGGAGATTGGTATGTTTGATGACAATATATTTATATAATGTCTCATTCGAGCTTCCTATTTTGATATATAAATTAGCCAAGGTGTTGCAGACAGTTTCACGTTGCAAATCTGATAAAACTCTTAACGATCTTAGACACGTAAAATTAGATTATCTGTTGCTAATATTCTAAAGAATTTACAATTTGAATCAAAAACAATGCCGTTTTGAAATGTCATACGCTTTCAATTATATCATTCGCCAACATGCTATACCCTCTTGTCCACAAGATGCCACACTATTGACTATAAATTGCTGAATCAACAAGTTTAAACATAATAAGGGAACCAAATCATCACGGAAATCCATTTTGACTATTCTCCTGTTAAAATATCCAATGTATAACCTTACGGGTGTTTCTAAAATCGTAAGCACGTGACATAATGTTGGCATAATCAGTGATTAGTGAACATTTCCTATCTCAACAAATCACTGTTTAAGATCCGAAGACCAAAAGCGCAGCTTGAGATTCCACAAATACTTATCGAAGATAACATTGCCATGTCATTGAAGCTAACACTAGCTCCGAAAGCATGCATACCTTGCCGGCAACGCAAAAGGAAATGCGACAAAACAATACCATATTGTTCGCTTTGCCATCGGTAATTTTAGAGGCCTTTCATCACAATCCCTTAAATTGTATGAGACTAGACTAACTATGTGAAAGAATTGGCAGGGTATGCACATATGCACCGATCTCGCCGTCCCCTTCGAGAACTCCAAGTGAGATTGGCACGCGAGATGAATCTAGGTTCAAATCCCTAGGCGTAATTTACCCAGATATACATTATGAAATCACAGATCAGCTTTCGAAAGCTGTAGGAAATGTATCTGATGTTCGTACTGTTGCAGGAATTTACTTTAACAGTATACATTGCTGGCTCCCTGTTATCTCCGAAAATCAATTTTACGAACGTCTGCCTTCTGTTTTCGTTACTCCCAGCGCTGACCAGAGTCTGTTATGTCTGAGTATGGCTCTCGTCAATCTATTCCCACTATCTGAGGATAGATGTTACAATGAAGGAAAGTTCAAAAGTCTTTACAGGCTTCTCAAAACCACGATAGCCCAGCTAGAAGCAGCAGATATAAATTCGCTGGAAGTAGTCCAGGCGAGACTTCTTGTGACTTTGTTTGAAGTCGGACATGGTCTCAGTGGAGGTTATATTTCTATTGCCGCACTTGCGAGAGCAGCGACTGCTATTGGGATCAATAAGACTGTGAATGCACCTGTTTCGGCGAAGTGTAAGGAAGAATTGAGGGTCTGGTGGGGAATTGTAATGTTAGATCGGTAACTACTCCATTACCTATTCTCATAACGGTGTCTGAGATCAGCAGTTTTTATACCTTAGTACGAGGTTCAGACCTGGTTTGTGCAACTGAGGGTCTTGGATCACCCAAACATTTGCCCCAGGACGGAACTATCTGGGATCAAAAGGTAAGCATATCTCCTTTGAACAGCATTTAGTTGTACAAGTTAATTGGAAACCACCAGATCCTTGAATCTCTCGCCCCATTACCAATGTCAACGCCCTCCAGCGTCCGTATTGGCCCTTTCGCTCGACAAGCCCAAATCTCTCATCTCACCAACCTCCTCATCAGTCATCTTCGTACCACCACCTCGTCAGAGCTCGATGTGGAAGAATCCAATCAGCTTGCACGCACACTCCTGTCTTCTTCCCTACTCCTACCAGAAGAAACGCCGCAGCCGTGGCCACGATATTGTGGTGCCATCGGAATGTGTTATTCGTACTTCTCCCTTTCCAAACTCACCTCCTTCCCTTCTCCTTCGTACCTGGACAAAAATCGAGTAGAGATATGAAAGCTTATCCTGATTGCTTGCGTAGATCCTTAATGACACTTCACAACTCCCGTCCTACCTCAGCACTGTCAACCGAATTCATCGATATGACGTTACGCGGCATGAGCTTCATATGCGCTAAATTCAACTCTAGTGTCGAACAAGTCAATGTGATGTCCGTATCGCCGTTTCCACCACATAGTCTGTACCTTGCAGCACTAACTCAGGATCGCCTGTGGAGGGAAACAGGAGATTGGCGGAGCCGGAAGGAGAGAGATGAGTTAATATTAATGTTGAAATTCTTCGTGAGAAGATGGGGCAGCGCTGGTGAGTCGCCCCTTCTAAAGATACATACTTATATAAATATAGAGTGTCTAAGCTAATGAGTTATCGCGAATAGCAAAATATCTAAAGATCCTAGAAGAGAATATCGATTCTTCCAGTCCCACCGAGGGTTCGGGGTCGGCTCTGGAGAGACAAGATCAAAACTGAACTGATGGCATTTTTAACATCAAGTTAATATCTAATATAAAAATCTCAAACTTGTAAGGTGACAAAGGATGAAGATTTGTGTCGTACCAAGAGCCTTGTTCCGTCCATTTTGAAATCTACTCGCTCACTACAGTCACATCTGAGTAACCGGCTACATTAAAAGGCGGGTCGAGGAAATAGATGAAATTGTATATCACGCAGCTGATCAACAGCAAGATGTAGTCTACTAGATTCGAACTTGAATGGAATAACAATGAGATACAGAAAGTTTAAAGAGAGAGGCTTAGAGGAGTCGTTGCAATTCAGGATAGTTTCTTGCCGGTAGATGGAGTGAGCGTGCAATATGTATAAAGGGCATTTGAAATGGAATCTCCAGGAAGAAAATTCCACTTAAGCTCGATGAATATGTGGGAAGTGAAACGGTGTTCCCAGGTAACGAAAGTGGACGCGGAGAAGCACGTTTAGCATGTATGCACGGATAACTCATCGAGCCTTTCCAGATTTTGTCATTGGTCACTTGTGGGAAATGACTTGGCATGGTAGGATACGCTTGTAAAGCGGTAGTCTTTCTATTAATTATATTCTCGACATAACCAGTATGGTGTAGTGCTCAAAAGATCCAAACTTTTGAGCCCTTAAAACATACGCCTGCACACTCCCTATTACCAAATCCAAAACCAAAACCAAAACCAAATCCAAACCAGCCAGCCCACCCACTCGCTTAACCTTACGCTTTCCATAACGACCGTGAACCGTATCCCCCCAACCGTTCTTTATTCCCAATATAACAGACAAAAAAAAGTTTACTCCTCATCAAACCGACATACATCCCGAAACTCCGGATACTTAATAGCAAATGGTAATTTCATACTCATGTTTTTCAGGTTGCTCAGATGCTTGTCCATCTTCTGGCTGACCATTATCTGTCCGTCCTCAAAGACCAAAGCCTGCATAGGGTCATAAGGGAAGTTAACAGATAAATTGCTTGCATAGTCGCTTTGAAATTCCACATTGTCGTAGCGGTCTTGATTTTCAATGACTTTATTGCGGAACTTGGGCCATGGAGGTAGATCCATCCAAGCTGGGTGAGCTATTGATAGTTGACTAGGACATGGACCTTGCCAATCATGTAAGGCTTTGAAAGTGGTATAATCTGGAGAAATCTGCCACTGAATGAATCGATACATGCACATAAACGACGCAAGCTTCTCGGGAATTAGGGCGAAGCCACGATTTGAGAGGACAGCTGAGTATCGGGCCATCACTTCGCTAAGCGTTGAGGGCGGTTTCCCGGCAGGCTCTTGTTGATTAAAGAGGATGTTGACGGATGGGAACCTGTTCATGTTAGTGTGATTCAGCTACATAGACACGGGAAATATATACTCGGGCCCTATCAACTTTTCTCCTGTTACATCAGAGGTGATGTGTAGATGGCGTTGAGAATTGATGACCGAGAACATCAACTGGTCTACTATGGTTACAGGTGCCTTTAGTTTCGTTGATATCTGCCAGGCATAAATAGATGGTTGTTGTTGCCAGCATGTTGTGTTGGCATTGGTTGTTGCATTTGTTGCATTGGTTGCATATGTGGGTGTGTTGATGACCTGTAAAATAATTAGAATATGGTCGCATTGGGGTTATGAAAACGTGCTTTAGATATGGACTTACTTCCGAAAACCCCGTAGGATTTAAATCTGCGAATCGAGAAGGTTGAGTAAGTGCGGGGTGGAAAGGTGTCCAGGCTGTGGTATTTTGCTTCTGGTAGTCTTGTTGCGCGTTGGTGCCAAACGCCATAGGGTCGTTCCAGATAGGAATAGCAGTGGGCGTACAGAGTTGTTGGGGATCCTCAGTAGCATCATCATATGTTTCCTGCTCTTGTGGAAAGGCTTGATTGTCCACTGGATATGCACTGGAGGGAGCATCGCGGTTTGATATGCGGGCACCCCTCGATATAGGCCCGTCAGGTCCGCCGTGTGACCAAGAGGGCCCTCGTTGATCCGGATCTGGGATCCATTCCAACGACACCTCCTGCGGTATCAAAAGCTCCTGAGAAATCTGGTGTGGGGAATTCTTTGTTGTTTGTGTTTGGGCAAGTTGTGCTCTTAATCGCTCGACCTCGTCCTCTAACTCCTCATTTCTCCTGATGATTCTCTCGACGCTGGTGGACCGGCCACCATCTTCAAGCTCCCGAACCTTCCTCTCCAAAGTCTCTATATGCTCCTTGGTACGTTGTCTTATGTTCCGTTGTGCCTCGCGGTCATTTGCCCGCTTGCGTGCCAGTTGGGCTTTACTGAGATGTGTTACTGATCGTTTGCCTCCCCGTGCTCCTACAGAACGTCAGTGTATATTCCGTGGCAGCGGCGAGCCCGACAGCGGCTGGTGGTACTTGCCTTTCTTTCTTGGTTGTTCTACTTCTATTTCGTCTACTGCGGGACTGTGTGAGCTGCGTACACTGGCAGCCTCTCGACTAGATGTCGTGCTGGCCATGATTGTTGTATGACGAGGAAGGGATTTGGAGAGACGTTGGACGCGATTAGTTGCGGTGAACTTGGTTATGGTGGGCCGTGCAATGACTTTAAGGGTTCAAATACCCACCCAGCACCGTGTTCGGTAGTTCGTTGTATAAGTAGTAGATTGAAAACTTCGTCTGCGGGGCCAATGGTGGATATGAAGTGTAATACAAGCTTGATTATGAGTGGATTCGTGCTAAGATGCGCGACGTAGTTATTTTATCTCTCGGGGTATTTTCCAGGGTCAACTGCATTCGACATTATGCCAGGATAGAAGACAGCTGGTGCTCTATATATCAACACGAGAGCAGCTAACCATCGGTACCCGGGTATTCTTCAATGGCCTTGCAGGAGCAGCGGTCGTTGCGCCGATGGATGGTCTGGTTAGTCGTACTCAGTGGTCTAGCAGATGAGCTTTCGCAAGAGCAACAGTGCTAGCTAGGGGGGGTGTTGGGGTGGTGCGCGTCGGCGGCGGGCTGCTGGGTTCTTGTTCGCTTCAAAGCCAAATCGCCCGGTGTAATTGGCGCAGCTTGCAAATAGAGTTTTGCTGGAACTGGGACCCTGGTGAAGGTCATCGAGATGATGATGATGGCGGTGCTTGAAGAGCGCTGGATGCCCGACCGAAGCGGTCAAGTCTGTTGCACTGCCAAGTGAGCCAACGCAGGCTGTACGAATGGTAGTCGTAGACCTTCAGCTAGCTGGGGCTGCGAGGAGGAAGACACATTCAATACATCCACGATTCCACAATTACCCTCGGGAAACATCCGCAGCAAAAGTATGATGGTAATCAGGTGAGGTTAGATGGCATTGAGTTTGCAGACATGGAAAGTATATGATGCTGAAGGAGAAGGTGATGCTGATGCTAACGCCTGACGTTGATGGTGAAGCCGACGTTGATGTTTGCTGCCGGCGATTTGACAAGAGATCTCAAGCAAGATCACAAGAGAGGTGGGTCGGCTTATTACGTCCACACCTTTGTTATCTGTAAGCTCACACCCCAGCGCCAACGTTCGCTACCGAGACTTGATGTTATGGTACAACTACTACTACTACTACTACTAATTTAGGGGTTCACGGCAGAAGAGGCTTCCGGCTGTCGTTGAGATGAGATTCCAATGTTGTATCATCTGCTGCCATGGTGCTAACAGACTGGTGGCAGGTAGGCTTGGAAACCTGCTATTACTTCCCACTGATACGTACTGATACGTACTGATACGTAATGGATATATAAGATGAAAGCTTCCTTTTTCTTCATCTAGCTCACGTCGTAGCGTGGTAGCGTGGCCAAGGAATCATCCCCGTTGGTTTTCAATCACACCGCAGCTATGTTCTCTTTCCCACGGCATATATCCATTTACAAGGTGGTGATGTGCACCCTAGAAGCTTGCTAAGTTGTCAGGGATCAACTCGGTGAAGGGACATCAGTCGAGGGCTACTTTATCATTTCATCAGTTCATCATACTCAAGCGACTACAAACAAAGTCTTTGAAAGTAGGCAGGAGGAAGTATCAGTCCACGGATACCGGATCTATGCTACCACTCCGAAGTTTCTACTCGCTTTGTAGAACTGTTTTCGAAGACCGTAAAACCCTCTAACACGCTATAGAAACTAGTCATATCTAGCTCGGAACTTGCCCAAGGGCCTGTAGCTTTTCTCGTGCAAAGTCTGTTAATAGGCCCATATCGAGCGTCGTCGATGACCTAAAACAAATTAGCTTGCCATGTGGTAATATAGTGAGGGGTGAGCACAAGCCTGAGTACGATATCATTATGCGGAGTATAATTTGACTATACCAGGGGCTTTTCCCACGTGGTGGGAACGGTAGAATTACGAACTTCCGAACAACCTGTATCTCAAGGCACGCCCTGTCGAAACAATGAAACTAGGATGGTCATTTTCACACTCCCTCCAAACTCTCCAAGACATTCCCCTAGCAACCAGCGATCATCCATCTGCCCAGCTGATATTCAGTAGTCCATCTTACTTTTGACGTATGCATAAATACTCAAACCACCTCATATTAACTTTAGGGGCGCACCCAACCTGCATCGACCTAACCACACCCAGCAAGATATCATGGCTACCATGACCTAGGCCGTCTTGCCAAAGCACCTGCGTTAAGTACCGTTCCAGTCGCCCAAACTGGGTTTCGTCAGGTAGGAACAAGATACTCTATCAGGAGAGGCAAAGCTTCCCACGGTCCGCAACCACAACCCGCAGTCCGCGTACGTTTAGCTCCACGCTCCTGGGTCTCACTTTCCTAAATGGGAGCCCAAGAATCAAAGTCATGGTACTTCAAGTTTTCTGTTCATCAAAGCGGTTTGGAAGAGATATGGGAGCCAGCCAGATATCGCAGCATCTAGGGAGGTGATGTTGATGCCACAAGAGATTTGTTAATACACAAATAGGTCCTAATCATTCGGAGATTGCCACAAATAGATCTGAAACTTTCGTAAACCAGTGTTAGCAGCAGTGTTAGCAGCAGTATTAGTCTGCCTTTCACTAGATCCGAGGGAGATATAAACGAGGGGGCAAACTGCTCCAACGCCAAATGCAATCCGCAATGCAAACTCTCCTCCCGTAGGCTTTCTTTGCGCTTTTCTCTGCCATTTCCAGACTTGATAACACCTTTACAACTTATTCTTTCTGGGGAGATCTCTGCGCACGCTGCCAAAGCAAGATTCTCCTTTGTTCGCGAGACGGGGCTACGAATGCGGCCCCCTTTTATCCTAACCTAGAAAATAATCTGGGATAGCCCTTGCTGTGTTTTCTCAACAATACTTTCACCAACTACGTTCCGGGGAAGTGGGGGGTAAGGATTGTTCATGCAGACGTACATGTCTCACATCACCATGCATTCCATGCCTTCACCGTATGCTCTGCCTGTATCAAGGTACACTAGGACGTCGGCAGGACTCCGGGTTTTGACACACCATCTGCCCTTCCTATATTAAGGTAAACGCGGGAAGGAGTTCGGGTTTTGACACACCGTCATGGAAAGCCGCAAACTCAAAACTTGCCAGAAACGCGGCTTTCCCGCCTCTCCCCTATCTTTCGTCGGGTTCACTAGCCCTCTAGCTGAACATCGATAGATCTTTGGCATGTCTTGTCGCCCGTTCTCGATCTCTAACTAGAACACACATGGTAATAAAAGAATTGCCGAATTGCCCGAATATCGAACCAATTGTGCAATCAGACCACGACTTGAACCCACAAAACAGGGAGATGCCCGAAGAAGTTTCTATGCCCAACATAAGGGTTAATCCCGTGGATAGTGAGTGCTTGTATTATGTTTCGTGTTGGCAAGCTCACCCTGCTGCTGTTTGCGCAAAACTCCGTTCCCATCGCCCCCTAGAATGCAGAGAAGCAACGAAGAAGGCCCTTTAGCTCTCTAAAAATACCCCTTGGAGAATCTTAAAAAGAAAGTGACGAAGGGGACGTACTGGTGTGAGAAACAACCCTTTCCAGTCCCTTGGCATTGTAGGTGAGCCGGATAGGAGAAGCTATATACAAGATGCAGATAAAAAGCCTCTGTACCCCGACATGTAGGACAACAAACACTCGGAGCCCGCTCCGCTCCGACACGCGTGTTAATGAGCGAAGTTTAACTACTTTCGCAAAACTAACCTAACACATTAGGAGACTTTAGAGTGAACGTAGATCGTCGATGAGCACGCACTCTTTCTCTGATATTGCAATTCACGGTCGGTAGTTAAGGAATACCTTATCCGGTTCAGCATTCGAGGTGGCGGAAAGAGACTTTGCCATTATTCGCTCAATAGAATTGCATAGGACTGAAAGCAGGTAGTTTAAAACTTTGTCATTACGTCAAGAATATACTCTACTCACTTCGGCTTGTTAGCACTGCGGTCTAGCAGTGATAGCCGACGCTAGTAGGACCCTGAAAACTCTAATTAATAGAACAAAAACACCCTCATACGCCTTTCCGCTCAGAAACCCCAAACCGCCTATTTTGCTTAAAACTCCGTTCGTCATTGAATAATAGTCCACCACAAGCCTGAGCAAGCTCCCATTAAGAGGTATACTAAACACCACCTACTGCAAAAGGGTATATTCGTAGTTATTAGCTCTGATCTGCCCAAACATGACCATCACAAGCACGCACGCTCTTTTCAGCTACAACGCCTAATTCCCACAATCTGCTGCCGTGTTTCCGCATCACGTTAAAGTCCTCGGACTTCTTCTCCTGCCGATGCTTTGGCTGAACAATTGTGTACTATTCTCCCGCCCTTCTAGCACCATCACACTCCCCATCTTCGATGTCTTTGCCGATTTAGGCTGCGGTATCTTTCCACTCATACTTCGTTTTAGACTTGGGAGTTGTGGTAAAGACTCATACTTGGCTGCACCTAACGCTGCGCCTGAGACGCTTTGTTGTAGGTGCTCCGAGCTCAGTGAGCCGGCGATGTTGATATCGATCTCCCTAAGTCCAATTGTTGGCTTGCGTTCGACCTCTTCTGTGGATGGGGTAAGTACTATCACCTCGTCGCTCGATGTCGGAGCGTCATTGAATATTACCGGAACTGAAGTTTTGGTAGGCGAAGCCATCAGAGGTCGCCGGAGTGCCGCTAACAGGGTATCGTGCGATTCTGTACGTGGCAGCTCTGTTGGAAACTGATATTGTGTTTTCTGAGGAGTTTCACCAGTCGGTTGGTATTCCTGGAGGGTGGTATTGGTGACGTTCGTGCGTAACTCGGCAAGAGGCTGGCGAAGTATCGAATCCAGTGGTGTGAGAGATTCTTGGAGGCTGTTTGTCTTCGCTGACATCTCATCCCCAAGATCTCGGACTCTTTCATACGTAGTGTTGAAATGGGAGCCAATATTAGAGTAAGAAGATTTAACTGTAGTAGACAAACTGTCCAATGAGGTGACGTGGCTATCATGATGCTGAGCGTTTTGAGAACGAGCACGCGTGACAAAGTCATCAAGAGCCTGCATCTGATTCTCGATATCCTTCATTTGCTGGTTCACGATACGAATAGTTTCATCATGTATGGATTTAGTGGTGACTTCAATTGACGAATTGTGCTTGTTTGCAGCCTGTAATATGTTAGTGATAATCGCCGCCGATAAAGTCTTCTACGTACCACCCAATCTTCTTTCAACTTGGTCTTCAATGTTTCCCGAGATCGCAGAACCTGCTCGACCAATTCATCTTCCTTGTCATTCCAAGTATCCATGCCTTGCTCATAAAGTACACAAGAAGCCTTGAAAGTTTCCTTTGAAGACAAAATGTTCGATTGTACTTTTCCAACTTTGGTTACGAGACGCTCGTCCTGAGCATTGCCCTGAGCTGTGATTAGATTTGTTATCTGAGCTAGTAAACTACTGCGATCGGTGGCGGCTTGCTTTCTTTCCTCCTGCAAGACCTCGTCAAGATTTTGAGAAGCAACAACACTCGACTCCATCGCAAGCTCATTTGCGGTGTTCAGTTGTTGCCGCAAGGAGTCAACCTCCATTTTTTGAGACTTAATGTGCTTTACCAGATCTTCAAAAAGGGTCTTGAAATCCCGACCAAGTGAGCTATAAGACCCATGAAGTTGAGTATGGAATGCACCGAGTTCGTTTATTACTTCCGCTGAAATGCGCTCTGCAGCAGCCGACAGGCCATTCAAGCCTTCACCAACCCGTGTCTTGACATCTTCACGAAGTGTTTTGATTTCTTCTAGGACGAGATCCATTTCTTCTTTCGCTGACTCGGTTTGCGACACGACCTCCTTTTCTGAGCCTTCAAATGCAGTAATATTGGCAGTCAGAAATGACTGGGTAGCCGAAAGTTTCTCCAATTCAACATCTACAAAAGACTGCATCCTTCTCGACACGGCTGCCATCAAATCCATCTGCTGATCTTTAAACTCCTCTACTCGATTTTCGACCAGATTAGTAACTTCGGATACCTGGGCCTGTGACAGTCCCCAGGTATTCCGATTCAAGGACTGAAGATCGGATTTCCGCCTATTCTTGTCGTGGAGACCACTAACATCATAGATCGTCTTCCCAAGTGTCGAGATAAGTTCTGACCCAACAACACTTAGCTTTTCCTCGGTTTGCTGATGAGCTCGACGAAGATACGATTCCTCGGCTAGACTCTGTCGCGTGTTGGTTAACACAAATTCGGTTTGTTCCAAGACTCCTTTCGTGTCATCAAGGACTACCTTGGTTGCTTCGTTGTCTTTTTTGAGGTTCATGAAATTGGTTGTAATGGAGAATAGCTCCTGGACCTTGTTTCGAAGGTTGGTCTCCATGGTTTCTATCTGACCAGCTTGCTCTTCGCTCAAAATTCTTCGAGACTCACTCTGGACTGTAATTTCCTCATATATCTCATTTGATAGATACACTCCATTCCGTTGACGAGTAGCAATCAGTTCACTCTTCAGTCGCTCAATTTCGATGGTGAACTCTCTCAACAATGTCTTTTTATTAACCATCTGATTGACCTGGGGCTTATTTCGGATATTCTTCGCTCGAAATGCATAGTCCAGCGTTGAGATAGTTTCTTCCAGGTTACTCTTTGCAGGAGAAACAGTAGCAATGATGCACGTCTTGGTCCGCCCACCGAGTGAATCCTGGAGCAGTCGGGTGAGCTTTGATTCGCGGTAAGGTATATGCGAGCTTTTGTCGACGAGGGCATTGATTACTCGCCCAAGGGTTAGTAGACTCTTATTGATCAAACCAGCTTCCGCAGCCCGCTTGTTTTCTGCCCCAGATCGCTGAATATTTTCACTGCCAGCCAAATCAACCAAATTCAATTTACCGGCACTGATGTAATCTTCGCCGTTTTCGCCCTGTCTCTTAATATATGCGGTGACCGTGAAAACGGTGTGACTTCGACTACTAAGATCGTTGCACTTAGTCGCCGCAACTTGCCGTTTATGACTTCCCGACTGTAATAGCTTTATTCCATCGACAGCGCTCTTGATATGCGATTCCTCCATACCCTGCACAAGGGTGGCGGAGTGACCCTTTTTGCTATTATCATCATATATCTTCAATTTTACATTCTCATCCAAAGAAATCAAGTCCCGAAGTTCCTCATTGTACAACTCAATAAAAGAGCATTTTACCGACGCTTCGGTATCTGAAACCTCGAGCTTCGTAAATAAGGCATGTAGGGCACGAGGTATTATACCAGCTGCATCCGACAGCATTCCGTAGTGCTCATTCATATCCCCAGACATTGTATATGTTTTGCCAGTGCCAGTTTGCCCATATGCGAATATTGTGCAGTTGAAGCCTGCGATCATCTACAGGAGGTTAGCTGTGCCTCAGCCCAGAAATGGTATGGACATACCTCGTCCAGAATAGGGTTAACCACATCATCGAATATGATGCTCTGATCTGCTGCTGAAGAGAATACTTTATCGAAGTTGTAGGTTTTATTGCTCAGCGCGCTTGGCCCCATTGACAGCTGCAATAGCTTTCCTTTTACTCCCTCAGTTGACAGAACCACGCCGCTGTTTTCTCTAACCTCTCTTTCATTTCGACCCCTACACCGCACAACCACATTAATGTTGGTCTCGCCTTCATCCTCATTATCGAAATCGCGTTCCTTCCTTTTCGTGCTATTTGATGTGGTAGATGCTGTCGACTCAGCCGGTGAAACAGCGCCTGATCTATCGCGTCCCATACCTGACTGCGGCCGTGATGATGGTCTTGGAGGTGGTCGCATACTGTTTTTACGTTTTGGTACTGGCGCAACAATCGCCGGTCGAGGTAGTCCTGCCATATGCTTCAAGATAGCTCCTGCTGAGGATGAGAATTGTTGATTAGCGTGGCGCGATCGGTGGTAGGTGCTGGTAATGCTTGTGAAAGAACCGAGTGCGCTAAAATGCAAGGTACGTATACAAATACACAGTATTGCAATCTTCCATCGATTACCAGATCGTTAATAGTTGTTGTCGCGTATGTTGGTGTCGGAGGATATTCTATTGTTTCTTTGAAAGGTCTCGCGGAAACGTGACTACAGGGCCCACATTTGTGTTGGCTGAGCAACGCCCCTCCATTGTCCCTCACACATGGCTATACCATCTGACCTGACCATAAGAGCTTCCAACTTGTTACTTCAACTCCATCTGCTTGCCAGACAACCTCCTTCTGCCAATGTTTTTGGTATGTCTTTGTTTACTGCTCAAGTCCATCCAGGACAGGCTCTGGGCTTCCTAGGTACGCAACATTTGTTAAGTTAACATCCTTATGTTTAACGTTCACTGCCGCATTTATATCCGAGCATCGACCTTTGAAGCTCCCTTTTTGCTGAACCTATGCTAGAATTGCCCCTTAACTAATACTATAAGTAGTGCTTGGAGCTTCCCTTCACGATATTCTCACCCGCCTAAAGGCAGAACCTCAGCGTTTCCCCAAGCTTGACGTAGCCTATGACCCTTCGACACCTGTGAAGGAGCCTATCATCCTTAACCTGCCTTCAAATGGCCTCCGTCTACGTTTTGATGGACCTGAGCAACGTTTACGACTGGTGGAGATAGTGGACTTCACAAAGAACAAAATTACTTACAAAGACAGGGAGGTGTTCAAATCAACCTCAAACGCTCATACCTCAAGCTCTATACCAACCGAGACTCTTTCAGGGCCGACATTTAAATATGTGTACAAAAGCCTCATTGGCCCTGCATATCCTGGAGAATATATCGAGCCTGATGTGGAAGATTCTATGCGTATGGGGACATATGTTCTATCCTACCCTGGAATTGCATTTTCGTTTCCAATGCATAGCTCCGCCTGGTCGCCTGGGAAAGATATGGTATCGTTACTCTCATCATCTGCCGTCTATGTTGCTGCATCTATGGCCATTTTTAGTGGGAGCACATGGTCGGATGGGCGAGATATCCTCTACACACAGCCACTGGAAGCGCTGAAGACATTTGCCGCATTTTCAAAGAGTCGGGAGCATGTGCCAGAGGAGGTGGGTGTAGTTAGAATATACGGCGAGGGGAGTCTAGAGCTTGTACGACCAACCGCTACAAGTCCTTTATGGATTCAATTAGGTGAGACAACACCGCAAGAACTTGTTGCTGAGCTTGGGCCCCCTGATGCCATATACCGGAAGAATGATCAGAGAATGTCGATACATAAAAACCGAGCCGCAAGTGGAACGCATCCGCGACCAGATCTGAGTGACTTTCGTCAAGATGACTCTACTGATACTGACCAATCTTCTGCGCACACTACAACTGATGATTCCGAGGAAGATGACGAGGATGGAGAGGTCGCTGGGAATGTGTCGGGGGAGTGTTTCTACAATTATTTTTATCACGGCTTTGACATCCTACTCTCCACACCAACAGCTCCATCTCAGAGGCCACCATCTAAAGAAAGATCCAACCCTTCTTCTACGTACAATACTCCTGCGGATGCACCATCACAGCTAGTTGCAACAAAATTTGTACTTCATGGCAATGTCCCTGGGTCTTATCCTTTCAATCGCCATAGACGTTGTAGGTGGGACATCGAATACTTGAATGCCCCGGGTGGGAGAGCTATCAATTCTGAGACTCCATTTGGCGAAGTGGAGAAACATTTACATGAAGAATGGAAGAGCATATACAAGAACGCTGACGAGGCGAAGTCCCGCCAACGAGGAATGGTTCTCAATCGAGATTGGGGAGACAGCCCCGGAAGTAGCTGTGAACTCCTTGGTGGGTGGGAAGATAGTGATCATGGGAAGCGCATAGCGACTAGCGGTGGCGGTGACAGTACAAAGGGCCTTGGTAATACGACCCTTTTCGGATTCCCGGGCCTGGTTTTTGAGGTTTTGAAGAACGGCACCGTGAGTGGACTGACTGTCTTTTGACCAATCGTATTCTATAGGGATACTTCAGGGTTTATAGGTCGCATAGGGTACAAGGAGTTTTGGTAGGGTTCGCATTTACAAGCACGATAGAGACATTGATTCACCCGGAGGCATTCGCCTGCCTAGTACAACTTAGAATAATCTACTCATATAATCAAGCTTGCTCCAGCTCCTGTGTATTTTGATGGTCACCAACTCATACTCTGGTTGGAAAATACCTCCTTTCCCCTTGGTTATGTCCATTTTCGATCACGTCTTGAAATAGAATTGGCAGTATCCCATATCTATTATCTGAGTCCGTAAGTGTAGTCAAACATGAGGTAAGTTTGTCTAGTATGGAATACTACGTAATAAAAGGTTTGCTTAGGAGGCTTCAGATTTTCGTGAAGCATTAAAGCATTGAAAGTAGAAAATGCAGCTATGGCCAGGCCATATTGGTGAATCTTGTACTTCCTTTGCATTTTCCTTCTCTTCCCCCATTTGATACAGTGTAAAACCTTTGAATGATACGAGCCCCATATGGTGGCACAGTGTCAATATTCTTTAGTCCCACCTTCCCTCTCCAGTCATTTGGTCTTCTGGATTAGTAGTTGGTGCTCCACAACTTATATACAAATTTCTAAACCTGTGGGTGATCTCCCAAAGACTCTGTACATGTGGTCAGGTACCATGGAATGATTCGTACTAAAGCATCAACCGCTAAAAAAGGCTTGTTGCATTTCGCAAAGCTGGTTGGACAACGGAAGCGCCAGATTGTCCACTAAACATACATATCTTGGCACGTGCGTTATGCTCATTATAAGAAACTCATCATAGACTATATCCATTATTTTATTACTTTTATTTTATAAATTTCAGAGAATAACAACAACATGCATTTCTCACCTCTGTTATTGATTTTATTGGGGGCATTATCTTCGGCGCAGACAGTATACCTAATTCGGCACGGGGAGAAACCGGCAGACGACGATGAGGCGGGTTTAAGTGCTGCTGGTGTACAGAGGTCCCAGTGTTTGAGAAATGTATTTAAAGCGTCATCGCTATACAATATTGGATATATTCTTGCGCAAACACCAAAAGCGAGTACGTACATAATACTTTAGCAATCTAGTACTTCCTGTTGTGACGCATTTAGTTCTTTTAACGCACACTCTTATGTAGAGCATTCTTAAGCCTATCTATGAGGGAAAGCTAACAGTTCACGTAGGTGGCAAGCGCGCTCGTCCTCTTTTGACCGTTCAACCGGTGGCAGCAGATCTAGGTCTTGCGGTAGACACATCTTGTGATCGAGATGACTCAGGATGTGTGAAAGATGCCATTGCTAAGTTTAACAAAAGTGGCAGTGGACAAAACATTCTAATATGTTGGGAGCATGATGCTTTGACGGATATTGTAGCGAAGTTGGGAATGAAGAAAGCGCCGAGTTATCCTGATGATTCGTAAGTGCAATTTCCCTTATAATTTAGGGTGATCCGGTTGGAGTGATTGGTTTGCTGAACTGTGAGACGTAGTTTTAACATTATATGGACGGATCCTCAACCGTATTCTGCTATCACTGCAAAGACTTCGGAGAATTGCCCTGGTCTGGATAATTAAGGAATATACTTTTGGATGCCGTACTTACTCCGTGGCATACTTCGATGGGCATGATTGTAGCTTTGGATAAATCACTTGATTGTATTTTGGAGATGTGTAAACAATAATGATTAGTTTCTAAATACTAGAAGGCTAAGCAGTGTAACAAAGCTCTCACTCGCTGTTATATTATGAGAAGTACGTAGTAGAATCTCTAGTACAGAATTGAGAACTCTAATTGCTAATCCACAAATGGTATCTTAATAATCACAAAATCCTCACTTTTGATAACGCCAGGTACCTTAATCACCATACTCCTATTATGAAGCGTGCTCTAAAACAGTAGCTGCGCTTCATACTTGCCTATTGTTGCTGTTATTTCGCTTTCATTGGTTTGAGACTACCAATTTCTTGCGGCCCATACTCAAGCTTGATGACCCTGTCAATATGGAAAGCAGTACAGGAGCGGTCATCCCATGGCCACATATATGCTTGCTGGGCAAATGGAATCATCCACTGGCTTGATGGCTGGCAATTGTCATTTCCGCCTTGGTTTGCGCGTCCCCATGCCCCGATACAGCATTTATAGTGATGGATGGCTGTGTTAGGAGCAACACGGGCAGTATAGGTACAGTCTGCTTCGCACGCCATGTGCTCGCCAGATCCTATTGTATGGCCGGCTGGGCACACTCTCTGAAGATCGTTTGGCGGAATGTAGACGGTCAAGCTGTCCTTTTTGTTGAAACGCAGTGACACGCCTACATTGTAGCCATCAACTGTCATAAAGGTTAAGGCGTGATTTTAGAGGTAGCATATGCACAGAACTTACCCATGCTTTGGTTAGCAAATGCCTTCTTTTTCCCTGGGCGATGTCCATTTTCGACAGTCCACTCCGTTTTGGTAATGGTATTCTCCCGGTGGGGGCATCTGGCGTTGCCACACATGGGAAATGCTCGAAAAGCTCCAGAATAATGTTGTCCATTTGCTGGATTAGAGATGAGCGCCACCTCGTACCCCTTGAGCAGCCAGGATTGGGGGGTGAGATTTCTTCCCGGGTCTGCTGAGAGAGCCTATTGAAATGTTCAGCGGGTGTGTTAACCCACGGATGAATATTGAGATAATACATACAAATTGGGTTCTCGAGCCTACCGTGATCTCTCCCCATATAGCAAGGTCGGCGTCGTACCCATTGCGGATGAGCAGACATGTATTAGAGAAACTACATTTCTTGAATTCACGAGACTGCATTGCTTCTTTCTCGCTTCCAAAGAAGACTGGAGTGCGTTCCTTGCTTCGGAAGTCCCCATTTGCTCCTGCTGCACCGGATGAAGCAGAATTGGAGCCAGCTGCTATGCCAAAAAAGCATAAGATGGCTGTGATCTGTGAAAGGGAAAGTGTATGCATATTTTCTATTCGTTGTTAATTGTGGTGGATGGTGCGAAATCTGAATAGTTGCTTCTAAAAGACCAAAATTTGGAAGATGATGAGAAAGTCTATTTCATTACTCAGTGTTGTGGGTTTATCTAAATTGTTATCAAAATTAGTTCGAGTAGCAACTCGCCTAGAAACCTTTTGAGTAATGCTATATCTATAGGCGACGATATTGCTGGCTACCTGACAAATAACGTTGCTCTAGAGAAATGAAGTTCTTCATGCGGGTTCCAATAAAGTTAGAAAAGTTGGATGTCTGGTAAACTACAAGCTTAGTGAGCTGTTCGTCTCTAGTGAGTTATAAGTTCCAGTGGGTCGGTTCGCAAAACAATCGGATTTTCTCACTAAATCAAAAACTAGGTAGTCTAAGGGAAAGGGAATTTTCCCCCCAAAACTTACGGAAAATGAAAAATGTTTGGTAAGGACAACTACACATTACAGCAGGGTTTGCAAAGCGTAGAAGGTACTAACGTCAGTTTCAATCGTTGAGTTTCCTCCCGTTGGAAGGCCAAGGCTGGACCTGTATCAAATTTTAAATATACTTGGATTTATCAAAGTGAGATTTGAATTGCATTAAGCTACAAACGGTTTAGTGCATGGGCTTAATGACATACAAGCAAGTTATAAATATCGAACTCCTTTGATTGAGATATTCTAGACTTGAGCACTGCTTAACTATCTAGATCCAAACTGTCGAAATACGGGATGCACAAAGAAGGGCGATCGAAACTTTCCAGATACCAGCAGCTGAATAGAAAGTAAAATGCGTCAGCTTAGAAGTAAACCAAATGAATGCTCCGTGAATCTTACTCTATAGAAGGTTGCGTGAAGAGGTAAAAACTAGGGACGCATAGCTGGTCGAAAATAGCAGTGACTTGTATTTAGAATACTAAGTTATTCAAACTTCGGCAGGCAAGAGCAACACACGAGCTGGAAATATGATATCCTCCTATCTGTAGAATGCATCTGGATCTCTCTTACTGACGACCGTATACGTCCACTCATAAGGCTTTCTGTTAATTCAAACACAAATGTTCATATCACAATAGCAGAATTGCAAATTCTTCTATTCAAACTTGAATAAAATGACACGCAAGCTTACATACAAAGACTCCAGAGATGTGCATATTTAGATACTCTTCTGCTTGATAATGCTTGCTGGGTGCTGTTAGGTCTACGTCCTTTCATTGTGAGAACCCTTCGACCACTCTGTTGATTTGCTAAAGCTGCTATTGATGACTATCACGCTACCAAAGAATTCTAATTCTTCTCAATACAAATATGTTCCGAAATTTAGTAACGATGTTGGCTTAGTGTGATATATTACTAACTATATTCATGCTTAGATTCCCAGCACTATTCTACCTATATCCCTTATCAACTCCCTGTTTCTGAAAAAGACCTAAGCCTGTCGAGGCTGCTGTTGCTGCTGCTGCTGTGGAACCTGTGGCTGTTGTCCTCCGCCTGTAGCACCTCCTATCAAACCTCCCGCTGCATTCGTAGCTCCACCAGCAACATTTCCTACTCCGCGAGTGGTCTGTCCAGCTGCATCTCCAACACCACCAACAGTCTGGCCAGCTGCGTTGCCAACACCATCGACGGTCTTTCCTACGGCTCCTGTGACACCTCCTAGGAGGCCACCTTGGCCTTGAGCTTCATCGCCGCCAGTGAGGGTTTTGTCCACACTGAAATGTATTAGAGGAGAAGTAGAACATAGCTAGATTCCAGATTCTATTTACCTGTTTGTGAGGTTACCAAGAAGACCAGCCATTATGAATTGATTGATTTGTGAAGGTATAAAAGTGGTTTGGAATTTAAGATTGTCTGTTGAGTATTGTGTGAGATATTTTGGACTTTGGACTGTTGAGTGTTTGGGGTGATGTTGAGCGTCAAGTTTCTTTTAAATCTTACAATAAACCACTTCAAAGACTGTTTATGAACCAAGACAGAGCTTGTGATCTTCGATCTCGATGACAACAACTTTCATCATCCCGCAATACTTTTGCTTGATCTCACCATGAAACATGAAGCCTGATTGCATCATACACGTTTACCTTCAGCCACATATGCCACAGTCCCTTCAGGTTACATCGTCACTATGGAGTCTTCCCCGCCAAAAACCATCGCCGTTATAAAACAACATAGAAGATATGTCTGTGGCTGGAAGAAGATGGAAGACGAGGCTGACCCATAGGGTAGTTTGTAACAAGTTAGCCACACAGCCATATTCCTTGATTTTGACTGGGGAGATGAGAGTCTAGGCCTTAGGAAAGATAATTTTTGAAAACGTAAATCAAGTTTATGCTGCATAGATCTCCGATCTTACAATATGTGGATGAGGACCTGTGGCGTCATGCTGAGTGTGAGCTGTGCTTTGAATATTTTGATTGGCGAAGTAATCGAGGCGGATCACCAAGCCATCATGTGGGCACAAACGTTATAACTCTCGTATATCTGACACTTCTTATGAGCTAATAACCATGGGGACTTTTTGGGGGGGTTCCACCGTTGTAAAACTTATGTGGGGCCAGTGTATCTGATACCTGAATGCTATTCTTTTAACGATAGTAATGTGATGGAAAAGTGAACATGTGGCTTAATTCATCAAGTATACGATGTGATTATATTACTAAGCATAACTAGCGATTACATGACTTTTGATTTTGGCATTTGGTTTATTACAGTAATTCTCACATCTCCATACAGTCGTGATGTATACCAATCAGCGAATTTTAGGCACCACATGGTACTTTTGAGTTGTAGCTTGTTGGAAGTGATGGACATGTTAGTAAGATCACATAAATATAACTTATTTAGCCGATGTCTTTGGAGTGACCCAGACAGTTCATCAATACTTGTACCAATTTTCACCTGCCTATGCGTCACCCAGAAACCATCTCAATTTCTAGATGGTCCGGTAAAACGGTGGTCAAGGACTTCCCGAGCTTTGCGCGATAGATTCATGTGTGCCCAGATTTGTTACAAATGAGGGAATAAGAAAAGTCCCCATCAATGAAAATTTTACAGAGCACCCAGTTTAATCAGCAGAAGAACTGTAGTCGCAAGGTCCACCCCCTGAAGCATTTCGCTTAACCTGAGGATGATCCACCGCCACTTTAATAAGTGCGCTTACCGGCACAAGTATCCGCACGAAATTTCCAACCAACGAAGAAGCCTACATGCTTACCGTTCATGGGAACGGACGCCAGACGGTAAGTAGACCCTTCGTCCGTGTATCAGAAGAAAGCCAGCCTATATTTGGGAATCTTATGCCTTTCGCTTAGCACCAACAGGGGACAAATCTTGATTTTGGAAGATATCTGGATCAATCAGCAGGAAGAACCTCCGGCTCGGGGATAAGTTGGCAAATATGGGAATTACGGATCTGAATCTGGTAGACCTCCTTTTAATTGTATGGTAATGTGTTTTGCGGTAATGTGTTGTCGCGGGGTACTGGAGTGGCGGGGTGTTCAGCGGGATTTGACATTTTGACATCCGACACGTTTGAGCAGGGGTAGGCTTACTGACAGGAATCACCTCAAAGTTCATTTAGTCATTAAGCTGAGAGTATTCTTTCATGTTGTTGCCGAGGTTATTTTAAATTTTGAGACCATGATACAATATTGCAGTGCATATGTGCAAGGAAGGCATACGTGGCTGTAAAAGCAAGTTGATAAAATATGATAACATCCAGAAGATTTGACATCTTTATCAGATGGAGGGTCTAGCATGCTCCGACTGCTTGGATTGATTCTAGACCTATGACACTCTCTCTGCCTCGTCATTTGGACCATGAATCAAACGCCTTTCTGTCTTGCAGCATTTAACTTTGACTGTACCATCTAGTTTTCTGGGCGTTCATTTGTAATTCGTAGGGCGAGGTCTACGGGCGTATAATTCTTTCATTCTCTACGAAATAATGTTAGTATAAAACAAGAACTCTTCAGCCTACCGTGACTTACAAGAATGTAATTGTGACATCTCCCTTGATCTTGGCTTTGAACAAAACCTCCATTTCCAGATTAAGATCCAGCCTAATCTGCACCGGCTTTCTCTTCGGCTCCTTCTCCTCTTCACTGGAATCGCTTTCCTCACTAGACTCCGCGGCACGTCTGGCTTTCCTTCTTTTCCTTTTGTTTGCTGCCTTTCGTTTCCGCTCGTCTTCATCCCTATCCACGTATACGCCAATTGGCGGTCCGGCTTTATCTCCTCTTTTAATATTGAATAGGGATCCTAGGCCCGATGGAGATTGTGTTGCGCTGGGTCTCGATTTCGTTTGTTGCTCAGCTGCACCTTTGCCAGCGGTCGGCAGAGGAAACTCTGTATTCTCGGGCTTAGAGCAGTAAGGACATGGCGCAGCTTCCTGATGCCCTTTTGCTTCCTGATGCTCTTTTGTTTCTTGAGATTCCAGGCTCGGTATCTCAACCTCCTCTGAAGGCAATGCATCTGGAACCATAGGTGCTAGTCTACCACTTCTTTGTGACCAAGGTAGACTCCCCTCCGTTGGAGCTGGAATCCTTCTACTCTTCTTTTTCTTATCATCTCGTTCGAACATATGCAGGTCTGTTACTAGCTCTTTGTCGTCGGGGTCATCGAGTTGATCTGGTTTTCTACCACCCCGTCTGTAGTTGCGTGAATCAGATGAGAGATCCCCGTCATCTCCTAGGTCGACTTGCTCAGCTTGCTTCTTCTTCCTCCCGCCTCTTCGGCGAGCATGTGAGCCTGATGATAGTTCCCCACCATCTAAAGTGTTGATTTCGTCATCTGGTAAGCCGAGCTTTGCGAAATCATCGGCAAGAACTGGAGTGAGAGGAGGAGAAGGCTGGGTTTTCAACTGATCTGGCGTTGAGGGGTTCTCTTTACTAGTGTTACTGAACTGTGAAGAAGGCTCTTCAGTATTCATAGTTGGAGCTGTGCTTTCCGCAATCGCGAAAGTCCAGAATAGTCGAACTCAAAATATGCCCATGAAAACAATGATTCCTCCGAGTCTGGCTCCCCAGTGGACCTGCGCTAGACTGCATATGTTATGCTTTGGCCTTTCTTAATTTAAGGGTGCGGGATTCATCAACCACGGCTGATGCAGTTTGACAAGGTGAGCTTGTAACGAATCAGTGCTTCTATAATATGTCATATGACTTCATCAATAGTATTTCTCTTGCTGGGCATCAAACTTGCCCCCGTGTTCCCATGTGGCGCAAAGAAAGACGGGGCATTGAACGTTTAAACCCGTATTGTGACGGGGCAACACATTTTACATCATCAGACATGGTTGTCAAGCCACACCATGCAGCTTCTCACTGTTCAGTCCATCTTGGCCGGAGAGGATAATGACTTGCTCGCATTGAAAAAAGCAACCGTTTTTTATTTTCGTGAGTTGGTGTTTCGATGCCGTCGATGGAAATTACCGTTAGACCCAACATCACACAAAGACGTCGAGCTGTCAGTGGAACCCAACAGGAGCTTACCGCCGCTATACAGAGCCACACCCGTGGGTTGCGGGCCATATCTGTCCCGTCTCCCCTGTCATGCTGCCGTTGTTCCGGTTAATCACAATGTGAAACTTGAGTCGTGGCTTTGAGTGCATCCATCATACCCCAGTAGGCGCTGCACATCCTTTAGCGAGCTGACGACTCTAGCGACAAACCTGTGCTTGGAAACTCGAGATGATCACCAAACCCAATTATATCATCCACTCATAATGGTAAGACGTCGTGTAGCTTCTGACTAGAGCGCTGTGGTCTCCGAACAAACTCTTTATTTAACGGCACACAATGCTGTGCATACAGTATATTGAGTTGTCGTTTGACGTGTACTGGGAAAGCCGTTCAATGGTGGCTAGCCAATAAGACCTTCTCGCTTCCTTTGTTGACGTGCCCCTTTTAGGGCTTAGCCAAATGTTTATCCTGTTTCATATGTCATGCACATTCGGTCAAATATTGGCATCCCTTGTAGCGAATGGGTTGCGTCTAGACTCGAGTCTTCTTGTGCAATTCTCATGCATCTCACGCTTCTAACATGGATCATCAATCATCTCAATCAAGGCAGGAGATCGGGGCGCATCGTTGGCTCCAACGGCACCCTTACCATTCGTGGCACTCAGTATACTTCGGTATGTAGGGGAAAAGTGTGTACTACTTTGATGATAGGTTATTATTATTCATTCGTTCGTTCATTCGTTTTAATCTAAATAACTCCAAGCGCAAATCCATGCTCCATAACCTCTCGAACCATGTTCAATCCCTCCTATCAACCCATTAGGAATAACAAATAATATACAAAGGATCCTGATGTGATTCTCACAGAAGTCCAATCGTTACATCTCCCTTGACTCTCGCATATCTGCGTAATTTACATCAGCCCAATTGTAACGTCTCCCTTGACTCTGGCATAACTTTGAAATAATTAGAACCTTTTAATTTGTTCTGGCCCGCTTGAGGTTGAAAAAATTCAAAGAAAGGGTTGGATGATGCGACCGATTGGCTAGAGGAAAACTCATAAACTTACAGATCAACTTCTACTTCCAAATCAAGCTCAATCTTAATCTTCAAACTACTATCCCGGACCTCCTTGGGTTGTGGACGATCCTTGATACGAGACTCTCTGATCGCTCCCGTTCGCCCCCCCATGTTCCCGGTTACTCGCTGATCTTCGGGAATAGATTGCATTTGTTGCTGTTGTTGCATTTGTTGGTTCTGTTGCTGGCTGTAGTCGGGAAGTGGGTTGTTTTGTTGACGAGCACGTTGCATGGTACGGGGTGCTGGAGCTGGTGCTGAGGGAACAACCTGTTGCTCCTCCTCATTCTCCTCGGCATCAGAGTATCCGTATTGATTCTCATCGGTGTCCGATGCAGTTGCTTGCTTGTTTCCTCTTCCATTTTGTTAGATGTGCGACTCGACTTGAGCTGGAGCACGTGAACTCACCCGTCAGACATGTTGGCGAGTTTATTGGTTATTTATGAGATTGGTGGAAAAGTGTTCTGTTGTGTGTGGATGTGTAAATGAATACGTTTTCAGTTGCTGTGTATGTGATTGATATGAAGCTAGAATTGTAGTCACTGATCACTCTCCTATATACATTCAGTTTCGAGGCTCGATCCACAATCAACGTCATTATTACTTCCTTCCATCAACCAAGATACAAGTTTTCTGTAAAATCGGCGTGGCTGGCCTACACAACATAGCATGCTAAGTATCTGATTTCGTCATCCCAAGTCGTATCCCCTCTTGTGATTACCCTAAACGTTTGATCGACATAACCTTGTTCAGCAAGGACCCTACATCATGGCAATGATTATCCCAATCCTACTTCCCCATTCAAACGGTATAGCATTCAACCTGAATGGCGTCTCAGCCCTCGTATCCACTCTTCCCACGTCAGATCCACCAGCCACCACCAATGGGACTTTTTCTACATTCCGCCCGGTGGGCTATTCAGACATCATTGTGCTTCATCTTTTACTGTACCTGCCACTCATTACCGCTTTAATTTACAGAAAACAAGTTTCGGGTTTATAATACTTGTGCGAGATTATGGTTTTATGCAGTGATGGCGATGTAACTGACATCCCCCACATTGACACGCTGCCTCTAATATTCAGAACTTCGAGAATATTCCTTAATAATCTCATAGGCGTCTTTTTGTAACGGTGACTTGCTTATTTACTGCCTATTGCGGATGCGAGCTGTTTTAAGTGGACTGTAGCAACGACCCAGCGCAGCCGCGTATATTGTCTAGCCACCTGATTCAGCACGGGATTCCCCTTCAAACTTAACATCACAAAATACAAACCAAAGTCTCAGACTGCTCAGAGATTTTGCTGATTGCATATTATTGTTCGAGCATACCAGCGACAAATTTTGAAAAATGGTTCTGGGAGTTATCACCTCGATCGCCGCGTGCCCAGCAATTATTGGCACCACTGAAGCAGTCCGACAGGGCCAAAGACAGAACGCAAAGGAAAAGCACAGAGGAAGAAAATCAAACCTGTTGGTGACCTGTTCAGATCCGTCTCGCAAAGCAAGAGATATTCATGGTGGTGCAGTCATCTTGCGCGATGGAAAGGTAAATACTTACTCCTACGCAACACTTCAAAATTTGAAGCTAATCACAATTCTAGCTCTGGGTGACAACAGTAAATCCTAAAGCTAGGTTCGCAAACTGTTCAGAACAAGCAAAAAAAGAGGATAGAGTAGCAGAACGTGGACATTTGTTTGCAGGTTACTTCTTCGGTTATCCGGGCAGCACCTGGGGCCGCAAGGGCGAAGGCTTCGTAACTACGGTTTCAGATGACCCTCCACAGCTGAACTGGGTTTACGTGGACAAAGATACCTATGAAGTCAAATACGGATTAAAGAAAGATGCAGAAGGACACATGGTAGGGCCGTGGAATTGCACGCCGATAGACCGACGGTTGTCATTTGATGGCTGGGAAGGCTTCACAGTTGTGGAAGAGGAACCCAACTCTTGGGCTCTCTATTTTGATGTTGATGATGATGGCCTGGATGGAAAGGTTGACGAAGGGGTGAGAATCATGGAGATTGAGTTGACAAGACAGGAATTAAGGTTACGAAAAGAGGATGCCTATACAGGCTGATGATATTATTGAGGCGTTGTGATTAATTTGGGGAAGCATTGGGTAGGAGTTCTAGGCTACTGGTATTCCCATTCTCATGTTTTGGGGCGTCCTTGTATAATACATTTCATTAGATACCAGATACCATAACATTTTCAAAATATGATCACTTCACGCTCTTCCACTCTTGACTATGTTCGAAAATACGAACCCGTATCCTGCCTAGACATATACGTAATTACTTTTCTTGTGAAACGACGCTACTGAATAATATTATGGAACGCTAAGATAAATTAACGAAGCGCCATATATAATAATCCACTCGGTAAAATTGTAATGACCCTACCGCGCCCCGATGCCCGATGACAGTCGATCACACGCCCCTCCCCCAGAGAACCCTGACACACACACACACTCCTGCCACAGTTCCCAAGACATTCAAGCCACATATACCCCAGCGAGGAATTCCTACGTCATATCGATCAGGAAATCTTGTTTGGCAATCAGCCGTATGATCGTGTAACAGTCGAGCTGTCTAGGAAGATATGAGGTTGGGGTCGAAGCAGTGTAGTCACTAGAGTTCACAATACCAAAATTCTTAAATACTTTCATAAAGCCACAGATCACATTTGCTAGACTTCTCAACCTGAAGCAAAACCCAGTCGTGCAACATCATCGATAGAAGCAAAAATGGAGTGGGCACGTACAACTTCGAAGCCATACTATGACTCCACCATGAGGTGGGTTGAAGATACATACCTGAAATACTTTGGCGAGAACAGGACTTCCTATGGTGCTAAAGGTACTTAAAACAATCACTCTAAATATACAGAGTTCTATGGTGAGCTGATCATTTTTGGATAGAAACACTGCACAAGGCAGAGATCACGGGAAATGATGATATCACTGGGATTCAAAGAAGCGTTGGGGATGCAGCTGCGAATACTTTGGGAGATAAAGGCTTGCTCGGGGGAGTTGGTAATGCGGTTGATAAGGGAGCATTGAGAGGAAACGTGTAGAGTGATTAGGAAAAGGCAGTGGAGTTGGGTGTTTGGGATTAACGTTCTAGAGGTACGGACCAAGATAATGGAAATTGATATCATTTTAAAAACGCTATTATAACGAGGCTCTAACTACAATACATTAACTTGAAAGAAGAGTAAACCAAAGTGTCAAAGAGCACCCCTAAATTTCCCATATCTTATCCTCTACTCGTCCTTCGCAACTTCGTACACATCTATCACTACTCCGGAATCTACACTCGGTGATCTTCCGTCGGGCGGTGGCTCATCCAGGATTTCCACAGGTAGCGGAACTTCAATCGCCTCTTCCAGTGTAGTTGCCCTCTTAAGAGAAGTAGAATCATCAGTCTTCTCTTCAGTAGCCTTTGCATTCTCCTTGTTTCCTTTCATCGGCATCTTGAAAGTCGGGATAGAGAAATTCGGTCTATTTGGCATGGATGGCATAGATGGTAGCGACACAGAAGGTTTTGGAACAAATGGCATGGACACGCCGTTGAAGGGCTTCGTTATCCTTGATTTCCAAGTTGTGGGGGTGTCATCGTCCTGAGGCAAAGGCACAGCAGCCGCAAGCTTCAGGGCCTCTTCGTCAACACCTCCATCTTCTGGCAGCGGTAGATCGCTAGAGCTCAGAATTGCCTGAAGTTGTACTTCATCTTCATCTTCAGAGATATTGCTTGCTTTACTAGCATCCTGTAGCTTGCCGTCGTCATCGAACAGTTGCTCCTCAGAAATACTCTGTGCTCTCTGACGAACATCCGGTTTGTAGTCGTCGACCACTTTACGAGGATCAACTTCTACCCACTTCAATACCAGCTCTTTCGATCTCGTGATTATCTTTTCATAATTTGGGTTTTTCTCAACTCTGAACATACTGCAGTGAGCCTCAATCTCGTTCGCAGCTTTCGAATTGGCTTGCTCTTCGAACAGGCTCCCTGTATCCTTCTCCACTGGAACCGCGCAAAACGTTCGTTTCGGAACAAAATAGCCTCCAGTCCAATAGCCATTCTCCCCTAAGCTCGTATAAAGGTTTATAATTCCAACACCTTTCAACTGCGACAGTCTCTCCAACCGAGTTTTCAATTGAGCTTGCTTCATCAGCGCCCCCACGAACTTGAGATGACTCCCCATCCACGCAAATCCATCCCCGATACTATCTCTACTAACATACGCAAGACCTTGAGAGATATTCTCCTTGTTAACCTTTGACCATCCTTGCGCAATGTTGTCTCTGTTGACCATCGACAGTCCCTGCGCAATTTCCGTGCGATTCATATAAGCGGCCACACCTCCAGCTACAATCGCACCATAAGTTCCGCTTCTGGCGGCGATAGCATGCCAGCGCTTCCACATAGGGCTCTGGTGAGCCGTCCGTGTTACCATTTGAGAGGCTGTGGCGCCGGCACCGAATGTGGAGACAGCAGAGGCTAGATTCCAGATCGAGGACAGGTTCTGATATTGCGAGAACGCACCGTACGCAAACATCGAGCGGGAGAGCCCATTGTAGGGAGTATCAAATGCAAGTACGCCATGGATCAAAGGAAACATCAAGTTGACGTTTGGGTCTGATGAAATAGGGCGGTTATCCAGCACTGAAAAGAGGGTGTCTGCTGCGACAAATCCTCTGATTTCGTCAGTAGAAATACATTCCATATAAGGTGATTGGTGTATTATACCCCATTGAATGCGCTATGATTATCACACCAACTGATGGATGAAGAATCGCTGATGGAGTGGCAGCATTTGACTCTATATCTGTTACTCGTTCTTGAAGCCTGCTTAGGTTAGATTTCTTTGATGGGACACTTGCGACAGACAAGCCCACCATTCTCTGAATGTCTCAACACAAGCAGCAAGGTCTCCTCTCGTCTCATATTTTGGATATACAGCTGTGTGTACATCAAGATCTGGTCGTTGCTCACTTACTACGCCTTGCAAGTGCTAGATTGACTCGTTAGCGAAGATCCGCTGGAAATAAGATACAATTTAATTACTTTAGGAAACTCAAAGAAAGTCTCCTCGTCCCCTTTAAAGCCATGTATGAAGCAAAGCAGTAGTGTTCTGACCATTGCGAAAGTATGTTGTGATGACCCCTTTTTTCGTTCGCTTAGACCACTACAGTTTGGAGGGAGGGCGATGAAGATATTGCAAGGATTGGAAAGGACGGGGCAGAGATGATAATGTGGCGAGACTGTGGCTTGACGTATGCAGTGAATATTCTCTCATCCGCAAGTTATTATGCATAGAAGCAGGGAAAGAAATTGAAATGTGAATTCTCGATATCACGACGTCATCTGAAAGGCGGGGTTAATCAAAGGAAGCGGGATGAGAACGTCAAATGTGGTTGGGGATGTAAAGCCTAAGTTTCAGCTGTGTATCACTATACCGTGACTTCTTGAGCCCACAACCCAGTAAAATTGATCCTGTGCTCAGCCTCTCTTAGGGGGAATGAAGACACTAAGTGGTACGGCTTTATCCTAAATTTGACCCCGAACTCAGCTCATTTGGGGGGAGGGAGGCGACGAAAATACTAAGTGGTTTGGCTTATTCCTAAACTTTTGTATTAAAACTATGATACTAATGCTACACCAAACAAGAACGCTCCCCCACAGTCCAGTACCTTTAAAGAAACAGACTACTGTGATGTCGGAATTTTGATCGTGACACTCATTCCCTCTTTCGTGGTTTGCACATTGATCTCAATTCCCTTCCCATCCAGATTTCCCCCTCCTGAAGGTGATATAGCCTTCATCAAGTCGCCAGTATTGATATTGATACCGTTCATGGAAGCTTTGTTGATTTTACCAGCGTCTTGCTCATGGTCTGTTGTGCCTGTTGCCTTGTCGATAACTTCTCCAGTCTCTTCTTGAGATTTATCGACAGCACCGCCAGCAATATCCTCAACACCATCTGTTTTACCCTTCGCTTTATTGGCGACACCATTTGTAGAACCTTTAACCTCATCCGTTGCACCTTTTGATTTATTGGTTACGTCTGATGCGGCATTTCCCACACCATCATCAGCAAATACACCCTTTGGATCTTTCACGATGTCGGTTGGTGCGAGATTGCTGAGAGTATCGGTAGCTTTGGCAGAAATTTTTTTGCCTTGCTCGCCGATGTTATTGACTTCGTCCGTTCCTCCTGAGGCTTTGTCTGAAAGTCCACCGCTGGACTCCTTGGTTTTCTTTCCTACTGAACCAAGCGACTCGGTAACATTGCCCGAGGCATCATCTGTTTTCTCCTTTGCTCCGCCAAGAGCATCACTGCCTTGTTTTGTAGCCCCGTCTGTCAAGTCCTTTGTCTTACCGGTGGGATCTTTAGAGATGTCTTGGGCAGAGCTTGCAGCATCGCCAGATTTCTCTTGGGCATCACCGGCGACTTCCTTTGCCTTTTTGGTACCGTCACCAAGTGCTTTCTGGCCTTGCTCGGGAATCTTCGGAGCACCGGTTTCTGTTGCTTTGCTCGTAGCTTCGGATATTGTGCTCAGTGGCGCGCCGGATTCTTCATGATCACTAGTTTCAGAGTACTACAATAAGATTAGCCAAGTTCACGAGATTAGAATATTTGACAATTACTCACGTCTTCTTCTTCTTCTTCATCTTCATCTTCGTCATCCTCGTCGTCATCGTCATCTTCATCTTCGTCCCCGTTGGCCCCTTCACTGCCAATTTCCTCAGTCGCATCATCATAAACTTCTTTGTCGTCAACATCTTCGGATTCTTCTACTGACTTGTTAGAAAGCTGGTTTGTGACTTCAATGGAAGCACAACTTACCCGCGCTGCTGTCTTCCTTCAAATTAGTGTCGACATCCTCCTCTCCACTCTCCTCGGCGTCATTGTCGTCAGAATCCGGCTCTGGAACAGGGTCCATTTCCTCCAGGTCTGATTCTGGCTCGGCGCCTGGTGCAACTTTGTTCTCCTTCGCAGTATCCTTTGCAGTGTCTTTTGTGGAGTCCAGAGCACCCGTTGCTTTCTTATCCTCAACAGTGTCACTAACAGTGTTCTTTGCAGAATCTAAAGCACCCGTAGCTTTTTCCTGAGCATCGTCAAGCTGTTCGGGTTTATCGACGTTTGGAGTGCTTGGAGTATCTTGCTTCTTTATTTCCGAGGGAAGATCAGGTTTATCAATCGGCGCTTTTGAGGCATTGGAAACGTCTGGCTTGTCACCGGTGTTCTGTGGAACAATCTTCTTCTTCTTCTTCAAAATCTTCTTGGGAGCCTCGCTAGCTTTGTCGACTTGCTGCTTACCTACTTCATCAGGCTTGTCGGGCGTGTCTACAGGCAAGTCAGGCTTGTCCACTGGTGCATCTTGGACCTTGGGAGCGTTTAGATCTTTGGTACTGGGAGTGTCAATCTTTTGATCGTCAGTTGGTGGAACAATCTTCTTCTTTTTCTTAAGGATCTTTTTAGGAGCTTCGGTGGTCTCATTTGCCTTTTCCTTCACGTCGTCTACTTTGTTTGTATCGGTAGGCAAGTCAGGCTTATCAACTGGCGCTTCTGGTGCTTCAGGTAGATCCGGTTTGTCTACTGGAGCTTTGGGTACAGCAGGCTTGTCGACAGCTGGGGTGTCCGGTTTGTCTACCTTCTCTGCATCGGGAGCAGGGACAATCTTCTTCTTCTTCTTTACCATTTTCTTTGCTGGTTCTGTTGCACTTGCGGCGGTATCCTGAACCTTCTTGGTTTGCTCGGGTCCATCAGCTTTGGGAAGCTCAGGTTTTTCTTGTTCTGGCGATGGTTCAAGAGAGGGTTTCTTTGGGACTCTTTTTGGCGAATCAGTAGTTTGATCTTTGGTTTGATCAGGAGTACTTGTAATCTTCTTTTTCACAATTCGTCTTGTTGGAGTTGGAGTCTGTGGTGCATCGCTCACACTGGGCGCCGCGGATTGTACGCTTGGAGTTTTGGGAGCTCGAGGAGAGTCTGGGGTGTTCTTGGAGATGGAATCCGTGGATGGTTTGGAAACATGCTTCTTCACAGAGTCTGGACTTTGTGGCACCTTCTTCTTGATACTAGCTGGTGACTTTGGGACCTTGTTCTCTGCGGATCTCATTGGGCTAGGAGCCGTCTTGTTGCTAGGAATTGACATTTCGTCGTCTGTGATTTCTTTAACTTCGCTTGAAAATGGGTCTTTGAACCGGGGCCGATGATTCTGTGCACCGGGTGATGGATTGGTAATATGAAAGAACAAGAAAAAAGTTTTGATAAAGTACCATAAGAGTATGAGATATAAAGTGTTTTCTATAATGACCATGAGCTTTGATCTTGAAACTGGTGAGGTCACGGTAAGGATGGCATCGACCTCTTCATCAGACAAGGGCGACGAAGAGAAAACCCCTACCATGCTTGCTTGGGTGGAGCGATGGAGGGGGTGGCGCTGAGCAATAGCATATTGCAGGTCTAAGCTCCTATAATGAGCTGATGCATATCTATTGTGCATCCATATGTGACGCCATGATGGCTAGGGACGGGCGTTGGAAGAATGGGAAATCTCACATTTCCATACCTAATGAGGCACTATCTCATATTCACATTACGCAAATCCAGACTAAAATAATATTTAGTATATACGATCCGCACTAGGCGACAAACTCCCCCCCAGCTGTGGAAACCCAAGGATGGATGATACAACCTTCCCGTAACAAAACCTGTTTCTGTGCCACAGTGTTTGCGGAGAAAGACAAGTGGCTTGGGATTCCGGAAGACTCGGCCAATGCACCAGAGAGAATACGTGGAGATGGTTGTACGACTTTCGGTGAAAGTTGTTCAATAGTGACGCCACACCTGTCGTTGTTTTAGGAAGCTGGAAGGGAATATTAAGCGAGCGACGCTGCTTGAAGCACCAGAAATACTCGGCCTGGTCAGTCTCCCGAATGCAACGATCCACCGGCGATCGACAACTTGGCATTATATATATTACGGATTTATTATCAATTGGTCGCTATACAAAAACAAAGGAGGTGTGGCTCGTAGTCTGCGTGTCGATCGCGCGGGGAGATGCTTGTTAGCTTCTGGATGCCTATGTTCATGACTATGTTCTCGAGCTTCTAGAGGCACAAACATGACGGGAAATCTTGGTATATTCCCTGCCACTTAGTATGGGCGTCCTTCGTATGCGTGAACGTGGTCCTGCAACCGCCAATTTGTGGTTCCCCTCCGAACGGTGTTTCCACTAGCCCTATTCCAACTGTATGGGATAGACTCTGGGTGTGGCTAATGACGTTGCGTCCTAGCTCACTTCTATGCCTCTTGAAGCATAGCTTGAAATTGACAGGTAACGCTATACAGACTCAAGTGGCTGACACCGGCCATCGTCTGTTGTTTTATTGCTCAATAGGGTTAGGCCATTTGGGCTTGACAGGTGGATCACGAATCCTCCTTGCAATAGATCGAAGTCAAATATGCAATTCCGCCTGTTTCATGATTCCCATCTAGGGGGAATGTGGCTGGCTATTCATGATGTCGATCTGTTTTGACGCTCTCAAATCCTGTTAATTTTCCAGATGGATGTGTTCTGCGTCACAGGCACCTCTCCGCCTGCCTCTCAAAGCCATCTCCGCATGTTGGAGTGTTCTGGCTGGAGTGTGGCCTCACTTTCCCCTTAATTTATGATGTCAGAACAGCTTCTGTACCTTGAAGCTCTCTTTTCATTCTGTCATACCCATCATATAGTGGTAGATTCTAGTTTGTAATGACGTCTGCTCTCAAATGTAAAGTAGCTTTATAACAGCTCGCCCGTACCAAAAGTGATGAATCCAATCATAAACCATAACATACTTTGTATCTCCTCATATACACATTGAATTAGCTCAACTCAAGTTTATAAACAACAGCATAGCAAAATTTACTCCTGCTTTGGAACAGTAAGATCATTTTGGGAGATATTCGCAAACATGGCAGATACTGCCGTTCAACAATCACCTAATCTACCAAAAACACCTAGCAAATCTACCCCAAAGAAAGCACCTGTTTCCGAAAAGGATTCAGAAGCACCAGTTTCGGAAAAGACTAAAAAGATGCCTTCCAGAGTACGGGAAGAAACGTCCAGCCAAGTCGCTGATACGGGTAAGTTCATTCCTAACATTACATGAGCAAAACATGCAATATATAGAGCGTGTCAGCTGACACAAAAGTAGCAGCTGAGACAAACGGGGAGCACGATGAGGGTCGCACACAGAATGGCCAGACCGATGATGGTAATACAGAAACAGCGGAGGAAATGACCAATCCAGAGGTAGATGACGATGACGCTGAGGAGGCCATACAAGCTGGCTCCGTCGATCAAGACGGTAATGTCGTAGACACTGAAGGACATGTGATCGGCAAAGTCAATGGCGAGAATGCTTCGCAATACAATGGAAGCGCGGTAGACCAACAGGGAGACATTCTTGACGAGGAGGGCAATGTGATCGGGCAAGCAAGCTTAGATGAGGCTGTAGGGAACGCCAAGTCTGAAGTCGAATCAAAGGCTGACCCTGTCCCATCGGAGATTGGTTCCAAAGGCGATGCTGTTCCTTCAGAGGTCGGTTCTAAGGTTGATGAAGCTACCGCCAACAAACCGGACTTGACTGGACCATTTGGAGTTCAAGATAATGGAGAAGTCACCAATGCCACGGGAGTACCCATTGGGAAGCTTCTCGATGGAGAACCTAAAGATCTAGTTGGCACCTCGATTAAAGATATCGACAGCCAAGGCAACTTGGTGAAGGAGTCGGGTGATATCGTAGGCAAGGTTGAGCTAGATCAGCCAGTCGACGCAGCTCCTTCTGAAATTGGCTCGAAGCCAGAAGATCCCGAGGCAAAACTCGATGATGCCGGTGATAAGATCGAAGACCCCGAATCCAAGCTAGATGAGGCTGGCGAGAAGGTCGGGGATTCTGAATCAAAGCTGGGTGAAGCTGGCGAGAGCGCTGAAGACCCTGAGGCAAAGTTAGATGAGGCTGGCGAGAAAGTGGATGAGGCTGTGAGTGTGGTCTTCTTTCTATTGTATGTTTCGCTAATCAATTTCTAGGGAGAGACTGCCGCAGCAGAGGCACCAGATCTTTCAGTCCTGGAGGGCAAGAAGATTAACAAAGCCGGAAAGGTTGTTGATGAGAAGGTAAGTTTATCCACCATAATGTGCGATGTTTACTCATCATCATAATAGGGTTCTCCATGGGGAATACTCGTTGAGGGTGAAGCCAAGAAGCTCTTTGGAAAGACCGTGGCCAAAGATGGCCAGATATGGGACGATAGCGGAAATGTTATCGGCCGTGTTGAACTTCTCCCTGAGAACGAGAGACCTGATGCACTATCATCGCCCTTTGAAGACTTCCCTGATGCGACCGTTGACAAATCAGGCAATGTTATCTTCGATGGTCAGGTAATTGGCAAATTAGTCGATGGTGATGCGAAAACACTTGCTGGCAAGAAGGTCGATGCAGACGGAGAGTACGTGAATTTACTGCCTAATATTGACCGGCCTCGCTAATAGTGTACAGTGTTCTCGATAAACATGGCAATGTCATCGGAAAAGCAGAGCGCTCTGAAGAAGAAGAGCCAGCACCCGAGCCAGAGCCAGAAGCAGCCGACCTGTCCGAGCTTGAAGGCAAAAAGGTTAACAAAGTTGGAAACATCGTCGACGATAACGGAAAGCTTTATGGTAAGCTCGTTACTGGAGATGCCTCCAAGCTTGTAGGCCGCAAATGCGACGCCGAGGGCAAGATTTACAGCGATTCTGGTAAAGTTATTGGCACCGCTGAGCTTGTACCTATGGACGACCGAGAGGCCGCGAAGGAGTCACCATTTGAGGACTTCCCAAATGCTACCGTAAACAAGGATGGCAAGATTGTCTTCGATGGCACCATTGTTGGTCAACTCATCGAGGGAGATGCTAAGAAGTTGCTTGGAAAGACAATTGACAAAGATGGGGAGGTTGTTGATAAGATCGGCAATGTCATTGGTAAGGCTGAGCGCTGGGAAGAACCAGAGCCAGAAGCCGAGCCAGAGCCAGAAGCAATTGATCTATCATCACTTGCAGGCAAGCGAGTTAACAAGGTCGGTAATGTTGTCGACTCAAATGGAGACATTTATGGTCGTATTGTCGATGGCGATCCAAAGAAGCTCGCTGGTAAGATGTGTGACAAGAATGGTCAGATCTGGGATGATGGCGGAAGAGTCATTGGAAAAGCCGAGCTTGTTCCTGAGAGCGAACGTGCTGGTCAGAAAGAAGGTCCATTCACTGGATTCAACAACCCAACAGTCACCAAAGATGGAAAGGTTGCAGACTCTAGCGGCGCCATTATCGGTAGACTTATCTCCGGAGAGGGCAAAGTCCTATACGGGAAACAGGTTGATGACGATGGAGAGTAAGAACTCCTTTTCACTTCTCTAAAGCACTAGCTAATATTTTCCAGTGTCCTTGACAAGAACGGAAACACCCTCGGTAAAGCCGAGCGTTGGGAAGAAGAGGAGAAGGTCAAGTCAAAGCACGCAGCTGCTGGTCGCAAGGTCAACAAGAAGGGCGAGGTTGTGGATGAGAATGGCGATATCATTGCAAAGTTGACCGATGGTACTCTTGAAAAGTGTGCTGGTAACGAAATTGACGATGATGGTGATGTCGTTGACGGAAAGGGCACCACTGTTGGACATGTAACACTCCTCGAAGATATTCCAGAGCCAGAAGCAGAGCCTGAGCCAGAGGCGCCCAAAGAATCCGAAGAAGAGATTGCTGAGCGCAAGCAACTTGAACAAGACAAGAAACTGGCTGGCCAACTGGCACAATGCATCGACCAGTCTCTCGAGAATATCAAGCCGATCTTGAAGATGATCACAGATGTAAGTCGCTAATTTTAAAGGATCACATCGTGGTAACTAATATAATATAGGCAATTGACCAAGCGAACGCGCAGCCCAAGGAGGAACTTGACGAGCAGAAGCTTGTCGACACTGTCAAGCCACTGCTAGAACAAGGTGGTGCCATCCTTCAGGAGGCAAATGGCGCTATCCGTGCCATGGATCCAGACGGACGCATTCAGGCGAATGCTAAGCACAAGACAGCTGCCAGAGAGGCTACACCTGAGGAATACCGCCTTGCAGATCTTCTCAAAGAGCTCACAGGAACTGTCACTCAGACTATTGACAGTGCAAAGAAGAAGATTGCTGGCATGCCTCACGCCAAGAAGGAGTTGAACCCACTGTGGGGTTTACTAGCTGGTAAGTCCCTACTATTTCGAGAGATTTAGATCAAGCTAATATCAAAATAGAACCGTTAGGTCAAATTCTCGCAGCTGTTGGTTTGCTTCTTGCCGGAGTCCTTGGACTGGTAGGAAGGTTGCTCAGTGGTCTTGGCCTAGGAGGTTTATTGGATAACCTCCTTGGTGGTCTCGGCTTGAAGGGAATTTTGAAAGGACTCGGCCTTGGAATGGTCACCGAGTCACTGACGGGAAAGAAGAACTGATTAGGTAGTTATGAATCTCTACTGGGTGTAAACTAGGAGTTATCTGTGGATATTATGACGGTTATGGATTTGCAAAATAATGTACCTCTTAGTTTAGCTAATGAATGACATATGCCTTATGACAGAAATCTGCATACTCTCTAATTATAAAGTGTTTCCATGTCTCTTATTACAGTAGAGAAATTTGCGGAAGTGTATGCGTCAGGGTATCTACCGGTAGACCTAAAGGTTAAACCAGATCCCAGAACAGAACAGCAGGGAGATGCGCTAATCAAGAAAAGGGATTGTTTGCGACTTGGAGCGACGTGCGACAAAAAGTGACAGTTTTGCCAATATCTTAGATCTGGCGTATCCGAGAGGGCGACGTTTTTGACAACTGTCGACCAATACGGCTAGTCTTCCGAATCCGGTAGCAAACTGGTGTCAATTTATCGAACGCTGCATACCGGCGGTCAACGAAATACTGTGCAAGGAAAGCCTGTCATGGATAAAAGGTTATTTTCTCCGAGTGCAATCGGTCTGGGAGGTTGAGAAATCATTGTCGCCCGAACCTAGACAGAGGCGCATCTTTTCCTTAAATGGCGCCAACGTTTATGTTGGCTTAGAATGTCTCTGGAGCCTGTTTGGTAACGCTCAGCATCAATGATTTGCAGCATGTGATTTACTATGTATGAAGTTACAGTGTTGATGAGGTGCTGTTGCAACCATCGCGTTTGCAATATGTCAAGGCTGTTGGTTGTTGATGATCACATGACATTTGATCGAATCATTGTACACTGCTTTAACAGTGGCATTTTTCACTTAAAACGAAGGTAATTTTCTTGAGTTTACAAATTTCGCATGTTGAAGCCTTGACGGTGTATTATAGATGTATGGCTGAAGATGAACCATGCTAAATACAGAATATTCATGGTATTTTTCAAGTATGCAAATTGAAACAAGAGTGGATACATAATTTTCCAGTTGTAAACTCGCTACACGGAACGAGCACGGCCTGATATGGTTGGTGTTCACGTAGCATTCGAAGCCGAGGCATATGCATTAGATATTAGATATCACAGAAGAGTTGGAGTGCTTCTAAGGAAAGTTAACTGTATGTTGGCGTGGATCAAGATGATAGTACAAAATAGCATGGCATCAGGGTTTGAAGTGCTAGCAACGAAGCAGTGAGGTATATTATAAGTGTTGCAAGAAGATGCTATAAATTAACAGGCTAAGGCTTTCCAGAATCTTGACGGATGAGAGACATAGCTCCGGTAATACTGACGTCTCGATTCCTCTTGTCCGATTTTCTCTACAGCTTCGTCGTCTGCGTTGCGATTTATCCGTGCTTGGTAAAGCCACCAAACTCTCCAAATAATCATAACAACCAGTGTTAGTGGAATAGTGATAGCCCAGTAAATCCAGATATGATGTGAGACTGTGGCTTCTTCTCCCTTCTGGGAGCCTAACGCAAGAGATGAGTTGGGGCTATTCCAGCTGAACATTGACATGCTGAAGAGAGTCTAGATAAACGTCAGCCTTGAATTGATCGAATGAGACTCAGAGTAAGACATACAGCGACATAAGTTCCGGGAAGGAATATGGTGGTGATAAGTGCAAGTGTTTTCATAGCGCTCGAATCCCGTGCCGAGGATACGGCGATCTTCGCGTTGAGCGAGTTGTCGATTTGGGCAATGAACGAATAAAGCTTCCCTAATTAGTCTATTTCTCCATTGTAGCTTTGAAGCACGAGTCATTGACATACCACATCAATCTGGCTCTGAATTCTCTGATTTAATCCTTTTTGCTGAGCACACATCATCCTAGATGTTGTTTGCAAAAATTCAATATTCTCCATCAGCTGCATGAAGCTTCTCCTCCATACATGTCCTCGTGTTTTGAAGCCCGAAGACTCCTTAAATGCCATTCCCCATTCCTCAAGGAAGTTTCCACAATCAACACTCCACTCTGCGATCCTCTGATAGAAGATGATCTGTGTATGTAAAGTATGCATATCCTTCGTCAACCGCTCGATTGTTTCCTTGGAGATATTCGTAGATTTAATATTGCGTTCCTCAACTCTAATATCTCTGCCAGCAAAAACAACTCCGGTTTGACGCTCTAGTGCTACAACTCGATCATCAAGACTCCAAGCGAACAAATCTGTTCTCAGAATGTAGGTTTCTAAAACTATTGTGGGGAGGAGAAATGGACTAGCCCATAAATGTGGTGAGGCACCCAGGCGGGAGATAATTTCAGTAGATTGGGCTACTGCTGTCCTTGTAAGACCTTGGTATTGGGACTCGTCAGTTGGTGAGAGGGGGCCAGACAGGATGAGTTTGTTGAGCATAGCAAGGGGTGTGTGGATGTCAGTGCCGAAGATGAAAGCAGTCGTGAACCCAGTAGCGAGATTGTGTGAGAGTGAAACAAGGTAGTTTGCCACAAGCTTTTTCTGAGGTACTTTGATAATAATACCTATTGCTGTTCTAGTAACACGAAAATAGCTAATTTCAGATAATCAAATCTGATGGTTGGATGACTTACCAATCTTCTCTAAGCTATCCGAATCGTTAAGTCTGTATTCCAAGTGTTTGGAGAACATACCATTCCCTTGAAACGCCTCATATAGGGTGGCTTTTGGAAGATCGAATGCTTCCTCTACTGCAAGGAACGACTTTTGGCTCATTGAGAAGCCAGGAGGGCGGTACTTTGAACGTTCACAGAAACTATAAATCTTAGACGAAGCATGCCAGATATTTGACATTAAATACTAACATTAGCCTAATACCTCCTTCCAGTACGGCATCTTTGGTTAAAGCATCTGGAAACTTAAATCGACCCTACATTAAATTCAGTATTGTTTCACGTGATGTGTTGTGTATCTACCTTCTGAGCCAGCCAGTCTTCTACTTGACAATCCAAGATCTTTAGCTGCCTCCAATTGTGCTTCTCACATTCGCTCTCCTGCCTAGCATCAATTCAAAATCTCTGCTACGATAGAAGCACGTACCCCGGCATATTTCCGCGTCTCCAAGACTTGAAGGCAATCATTTGGGTAAGGCTGAAATTCTGCAATATTGAGGAGCTCATTACGATGAACGCTGAACATCATATTATGGGAGTATGCTTAAGTGCCTGCGTGAATCCTGTGGCCTCTATTGAGAGATTGGAATTGCGGTGGTGGTGAGGGAGATAGCAGCCTGAAATTCGTACACTTGTAGATTAAGCTGAAGGACAAGGATGAACTACGCCCGAGACCATTCGGCCAATAAAAAATCAGTGTAGACAAATTCTTCATACTATACATATTTTCTGGATACAAAAGTAAAAAAATTGAGCTTTCGCGAAGTCATCAAGTATACCAGTGTGAAGGAAGATTGACCTCGCAAAGGATCAAAATCGGTTGCCTATTGCAGACCATCTCTGTAAAGCTCCCGAAAAATTATATGATACACGCTCAAATAACAACGCAGGGCCATAGCCGTAGATATTAATTCCCCGGGGTGGGTACATGAACTTTTGATGGCCATAGTGATCTCATAGCCATGTTTCCGCGACAAAATCTCGCGCCTTGTCAAACACTTCGACTTTCAATGCCCGATGCTGTTCGCTCAACCAGGAATGAGGAAATTGAGTCCATCCATGAGTAACTCCCTTGACTTTCTCCACCGTCAAGTCATCTTCTCTTCCCTCCTCTGCTACCTTGGAGATCCAAACGTCGCTCTGTTCGGCGAGAGTATCCATTTCAGGCAAAACAAGCAGCATCTTTGCTTTTTCATGGAGTCCTCCATTTCGGATTTCTGCTAAGCCAGGACTGGCTCTAGGGAGTCCAGCTTGGTTTCTAGGAAGATATGTTGGCATTAAAGTGCTCTCCAGCTCTAAAGATTTCAAAAAGTTCGTCTTTTCTTCCATTCCTGGTGGCCTGGGACGCTCGCTGGGCAACTGACGACAGTCCAATGATGGGAAAAACAGTAGTAATGGGATGTTCCGTTCGTAGGTTGTTGGGAAAGCACTAGGCCAGTCTTCATTGTCGGATTTTGAAGCTTTGATAGATAGTCCCAGATTCAGAGCCAGATTCCCGCCACTACTGAAGCCCGAGACGGCAATCCGACTTGCATCCAGCTCAACTCGACGATGAGAAGTTTTCAGTAGAGTTTCATTAATGAGATATCGTAGTTCTTGATAGCCAGGTTTTATTGGATCGAGAATGGCATTTATCACATCCTCTGCGTCTTCAATAGCAGCTGGAAATTGCGCTGCAGGCCCTAAACGGTAATCCACACTGATACTGATAGCATTCAGCTCTCTAGTCATCTTGGCACAGAAAGGTGCCTGTTCTTGACAGGAGCCAAAGATGAACCCACCACCATGGAAATCAACAAGAACAGGAAGCTTGGGAATATGTTTCGTGGGTGAAGATGATTCAGTCTTTGGTGGTGGTGGGACGAAGACATATACTGGGATCAGGTGTTTTCCTCGTGAGGGAATTTTGAGGATTATTGGATGTGGCCCTTCTGATGAAGTGAAATAGAGGGCGGCATCTGGAACTAATCGAGGTGCACTTAGCAGAGCTTTCCTCCAAGTGAGGCCAAAGGGTTGATTGAAAATGCCGGACATTTCCTGATGTCCGTAAATTCAATGTGTGGATTAGAGCCCGAAGAAATCCTATATGGACTGTGTTTTTCTTAATAGAACTTTGTAGCTGACAAGATTGAATCAGTTTATGTGTGTTGATACTACTTCCTGTTTGATAAAAGGATGGATACCCACCTTAACACCTGGACGGGATGACGTGGTTGAGTCACGTGATTAACAGCCATACTTCTTCCGATCACGAAGAACTTGAAATTGTGGCTGCTTATACCGGAATAAGCCATCAAATCTCTAAAAAGAACTTGGCAACTAAGAATTGTTCCACAGTATAAATACCTCTGTTGTGGTAAGTAAAATCAACGTGTTCCATTGAAACATAGAAGGGCCTTATAGTTTTGGAACACCTAGTTCTCCCGTAACATTGAATACAAAGACTTCCGTGGATATGTCGACCGCCTCTATGTCAAGACAAAAGCCGTGAAAAAAAATTCACTTTGAATTGTCATTGTGAGAAAAATAAAGCCCAAGTTGTGAGTTTTGATATCAAAATTGCATAAGATTAGAAGTACACAGCTTTATCGTGCCGTCTCTTCCTCATCGATATCCAGTTCCGAACGCGAACCAGTACGTTGCCAGATACGCACACCCACCCATTTTCGAACTCCCAATTGGAAAAACACCCGCTAAAGCCGAACCAGTCCTCAGCTCCTTCAAAACATCATTTCGTTTTTAACTCATGGAAGAACTTTCCCTCTAGGAGGGTACGAGTGTGGGAGCAATTCGTCGCTTCTTCTTCTCTTGTCCAACATCTTCCTGTTCGCTTTCGCTAGCATCGCGTTTCATGCCGCTGACGGAACTTGTCGTGCTGCGTGGTGTCTGCGGTGGTGTGTTCATAGGGAGAAATCCTAGACCAGCAGTTCCGGCAACAGGACCTGGAAGGCTGCCTCCAACGAGAGTTGGGTTGCTTATTATTGTGTTTGTTCCATTTGCATGAGAGGATTGAGTGACAGTCGAAGAAGTTGAGTTAGACCTTGTAGGAGAGGAAGGCCTGATGTTAGGTCCTAGGGGTGCAGGTGGTGGAGATGGGTCGACGGAGACGTTAGATGAGGTCCGATGATGACTTGCGCCACGAAAAGGTGATGGTGGTGCAAAATTTGAGGTTGGAGTTGCGATGGGGGTATTTTGTGATGATGACACAGCGGTGCTTAGTTGGGGATGTTTACTTGTGGGAACTTCACCTGTGTATGGCTTACCAAGCTCTCCTTCAGCAAAGGTCAGTGTCGAACAGAAGCCATCAGAGGAAGTCATTAGTAGCGTGAGACCGTCTTTCGCCCTAGAAGACTGTTAGAATTATTAGTTGCAGAACAAGAAAACACTTACCAAGACAAGTCTGTAAATGTTGCGCAGTGCAAATTGCTCACTACACAAAGTGGAGTCTGTTGCTGAGTGTCGTACAACAAAACCGAGTCTTCTGTAGCAACTGCAAATATCATTCGATATGGTAATGAAAACGCCATTGTCGGTCCTGTAGTAGACGAATTTACATCCGCTTCGTCGGTGGATTCGTTATGGACAGGTGGAGGTGGCTCCATGAAATGAGAGGGAGATTTAGCCACGATTGGCTCCGGTAGATCAGTCATGGCTTCTCCTGACGAAGTATCAATCGTGATATGCTTGGTCTGTGATTGGGATTTGCGAATGTTATAATAGATGGGAGAGGCCTTGACTGCTACTGATGGCTTCTTGTGTCCAGGAAGATGGGCAATGGGAGGCTTATTGATGCCACCTCTTGTGTAGATGTATACCGTATTTATTACTTCGTAGAGTGCCTTTGCTCCGTCTTCCACACTCTTCTGCTGAGTCTGGTATTGGCCAGCAGGAGTAAGTAGCAGACCGCCATCCGGCGTAAATGTTAGACGTCGGAAGAATGACTTCAAAGTATCGTTGGCATATATGTGGGAATTTTTAACCCCCGTACTAAAGGAGGGTTTCGGTGATTCCATAGGCATGACAGCCGGCAACGGTAAAGATGGTGCAGGCGAAACCGATCTTCTCATAGACATAGCTGGTGACGAGGCTCCAAAGGATGACCGCCTACTGTGGCTCACAACACTTGGCGGGTTCATTGGCAGTGCCATGGATGTAGGGGTTCCAGGACAAGAAGGTCCAGGTGATCCGATTGCATTATTTGAGGATTCATTGTGGAGTTGTGCGCGAAAACTCATATCTGGAGGCGCTGGGCTATTTGATGAGATTCGGCGCCCGGGGAGATCCATCCTTAAGTTGGAGCCGACTTTTGCCAACTTTGACTCAACATCTCGGTTGTCCAGGGTAAACTGCCCATCTTTTGTTTTCAATGAGTAAATATGAACCGAGCGGTCCGAAGACTGGGTTGCAATATATTCATTGAGAGGGTCCCAGGCCACACCTTGGACATAATGTTGATGCTCAGCAATTTGTCGTACGAGATTGCCTGCGAGGGGTTAGAAGCTGTATCTTATTCAAAATGATGACTACGAGAAGCGTAGATATTAAGGAGCATACCAGTTTGCGCATTATAAATCCTCGCGACATTGTCCATGCTTCCAATGATGAAGTACATTGCATCTGGGGACCAAGCTAAGTCGTAGATTTCGGCTCCAGAAGAACGGCACATGTGTTTCGGTCTCCAAACCTCCTTATCTTCGACTCCATCTCCTCCAAACGCGGGTATAGCTGTCTTACCCTCATCCAATGCCCATAGTATTACATTGCCATCATCTCCGGCAGATGCGAGAATGTCACCTGCATCAAGGTTAGTCCAGCCTCGGGCGTAGCGCATACCAACCTACCTCGGGGAGCCCACCGCACACAATTCACAGCTTGGCTATGCTTCGATAACGTGGCTAGGTAGTTGATGGTTCGATCCTCTCCTTCCGAGTCCAATCTCCAAAGCTGTGTTGGGTGTCAGTATATCATTCAGATGGCTCGGGGGTGTAATCCTTACCCTGACATTGTTATCACCACCACCCGTGGCTAATCTAGCTTTATCTCCCTTTTGGAAGTCTGCCGAGTATATCGGAGCATTGGACTCGTGCCAGTTGATGATTAGAGGCGTGCTCTTCATGGTGGACGGTTGGAATCGAGCACCGAATGTAGGACTGCTCGCAGCTGTAGAACCGCCAGCCTTGCCGAGTTACAGGAATTGATGTTCTGTGTGAGATGGAGATGCTTCGTCTTTGCAGTCTCAAAGCTTCGGAAAGTAATGATCACTCGAAAGGGGATGGCAGAGCTGGGGATCCAAAGGTGAGGTGAGGTTGCAAGGCGGGGAGAGAGGTACGAGGTACGAAGTATAGCAAGTTACAGCAAGGTTAATGTTAAGCTTTGGCGAGGCTTGGTATGTAAATGCCAGAGAACGAAGAGACAATTGATTACTGGCCCTCGATGGTGAGTCGACGACGATGCGTGACCTTTTGGTATGGGGTCATATTGCATTCGAATTAATTCAATTCCAATCCCTTCAGTTCAAATAAATCGCTTCGGTTGTCATGCAACGCCAGTTGTGTGGTGCTTCTTGTTCAGTATGAGACGGGATCAAATGAAGGGAGGCACTTTGGTACCTGGCAATGCCTGAAGTAGTGTCCCGCACCCAAACTTAACCCTGGGCGAAACAATTGAAGAAAGCGCCATCAGGTGCGTTTCTATATTGTTCGTCACTATCGTCGTCTAAATAATCAAGCCAGAGTAATTCTAGATATCATGGCTTCAGGGGAAGCGTAATGGTTCGCACCACATTGCACTGCATATATCATACCGTCCATAGGATTACTTGCTAGCCACCTCTCTGACACCATCGCACAATCAATCTACAACAATCATCATACAACAATCATCAAGGCAGAATCTCCAACTGCATAATTAGAGATGTCAAAGCTTAGGCAAAAAGTGTAGTTCCTACTTCTCAGGCACGAGTTTAAATTCTTACACCATGCTTTAAACATCGCATCTCCTTTTGTATACGCTCTTTATGGTTGGCCAAGGTGTGAAACTCAACATCTAATTTTCCTAGGACCACCTTGGTCTACTGCAGGAGTCTACCTACTAAGTTTCCAAAGTAGATAAGAGCCAAATTCGAGAAACTGGCACAGTATCCAGGACTGTCAATTAAGTTCAGCTCACACTCGAAGATTGACTATCGGCGACCATCACAAAGACCATGCATGGTGATGTTCTCCTATGGCTATCTCTCAAATAGAACAACTTGCAATCATCGACAGAAAATACCCAGGGTATCATGGTCAAGAAGAGTACCTTACTTCACTCTCTAAATCGCATTGCTTTTATTTGGATTCAGGTTCTTGCAAACAAATAGGCACGGTCGGGAGGTTCCTGAGCAACTGTAAGCTCGAATCCCACTCCTACCACCGCCGTATGCATTCATAAGCAAGCTCCAGCGGCGGGTGACTCTCTTACTCATGTCTACGCCTTGGATGAATCACTTATTACGGCTAAGCTGTCTACGATCTCAGCTTCCAGAAAACTGGCTTGAAACCATCAGCAAGAGGGCATTCTTCTGAGCATTGGACTTATCCATCGGGCAACTGATGGCAAATGCAACTCAGCTCCAGATCCCTACCAGTGATGGATGATGCAGCCACCACTCTTTTCCTCACCGCTCAGGAGTCATCTCGATATCATCCTCAGATGCTCGAACCATTTACCCACCGGGGAACGGGGCATGATAACCCAAAATCGATAACTGATGGAGTGCTGCTACTGCTTCCAATTATACATTGTTGATAATCACATCACATCTGAAGCCGTGCTTTGGTTTGCGCCATTTTGTGGAAGGGGTACGTGGAAAGAGGAATTTGCAGAACATATGGCCAAATCCACCTTTCCTCCACCTTTCTCGGACCTGCCATTCAGCACATACATGTATGTCTTCAAGCCTGGTCCCATTATAGCGATGAGTCAAATGGAACCTATAGATGTAGAAGTCTAGTCGTCAATTGTTATACGGTGCACTACCGTGCAGTACAATATAGCGCAGCAGTTTTACTTATCGGCTAGAGAGCGGCATTATATCTTCTCTCCTCGACTCGAATCCTGCCCTTGTTTTCCCTGTCCTGCTAATAAAAATTGACCTTCCTCTCTAAGCTAGGTCCACCAGCTACGAACGGTTCAGCGGTCTACTACTCATAGTCGCGCCTCAGGGTTACAGTTCTTCACCTCCGCCTTTTCGTGTCAGCCTATCACGCCCCCCTCACCCGTCCAACATGACCACCCCACTTCAGATCTAAGTACAACTTCACAAAAGTTGCCCTGCACAACCCAAACTATACGAACCCTACGCGAATCTTCGCCCGGTGACTCAGAGCTTAAATCACTTAATCTCTACAGGTTCCACAGTCACTGTTCTTGTGTCATCCAGCGCTAAACCATAGATATCATCATATTCACTTAAACGAATCCTAATCGGGGGTCGGCCAGAGGAGAAAATTTCCTTCTTTCGTTCCGCCACTTATCCTTTCTCGTTCCTCAACTTTCTTTCTCTCTCCCTCTGAGCGTGTATTTTAAAGGTTAGAACGTGCAATTGATGATGGAACATTAATCTATTCAATCAACCCTGTACTAGTAATTGAAAAATGTTTGGGATTCTTAAGGATTCCACTGCTGCAGGCGGTGCTGCACTCATCGTAATTGCCATCCTCACAATTCCTGCTATAATTGATCTTGTGGCTCGTCTTCGGGAGAAGAAGGAGAAAGCGTGTCTCTATGAAGATGATGATGGAATAGCGACCGAGGAATCGATAGCCAACTACTCGACAGTGGTCCCCAAGGTCCTGTTAGGCATATTCACCACACTTGGTCTTTTAACTGCAATTGCATTGGCTGTTTTGGCCATTGTACACCAAAATGGACCTTTAGTAAAAGTTGAAGATTTGCTAAACGTTGCAGCTTGGGTACGTGTTCGAGACGCACGCTCTGAAACTAGCTAACAATTTGCTAGGCCCTTATTGTTCTTCAGACCATTGGAACAGTTTTGCGCAAAACCACCAAAAGCTACGAGCTAGGAGCTTATATAACAATCTCCTCTGCGTTTCTTCTTGCTGCCATTCTGTTCCAAGATGCGCTGGCAATCAGAGATCCTCAAACCGAAGGACTTGGACCGCTAGAACATGTTGTTCTACGAGTGTCTCAACTTGTCCTGGCAATGTTAACTGGATTTACCGGAGTTTTACTCCCACGCAGGCCACAAATATATCTCGATGGCGTTCCTGTTGATGCCATGTACACAGTTTCCGCACTCAGCCGCTACAGCTTCGCCTGGGTTGAACATCTCCTTACGCTCGCCCATATCCAGAAGCATCTTGACTTAGACGACTTACCAGCTATGGATCATAACACGCGAGCAAAAGAAGTCAGTTCTTCATGGAAATCCAAGGACCGACCTGGAAGACTCTGGGTGGAACTTATACTTTGTCACAAGTGGAGTTTCATAACCCAATGGATCTTGACACTTATACAGGCATTTGGTAACTTCGCTCCACAATTTGTCAACTTCCACTTCCTGCAGCTGCTAGAAGAACGAGACCGTGGTGTTTCGATTAGTCAGGAGGCATGGATTTGGGTTGTAGCTTTGACCATTGTCACCATTGGCTCCTCCTGGATCGAAGGCTGGCTTTTCTGGATCTCTTCGTCCGAACTTGCCATCCCAATAAAATCCCAGTTATCAGCACTTGTTTTTCAAAAGTCAATGCGTAGAAAGGACGTTAAGGGTGCCTCAAGATCCAATAAATCAAATGTCGAAGGCCCCGATGTTTCAGAGGCAGCAATGGGAGATTCAAGTGCGGCTGACAAACCAGAGCTCCCACATGGTGAAGAAGAAGATGATAACCCTAACAAGAGCAAGCAATCCACTGTTAACCTTATTGCAGTAGACACCAAGCGTATTGCAGATTTCTGCTCATTCAATTACTTTTTCCCAGGCAGTCTTTTCAAGCTTATTGTCTCATTCGCATTTCTGATATCCATTCTTGGCTGGAAATCTCTGCTTTCGGGTTTCTTAGCAATGGCTTTGACAATTCCAATCAATATATATTTCAGTAAACGTTACGCGGGTGCACAGGACAGACTTATGAAAGTCAGAGATGCTAAGATGGGGGTGGTTACGGAAGCTCTGCAAGGTATTCGGCAAATCAAGTTCTCTGCTCTGGAGATGAATTGGCAGGAAAAAATTGGCAAAGTTCGAAGAAAAGAACTGGATGAGCAATGGTCTGTCTATATCGCCGATACCGCGCTACTCTTCTGCTGGATTGCCAGTCCCATCCTATTATCCGCGACATCTTTAGCGGTCTATGCAACCACGGTTGGCGATTTAACACCTTCTGTAGCTTTCACAGCCATTGGTGTCTTCAATAATCTTGAAGTTACCCTAGCAGTTATCCCGGAACTTACAACTGATCTCATAGATGCATTTGTTTCTGTGAACAGAGTTGAGACATACCTTAATGCGCCTGAAGTCACGAAGCATACTAGCGATGGGGCTGGTATTTCATTCAGTAACGCTTCTTTATCATGGCCATCCGACGAGGAAAAGGAAGATGGGGATGAGCGATACGTTCTCCGCAATGTCAATGTCGCATTCCCCGAGAAGGAGCTAAGTGTCATTAGTGGCAAGACCGGGACAGGAAAGAGCCTATTGTTGGCTGGGATTCTTGGGGAGGTTGACTTGCACTCTGGGACTATTCACGTTCCTTATACACCTCACACACGAGAGAGAAGAGATCATCTAGCAACCAGCGCAAATTGGATTATACCATCGGCAGTTGCCTTCGTTGCGCAAATCCCATGGATTGAGAACGCTAGTATCAAGGATAATATTCTGTTTGGCCTCCCTTTGGACACAAATCGGTACGACAAGGTAATCGAGGTTTGTGCATTGAAGAAAGACTTGGAAATGCTAGCGGACGGTGAACAAACAGAGATTGGTGCCAATGGCATTAACCTAAGCGGCGGCCAAAGATGGAGGGTAACTTTCGCGCGCGCTCTGTATTCCCGCGCTGGTATACTTGTGTTGGATGATATATTCAGTGCCGTTGATGCCCATGTTGGACGATATATCTTCGAAAAGGCCCTAACTGGTGAATTGGGCATAGGCCGTACCCGTATTCTTGTCACTCACCATGTATCGCTTGTCAAATCACGCACCAAATATCTCGTAGAGTTAGGTGAAGGGACTGTGGAAGCTGCTGGTTTCCTGTCCGATCTCGAGGAAGATGGCACTTTGCTGAAGGTGCTGAGCCACGAAGAGGTTGAATCCGAGGATGAACCCACGACGCTTGATTCTTTGGTTCGTTCAGAAAGTGCTGAGGTTGGCTCAGCTTTGAAAAAGGTCGAGTCTAAGAAAGCTATAGCTAAGTTTGTTGAAGATGAGATGAGAGAGCGTGGTCGAGTTAAATTCCAAATTTATTTGAAGTATATGGAATCAAGTGGAGGATGGCCGTTTTGGACTCTGGCAGTGCTTGGGTTCATATCTGTGCAGTTTCTCATTACTGGTAAGGGTGCGCTACCGTAAATACGTTACAATTTACTGATTTATTTAGGTCGTTCATGGTGGTTGAAACTGTGGACTGGAAATGATGCAGCAGCTGAAACTGTTTCCAATTCTCTCAGCTACTCAGTGCAAACACAATTCTTCTTCCCCTCCATGAACCGTAATACTACCATGCTGGAACCAGGACAGCAGCCGCATGATAACTTGCCATTCTACCTCGGTATATATGTCGCTTTATCTGCGCTATCAGCTCTTGTTGGAGTTTTGCGTTACTTCTGGATTTTCTGTGGTTCGATTCGAGCATCTAGAAAGCTTTTTGATGCACTTAGCTACTGCGTACTACGAACTCCTTTGCGCTGGATGGATACGGTCCCACTTGGTCGAATCCTCAATCGGTTTACAGCTGACTTCAATATTATTGATTCACGGATATCTAATGATCTTGCTTCTGGAGCCTACAATCTTTTTCGAGTCGTTGGTGTTGTTGTTGCAGGGTAGGTCTGATACTTGTTCCGTAAGACTAAGCTAAAATTTTATAGTGTCTTTGTTTCTCCTTACATTTTAGTTCTCGCTGTCATCCTTGTTGCAATCTGCACATATATCGCTTCTGTCTATCTCGAAGGAGCCCGTGAAGTCAAACGATTAGAGTCTAGCACCAAATCTCCTGTCTTTGAACAATTTGGCTCCGCGCTCACCGGTGTGGGCACCATCCGCGCATTCGGAAAATCTGACGTCTATATCGAAAGGATGCACCATAGGCTTGACGACTACAGCAAGACATACTGGTATTTATGGGGCTTCAACCGCTGGATGGGTTGGCGCATGTCGCTTGTAGGTGGCTTTTTTGCGACTATCGTCGCAATCATGATCCTGCTACTCCCAACAATTGATGCAGCGTTGGCCGGATTCGCATTGAGTTTCGCTCTAGATTACGGGGGCGCAGTAATTTGGACCATCCGTCATTTAACCAACCTGGAGCTCGACATGAATGCCGCTGAACGCATTGTTGAATACTCAACCCTCCCTATTGAATCCCAGGACGGTGTGGAACCCCCAGCCGCATGGCCCAGTGAAGGACGCCTCGAGGTCTCCAATTTAGTAGTTAGCTATGCTCCCGATCTGCCGCCGGTCCTCAAAGGTTTGACTTTCAACGTCGCCCGCAACGAGCGTATCGGAGTTGTTGGCCGCACGGGTGCAGGTAAATCATCACTCACCCTCGCACTTTTCCGCTTCCTCGAGGCAAAACAAGGAAGTATTCATATCGATGGCCTTGATATTTCTCGTCTCAAACTTCACACTCTCCGCTCACGTCTCGCTATAATTCCCCAAGACCCTGTTCTCTTCTCCGGAACCGTGCGTTCGAACCTAGATGCCTTTGACCAGCACAGCGATTCTGAACTCCGTGACGCATTGGAACGTGTTCATCTCGTTTCTCCGTCTGCGCTAGCCACGCCTATAAACCAATCCTCATCTGATTCCGACGGCACAACTTCCACGTCTAGCAACTCCAATCCTTTCACATCGCTGAGTAGCCCGATCACGGAAGGAGGGCTAAACCTCTCTCAAGGCCAGCGCCAACTTCTTTGTCTCGCGCGCGCCATCGTCTCCCGTCCCAAAATCATGGTTCTTGATGAGGCAACTTCAGCCGTGGATATGGCAACCGATACCCTCATACAACGATCCATCAGGGAAGAATTTGGTGATAGCACGCTCATCGTTATTGCGCATCGACTGAGCACGATAGCGGATTTCGACAAGATTCTTGTCTTGGATGATGGACAGGCTGTTGAGTTTGGGACGCCGAAGGAGCTCTTTGAGGTAGACAGCGGGAAGGGGGTTTTCAAGGGGATGGTTGCGGAGAGTGGGGAGAGAGAGAAGCTGGAGAAACTTATCATGGGCTGACTTTGCTGATGGATACGAGATTTTCCGTTTGATTATCAGAAAACCTTTTAAACGATATATTTGAAGTTCTCCGGGTGGGGTATTCTAGAGGATATCGATTTCTGATATACTTGCATTTCGATTCTTGTACATTCCTTCTGTGTTTGATTGTTTCGGGAGCCTGTTATCTGTTATGAAAATATGCTTTCTTCGCCAAATTGATTGCAAGGGGTTTGTCTAATTGTAAGCTAATATTAGAGGTCAAGAAATGCTTCGCGGAAATAGATGACACAATTTAAATGTTCGCTACTTTTCATGTACCTTAGTGTGTGTCGTCCCTCTTATCTTTTTTTCGATCCTAAGCCTTCCTTTGCATCCTCCTTCTTCATTTTTACTTTAAAAATACGTATTGGACACTTCCGGTCTGTTGTTAACACTTGGGTCATGAACACACACACCTGATCTCGTAGATACTTAGCCATAGAATAGATCATGTACATATTTGCTGTTGATTGTAACCGCAGCATACCTCTCTGAGCTTGGAGCAATGCCTGGTATGAGAGGCTCATTAGCGAGCTTGAGGTATATTGAGTTTTTCCAGTTGCATTATCTTTCTAGAAGCTATAATAATACTCTCGTCTCCGGCTCCATGCCTCATGAACTAAAAATTATACTCCACAGTTGATGGTTTGGAATACAAGGGTGTTGTGATTTGGAATGTTTCCCTAAAATTCCCCGTCATACCCAGATTCACCATGAGGCATCACCCTCTTCACATCCTCAATCCAAACCCTCACCTCCTTGGTCCACTCGCGACCTTTCTCTCCGTGCTCCTCAAAGGCCTTCAGGTAACCTTCAAGAAGCTCCAGCGCCGCATCATGTTGGCCTACCTGCACGTAACTATCCCCGTAGGCCCAAAGCATTTCTTTCATTAACTTGCTTGAACTCCCATTATGCCCGTCTATATCTGCCCATGCCCCCAACTTATAACACTCAATCGCTTCGCGATGCTTCCCGAGTTCTCGGAAAGATAGGCCTAGCTCGTTTATACAGAACGTCCTGATATCATCCGTGGGTTCTGTGAGAGGATCCGCGTCATGGGCACGAAGAACCCGTTGCAGCAGGGCGATGGACTCGGGGTAGCATTTGAGGACCCGCAAACTAGCACCTACTTCAGACATATAGCGGATGGACCAGTAGCTCTCCTCCCCGAGCTTGGGGATACATTGGGAGAGCACCAAGTTCCCGAAATCAACAGCCTCGGCGACATGACCTAAGCTGCGCAAGGTGGGTAGAAAGCTGTTAATTAGGTAAAATCCCTTCTCCTCAATCAAGTCACGGCTCTCTTTATATAGATTAATAGCGGCTCGCGCGAGCCGTAGGGTCTTTTCTTTGTCTGCATTTGGCTCTGCGGTGTTACCAGTGTTCACTGATGGGTCATGTTTGGTCGTGGCAATGAGCCATCCTAACTCGCTCATAGCTCGTATCGTCCTGTTATCTCTCGGTCCAAGAGAACTTAGGGAAATCTGCAGTAGTTGTCGTAGCAAAGCCTCGGCTTCATGGTGCTGCTCGTTGATGAGGTGTCTGACCACCTTGTAAAGAATAAAATCTAATGCGATTTCGTCCGCAGCAGGTAGACTTTGTGCAATGCGAGATTCTAATTGTGCTTCTAGGTCGTTCAGTTCCTTCATTCGAGGATCAGCGGGCGAATTGAAGTGAAGGAGCATTTTGGATCGATATAGTTGATTCATAGCGGACAAGGTTCTTCGATCAGATATTCCACCAGAGTCCTGGAGGAGAGAGAAAGCCCGTCGCCACCAAGACACCGACAATTCGAAATCACCGTAGTCGTAGAAGTCCACCGCTACCTCTTCTATAGCGCGCAAGAAGATGGGGTTCCCGGAAGGAAAAGTACTAGAAAATGTGGCTAGGGCGGTGTGCAGGGAGTCAGATCGGGCGCGCAAAGATGAAATTTGGATGTTTGGCGTCGCGGAGGGCACAAGATCTTGTCGGCCAATTGGGACGGATACTGGGAATGGATAAAGCTCTAGGAAAGGACGAAGCCGGTGGGCGGCCTCGTAGGGTTTGTGGATGGTACTAGTATTCGATGTTTGGTCTCCAGATGGGGAGTTGAGATTAAAGTAAGCAGGTGGGAAGTTTTGGGTTGCATCTACAGGATTATCACTTTTTGGTTGCGATAGAGAAAGTAGATCGATGCCGTTAGGCGGGTCATAAATCTCTAGTGCTGCAAAAAGTCTGGTGAGTGTTGGGGAGCCTGGAATATCAATAGAGGACCAATGCCAAGAGTCTGTTTCAGCATCAACAGAATTTAATGGTTCGTGTATTGCTGGTTGACGAGATTTGCTCAAACCAACATCTAATATATCTCTGAATAAGCTTTATACATATGATTTTCCTCGGCCAAGGCGAGAACATACCCCTTGATATTTGCAAATCCTCTCCATTGACTGGCCGGAACTCCTTCTCCCACCTTTTACGTATCTTTTGGCTGATTGCTTTGCCATTGGCTCCGAGTGTAGTCTGCCCATTTGAGCTTTGTGCAATCCTACGGCGTTCCTCTTTCGTGGCATTTTTCCTAAATCCCCAGCGGTTGATCTTTGAGTTGAATTGACGTTTAGTGGGAGTAAACCCATGGGTAGAAGAGAGTATAGTACAAATCTTGGGAAACGTTTGATTTTCCTCGATATATAGGCGACGAATGATAGGTTTAAGGTCTTCCCATTGGTCCTGGGAAAGAACCTGCCTCTGAACTCGCGCCGACGGAATGGACACTGGCACGGCTGAAATACAAGACGGGTCTAGCTGGATTTCACGATATGGGCGAGATGTCATATTGATATGGTAATGACTATGGTAGTGCGGATATTCAGTGGCGCGTTAGACATCTGGGAAATTCGTCGAGGAAGGTTGGTGGTAAGTCAGCAACAAAGCACGTGGTGTAAGTTTGGTGAAACGCTCCACTGTGCTTCTATCAATTTATTGGAAGCTGGAGGCTATGTGCAGCTAAACCACAGACCTCAATGATAGCAGCACCGCACCGCACCCGAGTCCTGAGCAAAACCGAACTGATTTTACTCCTCAGTCTGTGTGTTATAGGTAGAGCATGCAATATCAAGTTTAGCTCTGAATGCGCTGCCGCCGGATTGTTGCAAATGGACATCTACAATGTCGCCGTCTTCTATCTCGAGCTGTTGATTTCAATCAGCCAAAGGCCCCGACCAGCAAATATGCTAACCTAAATCACAAGGAGTCCTAGTGCTTACCTCTTCCAATGTATCATTGTCGTTAATGCGTCTTCCATCGAACGAGAATCGAACTGCGAGTATGTCAATACCTCGTATCTTACACCACCTGTCTTTGATCTTCTTGAACCTGGCCGTTTCGCTGACGGAGAACTCTATTTCACCCTGTTGTTCGTCGCGAACCACGATTGTGAGCTTCTCCAGATTCGCAGGTTCGGCATGCTGGCTCTCGTCAGCTGGAGCAGATAAGCCAGCTACAGCGGGCGAAATGTAGGTAGACATGTTGACTTCCCATTGCAATATGGTTGTGCATTGTCGAGGTATGCCGATTAAATAGTTGAGGTGCGGGGTGCTTGAGGCTGAAGGCTTGGAGGTTTGGATGTTGGTGTTTCGGAAGGTGAGCCTAATATCCAATACTACAAAAGGAGCCTGGCGCTAAACTGGCCCGAATGTCGTATTACTAGGTCGAAGCTGTCTGTATGTGACTACAACTTGAAGTCGGTGCCATTCATTGTATTGAGTGCGGCATGGCGCGTAAACAGAGAACGCGTTAACAACACGCTACTTAAATCAGTCACGTGCAGCACTGGTTATCGTGATGCTTCAGATCGTAATTTCCCACATATAGAGGTGAGTAGCTTCTAGGATCCCATCAATTATTGGTAAGCTATGCTGAAATTGTTGCTTGACTTGTCCGCAAAGTATAGAGCACTACTATAGTCTCTTCTAGTATTTTATGCTTCGTAGCGATCATTTCAGGGGTATTCGCTAATCAGATAGGGGCTCCAATTACTAACATAAACCCGTTTCATTCTTGAACGCTTTACAGTGAGCAAAATTGGGAGGGAGATGAACAATGAGGCTAGTAGCAATTAAAATGATTGTAAATGATGGCGCTACGTAAACATGCCTTTCGTCATTCGATTTGTTCAACATCAGTTCGTCATATCGGGTTTCCAAGCACTCAGCCTTCAGGCTTTCTCCCCACTCTCGCATTTCACGCCGCACATGATGCTGTTTTCGCGACTGCGCCATCTACCATGCCTGCTATTAGATGTCGCATCTTGCTGCATAAGAACAGAAGAAGGGACTACTTTACTTAATCTTCCACAGAAAGTAACCAACCTACATTGCAGCCTAAGAAGATGTCTGCTCTCCATATCGTTCTCGACCCACCAACAACCAACAACTTGGTGGAGCCTTCTACAAATGCTATGCTAAGTGGCCATCGCTCAAGAAGCTATCTTCCTGGACAGGCTATCACTGGAAAGGTTGTGTTGGTGCTTGCAAAAGATGATGAAATACCTAGCGTTTCGGTGAGATTTCGAGGCAAGCTGAAAGTGGTGCTGCCGGAAGGGGAAAATGGAACTCGTAAATATCGCTATACATTCTTCAGCTTCGAGAAGATCCTGTTCAAGGGGGGAGTCTTCAAGATGCGCGCCACAAGGTATGAATGGCCTTTTGGATTCACGATCCCTAAGAATTATACGCCTTTACACACGAACGAGTTTGATCCAGATGGCCGTTTTGATGTCACAGGACCGCAGGAATTACCTCCACTTTTTGATGACTACGATGGGCTTAGGAAAAGAGGTGTTGTCACTTATAAACTCTACGCATATATCCCACGTACTTTCGCAGGCTGGAGTGCTACCGCTATGATAAACATAGTTCCTGCTCGGATGGAAGTGGTACCGGATCCTCACAACATCATCATGGGAAGCCGAAAATTTACACCTAAGGAGAAATGCCGGTATCGCTACAACGAGGACTATACTCCTCGCCCTCTGACAAAAAGAGAGGCTTTAGCGGACACATTTCGTGGCAGGAGCGAGACACAGCAAGTCGACTTCAACTTTGCTGTATCAGCACCAACAAATATAATCATAGGGAGGTCATATCCAATATCGGTGCAACTTTTGACGGCCCCAACAGAGATGGTGATTCCTGACTTCCACTTGACTGAGATTGAAGTCAGAGTTAACTCAATCACTGAGGCCCGTACTCCGGGGACTTTTGGAGATCATGAGAGAACGTTTGGGGATACTTTTACGCTTAGCGCTCGTGGGAGAATGTCCAGGGTGCTTGAGGCATCAGAGTGGGTTGAGGTTAGAGATATATTTCCTGAGGGGGAAGGAAAATGGAAACATATCGTGCCTAGTTTCACCAGCATGGCGATCCAGAGATGGTATAGCATGGAAATTAGGCTGAAGGTCAACTGCTTAGGGAAGGATTTCAAGATTACTAACTTGTGGCCAAGAGTCACGTTTTTACCAGCGAGGATGGAAGATGGAGTTGAAGAAGCTTTTCAGATGATTGCGAATGGTGGAACTTCAGTAGTGGCACCAGATGGAGAGGTTGTTCCTGATTATGAGCCAGAATTGGCCGAATCGTCCGAGGCAGGAGCATCTGGGGGCCTAGTGCCATTGAACCACGAGCCTGCTCCTCCTCCATCTTACAAGGAGAGCCAGAAGTAGAGTTTTGAAAACGTCCGGTAATGTGTATTAGATACCAAGGCTGGGACACCACATAGTAATATCACGATCCTTCCAAAACCCACCCGAACTTCCCCCAAATTCGCCCAATGCAAGCAAAGCCGGCGTGTTCGCACCCTCATCCACAGTCAGCGGACCTTTACCCTTAGTCATGTCCGTATTGACCCATCCTGGATCGCAGGCATTTACTAATACCTTTCCCCCGCTCTTCTCATGTTCCATCGCTATGGCCTTCGTAAAGGCAATTTCTCCCGCCTTACTGACTGCGTAGGCGGCTGATGGCCAACCTTCTACTTTTTGATTGTTGGCTTTAACATCAGCTGCGAATTTCTCCATCATTGCGGTACATGCTTCCACGGATTTCTGGGAAGCGTCCGTGATGGCTTTCTTTAGTGATTCAGAGTATGGTATTAACACCCCCGAAGATGAGGCAACATTCACAAGCCTTCCCCCGGGCCGGATCAGTGGTAGAAAGGTCTCTGTCATTGCCAATGTACCGTAGTAGTTGGTTTTAAGTGTGTTGTGCACAACATCATTGTCTGTAGCAGCCATTTAGTCCCATTCCTGCTGCTGGGGCGAGGGTAGTCAGATCTTACTAAAACCTTCCATAGCAATGCCAGCATTGTTGACGAGTACATCTATCCCATCGGGATGCTCTCTTTTTATTATATCCGTAAACCGCTGGATACTTTTCTCATCAGCAATATCCAGGCTATTGAAAACAATAGTAGTCAAGCCGCCATCTTGACTCAACGCCTTGGCGGTTTTAAGTTGCGGATCTGAGAGAATTGTCTTGACGGCTTCCTCGCCGCGGGCTGCGGAACGTGCAGTCAGATGAACGAGCAGTGGTCCTGAATTCAGTGAAGACTCTGGATATTGCAGCGCAAGATTTCGCACTGGATGGCAGACGCGTTAGTACACCCTACTTGCTGGAGCTGGGTCACTCGCCAATTGCTAAACCAATCCCCTTATTAGCCCCAGTAACAATCGCAACTTTTGAATATCCAGTCATGTTGGCTATGGTTTCTTGCACTTATTTTCTGTGGTTTTTTTGGAAGTTGGTTTTAACTAACAACTTCTAAGAGTGGAGAGAATCAACACGTCACAGTTCTCCTTTGCTCGTGGCTCGTTGCTGACCAATCATATGATGCAATGGCCGCCAAACTATTTTTTTCCTCCCTATTTGCTTTTGACATTTCCAACCGAAGTCGATATAAAAAGAACCATTGATGAAGCTGAAAAGCCACCGAATTTGAGATAGATAGCTTATAGTGTATGGTTTGAAGCTCACTATGTCGTAAAACATGAAACCGAAGCCGCTAGATCCAAGTATTTGTGATCAAGAAGTTGGTACTTAAAACATCCCATCTCTTTTGCCGCGAACTCTTCGAAAATTCGTTCACTCTACTTGAAAATTGTGCAACACATTTGGCATGTCTCGTAGCTCACACGTGAGATTAGAGGAAACTGCAGATGATGAGATTTCAGATATATCATTTCCTAGGTGTTCTGGTGAGGAGAATTTATCTTGGATCTAATTAATGGATTCAAGCGACCGTCATGTCTTCTTCAGAGATAGATTGACCTTAGTCTTGGAAAGAGATAATAAGGGTTGACCATCTGAGTAGAGCAACTTAGCGTTTAGTGTATTGTGCTGGACAAGTTGAAAGACTTTGGATGAAGTTGTCATTTACTAACAAGATTAGAGCTATTTATATGTAACTATGATATTAATAAAAAGTATTTCAGTCACTTACCACATAAAACCTTCCTGTGTATGCCTTAATTCCAAGTTCATATAGTTTATTGGGGTATTCTTCTTCTTTTTTGGGGGGTAGGAAGCGTCAGGCTGCTAATTTGCTTGATCTCGTATTCACTCAAAATTATATTCAATATCAATCAATGCCAATCATTCACTCAAGAAGGCGCTTAAATCAGGCATTTATTCCTACCGCCTTTTTGTCTGCATAAAACAATCTCGTTCACGTAATATTGCTCTCTCTCCTAACCAAATACACACTCTACTATAAAGCCAAATTTGTATCTGAAATTCAAAGACTATCACAAATAAACCAACAACGACTCAACATGCGTTTCTCTACGCTCTTTGTCGCCATCTTCCTCTTTGTCGTCTGTGTTTCCAGCAGTCCCGTCACTACTGCAAACAATGAGACTATGCATCCTGAACACTCTCGGTCTGCTCTCAACAAACGCTGGCGCACCTTTGGCCCTGGATACCTCCCTATGCAAAAGGTGAGTGCAATGAATACAAAACCGATAGGTATGAGACAAAGCTAATATACGTAACAGAGACCTCCACCACTATGCAACGTATTTGAAGGTGTCAGAATGCATGGTATCAACGAAGGATTGGCTACGCTAAAGCGATTTGACCGTGAAGGCAAATATGTGAGTTAGAATGCCATTTACCATCCTTCTTCTGTAGAGTGAGAACCACCAGTTCTGAATCAAAGTTCCGGCTATGATGGTTTGCAAACAGAATCACTTATGATCTTTCGGATGTTGAATATTAATAGGCACTTTGGCTAATTTTATGGATTACAGTGCTGGTCTCCTCCTCGTCATTGTCAACAACTTGCCTGTTCCTACGCCGCCTCTATCCAATTGTGCAATGATGTAAGCCATGAGATTAACCAATACATCGTTATGGACTTCATATTACTGACAACCAGAGGTAGAACTTTGAAGATATCGCCATCAATTGTGCTTGGATGGCTGGCTATGTTGAGGATATCATCAAGGCATGCAATAAAGGATGTGGTAGAGACACTTGTGTTAGGGGCCAGCTCTTTGATGGTGGTGGATTCAATGTCGTTGTTCGCTACGTAAGTTACTCTTGTCTTTGTTGTGTAGATTTTCCCCAGAGACCTCTACTTGTTTCTATGGGATATGAATACGCCCCTAATGGAAGTTGAGATGTACTAAAATTTGCTTTCCTATAGGACAACGCCTGTAATCCCAAAACATAGTTTAGGCCAAGGTCCCAATCTTGCTGATACTCCTTTCCAGAAACTACCTGTCGTACTTCAGCGCGCCTTCAGTTAAGTTGCACTCAATAAATAACATATCTCTCTCTGTGAGATCCCGGGAGGCGATACTTGTTTAAGGAATTGGGGTGGCAAGAGAATATAGGATCTTTTAAATTGAGATGCTTTTCTTATGCTATGGATTGCAAGCAGCTTTGCTTTTTAGTTTCAGCAACTACCACCTTTCGCGAGATTCTCATGGCGCGCTCTGCACCATGATATACTATAGAATCTTATTACATCACTCTCAACCGTTTTGGCGCGTGATCAAGTCAAGCTTGTGATATTGGCAATAAACTATTATTGAATGTGATATTTACCCAATTTGTTTAGAATGGAATCAGATCACATCAGTAGGTCCTCTCTGACCGCAAGAGCCTCAATATACCGCGTTGCTAGACTTGCGATTAACATATGCTCTCTAAAAGAACTTTAGCCAACAATACATATTGTTAGAACTCACAAAATATAGAGAATCTCAGAAGAAAAATAAATGCTGTCAAAGACTGCAAGAGTTGCGTGGTGTTATGGAGAGTTAATACAATTTCTAGACTAATTAGAGAGCGCACAGCCTTGTATACCACATACTATTGGTGACATTGTGGCATTTCTTGTTACTCTTCCTATATTCACTAGTCACATATGATAGATTTACGGGTAAAAAGTTGCATCTTTGAAATTTGGTGGTGGAAGAGGTGCAGTGATGTTGGTGCCAAGTGCGTGATGCTGAATGGCTGGATCTGATCACGCTTTCTCAGCTCAGGAGGTACCTGAGCAGACTGCCGAGGACAATCTACAGCTTTATTAATGAATATGGTTACCTGTTTGATCTGATTATAGCCTACCATGACAAGGAAATCTCGAAACATAAACCAATATTTAGAAATGTCTTAGTTAATTGAGAAGCATTGGGGGCAATCTTGCGTGCATACTAGTCAGTTCGTCACGCGGTTTTTGCGCTAGTTGCCATCATTAAAAGCTGAAGAAAACAAGACATCAAGAAATCAAGTCTCGTCTAGTTTTTTGGTACTGGAGCGATTGAGCTCGATTTGTAGGAACTCAGTGAGTTTTTTTTCAATGAGGATCACTCAGCATATTGCTTCCTGATGATGGTCTTTAAGCTTTGTCAAGAAACTCACAAAGATTGTGGGTTACATAAAACAAGGGCTCAGGGAAGTTAAGTTTGGAGCACGACGACAAACCCAACACCTATAGAGGTTAATCAGAAGTACTGGAGTCCCAATCCCGTCCCGTAAATCATGGCAACCACCTGTCAGACATGATTAGAGCGAGTCATCAATCCGCATTGGTAGGCAACAGTAGAGAAGCTTACGAGACAACCCAATGACGTTGAACTGAATGCAAACCCCGTGCCGTCAAAAACTTCCTTGAAAGCATCTTATTTAGCTTTCAGCCTCTTTTGATAACAGCAGGTACAGGCTACAAGTTGGTGGCAATGTCATTGTGACTGTGTGTATTTACGATCGATGAAGATCAAAGAAAGAGCCAAGGAGAAGTTAGTGCAGTTGAGCGAGCAGCCGCTTACGAGCCGCACGACAGGCGAATTTGTTTGCCTGTATCAACACCGATTTGACAAACTACCAGTATTTCTACAATTCATTATCTGTATATTATCACTTGCATATGGGTGACCGCGATGACGTATCTTCTTTACAAGAAAAATCAAGAGATGTTCTTGGACTATTGAAAGCCTCGATTTCGTATTGCTTCACCCTCGTATATGAAAAGTCCCAATACTGTCATATTGTAGATTGGCCACATGACAAGGTGTTTTCTCGTGGCTATAAGGTTTTAAGCCTCCAAAATTCTAAACACAGCTAAATGTCTCGTGGAGAAGCGTGCACAGACGGTGGAATTGGTGCAAGAGTCGTTGTAGTCTTGGCTGATAAGGGACGGGAACCTATCCCGCATCGAGTACAAGCAACCCCTACATCGCTATTATTGTTAGAGTATTTCTAGTATCTTGAGGTATCGTGAGTTGAAGACTCTTTGTCAATACTGTTGCCGGGTGTTATGTTGTTTAGGATGAACTATATCTGTTTATATGCAGAGCTAGTATCTAACCCTAAGCTGTTCAATTTCATGTACATAATATAATTTGTCTTCTTGAAGAAGATATTGCTATATAGCTATCACCCAGCATTGACAAAGGCTGGTGCGTGTACTTCTCCCGCTCCCTGCAACTTTACCCTCCTGTAGGGGGTTCGATACCCGGCAGATCTTGATGAAAAGGTCACTATTTATCACGATGCCATAGAAGCGCCACGCTGGTTGCCCCTCTTCTTATTTTGGATGTGTTTCATATAAGGGCTATTAAACGCCTAGACCCTTGGTGGGAGCTGCCGAGCTTTCAAATCTTGATTTTGCTAAACGTTAATCCAGTAGTTTTAACCACCATCATAGAGGTATGTAAAAAACTAAGCAGCTTCTATGTGATTCAAAGCAGCATGATACTGATTGAATCTGGAATGCGGTGAACAGAATGCAGATTTAGTTAAACCAGCAATACTGTGATAACTTGGAAGTTAGTCTTCTATCTTCAGCTCCTTGACGCCGACTTCTACGTGAACAACCATGAAATTTATGACAGAGGACCATACTCCTGGATTTAATCAACTAAGGAAAGACGGATTGCTTGCTGCCACGAAGTCGGGTGGTGGGGAGATAAGCTTTAATTGACTGGAGTAATACTTAATAGTGGCCAGAGAATAATATTTCCTTCTCAGCTACCCACTCACCCATTAGACAGACCAAAATCTTTTAAACCCGAAGAAGCACCGATGGTGTCAGGGTTTGGCACTCGTATGCTGTTAAGATAAATCGCTACCTTCAGCGGTTCTTCCACTAGATTAGATCCTTCACATATAAGCTTGACATATTAACGGCCCTGACTTGTCATCGTCACAATGAGTTCAAATTTTCGCTAGTTATTGCAAAGATGGGTTTTTAGTAGCTATAATATTTAGTACCTAGTTAAGCTGGCCCCATATTTCAAAGATAGGTTCTATGTCATACGCGTGGAATAGGTCAGCTAGGCGTAAAATCGACGAGAGAGTTATTAAACGAAGCCCATGAGCCAATCAGTCGCATCTGAATGGGGTAGAACTTTAGGTTCAGGTGCGCCAAGAGTCTAGTGCTAAAATGGCGTTAAAGTTTAAAAGAAGCGGATCTATTCCCGGAGTGAAGGACGGATCAAGTCTAGACAAGCTTAGACTAGGTTTTTCTTCGTCTATTTTCGGTGATTATGACACTCGTCCGGCACCATTTTAACACCAAGCTTCGAGAACTTGGGTCCGTAAATGTAGCGCTGCTTGTGGGAAGTATCCATCAACAATTCTTGTCTTTGGATTCCGTGGCATTTAAGTCAATGTGGTACCTCAATTGGGTAATAGGTATGGGTTTCACAGATTCGGAAAACCTTACGTCGTATATCGAGCCAATTGCATGTCAGATGGGCCATGTCCAAGGCAAGAATATAGACGCATAGTCGCTAGGTCATAGCATATCAGTGATTAACAGGAGATAACAATATTCGAGAGCTGCACACATCACATGTAACAAAAGAGCTCTTCAGCTAGACTGTTAAAACATTAGATTTAATATATGTGAAGGCTATGTACAACTTTTCGGGCTCGTTAACTAGCAAATGCAAGTAAACAATGCAACGAGAGCAAAAGTGATCATAAGAACAAGGCTGGAGCTTCGTAAAGCAGAGCTGCTCCCAGTAAATTGTATGATGTCGGGTGTAGGGGTGGAAAGTACACTGGAGAATGTGTTATCAGTGCTTTGGACTACGGAGAGATATTCTTCGGTGGTGGTCGGAAGCTTCTGGTCCGTAGATGTACAGGCAGAATCTATCGTTATTGTGACATATTCAGTGACGCTTGTCGTGTAAAACCACGCTGGTGCTGTACTTATGGCATCCGTGCAGAGACATGTTGATGGGTGCGCTTCAAAGACCTGAGTTGCTGTGGGTGCGGCAGGCGTCACGGGGCATATGATCGTCGTTTTCCCAGTTTTATTTATTGTAAATGTCTGAGAATAAGATGTAATTGTAGCGGGAGCCGTCGTACACTCATAGACAAAGCTGGTAATAGTAACATCCGGGGTTATAGGACAGACGATTGTTGTCTTTCCAGTTTTGGTTATTGTAAAAGTTTGAGAATAAGATGTGATTGTGGCTGGAGCCGTAGTACACTCGTAAACGAAAGTCGTGATCGTCTTCTGTTCTGGGAAAGTGGTGGTTGCTATCGTTGACAGCGAAGCTAAACTAATGGACAAAACTGACAGGTTGGTAGTAGAAACAGAAGTTAATGTGCTCGTAGACGAAGAAGTCTCTGATAGCGATGTAGATGAAGATGTGGAAAATGAGCGGAGGGGTACGGTCCGAGTTCCTGAAGTTGTAGTTGAATTTGACAGGGAGGTCGATTGACTTGAAACTGTGCTTGATACTGTGCTTGATATTGTGCTTGAGAGAGATGTCGAATCAATCAAAGTAGTCAGCGATTGTGTGGTCGAATCGCTTGTCAATGTTGAGGATGGAGAGGTAAGTGTTGTGAGCGAGGTACTACTGAGTGAGGGCGTAGTTGATGTTATTGGTAGAGTAGTCGAGGTAAGCGTGAGTGAGGGCGTAGTTGATGTTATTGGTAAAGTGGTGGAATCACCTGTGGATGTATCTGGTAGAGTAGTCGAGGTAAGCGTGAGCGAAGGCGTAGTCGATGTTATCGGTATAGTGGTAGAATCACCTGTGGATAAATCTGGTAGAGTAGTGGTTATAGTAGTGGAACCGTCGGTGATAATTGTTGTTCTAGGTTGGTCTATTGTACCAGGAAAATCATCATCATCTGTGGTTGTCCCTGCGGGTGGCTGGCCAGTGCCTGTAGCTGTACCAGTGGTTGTACCTGTGGTTGTTTGGTCGTCGCTTGGGATCGGTCCTGTAGAAGTTTGGTCATTGCCCGGTGTAGTTTGTACAGAAGTTGTTTGCACAGCGGTTGACGATG